>Ga0180432_10007708_pt1 | contig 13603 bp, 25 predicted proteins | sample SS_ome_10_FD_132414 | JGI IMG/M metagenome (GOLD analysis project Ga0180432, IMG submission 132414) | Hypersaline lake sediment archaeal communities from the Salton Sea, California, USA - SS_1_MS_2 metaG | ecosystem: Environmental > Aquatic > Non-marine Saline and Alkaline > Hypersaline >...
ACTTCATATTCCCAGTTTTGGCGTTTAGCATATTCTATAAGCTGTAGCTCTTGGTTTGCGGTGTTTTGATCCCTCTTACTTGTCCTACAATATAAAGCTACTTTCATGGGTATTCACTCTTTGGTTTATACCATTTTTTTTTATTTGCTCTTTCTAAAGCTCCCGCTATTCTTTCTAAGTAATAGCTAATATTTTCTAACTTTTTTACTATTAGTTTATTATCGTAACTATCCATTTTAACACCTATGACCTCTTAACTCTTTTACTGTATCGAAACGCTTACCACACTTAAAACAAAACCAATCCATTTATAACCCCTCCAAAATTCTTTTATTTGCTTTATGAAGTATTTTAACTACTTCGCCCTCTGTTGTTGCTAAAGCTAATTCTTTTATTTCTCCCATGTTTAACTGTCCTATACTAGCGTATTGTTTCATTTTGTAAAACCTCCGTATATAGTGTTATTATATAACACTACTTATATATAAATGTTTCTAAAAAACGTACCTTTTAATTTAAATTTAAGAAAAAGAATAGTAAGCGGTTAGAATTCTTTAAAATCGAAGTGGTTAGGGAGTGATTTAAAGAGGTGATAGACCGCTTACTATCTAAATAGCCAATGTTTTGTTATTATAACACTTAAATAGATTATAAATACACCTAAAGCCGGAACAAAGGCGCTATATTCTGTAGCACATGCAATACATAAGGGTAATAAAATCACAGTTACGAATTCTATTGGAATTCCAAACAAAAGACAAAGACCTATCAAAAAGATCATTATTAAAAATAATGTGGCGAATATATCACCAGTTATACTTTTAGTGCCGGCTAATATAATAGTTCCTAAAATTCCCGTTTCATTAATAAAAACCATTATTCACGCCCCCATATAAATGACACTATACAAAATAAGCTTATTCCGTACCACATAGTACCTAAAATAAAGACTAGCTCATTTGGTAATAACATGGCTTTAAATAAATTATAAGGAGCTGTAACCATAGCGTATAAATAATTTATACCGGTTGTATTTTTTAACCAATTCCTTATATTGTTAAGTATATCTGAAAATAAAGTAGTCTCGGTTGTTGTTCCCTCCGCTGTAGGTAAATAACTCTCAGGATCGGCGGTTACTGTATAGTTTTGACAATTTCCAAAAGTCCCTATTAATGATCCCTCACAATTATAAATATTTGTAGGACTCTCCGCTATATTTATCATAGCTACTTGACTAAGGAAAAGTAAAACGTTCAAAGTCATTACAAATATAAAGGCTACTGTTGTATTGCTCATCTTATCCCCCCGACTTCCACGATAAAAAGAAAACACCTACGACAATGCTCACTAATACCGCCCATTTTTCTATAAATCCTATATAAGCCATATAGCCCAAAACAAACAAAGCTAAACCCATGCCCTCTATAGGTTTTCCTACTAACGTAGCTATACCTATTACAAATATAGCTATAATTGTTACTATTAAGACTCTTTCTAACAATCCTAAGCCGTACTTTTTGTCTCTATTAGATATAAAAGTATTATTGCCCTCTTCTATATCTATTATAGGAAAAGATACTTTAAAATCTCTTCTACCGCTTAAGCTTGTATAGTACCAATAGTCTATTATTACTTTATCGTAATAATCCGCCCCCGTTACTTCTATAGTACTAGAAAGTTGCCCTCCTATAGCATTAGTTCCCGCATTAGTTACTAATTCCGTAGGGGTTGTTATATTATACCCGTAATAAGACAATTCTCCGGCGGGGCTTTGAATAATAAAGATAAAAGTATTATTAAAATTATTTTTATAGCTGTATGGATCATAAATTATACTTACCCCTTGATAGTCTCCAGCTTCTTCTAGTAATACTGTCTTTTCTAATTTAACGTCATACTCACTAAATAAAACCGGCTCTAAATAAAATACATAATCCGTATAAAGATCTTTAGACGCAAAAAATTTATAATTTGCTCCCGCTATATAATTAAATTCCGCTTTTCCTGTTATATCACTGTATTGACTTTCTACTGTTAACCATGATCCGTTAATATTTCTATACATAGATATTAAAACATCTTCTAAGATTTCGTTAGTATCTTGATCCCTAAAAGTAAATATTGTACTACTAAGATTTGTTTGTAAATAAGCTATTAATTGTTGGCTAGTATTTTCTGATATAGTTACTATATAAGTCCTACTATCATAATTTAAACCGCTAAAAGTTATTTGATATTCAGAAGCTGTTAAATTTTCGGCGTAAAGAGTACCCGTAGAAGTATAATTTATAGTTTCTCCGTACTCTTCTGAATAAAACCGAATTGTTATATTATCAGTTATTAAACTATTTGTTGCTTCGTCTTTAACTTGAATATTAATAGAATTCTTTGTATATAATTTTACGTTAACCTCTGTTAAATTATTTTCGCTAAATGATATATTAACATATTTTAATTCATAAGCCGGAGCAGTTACTATATACTCATATGTTCCTACTTCTTGCTGTAAATAATAGCTTCCGTCTATAGAATAAGTCCCGTTTACTGTAAAGTTAGTTATTGCTAAATCTGTTAAAGCGTCTGATACTGTTAAATTAATTCTTGGATATACTGACAAATTCCAGTTTATAGTTTGATTTTTTGTTGAAGTGTTGCCGTATTCATAAGTTAAATTAGCATATTCTAAGGCGTAAGACCAATTAAAATAAACGTCTGTTTCATCTGAATAAACTTTAGGAGCTGTTATATTAAACTCAAAAGTTACGTTATTATTATCTATATGATTTATTATGCCGTTATATTCTGTATTATTATAAATTAATGTAGCATTACTATTACTTGTTATATTATAATGTTCAAACCTTACTAAAATATTTTCTGTTTTATTTTCGTATGTTTCGGTGTTATAACTTTCAGTTATTACGGGATCAGGAGTAGGTATAACTCCGTTCCATTCCCTACCCGCTCCGGCGTTCCATTCGTATTCACAGTCATTTTTATTAAAACCCTCTTCCCAAAAACTTAACTCATCTATTATACCCCTAAACTCCCTATTGCCCGCAGTATCAGAAGATAAATAAAAGGTTAAAGTATCTTCTTGTATAAAACTATTTTTACTTTTACTATCTACTAAAGTTCCGTTTACGTATAATTGAGCACTTGTCCCATTTCTAAAAACCATACATATATGAGCCCATGCGTTTAGTTTTGGAGAATATTCTAATCTAGAAGTTCCCCAGTCTCCATCATATCTCATACGAAAAGCCGAGCCTTCTAAAGTGTTATATGTGTTTTGCGTTCCGTCAAAATACAGTATAAAATCATCATCATTAATTACCTTAGGATAATACCAATAAGTTATAGTATTAATTTTACTTGCGTTATTTAAAGTAGTTGTTGCGTAAGAGCTGTCAAATTCTACAGCGTTGTTTAACTTTCCGGTTGTAAATGTAGGGCTATCTTGCGGGCTTAAATCGTTAGCCGTTTGTGGGGTTGTATCTGTATAATTATCGTTAAAATGATAGTTATGTAAAGGCGTGTAATCATGTGCAGATACAAAACTAATTAAAATTAAAATTCCTATAATCCATAATATTAGTTTACTTTTCATTATTAGCCACTACTCGCAAAATACATATAACCTATCATAGACAAGAGAGCAATAATAAATATAAAAAAATTTAAATTACTAATAATAAATGCTTCTACTCCTACTAGATTATTATTAGTTACTACCATTTGTCCCATATCTCTAACCCACGCTCCTAAAAAGACAAACCAAAGTATTACAAACATTATAAATAAAAAAATAGTTCCTATTACTCCGGTTTGTGCTTTCTTTTTCATTATCCAAAGGGGTTATTTTTCTTTTCCTGTTTACCGCTAAATACGTTCTCGCTTTTTCCAAAAATATCATTAGCTTTACTTTCCTTATTAGAGCTAAAAAGATTAGATTTACTTACGTTGTTCTTAGTCTTTTGTAACCCTTTTACTACTTTAGCAATTTTATTTATTGGACTTACTGTAGCTTTAGCTTTTTCTATTCTTGCCCTTTCCTGTTGTCTTAGCTTTTCTAGTTTAGCCTTACCCTCTAATCTTATACGCTCTTCTCTTAGCCTTTTTAATTCTGTAGCCTTTTGAACATTTGCGTATTCTGATTTATCTTTTTGATAAGATTTAAACTTCTTTTTTGCTTCCATTATTTTATTTAAAATTCCCATTTTCAAAATATACTAAATCCTCCTTTACGTTTTTTATTTCTATTTATTCCCAATATGGCTAAACCCTTATAAGTTATTTCTTCTTTTTCTCCGGCGGTACTTATTCTTTTTTCTCTTCTTTCAATAAATACGCCCTCCTCTTTTTTACTTTTATAAAATTGGGATTGATCTAATAAACCTAATCTTCTATTGACTACTTGATTATCTCTCTCTACCTTAAAACTTGCTCCTGCTGTAGTTCCTACTACTGTTTTACCTTTTGCGAAAGCTTCGCCTATAGTGTCAAAAATTCCGACTTCTTGAAACTTACCCCTACGTCTTACTAATAAACTAAACTCTCCTCCGGCTTTTTGTATATTATTTTCTGGTTTTTTTGGTAGACTTGGAGTAGGAGGTATAAAAGGATCTATAATTTTAGCAGTTACTGGAGGACTGTAAGTAGGAATTTTTACAAGAGGGGTATAAGTCTCTTCTTGTTTAGGTATTTGCTTATTTTCTTGTATAGGCTCTTGAACGTATACGGAACGATATTTAGGAGCGTTAGTAGTTTCAGGGATTAGTTCCGGTACTATCTGTACTTGAATAGGGGTTATTTGCTCTTCTACTGTTTTAGGTATATTTTGAGGTTTAACTACTGGCGAAGTATCAATACTTACAACCGGATACTGGTCTAAGATTTCTTTACTTTTTGGTATTGAAACAATAGGAGTATATAATTTCTCTAAAACTTTAGGAGGTGATCTACTTATATCAATAGATTGCTTTTTAACATTTGATCCTATTTTTAAATTATCTAAAAGACTTTTGCTTTTTTCATAAATTGTATTAGGCTTTACTATTTCTTGACTTGTAGAAAGCTCCGCTTTTTTACTAACCATTATTTTACTCTTCATAACTTTACTAGCTGTTTTACTTATTTTATCTCCGGCAGTAGGATAAGCTTTTATTTTTGCAATTTCTGAGCTACTTAAAGGATTTTGAGTTTTAGTAAATGGGAAAGGCTCTTTAGTTGCAGGGCTAATTAATTCATATTGAGTACTTTTACTTGGAAAATTTCTACTTAATGGGTACCCTGTCCCCTCTGTTCTAGGTATTTGCGTATATTTTCCTAAATATTCTCTAACTCCATAAGATTTAGTATCGTAAAAATCTTTATAATAATTAACTTTAAGAGGTTGCTGTTTTGGAGCTGTTTCAATAACTTTAGTTTTAGGTTGTAATTGTAACTGAGTGTCTTTAGATCCTAATATTTTAACTCCTGTCTGTCTACGCCCTCCGGCTCGTTGTAAGATTATATCTTTTTGCTCTTGACTGATTGCTTTACTTTCTAACAAAGTCTTCTCATAGGGCTTTAATTCTCTTTGAGTTGTGTAATCTTGCCCCCACTTGAACCCCTCTCCTTTCTTAGGGTTTAAAGATTTTTTAAAAGCGTCTTCTTTGTAATCAATATATAATTTTTGACCTTTAATAACTGCAGAAGATCCCGCATAACCTCCGCCAATACTTGCTACTAATTCCGCTCCACCTTGAGCTATAAACTCTCTTTGTTGTACTGGGTTCTGTTGATCGCTAAAAGCCTTTTGATATTCCGGTACTTTTGTACTTGCATATATTCCACCCGCATAACTTAAAACCGGCGTAGCTAATCCGCCTGTAGCTATATTTAAAAGAGTCGCCCCCGCTCCAATTACAAAACCCGTTGCTCCGGCTTTAGCTAAATTACTAACGGCTTCCGGTGTTCTAATAGGATAATAAGCAGAAGAAACAAGAGCTCCCGCACTTTGTTTATATCTACCAATTAAACCACCCTCTCTTATTCCCTCTATTTCGTAGACTTCCGCTTTTTTTCTAATTTTAGATATTGTTTTACTGTAAGGATCATCAGGAGTTTTAAATACATTTTCCGCCTTATCTAATGTTCTAGTTTGTTGTATTCCTAAATCTACTTGCTCTACCTTAGGCTTTACGTCTATAGTTTCGCTAGCTTCCTTTTTTCTTTGTGGAGCTATTAAAGGTTGATTTTCATATTTAGAAGTTTGTTTAGGCTCTATTTTTTCTTTAACCATTTTAGGTTGATTAGATTTAAAAGCAGTTTGTCCCGCTTGTTCTAAAACTCTTAATTGCCTTTGCTGTACTTCTTGAGCTTTTTTAGTAAAATATTGGCTTTCTTCTTTAGCTTTTTCTTTTATAAATTCTTCATTAGAAGATCTATAAAGCTTACGCCCTACTCTATAAAGTTTTGACTCTCTTTTAGATTGAGCCATGTTGCCGTAATCCTTAGCCCCTAAGGTTGTTACTGTTTTAGTTATTCTACCTAATTGGTTAACGTCTAAAGCTTCTAGTTGTTTATCTGTTCTACCGCCTATAACTTTTTGAATTTGTTTATATTTATCAGAACCTTTAAGAGCCTGTCCACTAACTTTCCTAATAGTCCTAACGTTTGCTCTCTTCCATTCTTGTTCATAAGTCATTTTAGTTTTAGTTTTAAAGCTTTTAAGGATTTGTCTAAATCTTCGGCGTTGTTAAATTTACCTTTAAAAACTTGTGCATCATCTATACTTAATTTAATCTTGATCATATTTTTTAGTCCTCCCTATTCCTACTAATGTGCCTATAAATCCTACGGCAGACATAACAGCCAAATAATAACCAAAGTAATGAGAATTAAAAGATTGACTCCCTAAATCAGTATAAACAATTGTTCTATTAACTTCTAGAAGTGTACTATTGTCTTGCGTGTAAATATAATTTTCGTTAAATCCGCTTTCATATTCTAAAGTGTTGCCCATTATTGGGAATGATAATAGAAATAAAAAGAAAAATCCTACTAGAGGTAGTTCGCTATGTTCTGTTCTATAAAAACCTAAACCAATGAATACTAGGCTTAATATTGCAAAACTTAACCATACCTCTAGCAACATTTTTCAAAGCTCCGGACTCACTGTAGTCCAAATACGTTCAATACTCCGTAAAGTAATCCCGCAATTGCTACTAGTGTGATTAGTCCCCATAGAGCGATTTCCGCAGTGCTCCACCCTGTTGTATTCTGTCCTTTTACAGTTGTAATAAAAACAGAAGCTAGGATAACTACACCGATAGTTAATGAGATTATACCCATAATAAAATTAGCCATTTCTTGACACCTCCATATAAAAAAGCTATATTGTTTAATTATTTATAAAGATAAATATATTTAAATAAAGCGTATAAATATTTATACGCCTTTAATTTGCTCGTCTAAATAACTTATTTTTTCTTGATCTGTAAAACTGTCCCATGACTCCGGAACTTGTCTTAGTTCACATATTTTTATCATTAGTCTAACCTCCTTTCTATTTTTTTAATAGCTATTACGTTTCTAGAAGTGATCTTTAACATATTAGCCATTAAGAGTTTTATTTCTGATATAGTAACTAATTCATGTTCTCTTACATCATTAAAGAAATCCGTTAATTTTTGAGTGTCTTCAAATGACTTATTAGGATCTATAAACTCAAACTCATTAACATTTAAACTAAAATCTATTTTAGCCCATATTTTATCATCTGTTTCAGATCTTATACTTAATTTCTTTTTCTTTGCGTGAAAGTCTTTAGAGAGCTCGTTTTCTTCTTCTGAATAATGAGCGTTTACTTGCCTAATGTTTTTAACTATAATGTAATATTTATCTTGTAGCATAGTAATAAATCGTTTCATATATCTAATACTTTTATTTCTTGCTTCTATAGGGCTATAGCCGTAAAAACTATGCTTAACGTAAACCTCTATACTATTCTTATAAAATCTAATAGTATTTTTATCTAAATAATCTATACTAGGTAGATCTAAATAACCTTTAAACTTAATCTTTAAATTAAATTCTTGTCCATGTAATCTAATGACCTTTTTATTAAACCCCTTTTGGGTTGTGGGGGTACTGGTGGATTGAAAATTAAACCCCCTACCACTTGAGCCAAAAACAACCCCCTTTTTTTTTAATTTATTCAAAGTCTTATAAACCGCCTGTATGCTAATATTGTACTTCTTAGCCACTTGCTTAACTGTTAGAAATTCTTTTTTTAAGTGTCTTAATAGCTTTTCTTGGGTTAACATTTTGATACTCTCCGCTCTTAAATTAAACCCCTTAGGGTATCATTTTAAACCCCCTTTTAATATTTAAACCTTTCTATTAGACGACAAAATAATTTAATTTTTGATTAAAAGTTTTAAGCGTAAAAATACATGCTTACATATTTTTTAAAATTTTCCATAAGAAATAAAGGGGGGAGGGTTTAGAATTATTTTTAAACGGAGAGTTTACAAACAACTAACCCCGCCCCCTTACTAAGCGATTGAAGACTTAAATTTCTTCTAGTGTTATTTGAAATTGATAAGTAGAACCTATTTTTAAACCTTTTGCTAATTTAATAGGCAAAGTTATAATTTTACTATTATACCCCTGTTTTCTTACTTTTCCTAAAAATTTTATTTTTTTCATAGTGTTATATAATAACTTCTACTATATAAACTTTTCCGGAAAAATTTATATATTAGTAGTGTTATATAATAACACTATTAACGGAGATCTAAAAAAAATGATTAAAAAATTTAGAGCATGGAGATACAAAACTACAAAGAACGGCTATAAGTTTGACAAATTAATAATTAATATTGGTTTTTGTATTGTTATGTTTTACTTTTTATTTATTATTTATTCTAATAACTATGATTTTTCATATAAGCTATATTACAAATGCGAAAGCCCTCAGGGTTGCTATAATCCTTTTTATGAGGGAGAAATAATAAAACCTAGTGTTAATCAAAAAGCTATAGATCTTTGCGTTTATGAATGGTGCAAAGAGGAACATTTACCGGCGGGTTTTGAATTTGGGGAAAAACCTAAAGATTATAAAAGAACTGGCTTTAGTGCTATATTTTTAATTATGGGATTAAGTTTTTTAATTAATCACGTTATTTATAATAATAACTATAAGAGGGGGTTTAAAAAATGAATATAGACGTTACTGCCTGTTGTGTTTGTCATTCTATAAAAAGGCGTGGGGAGTGGTATAATGTAGGAGAGCCAATATATAATTATATAATGACACATAAAGAAAAAGATAAAGAAACGGGTTTAGAATATTTAGCTTATAATTTTTCGCATGGTTACTGTAAAAAATGTGCAGAGCCTATTTATGAGTCAATAAGAAGACAAAAAGAAAGAAGACTTGAAGAGGTAGTAAATAATGAAAAGGTGTAAAATTATTGCAAAGACAGAAGCGGGAGCTAAAGCCATAAAACAGCATTATAAAGAAAGTTTTAAACTTAGACTTGTTCACAAAATACAGTTTAAAGCTATGGGATATAAACAGATTATAGAAAAATTAAACCCCTATACTCTTGTGATAGAAATTACTAATAATTATTTTCAAATGGTACTAGATCCTAACGACTTTAAGAAAAAAGTTAAAACAGCTCTAAAAGAAAACGGAGCTAAAAATAATACAGATTATATTATAAAAATTGAATAGGAGGAAAAAAAAAATGAAAATTGTATACAAAGTAACTATTTTTTATTTAGTTTGTAATTTTATTTATAATGCGTATTCTTGGTATGAGTCGATAGAGCTAATGAAAAGAATGGGAATGAGTTTAAGTTATATTCTTTTTGGTATTGGAGCCAATGTTCTTATTTTTGAAATTCCTTTATTTATAATAATTGCAATATTAATATATGGAGCTAATAAAAATGAGTGATCAAAAAAGAGTATTACCACAAAGTGAGCTAGATTTTCATTTAATGACTACTGACGGAGTATGGGGTAGAAATGAAATAAGCAACGAATTAAAAGAAAGGTTAACACGTCACTACCTACAAAAAGATAAAGAGGGCAATATATTAAAAGACAAAGACGGAAACGCTTTAGTTACTAATGATAGTTTATGGAATTTACTAGGATTTTATACTAGAGATCTGCGTCTAGCTAATTTGAGTAATTGGAACGGAGAAGTAGAATATTGCCAATATTACTTAAACTTAGCTAATGATTTTTTACAAGCTAATCAGATAGAGCCTTTTTTAGTTTCGCTTTCTAGAGTTGCTACGCTTATAGAATTAAGTCAAAGTAAGGGCGGGTTTTTACGTAGGCAAATGAATACATTAACTACGCAGAATTTAACCGGAGAATTAGAGCCACCTAAAAAAGATTTATTTGGCGGAAAGAAAAAAGATAGAGGAGGTTTATAAAAATGGGTTTTTTAACAGAGGTTTTACTACAAACGCTTTATTATGCTGTAGTAATGGGTTTAGCAATATTCTTTATATCATTTATCTTAAGGGGATTTTTTTGGAAATTCCTAAAAGTTAAAATAAGTTTTGGAAGGTTAATACTTGTAAAGATACGGGGTATTAATCGGGATTATTTTGCAGTAGGGGAAATAGAGGAAAATTTTTTGGTATATAAAGATCCAATGCTAAAGAAACAAGAAAAGAGAATTAACATAAAAGATAATAAAGCTTTTTACAAAGTTTTAGGGATTACAGCTATAGACGTAGACAACCAAACTAATAATGTTTGCTATCCGGATTATACAGTAGTTGAGGGTTTTGACTCCGCTAAATATAACAACTTATATTTAAGAGCCTTATATACTCCGCAGATAACAGACAACAAAGATAAGCTTATTATTGTTTTATTAGTACTAATTTTACTTGCTAGCTTAGGAGCTGTTTATATGGGATACAATAGCTATAATATGGCTACTATAAATAAAGAAATGATTAAAACAGTAGCCGACAAAATTCCTACAATAATTAGCGGAGGGCGTATTTAATGCCGGTTTTTGGAGTAGAAGCTAAGGAATGTAAGGAAGTTATTAATTTTGTTATAGAGACTAACAAGAGACTAAAGGAAGAGAATTTAGTAAAAAGCCCCTTTAATGGAATGGTTGTTAATAAAGGCGATTTTCTAGCCGTGTTAATCGAGCCAATATACATTAATTTACCCTTCTATATTTCATTAATAGGGGCTACTTTTTCCATAATACTTAATATTAGAAGTATACTTTATTTTGCTATACTTTCAATATTTATATTATTAAATATATTTTGGACTAGCTATTTTTATTATTTTCTTTTTACAAAGGGACTTAAGAAGAACGGGTATAAAGGCAAATTAAAGTATATTGGGGCTAAAGAATTAGCTAAGAGGTTGATAACATGGGACAAAGAGAAGTATTAAAATATTTAGAAAACCAAAGGGCTTTAGGTAATGATAAATTTTTAACAGTTAAAGAGATTATGAGAGGGGTAGAAGACACCAATAACGGAACTAGTAGAGACTTATTTAAATTAGCTTTACATGGTCTTATAGAATGGCGGGGAAAAGGAGTTTGGAACCATCAAAAATTATTTAGAGCTAAGAAATAATAATAAATGCTTAAAACTTTTAATTATTTAATTATATATATGAACACTGTAAGGGAAAAATAAAATAAAAAGGTAATAATATGGTAGACTTTAATAATGAGAGCACAGTAGGAACGCCCTCCGCTAATCTAGTTAAGATCTTAATACTACAAGCTAGGGCTAACGCCTTAGATAGTTTAGAGAAATATAATAAACAATACAGTAGCGGAATACAAGCAGATCAGGGCATACTAAAATCTAGGCTTTGCTCTTGGCTCTTAGAACATTCCGCATATATAGAAAGAACTGAAAAGAATATAGAAGAATATAATAAGATTAAGGGATATATTTTTTTTAACGAAAAAGATTTAACACCCGAACAAATACAAAAAATTGTAGAGTTTCTAAATAATATTTGTGATAGTATTAAACTTACTAGAATTGATCTTAAAAAAGCTTATGATAGAACTATGGTAGAAGAGGATAACAAGAACAACGATTTAAGCTAAAATGAAAATAAAAAAATTTGTCTATGATCACGGGCTACCTTATAGCGAAAAGTTACAAGAAAATATAAAAGCTCAAATTAAAAGAGTAGAAAATAAAAGGGCTTCCATGATCTTAATAGATGGAGCAGTAGGAACCGGTAAAACTACTTTAGCCGTAGAAATCGCTAACGAAATAAACAAAATCCATAAACTACCAAATATTAAATTAAAAATTAAAGATCACCCGCAAATAGCTTTAGGAGGTAAAGAATTTACGGGTTGTTTTAGAGAATGTAATAAACAAAAACTCCCAGTTGTTATTTATGATGAGGGAGGGGATTTTAGCCGTAGAGGAGCTATAACACAATTTAACGCTATGATTAATAGATTATTTGAAACATATAGAGGGTTTAAAATTATTGTTATTATCTGTTTGCCTAATTTTAACGTACTAGATAATTTATTATTTGAAAATAATATTCCTAGAATGTTAATTCATATAAAGGATAGGTCTAAAAATTATGGCTCTTTTCGGGTTTACAGCCTTAGCCAAATGAACTGGATTAGATACTGGGCGGACAAATTACCAAAGGGAGCAAAGCATAAATGCTACAGCAACGTACTCCCTAACTTTTACGGACAATTTTTAAACTTACCAAAAGAACAAGAAAAAGCTTTAGATAAACTTTCTACTTATGGGAAAAAAAGCGTACTAGTTGATACAGAAATAAAGCTTAAGGGTTTAAAATCTTATGATGATTTAGCTAAAGCCTGTAATCGTTCTCAGTTATGGGTAAGCTTAACCCTAAAAAAATTAAAAATAAAGTATAAAACTATAATTGGGAGAAAGAGGTATTTTAGTAAAGACGTTTTAGACGTTCTATATAGCAAATTGGAGGAGATAAAAGAAAATGAAACAAGAGGAAGAAAAAAGAAAAGATCCTAATTTAAGTTATAATGAATATGAGAAGAGGATTATAGAGCTAGATATAAAAAAGAAAAAGCTAGAAAAAGTAGAAAGAGAATTAAAAAAACTAGAAAAAGAAATGGGATTAGATAAACCAAAAGCAAAGCTAACAGATAAGAAAAAGAAAAGCTTATCTTGTTTTTTAATTATTACTGGTATTATAACTATTTTATGGACAGCCTTAATATTTTCTCCTGAAAATGTGCCTTTAGGTTTTGCTATATTTGTTAGTATTATGGTTTTAATATTCGGAGGGGCTTATTTAATGCGTGTTAATAATGAAGTGTACTAAATGCGTATATTACGATATGGGACTATGTACTAAAAAAAAACAATTAGTACTAGATTTTAGATTTAAAGAAGCTTCTATATTTGCTATGAAATGCGGAGAGTTTAGGAAAAAATGAGTGAATTAATAAAATACGAAAAGAAAGTAAGAAAAGATATTTTATACTTAACTAAATATATAGAAACTTTAGTAATAAATAAAGATTTACCGCAAAAGATTAAAGAAATTAAAAAACGCTATAATTTACAACAT
>Ga0180432_10007710_pt1 | contig 13602 bp, 12 predicted proteins | sample SS_ome_10_FD_132414 | JGI IMG/M metagenome (GOLD analysis project Ga0180432, IMG submission 132414) | Hypersaline lake sediment archaeal communities from the Salton Sea, California, USA - SS_1_MS_2 metaG | ecosystem: Environmental > Aquatic > Non-marine Saline and Alkaline > Hypersaline >...
ATGTTATCATGGCTCAGATTAGCGAAACCAGCAGAATCGGAAATTGGGCAAGTAAAATCTCATCAATCATGCAAGCGAGGGTCAAACCGGAGATCATTCTGGCCGCTCTCATCCCTCTGCTTTCCTACGCCCTGGGAAGTTTGAATCATGAAGACATAAAAATGGACCAGATTTCCATCGCCCTGCTGGTGATGGTGCTTGTCCTGTTCTGGTTCATTTCCCGGCGAATCCATGAGTTGAATTCGGAGATGAAACAGCGCAGATTAATGGGGATAGAAATAAACCGATACACAGTAGAACTGGAAGAAAAAGTTTCAGCACTGAACGCTGCTAACGAGAAACTGCAAGAGATCGATAAAATAAAGGATACTTTCCTTTCGACGGTATCCCACGAATTCAGAACACCGCTGGCTTCAATAAAGGCCTATGTCGATATACTCCTGACCTACGATAACGATGAGGAGATTCAAAAGGAGTTTCTGGGCACCATCAACAATGAAACTGACCGGTTAGCCCGATTGATTAATGACTTCCTCGATCTCTCCAAAATTGAGGCCGGACGGATTCAATGGGAAACTGCATCGGTGGAAATGCCAGAGGTTATCAAGGCAGCGATTGAAGCCACTGAGGCACTGGCTAAAAATACAGATTTGGCACTAAATACCAAAATTGAACCGGATTTATCCTCCGTCTGGAGCGATAAAGACAGATGCCTTCAGGTGGTGACCAATCTAATCAGCAATGCCATCAAATTTACACCGGAAGGTGGAAACATTTTCATCCGAGCCATCAATTCGAGTGAATCCCCCGGGATGGTTCAGGTGAGCGTAACCGATACCGGCATGGGTATTCCTCTCGAAGAGCAGGAGCGCATTTTCCATAAGTTCACTCAGGTGGGAGACGGTTTGAAAGACAAACCACCTGGCACTGGGTTGGGACTGGCAATCTGCCAGAAAATAGTGGAGTATTATGGCGGCAGTATTTGGGTGGAAAGCGAACCGGGCAGCGGGAGCACTTTTTCCTTCACTATGCCTGTTGTGAAACAACCGGAGAATGACCTGACTTTTGCTTAACTTTAGTAAAAATTGGACACATTAATTATATGAGCTAAAAGGCATAATTAATCTAAGGAACCGCTGGATAATACAATTAGTGAAAGCTGATTATCATCCATTCTTCAAGTTGACCGGACCTGTGGAGAGGTCAATATCAAGGTAACTACGGCTCATGTACCACGGGTAGCCAATCGCTCACCCCAATAAGTGTCTCAACTTCAGCAACAGCTTCTGAAATCATGAAATAATTATATCCGTTACGTTTGGTAGCACTGAAATTCAGGTAATTGGATCTGGAAGGCAAGTCGTACTGGAAAGTCTGGGCTGCATCATATATTGTTCTGGAATTCACATTTTCAGGGCCGACTTCTTCCACTGCTATTTTAATGATCTCGCAAAGCATAGGGTGAAGAAAGGCAGTAACGTATGATCTCCCTGCCATTTTAATCTCATTTCCGTTGCCGGGATGGTAGGTATTGATCAATTCATCGACTATCGGTACTTCCTCTTCAGCTCCCTGCCCCCACCATGGAAGGTTAATTGCAAACAGCATTCCATCTATCTCATTCCATCGGCCGGATTCCGACATCATTCCCAGAAAAGCAGTATGTGATTCATTACCCAGAAATGTAGCTTTATCATGCCCGGCATTATAGTATTCGCGGGTAAAGGTGTGCATCATTACTGGCAGGAATATATAGTCGCAATCCTTAAGCGCTTCTACTTGAGGAGCCCAGGAGAAGGTGAAATCAGTGATATAGCCTTCGGTCCATTCGAATTGATCCGGATGTGCCCGGGCGTATTTCTTAGCGGCCGCAAATATAATAGAGGTTGTACCATCATCCCAACCGGCACCACCTATCCTTGCCGGTCCGTTTAACTCATAATCCCAGTGATTGGTGGCAATCCATTTAAGCTGAGTGTAGATAGTCTCATCCCAGAGACATGACCACGCCAGCGTATAGCTTGGCGGATATAGATATTCTGCATTTGCATTTGCCGTGAAAAACACCATTTCATCTTTGTTAACGTGCGGGCTCAATATTTCAGGTACAATTGGTAAAAACGAAGTTATCACAGTGGCATTTTTTGCTTTGAGGTAATTGTAGCCCAGTATCACCTTGGCAGTATCATACTGGGTGTCATAACTTTCCAGCTTCAGCTTCACGCCCGGGATAAGATCGTTATCGTTGTAATAGAGAATCGCATCTTCAAGTGCAAGATCAATATACTGCATCGCCTGAGCTGCCGGACCGGTTCTGTCAGTTATATTTCCGATGGTGATCACAATGTCTTTTTGATCTGCGGGCATCATGGTTTTCCCATCATTGCCACTATCCCCACAAGCACATATCATTACCAATAATGCAATTATCAGGAATGAAAGGCTGCTATTCATTATCCCGCCAGAAATTCTCATTGCAATGCCTATTCAATTCAGTGCCCGGATAATTCGTAATTCCTGCCTGTTTCAATCATGGCCCGGAAATTCTCCGGCCTGACATTAGGAGGAACGCTGCATCCACTGCCCAAGATGAACCCGCCATCCCCACCAACTTCATCTATCAGTTTCTTACAGTAGGCTTCCACTTCTTCCGGCTTGCCCAAAGCAAACAATGAAGCCGGAATATCCCCGTGAAAGCACAGGTGATCGCGCAGGATTTCCTTGGCAGCGAAAATATTGGTATAGCTGTCCAGTTCCATTATGGCAGATCCCCTGGGCAACTCCTTGAAATAGGGAATGTTCTTATCCCAGCACTGGTCAAGATGGAATGTGGTGACGATTCCCTCGGCCCAGAATGCGTCAACGATCTCTCTGGTATAGGGCCACCAGAATCGCTCGAAAATAGCCGGGGGATAGAAATAAGCCGATGCCCGCTCTTCGGTCAACAGCCAGTTGTTAACCCCGGAATTTTTGGCTATGGGGAGCTGCTTTTCGATTATTTCGGCGGTCAGCTTTTTGAGAGCCTTTTCCACCGGTTCCGGATTGAAATAAAGGTCTTGAGTGAAGGGAACCATGGAACGCATAAGGGAGAGGGTAAAAAAGGGATGTAATCCGTATCCCAGGAAGAATGGTTGGACATTTCGTTTTGAACACCCTTCCAGAAACCCGACAAAACTTGATACGACTTCATTCAATGTATCATCAAGCTCATCCGGTTTAAGTGATGTAATGCGCCAGAGGTAGTCATCGTAGTAGAACCTCTCGAAGCCCATTTCGCATATTTTATCGTAGTCTTCCGGTTTCATTATTTCCTGTTCATCAAGCTGGAACATGTAGTCATCGGGGAGGTCTATTCCCGGTATCCTCATTTTCATGGGGAAAGTACACATAGCCTGCATTTGAGTAGGGGTAGCGCCTATAGGGTAAAGGCTGTCCCATCCGCCGTATTCATCAAATATCCTCAAAGCGCCATCAATCAGTAATTTGTTATCGTTGCAAACCTGGGCGCCGGTCAGTCCGGCCAGGCCACTTACCGGTTCTGGTAGAAGAGTGGGAAGCACCGGGACACGGTCGGGCTTTTCCAGCCGAATTGCTGCCCATAGTCTCTCATTAGGTGCCATCGATTCGCTTGCCATGTTACTTGCCTCCCGAAACCTTCATGCAATAAGCCACGCCTTCGGTCGCATCAACCGTCTGGAAATCAGCTCCGATGTAATCTTTCACTTTGGGAGTAGTTACTCCTCCTCCAACCATGAGTTTGAATTGATCCCTGATGCCGGCTTTTTCAAACATGTCTGTCGCTTCCTTCATGCTGTCAAATGCCACAGTTATGAGCGCTGAGAAACCGACAAAATCAGGCTGGAGTTCTTTGACCCTTTCTACTATCATTTCCGGGAGCACATCCACACCCAGATCATGCACTTCAAATCCGTGGGCACTCAGCAATGTGACCATAATATTTTTGCCCAGATCATGAATATCGCCTTTAGGAGTGGCCAGTACCACTTTACCCGGAGATTTTGCGGGACGAGCTTTTGCCAGATATGGATCGAGGATGGCTATAGCCCCTTTGAAGACCTCAGCGGAGAGCATCAATTCGGCCAGATAATAGTCTCCCTCCTGAAACCGTTCGCCGACTATCGTCATCCCCTGGCGACACTCATCGAGTATCTGGATGGGATCCTCACCTTGATTCAGTCTGTGCTTTACATCTTCGACAACCTCATCCCTTTTTAATTCCACGACCTTCATGCTCAATTCGCCCATTAATCACCTCTCTGATCTGATCGATAGAAAAAGTATGGCACGAACAAGCAGGATTATCAATTCGTAATGCTACCTAATTTCAGGAAAGAGATTATGTATGAGGGAAAGCCAATGTGCAAATCAACCTTCGAGGGGCACAATTCCTCTGCGCAATGCGTAGCGGATGAGATCGATTCGGGAGCGCAGGCCAAGTTTGCGCATGGCGCTGGCCCGATGAGCCTCGGCGGTGCGCGGGCTTATGAACAGACGCTCGGATATCTCCGCGCGATCATACCCCATAGCCGTAAGCTGAAATACTTCCCGTTCCCGGGGCGTCAGGTTTTCATATTTATCAGGTGTCGCGCCTTCGATCGATTCGACGGCGGCCTCGGCAAACTCATCGGAGAGCGTATTCATCGCGTTCTCCTGCTGCTTGAGTTCAGTTATATCATAGGAAATAACTTGAATCGCAAATACTTTGCCATACTTGTCTTTTAACGGTTGCGCAATGGTGGAATACCAGCGAGTGCCCGAAGGAACTTCGATCACATCCTCATATTTCTGAGCAGTGCCCAGTTCGACCATCTTGCGGTTTCGCTCTTGAATCTCTTCAGTTAAGTCGGGAACAATCTCGTACAATGACTTACCCACGAAGTCCTCAGGTTTCCCGCCGAGGTTCTGGGCAGCAAAGGTATTGATAAACAGGAATCGGCCATCAAGTGCATAGTATACCATCGGCATCCCGGCATTCTCTACGAACAATCGGTATTTTTCATCGCCTTGCTGAAATGTTTCCGCCGCTTTTCCGTGCCGATAAGACCGTTTGTTCATTTTGCCTCTGTCCGATATCTCAATGCCTGTGCGATTCAATTTAGAAAAGTATCGCACGCTTGAGCAAAACATGTCAATTGTTCCCTGCACGTCCAAATACAGCAAATCGAGGTGTTGTATTCCAAGGGTATTTTCTTGTATACTACTTTCACCACTTTCGGAGGATGAGGGATGCGAATATCGTGTCTTCAGGAAAATCTGAGCAGAGGATTGGGAATAGTGGGCAGAGCGGTAGCTACAAGAACCACTTTGCCTATTACCAGTCATGTACTAATCAGTACGGACGAATCACGCCTCAGGCTGTCCGCTACTAATCTTGAGGTTGCCATAAATTGCTGGATCGGGGCTCAGATCGAAGAAGAGGGAGCTATTGCTATTCCCGCAGGTCTACTGACGGATTTCGTGGTCTCTCTGCCCAGTAATACTATCAATATGAATGTTACATCCGGCACTTTGTCAATGGAAATCACCTGTGCCAAATCCGAAGCTCACGTCAGCGGGCAAAAAGCTGATGAATTCCCGCCAATTCCTCAGATCGGCAAAGGAATAACCACCAGTGTTGACGCTAATGCTCTGCGTACCGCCATAAACCAGGTTGTTTTCGCTGCGGCCATGGATGATTCGCGGCCTGTTCTTACTGGCACTTATGCAAAGTTTTCCGGTAAAAATCTGACTCTGGTCGCCGCCGATGGGTTCAGGCTGGCAGTGCATGATCTAGAGATGACAAAAGCGGTGAAAGAAGATATCGGCATCATCATTCCGGCACGTTCTTTAAGAGAACTGGATCGGCTACTCAGAGACCAATCTGACCCGGTTGAGATGACTATCAATCCACAGAAAAGCCAGATTCTTTTCAGCCTTAAAAACAAGGAACCCAAAATGGATATTGAGATAGTATCTCAATTGATTCAGGGAACTTTTCCGGATTATAACCAGCTTATTCCACAGAGCCATACTACCACGGCCAAAATCAATGTCCCTGAATTCCTTCGTGTCATTAGGAGCGCTTCTGTGTTTGCCCGTGACGGAAGCGGTATTGTGCGTTTGTGCATGATACCGGAAGGCAAGTCTTCACCCGGAAAGATTGAGGTTTCAGCCCGTGCCGAGGAAATTGGTGATAATGAGGGCAGCATCGATGCTTCAATAGAAGGGGAGGAGGCCAAGATAGCTTTCAACAGCAAGTATTTGATGGATGTTTTCGGAGCCCTCGAAGATGATCAGGTAGTGCTTGAGGTTACCACCTCATCAAGCCCCGGAGTCTTTCGTCCCATCGAGGAAGGAAACTGGACCCAGGTGATCATGCCGATGTTCGTGCAATGGTAAAAAAGGAATCACTGTGGGGGTAAAAGAAAGAATCATCGGTGCGGCGAGGGAAGATGGCCGGGTGGTCTTGACAGAGGTGGAATCTAAACAGATAATCAGGGGGGAAGGCATAAAGGTTGTTGATACCAGATTGGCAAAAACCAGAGATGAAGCCATCGCAATAGCCAAAGAGATAGGTTTTCCGGTGGCTCTGAAAACGGCTTCCCCAAAGATTATTCACAAAAGCGATAGCGGGGGAGTGAAACTGGGCATAATTAGCAGTGCGGAAGTAGGGAGGATGTATAGCGAAGTAGCGAATCTGGGCAAGCGACTCGGCACCAGCAAAAGGAAAAGCGGGGTTTCGGTGCAAAAAATGGTGCCGGATGGTGTGGAAGTGATAATGGGGATATCGAAAGATCCTCAGTTTGGTCAGGTGCTGATGTTCGGGTTGGGGGGTGTTTTTGTTGAGACGCTGGGAGATGTCTCCTTCCGTATAGTTCCGTTAGATCGCAGAGATGCGAGAGAGATGATCCGGGAAATAAAGGGGTACCCTGTGTTGCAGGGGCATCGGAGACAGGACCCAGTTGATATTCTGGCACTGGAGGATATGCTGCTGAAGCTTTCTGAACTGGCCCGGAAGACTCCTGAAATCAAGGAGCTTGATCTCAACCCCGTATTTGCATACACTAAAGGGGCAATAGCAGTAGATGCCAGAATTATTCTGGAATCCACGGAGAATTAGAGAAAGGATATTTGAAGACTAATGGTTAGGTTAAGATTACAACGAACAGGCAGAAAAAAAAGGCCGAGTTATCGAATAGTAGCTGCGGACTCTCGATCGCCACGAGACGGATCTTTCATTGAGATTATCGGGCATTACGATACTCTGACTGATCCGCCAACAGTGGTCATAAAAGAAGATAAGGCTTTGAAATGGCTCAGTCAAGGAGCCAAATCGTCCGAAACGGTCACGAGCCTACTGCGAAAGCAAGGCATCTTGGATAAATTCGAGTCGGGGAAGAAGTGATGAAGGAACTCGTCGAATACATTGCCAGGGCCATAGTGGATAATCCGGATGAAGTGAGAGTTACGGAAGAGCCCGGTGATGAGGATGACAGGGTTATTCTCAAGCTGGAGGTTGCCCAGGAAGACAAAGGGAAGGTAATAGGCAAACAGGGGCAAACCGCCAAAGCGATCCGGACACTGCTCCGAATTGCAGCTGTGCAACGGAATGTGCGCGCTTCACTGGAAATCGTTTAAAACTTAAAGATTTACCGCTGTCTGGTAAATCTTTAAGTTTGGCAGGGAAGGTCGGTGTGCTGTGTGCATAGCTTTCGTTTGATTTTCTGATCTTCTCCCGCAATACCGATATATTTCAAAATCCATTTTTCAAACCCCGTATTTCCCCTTACTTCTCTATTTTGGTTCTGCTCCAAATCTGTGGTCTTGACAATAAACAGCATGGCGAGTAGTATCATCTGTGATATGTTGTTCTATCGATTGGGGGAATTCGTCGAAAGGAATGACAGGCCGAACAGGTTAATTGAGACGGCCGTAATGGCTGTCCGATAAGCTGACATTGAAGGGCTGTTCAGCGGTGGCTGAGCGGCTCTTTTTTTTATCAACTGTTGAGAGAATCCTGAGTCTTGAGGAAAATCGCATAGGGGGAATGCTATGCCGAACGAAACTCAGGTGCCCGATCATCGCGAACAAGACGCAAAGCGGCAGAAGCCTCAGCCCGCAGAACAGACGACGCAGGGGCCGGAAGGTTTTGCACAGACAAGCATTGATCCCTCCGTGGCCTTCGCGCATGCCTCGGCGGCTCCTCCTCCAGCCATAAACCCGAATGATATCCTTTCGCTCCAGCGCGCTGCCGGCAACCAGGCTGTACAGCGGATGCTGGCCCAGCGTAAAGCGGCACGAGCCTCTTCAGAACAAATCGTCCAGGCTAATCTTACGGTAAACCCTCCGGGTGATAAGTACGAGCAGGAAGCTGATCAAATGGCATCCCAGGTAATGCAAAGGATCAGCTCATCACAAAACGGAGTTGCCCAGAGGCAGGAAGAAGAGGAAGAAGAACCCGTTCAGGCTAAAGCTGTCCAGCGTCAGGAGGAAGAGGAACTTCAAACAAAGCAAACCACCGCACAAACTGTCCCCACCGTCGATTCCGAAGCGGAATCCCGCATTGACTCCGCCAAGGGAAGAGGGGAATCCCTACCGGATGATATCCGGGGTCCGATGGAGCAGAGCTTTGGCGCTGATTTCAGCGATGTGAGGGTGCATACCGATTCCGACTCCGCTGGGCTGAACCAGTCTTTGCAGGCCCGTGCCTTCACTACCGGGCAGGATATCTTTTTTGGCAGTGGAGAGTACAATCCCGGCACGTCAGCAGGGAAGGAACTCGTGGCCCATGAATTGACCCACGTCGTGCAACAGAACGGGGCAGGCATTCGACGCTGGAAGCTGAAGAGGGAGAGTACGGTTAAATCGACACCTGTTATGCGGAAGGATGAAGAAGAGACTGAACAGGAGAGTGCGCAAGAGGGAGAACTACCTGATTTTACTATGGAACCGGGGGAAGAAGCAGAGAAAGGCCCCGATGATCGCGATAAATTTGACGAGATCAGTGTGAGCCACAGCGAAGCCAAAGTTGATTCGACCACTACCAAGCCGTTCACCGGTTATAGGATTACTGTAGGAAAGGTTGGTTTAGACTTCAGTGATTCACCAGTTTCAGTAGCTGGTTTCTCTGGAGATGAGGGGCGTGACCGCATACACAATGACACCGTTAAGCCAGGCACAGTCGGCGTCGAGTGGAGTAATCCTGGAGGCAAGACGGTCAAAGCATTTGGCAGTGAGTCATTTAAGCCTGGTTACAAAGGTATGAAATACAAAAAAGATGGGAAGGGCAATATCAAGCTGGACTTTACGCTAAATATCAAATGCCCTTGGGGGGTTAATTCTGGTGGCAAGACCGATATTCCATCGGCGACGGATGCAGTTGTTACAAAAGATACATATAAGAAGGTTGTAAAAGACCTCACTCCAAAAAAGATAGAGAAAAGTTGGCGCGCCCCGCGTACGAAATACTGGTCAAAAGCCATTTGCGAGCGCCACGAGAAGTACCACAGCACTGATGACAAGAAGTGGTCTGAAGGTCCGGGTAAGAAAGTGGTAACAGACTATCTGAACGGTAAAACGGTATCTGGATGGTTAACATTGTTCCGTCTTAGAAGCCTGCTGAAGAAGGCTATGAAGGAGATGTTTAATGCCAACTGGGATTTCTATACTGGTGGAGCCGGCTCTTATCTTTCTTATGCTGGGGAAGAACGTGCCTTTGGTGATGGAAAGGGGCCCTATGAGAATCTTGCTAAAGGAGTCAAGGCGCAAGGCGAAAAGCTAGAAAAGGAAGCTAAAAAGAAATAATGATCCCGATATTTGGAAAGAGCAGAAGTCGTGTTCGCTGCCATCCACATATAGTCACCGCTGGCCTTCCGCACCGAAGTGAAGTTGTTTTAAAGCGTGAAGAGAGGCTATATGGGGCAATGGTTGATAGGCTGATGGGAATTGGGCGACGTGAAGAAAGGGGTTTCGAGGAGGCGGCTCCGAGCCTTACTATGAAGATGCTGGAAGACGCTTTTGCCAAACGGGAGGCCACAGTCATGCCAGCGGCGGCGTTTCTGGCAGGGCGCTGCCAGCCGGAGGCACCTGAGCTTCAAGGCAAACTAACTGCACTCCTCGACAAATTCTTAAAATCATTACCGGTTGATAATCTCGATATCATGGCAGCAAGCTATATCGAGGCGGCCATGTCGCTTGCTCTACGCGGTGAACCAGATGAGGCGCGAATAGCCCTTATACCATTGATTACCAACTATGCTTCCAGCACAACAAGAAGTTATCTTGCAGCATTCTACCTTGCTCAGCTTGGCGATCCTTCAGGCTACGCTGTTATGTTGGAGGCATTGCGCGATCCAAATGAGCACACTCGCCTCATGGCCGTGCGTCACCTTATAGGGTTTAAACCTTACGATGGACGGACAGTCCAGGGTAAGGTTGTGGATATTCGAGTTGAGTTGGTCCAGAGCCTTAAAGACCAGCTCTCCTATGTGCGCGTGGAGGTTCCCAATTTGCTCGCCGAAGCGGGCGTTGATGGTCTTGAGGAAATTTTGCTACCTGTCGCCAATAATGATACTGACCCGGATGTTCGGCAGGCATCTCGCGATATTATCGAGGCGTTGCCTTGATGAAAGTGTACAGATTGAGTAAGGAATCCGGATAAAGATAGGGTTTAAAGCAGTTCAAGCTGCTGTAAAATGTGAAAGAGGATAGGTTATTAGCTGCTCGGCATCATAAGGGAATCTCGTTGATTTCCCAGCCGGCAACAGAATTCATAAAGATAAAGTCAGGTCGATATCGAACCGGCAGTATTAAAAGAGTGAAAAACCAATGAACGGCATTTATCAAAACAGCCTGGAACACTTGATGGCCGAACTGGAGCGGATTGATGTGCGGCTGCGTCTGCAGATAAAGCGTGTTCGGCTTCAGGCAGAACAGCCGACGGACGACCAGTTCCGGGGGCTCTATATCTCTGAAGAAGAGATCGATACTCTGGTAGCGGGTAGCCCCGTAGCGCAGGCAGATGCTAGCGGATCCGATCTGAGTAATTCACCCGAGGCGATAGACTTGCTTCGGCTGGAAGAGGAAATAGCGGAAAAGAAAGCGGCCAGCCTGGCTTCCGGCATGAACCTCCCTCTTTGCGAACTGGCCACGAACTTCGGACTGAGCGATTTTGAGGTGGACACCCTGCTCATTTGCCTCCTGCCGGAAATCGATACCCGGTATGAAAGGCTCTATGCCTATCTCCACGACGATGTAACCCGCAAAAATCCCAGCGTCAACCTGGTATTACATTGTCGGCTGGATGGTCTCGAAAAACGAATGTCGGCCCGGGAAGCTTTTCTGCCGACCGCTCCGCTCGTGGCGCATCATTTCCTCCGACTGGAAGAGGATACTCCATCGCGGGCCCAATCGTTGTTGACGAAGAGCCTCAAAATTGATGACCGGATCGTCAACCATCTGCTGGGTTCGGGTGAGATTGATTCACGCCTGGCGGGGCATACTCAGATCATCATACCTTCAATCGGACTCGATAGTCTGGTTTTGACCGAGCAGCTCAGCCGGCAACTGGTTGAATATACTTCTCGGCTGAATCACAGCACTAATACGGTCCTTCATATGAAAGGGCCATTGGGTGCAGGCAAAAAGATGGCCGCTGAAGCGCTGTGCCATAGTTGTGGCCTGCCATTGCTCATGGTGGATGTGCCGGGTTTGCTGGCCGATAGCCTTGCCCCGGAGACCGGGATTGCGCTGGTGATCCGCGAAGCAAAGCTGCAAAAGGCAGCGATCTGCTGGAGTGGTTTCGATCACCTCATTTCTGAAGACGCCACGAAGCGAATCTGGCTGCAGCGGCTAATCCGGGCGCTCGGCGATTTCTCCCTCCCGATCTTCGCCACAGGTGAGGCCGACTGGCATCCCGGCAATGCGCTCGAAGGCAAAGTGTTTACCCGGATCGAATTGGATAATCCTCCATACGATGTCCGCAGGCGTCTCTGGGGAATTTACCTTAATGGCCACCATGATCAGGATGTATCGGAAACTGACGTGGAAGAAGTCGCCGACAAGTTTCGGTTCACTCCCGCCCAGATTCGGGATGCGGCGGCAACTGCCAGGAATATGTCGATAGTCAGGGGAGACGGGCACGTTTCGATGAGCGATCTTCACGCGGCCTGCCGTATCATGTCCAATCAGCGATTGAACCTGCTGGCGCGAAAAATCCAGCCCCGGTATGAGTGGGATGATATCATCCTTCCCAAAGATCAGAAAGCCCAGCTTCGGGAGATCGCGAACTATGTCAAGTACCGCCATGTTGTTTTTGCCGACTGGAACTTTGAACAGAAGGTCTCGCTGGGGAAGGGACTGAATGTGCTTTTTGCCGGGCCTTCCGGCACCGGGAAAACCATGGCTTCGGAGATTATTGCCAATGAACTGGGGCTCGATCTCTATAAAATTGACCTTTCCACTGTCATCAGCAAATACATCGGAGAGACGGAGAAGAATCTGGATAAAATCTTTACCGAGGCACAGAACTCAAATTCAATCCTCTTTTTCGATGAAGCGGATGCCGTCTTCGGCAAGCGTTCTGAGGTGAGGGATTCACATGATCGCTACGCCAATATTGAAGTGGCCTACCTGCTGCAGAAGATGGAGGAGTACGATGGGATTGTTATTCTGGCCACTAATCTGCGCAAAAATCTCGACGAGGCCTTCTCCCGCCGTATGCATTTCAGCCTTGAATTCCCGTTGCCGGAGGAGCCGGACAGGCTTCTCATCTGGCAGGGTGTATTCCCGGCTGAAGCTCCGCTTGAGAGGGATATTGATTTGAATTTCATGGCGCGTCAGTTTAAAATGACCGGAGGGAATATCAGGAATATCGCTCTTTCGGCTGCATTTTTAGCGGCAAGTGACGGCCATGTTATCAAAATGGAACACATGATCCGGGCAACCAAACGCGAATACCAGAAGGTTGGAAGATTGTGGAACGAGGCTGATTTTGGCCCTTATTTTGAACTGGTGAAAGGGTAAAAGGGGGTTTTTATTATGGCTGAGCGCGAACTGATCAACCGAAAAGAGACCGAAGATGCAATCCTGAAAAAAGTGAAACCCGAGGTGTCAGAGAGGGGCAAGGCGAGAAGCGATGTTCCCGATGCGTCCGTCGAAAGCCAGGCTGGCCTTATGGCGGGAGATGCGAGATCTCTCCGTTCTGCTAATAGCGTGCAACGAGCCCAGCTTGTGCAAAGCCTCCAGCGCACGCGTGGCAATGCTTACGTGCAACGTCTGTTGAATTCCAGCGGCATTCAGGCCAAACTCACCGTAAGTTCACCGGATGACGAGTATGAAAGGGAAGCGGATCGGGTGGGTGATGCGGTTGCCAAAGCCTCGGCTTCGCAAATGCAGCGGCAGCCGATTGAAGAAGAGGAAGAGGAGCTTCAGCCGAAAGTCCAGCGGCAAGAGGAGGAGGAAGAGGAGCTTCAGCCGAAAGTCCAGCGGCAAGAGGAAGAGGAAGAAGAGCTTCAGCCGAAAATCCAACGGCAAGAGGAAGAGGAAGAAGAGCTTCAGCCGAAAATCCAACGGCAAGAGGAAGAGGAAGAAGAGCTTCAGCCG
>Ga0180432_10007711_pt1 | contig 13600 bp, 12 predicted proteins | sample SS_ome_10_FD_132414 | JGI IMG/M metagenome (GOLD analysis project Ga0180432, IMG submission 132414) | Hypersaline lake sediment archaeal communities from the Salton Sea, California, USA - SS_1_MS_2 metaG | ecosystem: Environmental > Aquatic > Non-marine Saline and Alkaline > Hypersaline >...
AAGCTGGCGCCGAGCACATAGTGTTTTGCGCTGGTGACATCCACGAGGTCACCGTCGGAGAGCAGCCAAAAATCTCGTGATCCCTCCGTCACGTTCTCGTTTACCACCCGGTTCACGAATTGATGGTATTGACCGTAGGCGCCTTTGACCGTGAGACCTACGGGAAGGCTCAAAGCCGCCGAAGCTCGGGGCTCGAGGTAGGTCTCTCCGGTCATGTCGTAGTACGCGAAACGCCCCCCGAATGTCAGCTCCAGTGAGGGGAACACGTTCCACTTGTCTTGCAGGTAACCGGCTGCTCGAACTGCCTCCTGCTGCCGATCCAGTATGGTGAGCGAGTCGTCTCGTGTGAACAGGTAATCCACGTTTGATTTGGTGACCCATCCCCCAAACCCGATCTTGTGTGATGCCAGCGCCTGCCATTCATTGTCTAATCGGAAGGTCAGATCTGTGACGCGATTGTCCTCCGCAGAGCCGAAGCTGCGGGTATTGAGTAGGGTATCCGCATCGGCGTCGATCGTCTCCGCGGCCGTGTTCCGTGTGTAGTCGCTGAAGTACTCCGAGTACGCAACGAGGGCATCCGAATAAAACCGCGGGTGCCACTGGCGTGCCCACTTGCCGCTCACTCCTTTGTTTCCCCAGTCGGTCAGGTCGGTGACGTCGTTCGTTATCCCTCGGCTGAAGGTCGTGTTCTGAGTTGAGAGGGTGCGGGTCTGTAGCTGTGAGTTGTCGAGGTAATCCTGACCGTTGTAGAGACTGATTGACAACACGTCACGCGTGGATGGGCGGTATGTGATCTTCCCGTTCAGATCGTAGAAATAGAAGTCGGGTTGATGTGTGCTATAGTTTGCATTATCAAACATGCCGCCCATCCCGCCGCGCATCCCCCCCATGCCACCCATGCCACCCATCCCACCGGCGGTCGCGGCTGCTGTCGTATCTTCCCTGAACATGTTGAAGATGCTCGAGTACAACCCGGTCCTCATGACGTCGGTGTACGAGCGGCGGGCGGACAGCAGAATCGAGCCCTTGCCGAATAGCGGGATCTGTGCGGATGCGTTGGCACTCAGAAGGCTCGCCCCGAGTGAGAGGTGCGGTTCGTTCGGATCCCCGGTCTTTCCCGTCATGTCCACGACACTCGACACGCGCCCGCCGTACAGGGCAGGGAATCCGCTCTTGTATACCTGAACGTCCTTGATCGCCTCGGAATTGAAGGCGCTGAAAAAGCCGAAGAAGTGATCGACGTGATATACGGTCATTCCGTCGAGCAGCACTAGGTTTTGATCGGGCGTTCCGCCGCGCACGTAGAGTCCGGACGAGCTCTCGTTTGTACCACTAATGCCGGGAAGCAGTTGTAGCGATCTGAACACGTCAGCTTCCCCGACGCTCGGCAGCACCGCCATCACCTCAGGAGATGCTGTAACTCTGCTGATCTCCCTCACGGTACTCATCATCTGAGCTTCTTCGGCTACAACCGTGATGCCCGTCAGCTCGAAGACCACCGGTGCCATGTTCACGGTCAACAAGTCCTGCGCAGCGTCCGGTGAAACGACGAATTCGGTAGCTCGGTATCCCAGAAATACCGCACGAAGTGTGAACGAATCCGCGGGTGCGCCAATCAACGCGAAGAAACCGTCTCGATTGGTACTGGTGCTCATGTTGGTACCCGGAATCACCACGGAAGCAAACGGAAGCGTTTCGCCATTTGTCGAGTCGCGAACGACTCCCTGAATGGTTCGCGTCCGGTGTTCCTGTGACGAGAGTGGTGTTGCGAGACACAGCAGTACCGCGATCACGGCCGCAACCCAGACGACAGTTTTCATAACATTGGCCCTTCCACTCCAGAGATCTTCAAGACACTGTTTTACCAACCGCAACAGCGGATTTTTCATTCTGGGCAGATCGTGCGGCATTGCTGAAATCCGGCAGCTATCGTTCACCTTCACGTCCCATATCCCCGACGTTGCGTTCACTTCGATAACCACCGGACTCCAGCGACACCTCACGAGCGGCTCACAACAGCAAGACAGGTTGGTGCGTATTTTCGTTTGGAGCGGCAAAGGATCTTTTGGGACGGTTAGTGTGTAGGTAGCGCTTCATGAGATCCGAACGCCGAGGGCCGGCTTACGGACTCCACGGGGTAGAGATCATATTGGAGCAATCGACATGGTGTTTTTCTTGCCGCGTGTTTTCGCGGCACCGAGTTCATCTAACGTTTTGGGGTGGATGGATGTCTTCTAATCAGACCGCGGCAAGAGCCCGGACCGGTAGGGTGAGGTGGCAGAGGAAATCGTCGATATAGGCGATGCCTCGTTGGTGGCACGGGCCCGCCGCGGCGAATCCGCGGCGTACGAAGCCCTAGTGCGTAGGCACTACAGGGCGGCGTACTCGGTTGCGGTGGGGGTTGTGGGGAATGGGATGGATGCGGAAGACGTATGTCAGGACGCGTTTGTGAAGGCGTTGGAGAAGCTCGAAGATTGCAGGCAGCCCGAGAAGTTCGTAGCGTGGCTCCTCCAGATCGTGCGGAACCGAGCGAGGAATTTTTTGGATTACCGCCGTGTGCGTACGGCGCAACCGATCGATACCTTAAGTGTCGCGAGTACCCTCAGTTCCGACCGCGACGCCGAACGATCGGAACTACGTGGGGCTCTGGAAGAGGCGCTCAGCGAGTTGAGCGAGGTGCAGCGAGAAGTGGTATTGTTACACGACCTCGAGGGGTGGAAACACAGGGAGATAGGGGAGAATCTTGGCATTTCAGATGGTGCGGCCCGACAGCACCTGTTTGCCGCGCGTCGAAGGCTACGCGAGTTGCTCGGCGGCGATGCCGTGAAGGAGTACTCAAATGGATGACGATCGTATCGATTTCTCCGCGCTCGATCCGACGCGAGATTTGGACCGGTTCGACAAGCTGGTCGGCTCTATCATGGAGCAGGCTGCTGAAGAGCTGGAGACTCGCAGCTCGTCCAACAATCCGCTGATGCAGCTGGTGAATTGGAGACGGCCGATGTTGGCTGCCGCAGCAGTGATAGCCATGGTGTCCGTCGGTGTATTGTGGCAGGTGGAGAGCCCCGAGGTAGAAGAGGAAACAACCGGAATTGCCGAGGCAATAGGTGTACCTGATCTCCTGGCCCAGGGTATCCGCAATAACGACATGCCCACTACCGCTGAGTTGTTCGAAGCGTTCCAGGGGATCCAATGAGTTCCAGTGCTGATTCTGCCCTCCGGCTGCGCATCCAGGGTGCGGTGCTGATAGTGATCATCTTTGCGGTGGGCGTTTTGGCTGGTGGGGCGGGCGAGCGTATACGCGCCTCACGCGAAAAGCCAATGCGGCCATTTAGACAGGCGGGTGAACTGCCTCGGCCTTTTGCTCGTCTCAATCTCACGGATGAACAGCGAGCCGAAATATCCGAGATATTCGAGAGCAATGGTCCACGCGCCGATTCGGTGCTGCGGGAATTGATGCCCCACCTTCGGGCAATCAACGATTCAATCCAGGCGGAGATACGCGAAGTCCTCACTCCCGAGCAGGTTGAGATACTCGAAGAAGAGCTCGAACGCGGCGGTTTGCGTCCCGGCGGTATGGATCGCCGATGGATGAGGCCGTTCTTGCCGGATTCACCGCCGGGTGGGAGAGTGCGACCGCATAGACCGGGCGGGTAGCCGCCCGCTGGTTCTGTGCGGTAATTTCATCTAGCACAGACAAACGGCGGCCCACATGAATTTCACAAACGAGAACCATTCGACCATCACAATCCTCACTGAAGCCGATCTCAGAGCGTGCGTGTCTATGGATCTGGACGCACTTCAAGCTGTAGAGGAAGGCTTCGTTCGTTTGGCCAGAGGCCAGGCAACCGTACCTCCGGCGATGGGCATCGACGTGCCGGAACACAACGGCGAAATTCACGTCAAATCCGCATATGTGAATGGATTCGACAGTTTCGCCGTGAAAATCGCGTCGGGGTTCTACGGCAATCCCGAGAAAGGGTTGCCGACCGGGAGTGGTATGATGGTGCTGCTCAACGCAACGACCGGCTTCCCTCAGGCGCTGTTGTTGGACAACGGATTTCTCACCGAATTGCGAACCGGATTGGCAGGTGCGATCGCCGCCAAGTACCTGGCGCGCGACAAGCTCGATACCGTAGGTGTAGTTGGGGCCGGTATGCAGGGGCGGTATCAGGTTCAAGCGCTTCGTCTCGTACGTGATTTCGAGCAGTTGATGGTCTTCGACACGCATCCCGGCAGTGTCAAAGGCTATATCGCCGACATGTCGACTGAGCTAGGAAAGGATGTGACGGCCGCAAACGACGTGGCGGAGTTGGTGAGCGCAGCCGACCTCGTCGTGACCGCTACACCGTCCAGGACACCCTACTTGAGCGCAGAATGGCTGCACCCGGGCTTGCATGTCACGGCGATGGGATCGGACGGACCTGATAAACGTGAGTTGCACCCCGAGGTGATGGCTCGTGCCGACAAGGTCATCTGCGATAGAAAATCACAGTGTGCGCTGCTTGGAGAACTGCATCACGCCCTGGAAGCTGGATTTATTTCCGAGGACGCGGCGTTTGATTTGGGTGAAATCGCGGCCGGCGCAGCACCTGGCCGCACCGAAAAAAACGAGATCACGGTGTGTGACCTGACTGGAGTAGGCGTTCAGGATACAGCGATCGCGTTGCTTGCGTATGAGCGAGCGGTTGAGAAGGGGCTGGGGACGAAGATAGAGGCGTGATGCTCAGCAGTTAGCCTCGGCATGACTATCCTACTCTCCGGGATCGCCAGCGTCGTCTCCGGCGTCGATGATCACCCGTTCGACTCCCTCGACGTCCGACATCTCTCTCAGCAACGGCTCCAGCGTATGCTCGCGCTGTAGCACGATCCTATAGCGGTACGACAGCGTCTCCCCGAAACGCAGTGAACGGGCCTCCACCAAGGCACGACGAAACACGTGGCGATCGAGCACTGCCAGCATCGAACCCTCGGTACCCTGGTACGCAGCGATGTCGCAGCGAAGCAGGTGGCCCGGGCCCTGGCAGGTGAGCGCCATCACCGCCTGCAGCACAAGTGCCGCAAGGCCGACTACGGCTGTGCCGAGCACGGCGACCTTGTATGCGAACACACCTGCAGCTATGCCGGCGGCCAGGGAGAAGAAAACGAAGGTGATGTCCACCGGGCTCGCCAGCCGCGTGCGGAACCGAATGATTGCGAGCGCCCCTACCAGCGAAAACGCCCGAGCGATGTTGTTGCCAATAACCATCATCACCATCGCACCGATCACCGACAGCAAGACCAGTGATACCATCATCGATGGTGATGCGATTCGATCCTGGATCGATACGCGGTAGATCATCGAGACGAAACCGCCGCACAAAAGCGCCAGCATCAGCGCCTGGAAGATCTGCACCAGATCTAGGTTCAGCGCCTGCCCGAAGGCGAGTTCCAGGTCGATTCCGTTCATGCGGCCCATCCCGTCTGCCGGATAGGTCTAGGTAGTAGCGCTTCCTGATCGCGCCCGTGCCCCGCTCTCACCCCGCGGGCTATGCTGAGACCGAACTTGGGCACGGGATGCGCCCGGAGCCCCAACTCGCGGCAGATCGCTCGCATCCAGGCAGGCCGATCGCCGCAGAACTTCAGTTCCATTACCATCCAGTCTCGCGGTATCAGTTCTACATCTGGGGCAGCATAGAGGTCGCGGCCGTCCGGCCGCACCTTGGCGAAAATCTCACGGTCGATGGTCAGCCGCACCTTTCCATACCCGTCGCCGCGGCCGTCGAGGTAGACCTCGCGAAAGTATCTCACCATGGACACCGGTACCCGCCCGTTCTCCACGAGACGCAGGAAGTGCGCGGCGGCGTAGCGACCACCTCCATTTACGCCACTCGCAAAATCGACCCAGGGACGGTCGTGGGGATGAGCAGCCCAGGTGTCGGCGTCGCAAACCCGCACCCGTTGTTTTACCACCCACTCGTCGATCTTGCGTTTATTCTCGAGGAACACCGGCGCTCGCTCTCCGGGCTTGCCGTAACTCCGAACCCGCAGCCGATTGCGTACCCGCCGCACGGAGAGGCGTTCGTGATAGTCCAGCAGGTCTTCCGTGTCCAGGTAGATGCTGTGATTGTAATAACCCACCAGACCGTCTTCTCGGGCGGATGCGTGCTGGTCGGGCATTGCATTGTCGCCGATGATAGCCAGCAACTCATCGCGGGCCGAGAGTGGCAGCACATATTTGAATTCGTGCCGGCCGTAGTCCTGGTAGTCGCTCACAGTCCCACCCCCACGATCTCCCGCCAAAGCGAACGGATCAGCCCGGGGCTACCCCCCTCGGCGTCGATGACCACATTCCCGGTCATGCCCGAGCGTAGCAGGCGTTCCGGATTGTCCACCTGGGCGCTGCCCCAAAACACCTGGCGCCCGTTGAGGTTGATAGCGTTCTCGCCCAGGTCCACTATCTCACCCTCGAACCGCTCGCCCGGACACGCCGGAGTGCGGAACAGGACCCTGCTGCCCACGTAGATTCGGTATCGCGCTCCCTGTGGAATCGGGATCCGAAGATAGACCGTGCCCAGATCGTAGACCCGCAGGATGTTGGTCGAGCCGCCCATCTCGAGGATCCCGGCGATCGGTGTGCGGACCCCTAACTCCTCGGTTTTGGTTTCGAGCTCGGCAATTCCGGCGTCGATAATGGCTATCTGCGCGTCGAGTGCCTCCAATGCCTCCGGTCGGGCGGGCCCGCTGACTACTTCCAACTGGGCCCTGGCCAACTCGATCTCCAGCCGGCGGGTTTCATCCTGCAGTTCCACCAACTCCAGTTCGGCGTCGGAGATCATGCTATCCTGGTGCAGAGAACGTGTACGCTCCAGGTTGGGCTGCTCCCCAGCTCTCAGAGCCTCGGCGAGCTCCAACCTCCGCTCTGCCTCAGTGACCTCCTCCAGGCGTCCGCCCGCACGCAACAGTGCGAGCTCGGCCACCAGCGCGTCTCGCCCCGCAATCAGCTCGTTCAGCTCCCGTTCCAGCGCAGGACTCTCTATGAAGGCCAGTTGTTGGCCAGAATCGACTTCGGTGCCCGTTGCCAGGTCGGGAGCCAGCTCCAACTCGACCAATTCACCGCGGTCGAACTGCACGTACCGGTGCTCCACGGGTGTTTGGTTCCGTGCAGGCAGCGCGTCGAGCAGGTTCCAGCTGTACTCACCCGGGTTGGGCGACATCAGCAGAAAGGTGCGGCCGGCCTCCACTACTGCCCGCTCCCGGACACCACCCCAGCGCGGCAGGAACCACGAGAGTGACAGCAGAGCGGCCACCGCGGCCCCGCCTAAAACAATCCTCCACCACCCCGTGCTCGCCATTTCTCTTTTCCTAGGGCCCGCGGTTCAGCCGTTGCTCGCACCGGGGGTCGGCGCGTCGAAGAACATCCAGGTGTCGCTTCCGTCGGGATCGCGTCCCTGAGACACCCCTTCCGTTTGGAGGTCAAAGGTCACGGAATCGATCAAAACGATGCCGCTACCGTTCGGTGCAACTAGCCCGATATCCTCGCCGTCGCCGCTGAGCTTCCAGTCCAGATGGAGAACGCCTTGTTCCGGATCGTTATCTGCCCAGAGGATTAGGAAGCCACCTGGCTGGATCGTCGTGGTCGCCGCATCGGTGGCTGGAATTAGAGCCTTCCTCAGGTTGCTGAGGTCGTCGGTGATATACATCCCGCCGATATCGATTGACTCAGATCCCGAATTGTAGATCTCGATCCAGTCATCAGTTTCGCCGGCTTCATCGGCGAAGCCCGTGGAATCATTGTCGGCGACAAATTCATTTAAAAGCAGCGTCGGTGCGACGAAGCTGTTGCTGCCACCGGGTGTTGCCGCCTCGAACTGCTGCCACGCATCCGTTCCATCGGGTATGCGGCCATAGGAAACGTCGGCTCCCAGTGCTGGATATGTGGAGATGTCAAGCGTTGTTGCACCGTCACTATCCGCCAATCCAATCGATTCGCCGGTGGCGCTCAACCTGAAATCAACGTGAAGTGCACCCTGATCCGGCTGGCCGTCCGCCCACAAGACCAAATAGCCACCGGCGGGGATCGTCGTTGCATTTGCATCCGTGTCCGGAATCTGCCACCAATCTTCCACAGAAAGTGTCAGATCGTCGGTGACATACATGCCTCCGATGTCGACCGGCTCGGATGCACTGTTGTAGATCTCGAACCAATCATCTGATTCACCGTTTTCATCCGTGATAACACCGTCGTTACCAGGCATGATTTCATTCAGGAACAGTACGACATCATCGGGCGAATCGATGTCGAGACCTAAAACATCTTCGTCTGAGCCGCACCCGGAGACGTATAGGGACAGGATTATCAATGCGAATATCCTCGGTATTTTCACAATCATCATCAATCCTCACTTTTCGACTTAGCCGTCGCTGTTGACGGCGTAGCCAACTGATCCTTTTTCGGGGAGGTCGGAATACCTCCATGCGATCCGGAGTTCGAGCGGCTCAGTTACCGACTAAACTCAGTACCGCCGCCTGCCGTTCGCTGACGTGCTCGATCAGATACTCCGTTGCAGCCGAGAAACTCCCAGATGAAGACAGAAAGGTGTAGCCGTTCGTTTCCCCGTTGTCCCCAATCACATACGGCTCAATGAGTGTTGAGGCAGCCTCGTAGATAGGAACCATGCGCTCAGGGGAGAACACACCTTCGACCAAGTCCTCAATCAACTCCAGATATCGGGCACGGTAGACAACATCGTCGTAAAGGAAGCTGATAAGCGGCCAGCTATCGCTCACATCACGGAAATCCAGCGAAACGGCTCCGCCCTGTTTTCCTTCCTGCAGCGCCTCGTTGTTGTCCCAAGGAATCCAGTTCAGTAGGCCGGTCGTCGGATCGCCGTAGAGATAATAGTTGTGCGTCATTCTTCCGTAGGTGTCCCAATTCTGGATCACGGTGTTCACCGCGAGCCAATTGAGGAATTGGTCGACATCCAACACCGCCTCGAGGCCAACGCGCCAGCTTTCTGGGTCGGTGGTCCGAGTCGAGGAATGGAGAGCGTCATAGAGTGCCGTGACATCGCTCCAGTCGCCTTCTTCTTCATTCGATTTCTTTTCGAAATCGCTAGTGTCGAAACGCCCTGCTGCGAAGCTCGCCCCATCACCTTCGGGTTTGTAGAGATTGCCACTGTCGTCGGTGTATTGGTTCTCGATCACCGTGTCGTCTATCACCTCGACGATCGTGTAGAGTCCGAAGTAGATTGGCCCGTCGCCGTAGTCGATGTAGACACGGCAGAAAACTGTATGGGCCGACGTTACGCCGGCGGCGCGAAAGATGTCGGCGGCCATCTTCTCGCGAATCAAGGAGGCATCCTCGAAGCCGTTTGAAAGCGACAGTTGCTTGAACCCGAAGAAGCGCTGATTCTCGATCTGCGGATAGTCGTCCTCGAACTCATCGAAATCGAGCTTCAGTGGGAGCTTCATGATCCCCCGACTCCAGGCCGTACTCAAGCTGGAGTTTCCCTTGAATCGCAAACCAACCGCGTACCATTCGACACCCTCCCAGAACACGGAAGCCGGGACCCAGATCGGGTTCTCGCTGGATGACAATGATCCTCCCGGGCTGGAGTTGCCGAAACCGTACTTCGCAGCCATGTCGTCCAGCATCGCCTGCCAATTTTCATTCGACAAAACGATGTCCATCCGCTTTACCTCGGCGTCGTTGAACACCTCTGCGTAGTTGGGCTCGGTGCCGTTGTCGTGCGAGAGTGCGGTCCAATCCGGCGTGGGGAAATCAGGGTCTTCGACTGCGGGCACAGGATCACTGACCGCGGTCGTAGGATCGCTGTCTGAGCACGCCACAAGGACCATCAGCCCCAAAAGCAGCACCAAGTATCTCTTCGGGCGTATCCCATGGATCAATCTATTGATCTTCTTCACAACTCCTCCCTCCCTCTCGTTTGAGGTCGTCAACACCTATTTGACAACCTCATTCGGGCTTTCATTCCATCCATATGATGCTGCCACGTCACTCATACCGTAGCGCCTCGATTGGATTGAGTGCGGCTGCCTTACGTGCCGGGTAGAAGCCGAAGAACACGCCCACGGTGGCGGCGAAGCCGAGTGCCAAGGCCACCATTGCCGGTGAGATAGTCGTGCTCCAATTCATGAGGTGACCGACGAGTACTGCACCGCCGAACCCGATCCCCACCCCGATCGCACCGCCGGCCACGCTCATCACGACACTCTCTATCAAGAACTGGGTCAGCACATCTGAGCCCCGCGCGCCTATCGCCAGGCGAATTCCGATCTCCCGCGTGCGTTCAGTTACCGACACGAGCATGATGTTCATGATGCCGATACCGCCGACCAACAGCGAGATGCTGGCGATGGCAGCGAGCAGCATGGTCATCACCTGTGTCGTGCCCTGCGCGGTCTCGGCAAGGTCAGTCTGGTTACGCACGGTGAAATCGTCTTCTTCCCACTCGGCGAGCCCGTGGGCCTCACGCATTATCGCGCTGATCTCCCCCTGCGCGGCCGGTATGTCATCGGGCACAAAAGTGCTCGCGAGTATCTGCGCGATGTGACTTCTGCCGCTCAGTCGCGTCTGGACTGTGGTGTAGGGAGCCAGTATCACGTCGTCCTGGTCCGATCCCTCGGCGGTCTGCCCCTTTTCGCTCAGCACACCGATGATGTCGAACGGCACATTCCGTAGCTGGATCTGTTGACCCACAGGGTCCTCACCTGGGAACAGGTTCTCGGCGACCGTGTTACCGATCACCGCCACCTTCCGCATCGACCTAACGTCCGTCGCGTCGAAGAAGCTGCCTGAGGTCACGGTCCAATCTCTGATCGTCTGGTAGTCAGTGGACACGCCATAGACCACCGAACGCCAGTTGCCTTGACCGCCGATGGCCTGTGTCGGCGCCATGATCACAGGGGAGACTCCCGAGATCAGAAAGCCTTGTTGTTCCAGTGTCTCCGCATCGTCCACACTAAGACGATTGAAACTCCCGGCTCCTTGGCTTGCGCCGCTCTGGCTGCTCGAACCCGGTGTCACGACGATCATGTTCGTTCCCAGATTGTCGATCTGTTCCCGAATCTGCGACTGGGCGCCCTGGCCGATGGCGACCATCACTATCACCGCACCCACGCCGATGATGATTCCCAGCATGGTGAGCATGGTGCGCATCTTGTTCTTCGCAATGCTTTCACCCGCTACTCTGATGAGCTTTGAAGCTTTCATGTCAACCTACCGGTTGCAGTTCTTCGAGTTGCAGCAAATCGCTTGTTGCCACGCCGCGATCGAACACCGGCTCGTCGCGTAAGATCATTCCGTCGCGCAGCTCCACGACCCGCTTGGCGTATCTGGCAATGTCCGGCTCATGTGTGACGAGCAGGACAGTGATGCCCTGATCGTTCAGTTCTTGGAACAATGCGAGCACTTCTACCGATGTGCGGCTGTCCAGATTTCCAGTCGGCTCGTCCGCCAGCAGAATCGACGGCTGCGTCACGAGTGCACGCGCGACCGCGACACGCTGCTGCTGCCCGCCGGAGAGTTCGCTGGGTTGGTGATCGAGTCGGTCGCCCAGGCCCACCCGCTCCAGTGCTTCGGCCGCCAGCTCTCGCGTACGCAACTTTCTGCCGCTCCGGTCGTACAGGAGCGGCAGTTCTACGTTGTCGAGAGCCGTGGTGCGTGCCAAAAGATTGAACCCCTGAAATACGAACCCGATCTTCCGGTTGCGGATGTCGGCGAGTTCGTTCTTGCTCTGACCGTTCACACGGATGCCGTCGAGCACGTACAGGCCGGTCGTGGGCGCGTCGAGACAGCCGAGTATGTTCATGAGCGTCGACTTCCCCGAACCGGACGCGCCCATGATGGCCATCATCTCGCCGCGCCCCACATCCAAATCGACACCGCGCAGGGCGTGCACCTTGGTCTTGCCGGTGGCGTAGACCTTGGTGATGGTCTCGACCCGAATCACTTTGTCCTCGTTCATTTTCCCCTCCCCGCTAGAATCCCGGTCCTGGAGGACCCGGTGCCCTGCTCGACTGTTGGCTCTGGAACGGGTTGCTCGTGCTCGACTGACTGCTCTGGCTCACTCCAGCGATGACCATCATTCCGGCAACGATGTCTCGCCCCAAGATTTCGGTGTACTGGCCGTCTGAGATGCCGGTGCGCACTGGTGTCATGGCGAGCTCACCAACGTCATCCAGGTACCAGAGCATGGTTGCGTGGTCGGGCCGCGACGCATCGCCTCTCGTGCGGCCTGCGCCAGTCGCGAGCGAGTCAGGTCGCTCGCCTCGTTCAGCCACCATACGTTCTCTCAACCCCGCCAGCATCTCCTCCGTCGGACTGAACCGAAGCGCGGCGTTGGCGACTTTGGCTACGCCGTGGGCCGATTCGACAAGGAAATCCACAGTCGCGGTCATACCCGGCAGCAGCTTGCGGTCAGAGTTGTTTACGTCAATGACGACCGTGTAGCTGACGACGTTTTCCTGCGACGAGGATTGGAGCCGCACCTGTCTAACTGTGCCGTTGAAGGTCTCGTCCTGGTATGCCTGCACGGTGAAGCGCGCGGTCTGACCTTCATCGATATACCCGATGTCGCTTTCGTCCACCGATGCCAGGATCTGCATCAAAGCGAGATCATTGGCGATCAGGAACAACTGCGGCGCCGAGAGGCTCGCCGCCACGGTCTGCCCCACCTCCACATTGCGCTCGATGACCGTGCCCGACATCGGCGCGGTGATGGTCGCGTAGTTGAGATTCCGCTCCGCACGTTCCAGGGCGATCTCTGCGGATGACACTGTTGCTTTGGCGACGTCGAACTCGTACTGCAGCTGATTGAACTCGACTTCCGTCACCATCTCCTTTTCGAACAACACCCGTGTGCGTTCCAACTCGCTCTCCGCGTAGTCCAGTTGCGCCTGGGTTCGTTCGAGATTTGCTTCTGCATCGCGCACCGCGATGGCCAACAGGGTCGAATCCAGAATCGCGACCACCTGACCCTCGTGTACCTCGTCGTTGAAGTCGACGTATATCTCGGAGACGATGCCGGATACCTGGGTGCCGACCTCAACGGTCGTTACGGCATCGAGTGTGCCGGTGGCGGAGATCGCGTACTCGAGGTCTCCCTGCTCCACGGCGACCAGACGATACTGACTCTCGCCGCTCGATGCGGTACCCTTCACGTACACGAATCCCACGCAGAGAAGAGCGATAGCGATTACCGCCCCGATTGTCTTTTTCATTGTTACCTCCTCGACCTCACTGCCCACTTGTGTGGGTTTCATTGATTAGACAGTGGGGAGGTGGGATTCATTCCACGGTATGGTCGAGGAGTGTGGGTTTACCGAACCCTGATACAGTCTTTGGCTGGGGCGCTCTGGTTCAGGGTTGAATGCCGCGGCGGCCGCTATGAGTACCGAGAATTTGAGTTTTTTCATTTGCGCACCCTCCGCTCGTCGTCCGATTTGGGCAGGCAAAGACTGCCTGCCTATTCATTAGACAGTTGGAAGGGCGTTGGTATTCTGTGGCAGCATTGTGTGTTCTAGCTCGACCCTCTAACCAGCCGGACGAAGTTGTAGCACCGCTCACGACGGCCACCTTCCACCTCTCTGTGATTGT
>Ga0180432_10007712_pt1 | contig 13598 bp, 10 predicted proteins | sample SS_ome_10_FD_132414 | JGI IMG/M metagenome (GOLD analysis project Ga0180432, IMG submission 132414) | Hypersaline lake sediment archaeal communities from the Salton Sea, California, USA - SS_1_MS_2 metaG | ecosystem: Environmental > Aquatic > Non-marine Saline and Alkaline > Hypersaline >...
CCTCTATACTTCGAACATTTTGCAAAGTTTTTCTCTGAGAGCCTCATAAACAAAGGCGAAGCGGCGATTTTAAAAAATCACCCGTCTTTTACGGTGTGTATTGAACAAACAATACATACATGACGGATAACTCAATTTTCAATATCCATTATTTCAGAAAAAGCAGCCATGAAACCTCAAGGGTGGCCCACCCGCCGATATGCAACGTAGGGGCGGACCCGTGTGTCTGCCCGAAAAAACGTAGGGGCGGACCCGTGTGTCTGCCCGAAAAAACGTAGGGGCAGACCCGTGTGTCTGCCCGAAAGGAAAAGATCTTTGTTCGAATGTCAAACGCAAAATCCGGGATTATTTCTTTTTTATACTGATTAACCACAACTTGCGAGTAATGAATTGATATAACGGTGCTGCCGGCGATCTCCACGACCACTTCCGGGGTACCTTCCCGATGCAAGTATGATCTTCATAATTTGCGCATGCATATCGACAGTGTTCTGGAAGACGGAATTGGGATAAATTTCATATAGGCACCGATATTTAATAGGTGTGAGGTTGGGCATGATGACGTTTGCACCGTATCGAAGCCCTTCCTCGAAACCACATGGATGGATCGATGCAAGCGCGGTGGTGGCGGGGATATTAGCCTCCGGGCACATAATCCGGGCAAGCGCTATCACTTTGTTGGTAGCGAGATCGTCGTTGGGGATTTGATCGAGAATCGGTTTCTTCATTCCCGCGAACTCGCGCCCCAGCGGCGTATTCGGGTGAGGGATGTAAGGCCCGATGCCTATCATGTCGCTGTCAAATTCGGCGAAGAGTTCAATATCTCGCGCGACACTCGAATACGTTTGACCCGGCAACCCCACCATGATACCGCCGCCGATTTCGTAGCCGAGGTTTTGCAAAATTTTAAGCAGTTCGATTCTATTCGGCAGTTGAGACCCTTTCGGCGGGTGAATTCGCCTGAAGAGGTTCGTATCCGAGGTTTCGAATTTAAGTAAATAGCGGTCCGCTCCCTGGTTGCGCCATAACCGATAGTTATCTATGGAGCATTCGCCCACACTGAGCGTAACCGCCAGCGGATAATTTATCTTGATAGTTTGGATGATTTCTCCCAGCCACCCGGCGGAAATTTCGTCATCCTCACCTGCCTGAAGCACTACCGTGCCGTAACCCAGTTCGTAAGCCTTGTCAACGCATTTCAGGATTTCCTCCCGGGTCATACGATAGCGTGGGATATACTTGTTCCCGGCCCGTAAGCCGCAATATGTGCACTGACGAACGCAATAACTGCTGAATTCGATTAGCCCTCTCAGGTGTACGGCGTCGCCGACATTTTCGCGCCGCACGGCATCGGCGTATTTCCGCAGCTTTTCGAGTTGATTCTCGTCTTTATCGCGCAGCCAATCGGCAAGTATTCTGGTTCGGTTCATGTTCAACCCCTCTCGCCTCTCTGTAAACCTGAAGTGCGGTCGGAAACGGTTCAAGCGCTCGTTCGAAGATGCCGAGCGAGTAGGCTATCGTAAGTCCGTAATTTGTGATGGGAACTCCCTGCTTGCGGCACCGCAGGATTCTGTTTAACATTTCCCGCCTGTTATGCACGCATGCGCCACAATGCACCACCAGGTTGTATTGGGAGATGTCTTCGGTGAAATCGTGACCCTGCACGGTATCGAAGTGAAGTTTTCCTCCCACGTATTGAGTCAACCAGCGAGGTATTTTCACGCGCCCGATGTCATCGGCTATAGGGTGATGCGAGCAGGCTTCGGCAATTAACACCCGGTCGCCGGGCTTCAGTCGCTCAATGGCCATAGTGCCGAGTACCTGTTCGACAAGGTCGCCTTTGAAACGGGCGAAAAGTATGGAGAATGAAGTCAGTTTGATGTTGCGTGGAGTGTCGACGGCAACTTTCTCGAAAGCCTGTGAGTCGGTCACCACGAGTTCCGGTGGCTTTTTCAATCGTCCCAGTGCACCAGTCAACCCGACTTCATTTACAACCACGCAATATTCGTTGTGATCCAAAAGATCGCGGATAGTCTGCACCTGAGGCAGGATCAGCCTTCCTTTCGGGGCTTCTTTGTCTATGGGCACAACAAGCACCGCCATCTCTCCCGGGCCGATCAGGTCGGATAGAATACCCGTATTATTTAAAAAATCGTCAGGGGCTGCGTCCAGGAGAGCCTGGCGGAAGTCCATAATACCTACGCTTTTGTCGGCGACGGTTTTGACCATGGGGATATTTTGCGCCGCCAGTTTTTTTATGATCTTCGCATCCGGTTGCGCCACGTCAATTTTGTTCATGACCGCGATGACCGGAAGGGATCGTGAGGTTAATTCATCGATCAGTTGATCTTCGAATTTCCCCCAATTTCCCGCTTCGGAAACTATAACGCCAAGTTCGGTTCTATCGAAAACGCTCCGTGTCCTTTTGACCCGTAGCTTGCCCAGAGAACCCATATCGTCGATCCCGGCGGTATCGGTAAACAGAACCGGCCCCAAAGGCAAGAGCTCCATGGGTTTCTCGACGGGGTCGGTCGTTGTTCCGGCCCGATCCGATACGATTGAGACTTGCTGGCGCGTTATCGCATTTAGCAGGCTGGACTTGCCCACATTGCGCCGACCGAAAAGGCCGATGTGGAGTCTGAGTCCTTTGGGGCAGTTACTTATCATCGCTTCACCTTTCTCGATGTAAGAGGCTCTATCCGTTTGCCCCTTGACATCGAGACGCCTGCCTGTCTGCGACAAGTTTATTTAACAGCTCGATAAGCTTATCGCGTTGGGTTTGCGACAGAATTTCCCATGTGTCCGATACCACACCGATGTTATCTTGAAGCGAAATACGATGAATATCGGAATTGGCGGGCTGGTCCATTATTTCACCCGCTATATAGGACCAGCGTCTTCCCAATATCTCCACGAACCAGATATTGAGACCGAGCGCGTCTCCGGCGAATTTCGATACAGCGCTTAGAGCCGGCACCAGTTCAAGATCGTCCGTTATCAGCCCGAAGCATTGCAGCCATTTATCAAAATCTGAGGTCTCTTTGTCCATTTTCAATAGCATGGAGTCGCCTCAACAATACGGGTTTTATCTTCTTCGGAATGTTGTTAATTCTTTGCTCGATCAGATTTTCTCCGATCTTCCTTGTTTCTTCCGAGGCATAATCCAGCAGGTATTCCTTGAAAGTTAAAATGGCGTTAGGGATGCAGAATTCCCGCACCTTGCCTTTTTTGGCGATGTTCATGAAATATGACCCCGTCCTGCCGCAGCGATATCCGGCGGTGCAGAAGCTCGTGAGATAGCCCATTTGCGCGAGTTCGCGAGTGACTTCATCGAGGCTTCTCGTGTCTCCGAGCATAAATTGTTGTCGCTCTGAAACCTGCATGCCGTATGTTTCGCTGTAAGCGCCGATTCCTATCCTGCTGGAAGCGTCCGTCTGGGTGCAGCCGACGTTTATTACATCGCGCCTTATCTCGGGCGGCTCTCTCGCCGTCAGGATCATGCCCGTGTAAGGCACCGACAGTCGAATGACGGTGACCAGCCTTTTGAAGTCTCTACCACTGACTTTATATGAACTGTTGATGGTTATCGGCGAGTTTGCGGCCGGCTCGAGCCTCGGGAAAGAAATGGTGTGAGGTCCTACGCCATCGAATTTTTCCTCGAGATCGATAGCGTGGTACAGCAGTCCCATTACCTCGAATTTCCAGTCGTACAGGCCAAATAGAGCCCCGATGGCTATGTCGTCAACACCGGCTTCTTGTGCTCGGTGCAGGGCATATAGGCGCCACTGGTAATTCGATTTAATAGTACCTGCCGGATGCACCTTTTTATAAGTTTCGTGATGGTAGGTTTCCTGGAAAACCTGGAAAGTTCCGATGCCGACGTCTTTTAGCCTCTTCAAATTGGCGATTGTTTGAGGAGCGGCATTGATATTGACACGCCTGATTTCCCCGTTATCTACTTTCGTATCGTAGATCGTTTGAATGGTATCGGCGATATAATCGGTATCGCTAAGAGGATGCTCCCCGTAAACCACAATCAGGCGCTTATGACCGGTTTTCACCAGAGCTTCCGTCTCTCGCCGGACTTCGTCGAGAGTGAGTCTCCGCCTTTTTTCCTCTGTGTTTTCTTTGCGAAATGCGCAATAAAGACATGAGTTAACGCACAGGTTGCTGCAATACAGTGGAGCGAAGGTCACTATCCTGGGGCCGTAAACACGGTTTTTTATCTCGAGCCCGGTTTTGAACATCTCCTCCCACAGTTCGTCGTCCTCGACGTTCAGCAATGCCGCCGTCTCGTGCGGTTCGAGTCGGGCAAGCGACAGTGACTTGTCAATTATGTCTCGTATTTTCCCGGGGTCCGGGTTGCGGTTTTCCCGCAAATGACGTTTGATGAGATCGTCATCTATAAAATCCCTGCCACCATCGAGATAGCAATTGATCTCGTCTTCCTTTATCACCTCTGAGACCCATTCTTTTAAAGCTGTTTTACTCATTGGAATTTTTTTCTCCTTGTGCTCTCGGAAGATGCACGGTAAATACGGTTCCTTCCCCTTCTTCACTTGCTACGGAAATACGGCCCCCGTGCTTGTCCACAATTTCTTTTACGATAGCCAGCCCGAGGCCGGTGCCGACTTCTTCGATGGAGCGAGCGTTTTCGGCCCGGAAAAATTCCGTGAACAGACGATCCATATCGGACTTGGAAATCCCGATGCCGGTGTCTTTAACTTTGATTAGAATTGTTTTTTCGTTTGATTCCGAAAACGTTACATCCACTTGACCGTTTATATAGGTGTACTTGATGGCGTTGGAGACAAGATTCTCGATCATCTGCTCTATCATCTCCTCGTCGCCCTGAATTTCAGGCAGATTCTCGGGGATGGTAACAGTGAATGAGAGGTCTCTTTTGGCCGCCTCGTCCTGGAAGGTCCTTTGTACCCTCTTGGCAAGCGTCTTCAGATCGATAGACGCCAGCTTAAGCCTTAGTTTTTCACTTTTGCTCTCAGCCAAACTCATCAACTCATCGATCAACGACGCCATAGTCCAGCCCCGGCGGTTAACCCGGTTTAAATAATCTTTCTGGACATCATTGAGTTCGCCCCTATACCCCCCCAGAACCACTTCGAGGATGTTGAGCATAGCTGTTAACGGTGCTCGAAGGCTGTGAGCTACCCGCAACATAAATCTAGATCGTTCTTCGGTTAAATTCTTGATTTCTTCGTAGGCACGGGCGTTCTCGATCGCGATGGCCACCAACCCCGCCGCGAGCCGCAAGAAGTCCACGTCATCGCTGCTGAATCGCTCGGGACGGGTGCAATAGGCTCCGAGGATACCAATAACGCGATCCTCCAAAGTCAGCGGAACGAACAAGACCGATTCTATATCAGTTGCGTCAGAATACCCCCCAAACTGAAACCACTCGCGAGGGGTTACCTTGCCGGTAACAAAGGACTCACCGTCGATTATGCGGCGATGCAGAGGGATCTTAGCCACTTCCACCACCTTATCTTTGAAAGACTCTTCGCGCAAACCGTGGGCCGCCGCATAACGAAGAAATTTGCCGTCCTCACTGAGCAACTTAACCGAGGTGCAGCATACATCCATAATGGGAGCCAGTTCATTGGTTGCTATGTTCAATACCTGATCGAGGCTGCGGGTTGATCCTATCGCCTGGATCATCGTAAAGAGAGCATCGAGTTTAAAAAGGACTTTAAGTTTTATATCCAGCGACGCCACTGTCTCGGAAAGTTTGCCCATGTCGAGGATCCGCTTGTTGATGTTAATAACGGCTGTAATAGAGAAGACGGCTATGAACAGAGACGCTGTAAAGAAACCCAATTCCACCATAACGTAGAAGGGTTGTTCGGCAATATCTATTGTCCTGCCCTGAAATATCAGCGGGTGATGAGGAATCCATCCCAGGTACTCGGCGATAACAATCAGGATCGTACCTGCCGCCGCAAGCGCGGCGAACCCGTAAGCCGAAAGCGTGGGCAGAAAAATCGAGGCGAAGATAATATGAAATATAAAGAAAAAGATTAGTGGACTGGCTGCTCCACCGGTGAAGTGGATGAGAAGAAACATTGCGATATAGTCGAAAGCTATCTGGCAATAAGTGAAACGGTTGATATATTTGGTCTGGTCGTAGGATTCATCCCTTAAACGACAACTTACCGGATAGAGGATTACGTTATAGATCAGAATGAAAACGGCCACCCAAAGGAGAGGAATCGTCTCGAAATCTCCCCCTGCGAGCTTGGCCACACCAATACCTGCCACGATACCAGGGGGCACCAACCACCTGAGTCTAACGAACCAGAAGTTCTTCTCTTTCAGCTCACCCAGAACGGTTCGACTACGTTGATGCGACTTTTCCGGGACACTTTGCGTTCCTGTCTCTGCCGGCGTTTGCGTCATGCCCGTTCTCCGATCTCGAGGTTCAGGGTATAGGGTTTAGGCGTATGGGTTCGATCGATCAAACCATACAACTCTAGGTTTTACTCTTCACCCTTTACTCTTTGCTGAGAATGCCCTCGATCTTAGCCAAAAGCTTTTTTGTATCCACGGGTTTTTCAAACAGCCATTTTGCCGGCCATTGTTCCCCCAAAATGTGCTGGAACTTTTCCGGGCCCTCTTCCCGCACCTTGCCGAGAAAACTGGTCAGAATAACTATCGGGAGGTTCTCATACTCGGGTTTCTTCTGAAGTTCATAAGCCAGATTGAACCCTTCGGTTTCGGTGGCCATCATTATGTCCAGGAGCATTAAGTCCGGTTTTTTTTCTTGAAGTGCCGTTAGGGCTTCCCTGCTGTTTTTCGCCGTTCTTACCTCATAGCCGTTGCCCTCGAGTATCACTCGAAGAGAATCGAGAATGTCCCGGTCATCGTCTACAACCAGAATTTCATTTTTGGTCGCCATACTTGCCTCCTTATTACGAATCGCGGCTGCCAATAGCCGGGTCCGCTAAATGCCCCGTTCGGTGTAGTTCGTGTGAAGAAGCTTATGAGACAATTTTCCATACGGTTCTTTCAGGAATTTCTCATAAAGCTCCTTAATCGCAGGGTTCTCATGGGACTGTCTGAACTCCTGAACCTCTGCATCGTCATGGTAAAGTGCCTGTGCGCGCAGCCTGCGTTTTTCGTTACTTACCGGGATAGGTTGTCCGCCGCCGCCCACGCAGCCGCCGGGGCAAGCCATGATCTCGATGAAGTGGTATTTGGAAGTGCCTTCCGCTACCTGGTCCATAAGCTTCCTGGCGTTGGCCAGGCCGTGCGCAACGGCCACTCGAACTTCGCCGAGTTCGCCCACTTCGAGCGCGGCTTCCTTGACACCTTCAAGTCCGCGAACCGGTGTAATATCCAGGCTTGGCATGCTTTCGCCGGTGACCACCGCGTAGACGGTTCTGAGAGCGGCTTCCATCACGCCTCCGGTGGCGCCGAATATCGTCGCCGCACCCGTGTACTGGCCCATAGGGGGGTCATATCCCTCATCTTCGAGATTCGCGAAATCGATGCCCGCCTGTCGGATCATCCGTGCCAACTCCCGGGTGGTTAACACCACATCCACGTCTCGATGGCCGGAGTCGCACATCTCAGGCCGCTCAGCTTCGAACTTCTTGGCAACACAAGGCATGATGGAAACCACGAAGATGTCCTTCGGATTGATTCCCGCCAATTCAGCGTAGTAGGTCTTGGCCAGGGGGCCGAACATCTGCTGAGGCGACTTGCAGGTACTGACATGCGCCAGGAGTTGAGGATAGTAATGCTCGATAAACTTGATCCAGCCGGGGCTGCAAGAGGTTGTCATGGGCAGAGTTCCACCGGTTTTTACCCTGTGCAACAGCTCGTGGCCTTCTTCCATAATCGTGAGGTCTGCGGCGAAGTTGGTATCGAACACCCTGTCGAATCCGAGGCGCCTGAGTGCCGCGATCATCTTGCCGGTAACCAGCGTGCCAGGTGGCAGACCAAGGTCCTCGCCAAGGGATGCCCTGATTGACGGGGCCTCCTGCACTACCACGTGTTTGGTCGGATCCTCCAACGCGGCCCAGACTTTGTCCGTATCGTCCCGCTCGACGATGGCGCCTGTGGGACACACCACGGCACACTGGCCACAGTAAGTGCAAGCGGAGTCCGCGAGTTTGGCGCTCATAGCCGGCACCACTTTTGAGTTGAAACCACGGCCTTCGGGTGTCAAAAGGCTTACGCCTTGAACCTCTGCACAGACGGCAACGCAACGCAGACAATTTATGCACTTGGATGCATCGCGGATCAGTGCGGGCGCCGAATCGTCTATGCGATGTACCGTGAAATCGGTTCGAGGCACTCGTATTTCACGAACACCCACCATCTCCGCCACCTGCTGTAGTTCGCAGTTACCACTTCTCACGCAGATGTTGCAGTCCTGTGGGTGATCACTCAGCAAGAACTCGACTACGCTCTTACGCGCGCGGCGCACCCGCTCGCTATTGGTCTTGACCTTCATCCCTTTTGCCACCGGGTAGACACAGGAAGCCACCAGGTTTCGTACACGATCCACCTCCACCACACATACCCGACACGCCCCGGGATAATGGTTTATCTCGGGCATCGAACATAGAGTAGGTATGTTAATGCCGATTGAGCGTGCTGCTTCGAGGATGGTAGTGCCTTCCGGAACCTGAACCTCTTGATCGTCTATTGTCAAAGTAACCATTTATTTTTCTCCTTTACTCGAAAATCCGCTCTACTCTTCTATTTCAACGTCGCATCGCATGCAGCGACACGCCTCTGCGATGGCCGTTTTCAACGTATAGCCAAGTTCCACCTCGCGGAAATCCTTTCGCCTCTTCTTTGGCGGCGCTTCCGGCATTGCGGCCTGAGGCTGCTCGACGATTTCCTCATCAATTTCGAGTGGAATGTCGATTTTTTCTTCCTCGAGTGGCGCCCATGGACTTTCTCCCTTCGCCGCCCGTATCGATTCATCAATTGCTCCGGCGGCGTCCCGGCCCGCTTTGATGGCGTCGATCACCATGGCCGGTCCTGTTACAACATCTCCACCGGCCCAAATCTTCGGGTTGGAAGTGCGAAGATTTGCGTCCACATTGACTTTGACTTTCGAATTCTCGACACCGCTGGTTTCCGGCAAGAATTCGATATCCGCATTTTGACCGATTGCAGCTATTAACGTATCCACTTCCACGTTGAACTCCGAACCTATAATCGGTTCCGGGCGCTTGCGAGCGCTGCGGTCAAACGGGCCCAGTTTCATGCGGGCGAGTTTAAGACCGTTAACTTCGCCTTTCAGAGTTTTCACTTCGACCGGTACCACGAGATATTCGATGCGAACTCCTTCTTCTTCAGCCGCCTTAATTTCATCTTCTTCGGCAGGCATATCCTTGCGCTCGCGGCGGTAATAGATGGTCACCGTATCGGCGCCCAGTCTCACGGCGGTGCGAGCCGCATCGACTGCCGAGTTTCCACCGCCTACGACAGCGACGCTTTTGCCAATCTTGACCCTTTCGCCCATGTTGTGTGCTCTGAGGAACTCGACCGCGCCGAAGACGCCGTCGGCGTTCTCGCCCGGCACGTCGAGTTTGTAGCTCTTATGAGCACCGACTGCCACGTAAATGAAGTCGTAGTCCTTTTCCAACTGCTTGAAACTAATATCGCGGCCCACGCAGGTTTTGGTACGAAGTTCCACCCCGGTGTCGAGTATGTCCTTTATCTCTCCGGCAAGAATGTCGCGCGGAAGCCGATATGCCGGAATACCCCACCTGAGCATGCCGCCGGCCTCGGGCAACTCCTCTAAAACGGTTACCGCGTAACCCCGCTTCTTAAGTTCGAGGGCTGCGGTAAGACCCGATGGCCCTGCACCGATAATTGCGACCTTTTCTTCTCGAGTTACCGGCAAGAGTTCGACTTTGGGTTTCTTTCCGTTATCGGTGATAAAACGCTTGAGGTTTTTAATAGCTACCGGCTCGTCGAGTTGACCACGGCGGCATTTGTACTGGCATGGATGTCCGCAAACTCTGCCGCACACCGCGGGGAACGGGTTTGTGCGTTTGAGCACTTTGTATGCATCGTCGATCCTCTTGGCTCGCACAAGAGCGACATAAGCCGGGATTTCCATGCCCACCGGGCAGGTGTGCCGGCAGGGACTGTCGAACAATGCCGAGCATACCGCGGCGGGACAGCGCTTGTCACGGATGTGCGCTTCATACTCGTCACGGAAGTAGCGAATGGTGCTGAGCACCGGGTTGGGCGCCGTCTGCCCAAGGCCGCACAGGGCGCAGTCCTTGATATCCTGTGCGATTTCCTCGAGTAGCTCGATGTCGCCTTCCTTTCCTTCGCCGTTGCAAATCCGTTCGAGTATTTCGAGCATCCGCTTTGTTCCCACCCTGCATGGAGTACACTTTCCGCACGATTCGTCCTGGCAGAAGTCCATAAAGTAGCGAGCCATATCCACCATGCAGGTATCTTCGTCCATAACGATCATGCCGCCGGAGCCCATTATGGCTCCCGCCTTGGTGACGGCCTCATAATCGACGGGCAAATTCAGGTGCTCGGCCGGAAGGCACCCGCCTGAAGGGCCGCCAAGCTGGGCGGCCTTGAATTTTTTTCCACCGGGTATGCCGCCGCCGATGTCGAATATGATCTGTCCGATGGTTGTACCCATGGGCACTTCCACCAGGCCGATGTTGTTGACATTGCCTGTGAGCGCGAAGACCTTGGTGCCTTTTGTCGATTCAGTGCCTATTGAAGTGTATTCATCCGGGCCTTTGAGTATAATTTGTGGAATGTTTGACCATGTTTCGACGTTATTGAGTACTGTAGGCTTTTCCCAGAGGCCACTTACTGCCGGGAACGGCGGTCTGGGTCGCGGCATGCCCCGTCGACCCTCGATGGAGATCATCAGCGCCGTCTCCTCACCGCATACGAACGCCCCTGCGCCCTGATATATCTCGAGGTCGAAATCAAATCCCGAGCCCATAATGTCCTTGCCCAACAGGCCATATTCACGTGCTTGATCGATTGCAATATTGAGTCTTTTGACAGCAAGCGGATATTCAGCGCGGCAGTATATATGGCCCTGATGCGAATTTATCGCCTTTGCCCCGATGATCATGCCCTCGATCACGGAGTGCGGGTCCGCCTCCATTACACTTCGGTCCATAAAGGCTCCAGGGTCACCTTCGTCCGCGTTGCAGAGCACATATTTAATGTCGTCCTTGGCGTTGGCGCAGAATTCCCATTTCATCCCGGTCGGGAATCCGGCTCCACCTCTACCGCGCAGGCCGGATTCTTTCACTTGGTCGATGATCTCCTCCGAACTCATTTGTGTTAGAACTTTATGTGCAGCCTGGTACCCATCACGCCAGATATAGTCGTCGATCTTTTCCGGGTCGATCAGGCCCCTATTTCGCAGAACGCGAGGCTGCTGGAGTGCGAAGAAAGGAATATCATCAAGGCGCGGGATTATTTTACCTGTAACAGGATCGCGATACATAAGCCGCTCTACCGGCTTTCCGTCGACAAAATGTTTTCCCACCAATTCGGGAATATCTTCCAGAGTCAGTTTCAGGTAGAAAATATCCTCCGGCAGAATCATCATCACAGGTCCCATTGCGCAGAAACCATTGCATCCGGTCTCGACAATTTGGATTTCTTCCGAGAGTCCCCGTTTGTTCAACTCTTCAATTAGCGCATCCTTCACCGATAAACTCTCGGAGGCACGGCATGCGGTACCACCGCATAGCATCACGCGCAGTCTAAACTTTTCCTTCTCCTTGGCCATCCGTTCCTGAATGGCCTTAAAATCGTCTAAAGTCATTTTTTTCTTGGCCATGATTTTTACTCCTCCGGTCCAATTGACTCTTCCCGATATTTATTAAGAATCTGTTTCAGTTTGGCCGCTTTTACCTGCCTGTGAATGTCATCGTCAACCATCATAACCGGCGCCAGGCCGCAAGCTCCCAGACAACGCACGATGTCCAGGCTAAATTCCAGGTCCGGTGTACATTCACCTTCCTTGATTCCCAGTTCGCGCTCAATGGTCTCGAGATTTCTTTTGGCGCCCCGGACGTGACAGGCCGTTCCGAGGCACACCTTGATTTGATGCCTGCCTTTAGGCACCATGGTGAAAAATGAATAAAAGGTCACTACTCCATAAACATCACTAAGCGGCAAGCCCAAACCTTGAGCCACACGTTTTTGCACCGGCTCCGGCAAATATTCCGTAATACCCTGAACCTCTTCCAACACAGGGATCAAAGCCCCGGGCTTGCCCCGACATTTTGCGACAATTTCATCCACCTGTCTCCATTGTTCCTCGGTAAACTCATCCACCTCTTCAAGCTTTTCAGAGACCGGTTGTTGAGCCATATTTTTACCTCCTTGCATAGAGTACTAATGGTTTAAACTTTTACGGCTATTTCATCGGCCAGAGCGTTATATCGACTCTCGGTGTTTTTAGCAATAGCAATAATCGTGCCTTATCCAGATAGATTCTCAGAGGTAAAAAGGTGAAAAATTGATTAATTATCTGCGGCGGTATCTTGGCTAGGGGTGTCAGTATTTTTTCCAACATGGAATACCCGGAGGGGCCGGGAACAATTCCCGACTTTCGTCAGGTCCAAAAGAATAAGCAGCAATTGGATAAATCGTTATTTTCAAACATTAAATTTGCCTTATGAAGATTTACTTATCTTTTCGTATACTTTTCGCATAGTTATTGCATATATACCTAAAGTGGAGATCGGCGCCTGACAAGAGATTTAAATCCCTGCCTGCGGCAGGCAGGTTTTGTTTTTGGCGCCATGTTGGGTTTGCCGGGCGGCTTGTTATATGCAGGATTCAGGCAACTCAAGCCGTGCGGGGGGAGCAATCCGAATTAATGCCGGGAGTGAATTAAATGGTCGATAGCCAACTTCGGGGTCGCCACTTATTTATACGAACACTCATCATTGTTTTTTGCGTGTTGGTATATATCGGTTTTGGCGTATATTTACAGTTGGTTGTTCGAACAAATATCGTTTACACCCACTTCGCATACATACCTATAGTGCTTTCCGGCGTATGGTGGGGTCGCAGGGCTATTTTGGTGGCGTTGCTGTTCGCGGCTGTTACTTTTTCTTTCCATATCTTTGACATTGGCGGGTGGAAGCTCTGGGAAGATGTTTTAAGGGTGTTTTTCTTTATCTTAGTGGCATTTTTTATAGGTGAGCTGAGTGAAAAAGTCAATGCCGGCCAGAAGGCCTTGCGCATCTCAGAAGAAAAGCACAGGACGCTTATCGAAAAAACTCTGGCTGGAATCTTTGTGCACAGGAATGATGAGATACTCTTCGTCAATTCCCGTTTCGCCGAGATGCTGGGTTATTCTCCACAGTTTATGATCGGGATGCCAATGTTGGAACTGATACATGAGCGGGACAGACCGAAATTCCGGGATTTAGTTTACGTATTTAATTCGAAAAGTATACCCGACCTGCGTTACGAGTGCCGGTTCGTGGGAGATGATGGAAGAATAGTATGGGGAGATGTTATCAGCTCGATGACCGATTATGAGGGTGTACCGGCCGTTCTAGTGCACGTATATGATATAACCGGCCGCAAAGAAGCAGAGATTA
>Ga0180432_10007713_pt1 | contig 13598 bp, 7 predicted proteins | sample SS_ome_10_FD_132414 | JGI IMG/M metagenome (GOLD analysis project Ga0180432, IMG submission 132414) | Hypersaline lake sediment archaeal communities from the Salton Sea, California, USA - SS_1_MS_2 metaG | ecosystem: Environmental > Aquatic > Non-marine Saline and Alkaline > Hypersaline >...
ACCAGAACTCCGGTGCGGAGGTAGCTGCCGTCACTTTCGGAGGTTATGGAATATTCCGTCTCCCCTTCGATTCTCACGCTTGCCCCTGCTACCGTGTTGGGGAGCCAGGCGTCATCGAAAACCGCCCCGACGATACTGCCCGTCTGAGATCCTTCGCCCTCTCCGGGGGGATCATATAGTCCCGGCACGTTGGGCAATTCATTAATATATACTTTTTCCACCGTATTCAGGTTAGAGTCAGAGAAGCAATCCATCACCAGAAGCCCTTCAGGTGTAATACGTGCCGGGCCGGTGACTGAAAAGTGGTATAAGTGAGTTACGTCGCTTACCATTCCGACGGGCTGATCCTCGTATCTGCCCACGACCATGAGCGGAACTGATTCGCAGGCCTTGAGTGAGGGGTATTCGGGAATTATTCCAATCGTGTTGGGATCAACCTTATGCAGGTCGAAAGTTACCCACTCGGGAGACATGAGCCGGGGGGGGTAAGGAAAATCCGATTCCGGCTCCAAATATGCGGAGATCGCAACGTTTCCCGGTTCCAGTGTGGTTATCGTAGATGTATAGAGTCCTCCTCCCTGGTCGATAATAGGTCCGAATTTATCGATAGGCTTGGGAGTGCCTATTATCATTATATCGTCAACATAGGCGGCGTCCTGATCGCCGGTTGAACCTTCATAACGGTCCATTACGGCGCGCCATTGTATGATCGTATTTTCGGTCATATTAATTCGTGGGTCGCACGACAGGCATACCTTGTGCTCCGTCCAGGTATTTTCTTCCACGTCCGAGGAATTCCAAACCGGGATAAATGAATACCCATTATTGTTGGAAACCTCGCACAGCCATCTGTGTTCGGGCTCCTCGCCATTTGGATTTGCAAGGCTCAATGTCTTGGTATAGGCGATAAGCCATACATTTTCGTAACCGGAAAGGTCTACTACCTTCCTGAGTATATAAGGCTCCGCATCTCCAGTGGACAAACGGGATATTAAGGCGTACTGATCCGACCCGTCGTGCCCCTGACCGCGATCTACTATGACGTCCGGCGCCGAGCCCATCTGATCCTGCAAGACATCATCAGTCTCAGGAAGCGGAACAGTGCTCATTTCCTGACTGTCCGATGGGGCAACGCATACCGAAAAGGGAAATCCCTGCCCCGGCGGTATTTGCTGGAAGTCATCGCCCACAGCGATGGAGTCGCAAATGCCGTCAACACCGGCGAATATTTGATTGTCACTGATACTATCATCATTTCCCGGAGACGTTTCCAGAATATTATTCAAACCGGCCAAGATACATAGTTGATTAGCTTTACCATATCCGACCGAAATAACCTGATTGTCCGCCGGATCGGCAGTGGTATCGCAGATGCCGTTTGGACCGCTGAGTATGCGATCCGCCGGATCAAAATCCGAAGGGTAAAAACCTGTGGGATGGGCCTCGAAGTCCGTTTCGAAAATAATCGGGATGCCACCTACGGCAACGTTATCCAAGTAAAAGTATTCTTCCACATCCGCTGCAAAAGTGAACCTTATATAGAAACTGGACGAATGATCCGCGTCGGAATCCGCTCTGATATTAAACTTTTCAGGCATTAGAAGATTTGTTTGGGGCGGAAAACAAGACCCGGCTCCTTGTGGGCAGTTTAGTCCTTCTCGACCCTCACCGTGTTGTATGGTTTTCCATGAATCGCCGAAATCGGTCGAATAATCGACCTGAAAATAAGCGCCCCTATCGGGATCGCCGACGAAACCCCACTCGTAGCTTAAATTCACAAATCTATGCCCTATAAGATCTACCGGTTTTCTGATGGTTGTATAATTACTTAAGCCGTCTCCCTGGATGAAAACGTGTCTATCCTGGAAGAAACCGAACTTGTAACCGCACGAGATGTATGTGCTACCGGTTACAACCTCCCAAGTGCCGTCGTTCGGGCATTTCATTTCAAATTCGTCTATAAAAGAATTGTGTCCCACCTCGTAACCCTGATCCGAACCGTCGATACCGGCCACATTATTGCGTCTGGACAACAACTTGATTCTATCCGCGTAACCCTCAACTCCGACACCGCCTTGCTTGACATCTATCTGCAAGTTGACGGTATCCCCTGCATTGGCGGCTGATGTTTCCGGAAATATTGTGATCTCGTCCGGGAAATTGGGATCGTAATATAGAGCGTTCATATCGAAATACAATGGTTGTGTACCACATGCCACCCAGATTCCTTCACCTGAATCCCAGCACTCGTCAACGCATTTTGCAGGGTCGCCCGGCAAATAGGCCATGACGGTATTTGGCCCGTATCCCGGATGGAAGACCACCATTGAGGTTCCTTCTGGATATTCTCCGTAATCGAGGCGGCTGTCGGAGGCCACTCGATCCACATAATCGGTTCCACCGTCCTGCCCATTGTCAAAATACCCTGAGCCGGATTTTCTAGTAAAGACGGGCGAGAGGCCTACCCTCGGCGACCCATCGGCGTCAAGCACTTGAACGGCCAGCGCTATCGGATCCCATCCCGAAGACTCGGACCTTTCCCGAACCAGCAAGAAATCCTGGGGAGGATCCACCTTGACGAAGTCTACCGGTTTACCCAGCGGTCTGCCGGCGCATAGTAATGTTGGTATATCTTTTTGCGCCGAATAAGGAACGTCGTCGGAAGCGGCGGACGTATCTAAAAGCATATTCGATCCAACGGTGATCATTTCGGTGTATGGCTTGCCCTCGTTAAGAGGTATCACCTGTACATCGTCAGTGACAGCTTCCGTTTGGCATATTCCGTTCGGGCCGGTGGTGATACCGTCGTTGTATGGCGACAAGGTGTCGTCCCCGCCAAGGCTCATAGTATCTTGCGTGCCGTTTGATCCCCAAGTAATTGCTAATGCGTAAGGTTCACCCCGCCCAAAGGGTATTCTCTGGATGTCGTCGGAGGCGGCAACCGTATCTGCTATGCCGTTCGGCCCTGTTGTAAGATGTTCAAAATCAAACGTTATAGCCTCCATAAGACCCACATCGTATAGATCTATTGCCCCATTCCCGTTGGTGTCCGCCTGGAGACCGCCGACGTTTATCGGCATGTAGCCGGTGTTCCCGATTTCTCCCTCGACAAGAAATCTCATCTCGGCGGCATCGAACACATCGAAATCACCGTCGCCGTCGAGATCCAGATATTGAGAGAGACCGGTGGTGGTCTCAGGTGGTTCTTCAACGGGCACGATGGCGGATAGGCCGACAACAAAGGAGCTGGTTATATCCTCACCCGTGCAATTGATTACTTCAACTACACTTACTTCAAGTTTGTGAGACATAATGTCACCCACTGGAGGCGCACTGTCTTTCAAGAAGAAAACAATATCCGCAATATGCAAACCCGTTCCTCTCGCACAGGCGTCACCGTCATGGCGCTCTTCCAGGATTATCTCGTTGAGAAAAGCACGAGGACGAATCGAGGGGCGGTCTAGATCTACGGAAGTTCCCGCCTCCACCCATAACGGAACGGCGAGCTCGGGAGGGTAGCTTATCGAGATTTTATAAGCTTGCACGTCCTCTATGCCGGTGGTGAGAAGAACTTTTACCTTAAATTGTTCTCCTGGAGCTATGTCCCCACTTGGCGCTTCGAGATCAAATTGCCCCGCCAATGCGTGGGATACACCCACAAGTAAAATCACCAGCGCAATTATCATGCCATTAAAAGCTGAACGCTTCATTACTCTCTCTCCTTCGCCGCCGGTTATCGGTTCTTTTTTTTTCCACCAAGTTGGTTGCCATTCAACAACGCTATTTAGTTATAACCTTATCAGATTTTCGTACTTTTTTCGAGCCTTTTGTGTTTACGACGACCGCCCTGGCGGTGTTTCCTGAAACGCGAGAAATTCTTGCTTCGGTCACCGGAACGGTCTTATTCCCCAAGGGCATTCCGGTTTTGGGGTGTTTTACGATTTTATCGCGGAATATTATGAATTTCGTTCCGGCCTTTATTGGCGCACGCGATTTAAATTTCGCCTGGATATTTCTACCTTGCAGGCTTGCCAGTTGGCCCTGGACCAGCGGGAACTGGTTGCGAATCTTCACCGACAACCCCCTCATCAGGGCCATTAATTTCTTCAGCGTTATCGGCTTCTGACGGGTATACGCGTCCTTTTCCGCGAGTATTTTCCCGCTTTGGACATCCACCAGGCGACCGTAGACCTCGATTGAGCCGGGGGTTTCGTGAACAAACCCGAGCAGCACCACTTCCGCGGCTGTGAGCTTTCCGGCCCGGACGGCGCTTGACTGGCTGGTTAAACCCGCCTTGCTGAGTTTCAACTCGCGAATAACTTTATCTATCTGCGTCCGGTCCACCATTTTGAATCGACCGCTTTTCTTTAAGTACTTAAGCAGGTCTTCGTGAGCCACTTCCGCGAGGTTTACCTTGCCTTTCAGATGGAACGGCAGCATCGAAAGGCCCATACGGCTGCCAACCCGCCTGACCACAGGAACTCTGCGGATGACGGTTATGCGTTTCTGAGACGCCTCACCCAAGCCGTTTTTTCCGACTATGGTGATTCTATTCCTGCCACGGTGCAGGCGACGCAAATAATTGAAATATACCTTCCGGGCGGGTTTGTTCATGAGCGAGCGTCTTCCGACGACAAGCTTCTTGACGCCCGAAGGATCGTATGCCAGTCCCTCGAGGTAAAAGGACTTGAAATAAACCGATTGTTTGCTTGTCAGGCCCTTGACCTTGATAACGGGTCCGCGTTTCTTTTGGGCTTGAGCTGTCTCGACCACCCACCTGGCCAGGAGCGGCCCCTGAACGTTGTGGCGGTTGAACAAGCCCGCCAGGCTCGATTCCCCATATCTACCCTCCTGAACAGGTTCTTCTCCAACCGACACGACCCCGGTGGTCTTGTTGCCGAGCGAGTCGGTAACCTCGAATGTCACCTTGCCCTTGGCGTCCACTCGTACCACCGCCCCGAAGTTTCCGTCCGGTCCCGGCACAAGTTCGAGCTTGCCCAGTCGAACGGCTTCTACTCCCGCCGGGTCGACGGCCCACCCTTTGATGCTCATGCGGGCGGGAGAACCGGGCGCCATGCTCGATTCGCCTATGCTGACCGTCGGGCCCGCTGTGTCGCTGACAACGACAAATTTCTTCTCCGCAGTGTTACTCGATAAGTCCTCTGCGGTGATTTCAATCTCGTTTTCACCCTCCTCGAGGGATATTTCGCGCTCGATCTCGATGGATTTGGTCGCAATGGGGATAACCTCCGCATCGCCGCCGATGGCAACCGAAGTTATAAATCCGTCGTCTGCGGCGGTTACCTTGACGGTAATGGCCGCTTCCCGTGTCCGTTCGGGCAATGAACCGACCGAAATCGTCGGCGCCATCGTATCGCCTCCCTGCCGGTCGATATGTTCCTTGCGAGCTTTATCCAGGAAGAACTGCGCTTTGGCGCTTTCGACGGTGGAGAGGCTGCCTTCCAGTTCTCTTACGGCGGCATCGATTTCGCCCAGCAGGTAATGGCCGACACCCATCTCGCGATGCGGGAAATAATCGGTGAGGTGCATACCGTAAGTACGTGCTCGGCGCTGATCCTCGCCCCTCATTTTGATGGCCTTTTCCAAATCCGCCATACCCAGCTTTGCCGCTTTACGCATGCCGGCCTCGTCGCCTTCGTCCTTTGCGGCGAGTGCTCCTTCGATGTAACTTGCGCCTCGTTCGTAATAATCGTACCACTGACCCCTGAAATTTCCCGCAGTCACGCCGTAGTCGGTTTCGCCGATTCGGATGCGCTCCGCCTGCTCGACGGCGCAAGCGGAGACCACCAACAATATTACCGCCAGAACAGTTGCGGCGCGCTCGAAATGAGCGAGGCGAATTGTAGACAAGGGATTTAAATCCCTTGTCCGGGAGTTGGCAAGTGGACGATGTTTCATCACTCTATCCTCCTAAAAATGCAAAATACTGGACAGCATAACGATATGCTGCGATACCGCTCCGTGTTGTTCATACAGAGGTACTCCGTCAAAATCGGTAACGGTCGCAAGCGTTGCCGACTGGCTCCAACGGTACTGGTAAGCGACATCGAATATAAACCTCTTGAAAAGCACAACGCCCGTTCCGGCGGTGGCAGTGTAGAAATCGTCGGGGTGGCCTTGGGCGGGTTCCGGGTCGTACGCGAATCCGAGTCGCACCGGAATAATCGTTTTCGGCAATATGAACAGATATTCGGCGCCGAGTCGGGCGGTGACCACACCGTCGATATCCGCGTACTGTGTGGCTACTCCGCTGACAGCGCTGGTTTCCCTTCTCGGGACGTACAGATCACCGCCTGTACCAAAGCCGGCAGGAGATGCCTTTTCGTCGGTCTTTAAATATTCCTTGATTATGAATTGATCCCATTCAGTATATGAAAGATCGAGCGCCATAGTAAAGTTGTCGTTAAACCGGCACGCAGCGCCGAGGCCGTAAACCGCCGGGAAGTTTACCTTCCAGCGCCACTCGAATGTATCCACGACCGTCTCCGCATTGGAGTGTTCGCTGTAATAATCCTGGGTGATATCAACGGTGGCGGTGAAAGGCGTCTTGTAGACGGCGCCCAGGGTGAGATGTCTTGTTGCGTTCCATAATATCCCCAGGTTGGCGTTAATACCGAAAAAATTATCATAACGGGTTTCGAGGGTGGTGTAACTGTCGAACGGATTTTCCTCAAATTCCGTAATTGCCAACTCGCCCTCGTCCCCGACAGTGGGTCCGGGAGTGCCGTCGGTGTCTTCCCATTCTCGCGCATCGACCTCACCGTCTCCGTTGATGTCAAGCCAATTGACAACCTCGTACTTGAACCATCCTTCACGGCTTTCTTCATAGTCAGCCTGGTAGCCGTCGTTGATTATGCCGTTCGTCCAGAAGTTGAGCGTAACGCCGACCGATAGCTTAGGGGTGATCTGTACCGCGAAGGCCGGCGCAAAAGCGCCTATATCGCCGGTTACCTTGTTTGTCAAGGACAGTTCATTGTTGTGAATCAAATACCCGTCCTGCTCGTAAAAGTCGTAGCCGAATACAGGATGTGGGCCGAGGGGGTCATAGGTGTCAGGATCGGCAATATCAAAATCCCTGGTATCTTCTACAAGGTCGGTGAAAGACTGTTCGAACTTGCTGTTGAAATCGAGCAGTCGCTGGTAATTGAAGCTTACTATCATATTGTATTTGGCGAATGTGAATGGGTAACTTATTGCGATATAGTTGAAATCCGAAAAGTTGGCGGTACCCATCCTTTCCCTGTCCTCGTATGAAAACATGACCGCCGATTCGGGTTTTGCCAGCACGATCAATGCGGCGGGGTTCCAACTGGCCGCCGTCGCGTCGTCGGCTATTGCGATGAAAGCGCCACCCACCCCAAGCGCGCGGGCGCCCGAGCCGACGACATTGGGTGAACTGGTGACCTCAAAATCCACATCTCCCATTACCGGGCCGGAATAAAGGACCGCAACGAAAAGACTTGCTGAAAACGCGAGGATAGGAAAGTGTTTTTTCATGTTCTAGCTCCTTTTTGCTCAATTTAATTCAATTACGGGTGTACAACGGGCCGTAGTTTGCAGTAAAGACCGGAAAAAGGGCACCCGCATACTCTTTTTCCGGCCCGGTTCCTCGAATTTAAGGGACCTGTTCCTCTACTTTCATATCGCGGTACACCCGCACTTTCTTCTCGATAATTTTGGCCTTCGACTGAGTTTTTTTCACCTCGGTAACTTCGACCGTGCCGATTACGCGCCCTTTGCCCTCGATTTCCGGCTGCACTATGTCGAGCTTCGTGCCGACCATAATCCCAACGTCCGATCCGATGTTGAGATCGACCGTGTTTCCATGGACTTGCTCGATTATTCCCCTTATCGGGAAGGCGCTTTTTATCTTCTGGAGAAGCATGCCGCTGATCCGGTCGGCAACTTTGTTTATTCCCAACTTGCGATCCATCGGCTCGGCGAGCGCTACCGCCACGTTGCTGGTTTCAGTCTCGATGACCCTCATACTGACCTGTACGCTCTCGACATCGCGGATGATGCTGCCGGTGGCGATAAGTCTTGCGCTGAGCAGCCGGCCCAGCTTGAGCGCCGTGCGCGGGTCGGCCAAATCGGAACTCGATATCTTAAGCTCGTTGAGCAGCACGTCGAGCATGGCGCGGTCGACTACCTTGATGCGGCCGTCTTGCTGGAACGCCTGGGTGAGCATCAATAGTATGTAGTCATTTTCGCCTTCCCTGCCGGGGATAAGCCCCATGCTGCGTAAATCGAGGAATGTGATAGTTTGCGGCCTCGAGGTCCACTCGTCGCCTTTCGCCGCCGCTGCGGGAGCGGTCGTACCGGTATCTCTTCGAGCGATGAGATCGTTGACGGACTCTCTGATGCGTCTCTGCTTTTCGGAGTTATTAGCCAATTGTTGACGCATGACCGTATCGCGCAAAAGCGAGGCGATGACAACATCGTTGGGATCGGCCTTTTTAGCTTCCTCGAACACTTCGATAGCCTCGTCCGTTTTGCCCATACGCGCCAGTGTTACACCGTGGTTTGCTCGAGCTTCGGTGTTTTTTGGGTCTGTCCCGACGGCCCGTGCGTAGTTTTGGGCCGCTTGAGTATTGTCACCGTCCGCCGCGTATATTCGCCCGAGCTGGTTGTACGCCACGGCTCGCTGCCATTCGAGACCGCCTTCAATCTTCGTTGCGGCCATAAATTCATTTCGGGCCGTTTCGTTATCCTGTTCATCGAGGGCTATTTTCCCGAGGACAACGTGAGCATAAAGCCTGTCGGGGTCTTCCCTTAAAGTCTGTGCCGCTTTACGGCGCGCCTCCTCGGTGCGGCCGGTTTCATAAAACACAGCAGCCAGTCCATCGAGGCCTTCGGTGGCGTTATCGCCCTGGGCCATTGCGAGGAACGCCTGTTCGGCCTCGGCGGCCTTTCCGTTGCGCAGTAATGCAAAAGCCTTTTCGTAAGCGCCGGCCTCGCTCGACACCTGCACGGGCGGCACGATCGGCGCCTCGGTGCGTGTAAACTTCCAGATTCCCACTCCGACCAGAATCACCAACAGCACCGCCAGAATTCCAATACTTATCGATGTGAAGCTCGGGCCACCGGTGCGGACGGCCTCTCCCACCGCCGAAGGAGCGACTCCACGCGGCCCGCCGGCGACCGCAGTCACCGGTTCGCCATGTGCCGAAGCCGCCTCTGCAACTTCATCCTCTTCCTCCTCCGCAAGATCTATGTAAATACGGGTCGGATCGCCGTACAGCATGTAGCTGGCCCAAACGATGGTGTCTTCACCGTATTTATCTATAAGCTCCATCCGTGCCCTTCGGACCGCTTCGCCGACACTGTGGCCATCGAGAGTTTCGCGGTAGAAAGCTATGGCGAAATCCGCGCCGGGGCTGTCGAGGATGTCCCAGAACGTACCGATGTAATGCTGGACTCCGGCCAGCAGGAATGCATTGGCCAGCCCGAATATCTGTTCTTCGTAGTCTTCGGTGACCTGCCATTGTTCCGTAGCGCCGGATTGACAGCCGTTTGCGAATACCAGGGCAGGCAGCGGCCTTGCGCCCGTCATACTCTTCACGTCGGCGCTCGAGAACTTGCCGTCGTCGAGCAACCAACCGGAGAGTGAGGGATCTTTTGAATCATAGTCGGCGTGACCCGCGTAATGGACGATGTCAAAGTCGCGTAACTTGCTCTTGACGTACTCGACAGTAACCTCGTTAATCTTGAGGTTTGCGTTGATGTAATCGCTTTCGGCATCGAGCACGTCCCTGATCAGTCCGCCTTCATTGGCGCTGTGCGGCAGGTCGCCTCTCGGGTCAGCGACGACCAGCATTTTCAAAGGCTTGCCGATGGATCGAGCGACGCCCTCGGTCACTTGCTGGCGGGTACTGACGATACGCCCCATACTGAATCGCCGGCATAAGAATTGCTCACCGTCGTACAGCAATTCCCATGGAATGTGAACAAGGTTGTCATCGAGCCTCAGGATCAGGTCGCTTGCCTTGGTAGTGGCAAGTTTTTTCTTGGCGTCATCCGAAAGTATTACATCGTAGAGCAATTGCCCCGTTGACTGAAGCTGCTTCAGTATTTCCTTTGAAACTCTGCCGCGCTTGTTCGCACGGTTGAGTAAATTCGTAAGCTCGCGGCACAGCCTTGATATTTCCTCTTTCTCGATCTTTTTGTCCTCATAATGATGTACTGTGCGCTCCTCACCTTTCAGCCGTTCGTAGCTGGAGACCTTGAGATTTTCGGCTTCAAGCGAAGCATCGATCTCGAATACACTCCTGCGCTCGTCGCCGCGTCTTGATATTCTGCGAGTGCCGGTCTTCTTGAATGTGCTTTCCGCAACGAGTTGTTCTTCGCTCCACACGACGCGGTATATCTTTTCCTCGTCGGTTTTTCCCTTGAAGGTGGCCTTAGTATGGAAGCGGCATATAATGTCGTCGGTATCCTTTACGGCGTTGTAAACGCTCTCAGAAATGAGAATCTGATCCGCTTCCGCCTGGGTCTCGATTCTGGCTGCGAGGTTCACCGCATCGCCGAACAGGTCGTTGTCCTTGCAAAGCGCCACGCCGTGGTTTATACCAATGCGGATATGTATCTGCTCGCCTCCCTGCCGATTCTTGTTGAAGTAGAGCAGGTTATTTTGCATCTCCATGGTGGCTCGTACGGCGGAGGCGGGCTCGTCGAAAACGGCCATAATGGCGTCCCCGATCGTCTTTACCACGCGGCCTCCATAGGCCTCGATGGTGGGGAAGTGCATTTCATTGTGTTTTCGTATCATAGAGAGGCCTTCGATGTCTCCCTTGCTCTCGAAATACTGCGTCGAGCCCTTTATATCCGTGAAGATGATGGTGACTTCCTTGCGGAACTCTTCTTCGAGGATTTTATCCAGCCGTTCGCGCTCCTCGAGCAGTTCCTCGATGGATTTGAATTTCTTTTCGTCTTTCATTTCAGTTACTCCCCTTTCATTTCCAGAGCCAGTTCGCCCAGCGAAACGCCTCTCCTGGATATTAGTATGGAATATGGCCCAAAGGGCAGGCGTTCAAAGACCGCCGCCCCCCCCGGCGCCATATAGCTGGCGAGCTCCTTGTTTTTTGATTTTAGCGTAACTCTTATCGAAGGCATCGGTATGCCTCCCCCCTCCTTAAGTACGACCTTGACTTCCCCGGTGCTCGGGCCGATGCGTTCGATCTCAACTTCGGTGTCTATTCCGCCTATTGATTGAGCGCATGCGACGAGGCTGCCTTCTACCGCCTTACCGCTTCGGGCGTTCGTGTAAACCGGGGCGAAGTATTGGGTACGGCTGCCGGTGTTTTTGAGCACCTCGACGAAATCGGCGGCGAATCTAACAACAACCTCCCAGGGAGATTCCTTATCCGGCAAGGCGGCGGTAGCCCTTGATATGGTCTCGAATGGAATTCTCAGCCTGCGCGGCGGATCGCCGCATGCCGCCATTACCGTTTCCCGGCACCGGTCGCACACAAGGAAATGGGAGGCCATCTCAGTGTGCTCGGCGTCGGAAAGCTTACCCTCGATGAAGGCCGCCAATGTTTCCTCGTCAGGACATCTTATCGTCGGCCTTTGTTTTATCTTCATCAGCACATCCTTGATCATTCGGTCTTGTTTCATCAATTTGCTCCCCTCGGACATCCCTCTATTCCTGAGACTTCATGTTGACCCATTACACTCTAGTTTAAGAGACTAAAAACTCACTGAAATCTTGCAATTTCATGTATTTCTTATGAATTGTTTCTTTCCGTCAGCATGCGATGTAGTTTCTCGTGGAGGCGATGCTTTTTGGAATATACCGTTCCTACGCTGACATCGAGTATCTCCGCTATCTCTTCGGGGGAAAGCTCCTGTTCGTAATAAAGAGAAAGGAAAAGAAGGTCATCGGGAGGAAGGTTGGGTATAATTTCATAGGCGATGAGGGAGCGTTCCTTGTCGAGCAGTTCGTCTTCAGGATTACCGGAGGCGGGGTGATCCTCTACCGAGGGGGCCTCATCAAAGGGTCGGCTGATCGGCTTCCTTCCGCGCTCGCGCAGGTAATCTATAGTGCGGCGGCCGGCGATGAGCCTTATCCAACTCGCCAAGGTGCAACCGTTACGGCCCTCAAAGCTCTTGAGCCTGGCGAAATCGGACTCGAACAGCATGAGGAATGTTTCTCCGAAAAGGTCATCAATCTCCTCCGATTGGGCTGAAATACTTTTCACCTTGAATGCCTTGTGTATGCTGTAGTAGACCAGTTTAGAGAATTTTCTGATAAATTCTTCCATCGCGCCCCGATCTCCCGAAACGCAGGCGTCGAGAAGCTCCCTGTCGGTTTTAAATCGCTTGCTCATACCACTAGAAACAGTTTATACCGGAATACCCGGTTTTACCACTAAATTCGCTGCGCGGATAACCCGCCAAGTAGTTCCTGTAGCGAAACGCGATGATTGGGCATTGGCGCCTGAATTTGGAGTGGGGCTAAACTAACGGTTAACTTTCACGGAGAGAAACGAAGCAACGCGACGCACGAAAGCACGACTGATTCAGTTTTCGGCCTGGTAGAACAGTATCTCGGACGAGGTGGTTCGCTTCTCAGGGTAATTATCGTTCACCGGATTACCTCGTTAAAAAGTGCTTTTATACACCACACAATAAATTTATGCGCATTACCTTTCAGTTTTGGGTGCCACGGATAAGCTTCGCGTATCCGTGGCACCCAGCAGATATTTAATCTTTGGTTTCTTCGTGTATTGATTTGATAGCAGCACGAAATGCTGGAAGGTCGTTTTCAATTATTTGTCACACTCTGTCCAAATTGATGCCCAAATAATCATGTGCCAAGACATTCCGAAAACCTGCAATCTCGTCCCATGGTACTTTTGGATGAGACTCTTTAAGCTTTTTCGATAACCTTTGAGTGGACTCTGCGAGGGTTTGAAGCTCCCTTAATATCGCGCTTTGCGTTTTTCGATCAGCAAAAAACGTCTCTTTTCCTTCTGATAAATAATCATCGATCCAGTTGAGGCATTCAATAATATGGTCTATGTAAACGCGGTCGTCCTTCATAGGGGAACAGCTTCTTGGAGAACTCTGTGGCGCAATGGTTCACGAAGAACGTCAGGTTCGACAACACTTACATGTCTGCCGAGAAGTTTTTCAAGATCCGCTACCAATCCGCCTGGAAACCATGGCGTAGTTGGTCCTTCAACCTCTATTAAAAAATCTATATCGCTTTCGTCAGTATCTTCTCCACGGGCGACCGAGCCGAACACACGGATTCTGACTACGCCATGCTTGCTGGCAATGCGCAAGATTTCTTCTCGTTTCTTCTTTAATAACTCGGCTAGATTCATGATTTTGCCCCTATTAACTTAAAATAATTATAGCACTGATTCCAGCTTTCCGAAATACTGCCAAAAACTACCTCAGTAGGGTAAAATGGCAGTTTCGCAACAGGCACTAAGTAGTGAATTTTTCAAACCCTGATTCCCGGTTAATGTAAGTGAAAAAGCACCAACTGGGTGTAATACTTATAAAAAAGCTAAAAAGAGCATTCACCCAGGAGGTGCTTTATGGGGATTATAGCAGAAAAGATCGAG
>Ga0180432_10007714_pt1 | contig 13597 bp, 10 predicted proteins | sample SS_ome_10_FD_132414 | JGI IMG/M metagenome (GOLD analysis project Ga0180432, IMG submission 132414) | Hypersaline lake sediment archaeal communities from the Salton Sea, California, USA - SS_1_MS_2 metaG | ecosystem: Environmental > Aquatic > Non-marine Saline and Alkaline > Hypersaline >...
GGAGATCCTGATGCGTGCCACCATCCTGAATCCCGATCCGGATACCGCGCTTATCCCGTATTATCCTTCCTATCACTTTGATGTCCAGATCGGTGCAATCATTGATGTGCACATACGATTTTGAAAGCGTTCAGTTTTCATACCATCCTTGTCAAACTGACCGGACTCCTGCTCCTGATCCCTGCTTCCGTCCATGGACAGCAGAGCAACACGCTTTACATGCTGCACCAGGTGCCCCAGTCAAACCTGCTGAATCCTGCCGTGCAGCTGCGGTGCAAATGGTATGTGGGAATACCTGCTATTGCTTCCCTGTATACGGCTTACAGCAATACCGCATTCACCTGGAATGACCTGGCCGGTTCATCTGAATGGAACCTTTACGGGATCGAGGAACAGATGCACAGGGCGGACCTCTATTCAGTGGAAGCAGAAGTTCATCCCCTCTCCCTTGGTTACAGGCACAGGTCATTCTATTTCACCTTCAACCTTTCGGAAAAGGCCCGCCTTTACCCCACCCTGCCCGGGGACCTTGCAGAAGCATTGCTGTACGGCAATGCCGCTTTTGTAGGTGAAACAGCCCGTTTCAACGCACTCAGGCCCAACGGTTACTATCACAGGGAATACGCCCTGGGCATCTCAAAGGTTCTCGGCCGGTCCTGGGTGGCAGGGATTCGTGCCAGGCTGATCTTCGGCAAGGCCAGCCTGTACACCGGACACTCCCGTTCAGGCCTGACCACGGATGAAAACAGTTTCAGGCTCCTGCTGGAAGGGGATTATACCCTCAACAGTTCGTTTCCTCTCACCATTTCCGAGGATGCAGAAGGGAATATCAGCGATGTAACTGTGAATGAGATCAACTACTACCGGATGCTGATCAACCGGGGCAACCCGGGATTTGCCCTTGACCTGGGTTCCATTTACCGGTACAACGAAAAGATCACGCTGTCGGCCAGCCTGCTGGATTTGGGGCTGGTTCGCTGGAAAACCGATCTGAACAATGTCAGGGCACAGGGATCTTTTGAATATGAAGGAATCGACCCGGGAACCGAAATCCTTTCCGGCGCTTTTGTCAGGCAGATGAGGGATTCCGTGATTGATGCCTTTGAGGTAACGGTCACCAGCCTCCCTTACTATTCATCGCTGCCCGTACAGCTGTTTTTGGGAGGAAGCTACCGGCTCAGCGAAATGATCATGCTGGGAGCAGTAAACAGGAATGTATTCTTCCGCAGCAAAATACACACTTCGTTAACCCTCTCTGCCCATGCCGATCTTTTTGACAGTTTCCTGGCAGGCCTGAGCTGGTCACTGCTGAACAACAGCATCTGGAACATCGGGGCCGTCATTGCCTTCCATGGCAGGGGTTTCCAGTTTCACCTGGTCAGCGACAACCTGCTTGGATTCTTCTATCCCTTTGACAGCCGCTCGATCAACCTGCGCGCCGGCTTTAATCTGATGCTGGGATGTCCCCGGGAAAGGGAGGGAAAGTATGAAAGCGAATCCTACGGACCCACCCCGGGGGGCGGGGATTGTTCATGGACCGGGAAGTACAAATTCAGAAAGAAATACCGGAAAAAGGCAGAAAAGGATCGATAAATTGTATCAGAAGTTTCTTACATTTGCGGCTTACATCAAACATGGTAAACATTGGCAGGAAAAACATTATTTGACAAGATCTGGGATGCCCATGTGGTGGAAGAAATTGAGAAAGGACCCTCCGTGCTTTATATCGACAGGCATCTCATTCACGAGGTAACCAGTCCGCAGGCTTTTGCCGGAATTGACCAGCGGGGGCTCAAAGTCTTCCGCCCCGGGCATACCGTGGCCACTGCAGATCACAATGTCCCTACCACCAACCAGCACCTGGCCATCAAGGATGAGCTTTCCCGTTTCCAGGTGAACAGGCTCACTGAAAACTGTAAAAAACATGGCATCACCCTGTACGGGCTGAACCATCCCTACCAGGGGATCGTGCATGTGATTGGTCCCGAACTTGGGATCACCCAGCCGGGCATGACCATCGTATGTGGTGACAGCCACACCTCCACCCACGGGGCATTCGGTAGTGTGGCGTTCGGAATAGGGACCAGCGAGGTGGAGATGGTCCTGGCCACGCAGTGTATCATGCAGCCAAGGCCGAAGAAGATGCGTATCAACGTGGAAGGGATCCTTTCCGGGGGAGTGACCGCCAAGGATGTGATCCTTTACATCATTTCAAAGATCTCTGCCAGCGGAGGAACAGGTTATTTCATCGAATACGCCGGAAGCACCATCAGGAGCCTCTCCATGGAGGGACGGATGACCATCTGCAACATGAGCATTGAGAGCGGAGCCCGGGGCGGACTGATCGCTCCGGATGAAACCACCCTGGACTATGTAAGGGGAAGGGAATTTGCCCCGAAGGGAGAGGAATTCGTCCGTGCCGTGGAAAGCTGGGATCTGTTGAAAAGTGACAATGATGCGGTATTTGATCAGGAAATTCATTTTGACGCTTCCGACATCGAGCCCATGATCACCTATGGTACCAATCCCGGAATGGGAGCGAAGATCGGTGCATCCATCCCTTCCCTCGAAGAGGTCGAAGAGGAAAACCGGGACTCTTACTCCCGCTCACTTGCCTACATGGGTTTTGAACCAGGTACTCCCATAGCCGGTAAACCCGTGGATTATGTTTTTGTGGGAAGCTGTACCAACGGCAGGATCGAAGACCTTCGGACCGTGGCCAATTTTGTCAGGGGCCGCAAAAAGGCAGATCATGTCACCGCATGGATCGTGCCCGGTTCAAGGCAGGTGGAAAAACAGGCACATGAAGAAGGCCTTACTGAAGTGCTCCGGGAAGCAGGTTTCAGGCTGAGGCAGCCTGGATGCTCTGCCTGCCTGGCCATGAATGATGACAAGATCCCTGAAGGTAAACTGGCTGTATCCACTTCCAACAGGAATTTCGAAGGCCGTCAGGGACCCGGTGCACGTACCATGCTGGCCAGTCCGCTGACCACTGCCGCCGCCGCGGTATCGGGGAAAGTCGTCGATCCCAGGACCATGTTGTAGGAACAGGATCATTTCACAACCGGTATGGCAGGATCATTTTATCAGAACGAATTCTACCAATAATAAACAGAGACCATCCATGTCCATCGAAAAATTCGTCACCTTCGATTCCACGGCAGTCCCCCTGTCCATTGAGAACATCGATACCGACCAGATTATTCCGGCAAGGTTCCTGAAAGCCACCACCCGTGAAGGTTTCGGAAAGAACCTGTTCAGGGACTGGAGGTATGATAAAAACGGCCAGCCCAGAAGCGATTTCCCTCTGAACAACCCGGAATACAAAGGCGGCATCCTGGTGGCTGGAAAGAATTTCGGAAGCGGGTCGAGCCGTGAACATGCAGCCTGGGCCATCCTTGACCATGGATTCAAAGTGGTGGCATCCAGTTTCTTTGCAGATATTTTCAAAAACAATGCACTGAACAATGGCCTGCTGCCGGTGCAGGTCTCCGCAGATTTCCTTTCCGAGATCTTCCGGGAAATAGGGAAAGATCCCGGAACCCTGCTCAGGGTAGACCTGGAGAACCAGCAGATCACCTTGCTTGCCACCGGTGAAAAGGAACATTTTGACATCAATCCCTATAAAAGAGAATGCCTTCTCAGAGGATATGACGATATTGAATACCTGTTGAGCATCAAGGATAAGATTGCAGCGTTTGAAAAACACAGGAATTAAAAAGTCAGTCTCATGAAACGAACATGAAGTTTTTTAATCATAATCTCACAAATAAAAATGATTAAAATAAGTTCATGTGAGAGCGGAGCGGTTGCATCCGTTCTCAAATTTTCAGATAAAATGAAGTTTAACTGAAAATTTCAAACGGATGAAAATAAAAATCATGGATACCACGCTCCGTGACGGGGAGCAGACTTCCGGGGTATCGTTCACCGCACCGGAGAAACTCAGTATTGCCAGGCTCCTGCTGGAGGACCTGAGGGTGGATCGCATCGAAGTGGCATCAGCCAGGGTTTCGGAAGGTGAATTCAAGGGTGCCGCCCTTATTTTTGACTGGGCAAGAACGCATGGGTACCTGGATCAGGTCGAAGTACTGGGATTTGTGGACGGGGACGTCTCCCTGAAATGGATCAGGGATGCAGGCGGAAAGGTGAATAATCTTTTAATGAAAGGGTCCCTGAAGCATTGTGAACACCAGCTCAGGAAAACACCCGAGGAGCATATCCGGGACGCAAAAGAAGTGATCAGGTATGCAGAAAAGATGGGAATCAGGGTGAATATCTATTTTGAGGACTGGTCCAACGGGATGCGCAATTCCCCTTCATACGTCTACCAGGTCCTGGATGCCCTGAAGGACGAGAATGTGGACCGCTACATGCTGCCTGACACGCTTGGGATCCTGAATCACCAGGAGACCTACGAGTTCTGTATGGATATGAAAACCCGTTATCCGGAACTTGATTTCGATTTCCATGCCCACAATGATTATGACCTGGCCACGGCCAATGTCTTTTCCGCCATTCGGGCAGGGATCACAGGGATCCATACCACGGTGAACGGACTGGGTGAACGCGCGGGGAATGTCCCGATTTCAAGTGTGATCGGAGTGGTCAGGGATCACTTTAAATTCGATATGTCGGTCCGGGAGGACAGGCTATACAAGGTAAGCAAGTTCATTGAATCGTTCTCGGGGGTAAGGATCCCCCCCAATAAACCGCTGATCGGGGAAAATGTCTTTACCCAGACCAGTGGGATCCATGCCGACGGTGACCAGAAAGATGATCTCTATTTCAACGACCTGCTCCCGGAAAGATTTGGCAGGAAGCGGACCTATGCCCTGGGAAAGATGTCAGGGAAGGCAAGCATTCTGAAGAACCTGGAGGAGCTGGGCATCAAGCTTGACAGGGAGGAAATGAAACAGGTCACTGAACGGGTCATCGAGCTGGGTGATAAAAAGGAGATCATCACCAAGGAGGATCTTCCTTACATCATTTCAGACGTGCTTCGCAGCAAGCGGGTGGAAGAGAAGATCCGGATCAGGAACTTTTCGCTTTCTGTGGCCGAGGGACTCAGGTCAGTGGCCAGTGTGGCCATCGAGATCGATTCCCGGGTTTATGAAGAGACTTCGTCGGGAGACGGGCAGTATGATGCATTCATGAAAGCCCTCTGGAAGATCTATGAAAAGCTCGAAAAGAAACATCCGGTGCTGACAGATTACGTGGTGACCATACCTCCGGGCGGAAAGACAGATGCGCTGGTTGAATGTATGATCACCTGGAACTACGAAGGCCATATTTTCAAGACCCGCGGACTTGATCCCGACCAGACCGTGGCTGCCATCAAGTGCACAACGAGGATGCTGAATATCATTGAAGCCTATGGAGAATAGACCATCGGCCGGAGGCCACAGTCCCTTCTGGAGTCAGGGAAACAGAAAAAAATCAGTAAACAACACAGTATATGGATTATAAGATTGGGGTATTGCCCGGGGATGGGATCGGTCCCGAGATCGTGGAACAGGCCATCAAGGTACTGGAGGCAATCGGGAACAAATTCGGCCACCGGTTTGAATTCACCCAGGGCCTTGTGGGTGCCGCTGCCATCGACCATGCGGGCAATCCTTTCCCCGATGAATCCCTGCGTTTGTGCATGGATTCCGATGCGGTACTTTTCGGAGCCATCGGGGATCCCAGGTTTGACAATGATCCCAGGGCAAAGGTCAGGCCGGAACAGGGATTGCTGGCCATGCGCAAAGAGCTGGGATTGTATGCCAACATACGGCCGGTGACCACTTTCCGTTCGCTGATCCATCAATCACCGCTGCGTGCTGACCTGGTGGAGGGGACCGACTTCGTGGTGGTAAGGGAGCTCACCGGGGGGATCTATTTCGGAGAACCAAGGGGCAGATCGGAAGACCAGCAAAAAGCATATGACACCTCGGTCTATACCAGGGAGGAGATCCGCCGCATCGCCAGGGTCGGTTTTGAATATGCGGCGCGAAGGAGTAAAAGACTTACCGTAGTGGACAAGGCCAATGTACTGGCCACCTCCAGGCTGTGGAGGGAAACGGTGCAGGAAATGGAGCCGGATTACCCGGATATCACGGTGGAATATATGTTCGTGGATAATGCCGCCATGCAGATCATCCAGTGGCCCAAGAAATTCGACGTGATGGTTACGGAAAACATGTTCGGGGATATTCTTTCCGATGAAGCCAGTGTGATCACCGGTTCATTGGGATTGCTGCCATCGGCCTCCATCGGGATACATACTTCCGTATTCGAACCCATCCATGGCTCCTATCCGCAGGCTGCAGGCAAAGATGTAGCCAATCCGCTGGCTACTGTCCTTTCAGCAGCCATGCTGCTGGATGTTTCCCTTAATCTCACCGGTGAAGCCATGGCTGTCAGGGATGTGGTGGACCGTTCCATGGATGAGGGGATCGTCACCGAGGATATTGCTGCCGGAAAAGCATACAGGACCTCCCAGGTAGGTGAATGGCTGGCTGCAAACCTGTAGGAGTTCTTTCATATAACTTTATTAACTTGTATCCCAAAAAATGAAACAGATTCTTTCACTCCTGATCCTGAGTTTTATGATTACCAATACAGATGGCCAGAAACCTGAAGAGACCGAGGACTGGTCAAGGAAACCCGCAGTGGTCACACCCGGAAAAGGCAACCAGCCTCCTTCCGATGCCATCATCCTCTACGGCGGTGCCGGCGATATAAATCAATGGGAGCATGTGGATGGCGGACCGGCTGCCTGGAAAGCAAACGAGGCACTTACAGTCGTACCGAAGGCCGGCAGCATCCGGACAAAAAAGCGTTTCGGGGACGTACAGCTCCACGTGGAGTGGCGCAGCCCTGAAGTCGTCGAAGGAAAAGGACAGGGACGGGGGAACAGCGGGATCTTCCTCATGGGCCTTTACGAACTGCAGGTGCTGGATTCCTATGAGAACGAAACCTATTACAACGGACAGGCAGGCTCCATTTACAAACAGCACATCCCCCTGGTCAATGCATGCCTTCCACCGGGCCAGTGGCAGAGCTATGATATCTTTTTCACAGCTCCCAGGTTCAATGAGAACGGGTCACTGGATACGCCGGCCTATATCACCGTGGTGCATAACGGGGTGCTCATCCAGAACCATGTGGAGATCAAGGGATCAACCGCCTTTATCGGAAAGCCTGAATACAAAGAGCATGCGGACAAACTCCCGCTGATGCTCCAGGACCACTCCAATCCGGTCTCCTACCGGAATATCTGGATCAGGGAATTGAAAAACCTTTAAATCTAAGAGCAACAGCGATATGAACAGACCAGTTACGCTTTTTACCGGCCAATGGGCCGACCTTCCCCTGGAGACACTATGCAGCAAAGCGAAATCATTCGGCTACGACGGGCTCGAACTGGCCTGCTGGGGCGACCACTTCGAGGTCAGCAGGGCAGATGAAGCCTATTGCCGGGAAAAAAGAGCACTGCTCGAGAAACACGGCCTGAAGGTTTTTTCCATTTCCAACCACCTGGTGGGACAGGCAGTTTCGGACCGCATTGACCAGCGTCACCAGGGCATACTTCCCGACCATGTCTGGGGTGATGGCGACCCTGAAGGAGTACGGAAAAGGGCAGCCGAAGAGACAATAAGAACAGGGGAAGCTGCAGCCAGACTGGGGGTATCTGTGGTGAATGGCTTTACAGGGAGCCCTATCTGGCACCTGCTGTACAGTTTCCCTCCTACCCCGTCATCCATGATCGAAGAGGGATTTGAGGAATTTGCTTCCCGCTGGAAGCCCATCCTGGATGAATACCGGAAACTTGGCATCCGCTATGCACTGGAAGTACACCCTACTGAAATCGCCTTTGACATTGCTTCTGCCCGCAGAGCCCTGAAAGCGCTGGACAACCATCCGGCCTTCGGATTTAACTACGATCCTTCACACCTGGGTTACCAGGGTGTGGATTATGTCTCCTTCATATACACTTTTTCGGAGCGGATCTTCCATGTGCATATGAAGGACGTGGGGTGGTCGGATGTCCCGGCGGAAGCAGGTGTTTTCGGGGGACATACCGAATTCGGGGCCCCCGGCCGTTACTGGGACTTCAGGTCAGTGGGACGGGGCAACATCCGCTTCGAAGAGATCATCCGTGCCCTGAACCGCATTGGATATACCGGTCCACTCTCCGTGGAATGGGAGGATAGCGGAATGGACCGGGAATACGGTGCAAAAGAATCCTGCGAATATGTCAGGCAGACTGATTTTCCTCCCTCGGAAATCGATTTCGATGCTGCCTTCGAGGAGTGATCCCTGGCTGTTCAGGATTTTCAGGGCCTTTTCATTCCTTGCATCTGTCATAAACGTCCTTAACGGATAATGACTTTGGAGATCAGGGCACTTCCCGGATGCGCCATCGTGACGAAATAGGTTCCCTGCGAAAAGCCGTTCAACGGGATCTTGGTCTTGCCTGTAGCATGATACACCGAGACCACGGTCCGCCCCAGCATATCCATGATGATGATATTGCCGCTGACCGAAGCATTCACAATGAGCAGGTCGTGGGCCGGATTCGGATACACATTGAAAACCGGGGCTGAATGGCTCGCCGGAACTGAAACAGCAGGATCCACGGTGACTGATACTGTCCAGTCCTGCGTGGTGATTCCATCTTCTGCGGTCACCGTATAAACCACATCATTGGAAAAATCAACCGCCACACCATCCGGCGGATCCACAGTCGCTCCGGGTGACAACTCCAGGGCGGGCACCAGGGCAGTGAGATCGGTTTCCCTGGCAACCTCAACAGCGATGGTGTGCCGTTCATGATCGATCGTTGCAGGGCCGGTTTGCCCGTTCAATGAAAAGGAAAGAATATCGGTTTCCGTATTGGGCAGCACCACCACATGCACGGTCCATTCCTGCACGGTAGTACCGTCTTCAGCTGTCACCGTGTATACCACAGGATCCGAAAAGTCAACCTTCACCCCGCTGGCAGGATCAATGGAAGCTCCAGGTGAAACCTCAATCACAGGCATGAGGGCATCCAGGGGGGTACCATAGGGAACCGTAAAAAATACCTTATGCGAATCCTTATCAATGGTCGCCGTACCATCCTTGCCGGCAAAAGAAAAAGCTGTTATACCCGTCTCTGTACCGGGAGCCGCCACAGTGACAAACACGGTCCAGTCCTGGGTGTTGGCCCCATCCTCTGCGGTCACCGTATAGACCACGGAAGAAGTAAAATCCAGGCCCACTCCGCCTGAAGGTTCAACAACGGCACCTTCCGAAACCCGGATGTCAGGGATCAGGCCCTTCGGGGAAGTACCGTATTTTACTTCAATATGGACCTCATGGCTGACGGTATCGATGACAGCGGGTCCCGTTTGTTCCGGAAAAGAGAATGCAAGGATATCCGCTTCGGAACCCGGTGGAAAGACCACGGTCACCGTCCACTTCTGAATGGTTATTCCATCCTCTGCAGTGACTGTATAGGTCACCGGAGATGTGAAATCCATCACTGCTCCTGTATCCGGAGTCACCGTTGCGCCCCTGGACAATGCAATGCGATCAGGGGCAAGGGCTGTCACATCCGTTCCCTCCGGAACTTCAACGGTGATGATATGGGTACTGTCATTGATCACTGCCGGTCTGGTTTGCCCGGGGATTGAGAAACCCAGGATCTCTGCCTCCGTGTTATCCGGGATCATGACCACTGAAAGGTCATCAAACAGGATTTTTCCGGTAGCCGCATTGCCATCTTTACCTGCTCTCATTCCCAGGCTCAGGTACCCATCATCGAAGTCAGCCACAGGTGTAATGGTATCCCTCACCATGAACCAATCAGGGGAAGTTATAGGATCCGGATTCCCCGCATAGATGACCTTTTCATCCTGCGAACCATTCCAGAATATGGTAAAACTGGCCCCTTTCCCCTGTTCCAGAGGTTTGATCCAGCCGGATACCACATAGCTTTTATTTGCAGAAAAAGAGAGGGGCGCATTGAGGCTGTCCGTGTAAAAATAGGTCCACCTGTTAAATTTGTTATTGCTCAGTTCCACGCTACTCGACCCTTCGTGAACATCCCTGGTATGTTCCACAGCCACAGCCCCTGAAGATGAAGGATCGGCAAAGGAAAGAATCCACAGGCTGTCCCACCGGGTTAACGCCTCGAATCCGGGATTCCGGACAAGATTCTGGGATTGGGCGAAACCCGATAATAAAATCATGGCAATAACAGAAATACCTGCTATTTTCATGCTGATTGTCAAACAAATATGTTTCCTACCGCTCAAGATACAGGTATTTTTGCCGTACTTCCAATGAATTTATAAACAGTGAAAGCATTCGGCCGGAATTTCTACTACTAAAATCATGAATATTTGTTTTTAACCCCTTTACGCTTTAAATTTATCCGACTATCACGACCCTCCCCCAGATGAAACCGGGAAACATCTTCGTGCTGATCGCTATAATCCTGCAACCTTCTGCATTTTTATACGCTCAGCAGGCAGTTCAGGTTACAAAGCCTGAGCTTTCCCTTGAAAACAATAAGATCCGGGTTTCATATGACCTTTTAAATACATCCCCGGAAGAGAAATTTGCCATCCGGATTGAAGTGACCGATTCAGAGGGTAACCTGATCAATGCCAGTTCATTATCGGGGGATGTGGGAGAGGATATTCCGGGTGGAAGGAACAAGTTGATCATATGGGATATAGAGGCAGACAGTATTTACCTGGATGATGAGATCTATGTCCAGGTATTCGCAAAAGCCATCCCCGCCCAGGAAGAATCAGAACCGGTTGCTGAAGAAACAGAACCTGATGCAGAACCAGGTTCGAGGACCAAAACAGCGCCCCCGTCCGGAACAGGAAAATTCAGCCGCACAGGGGTTATCCTGCAGTCGCTGGCTTTCCCGGGACTCGGGCTCTCCAGGATGAACAGGGGAAAACCTCACTGGATCAGGGGGATTGTGGGGTATGGTTGTATGGCCGGTTCGCTCTATCTGAACAGGAAAGCGGTCTCAAACTATGATGCTTACCGGAATCCTGCGAATCCGGACCAGGTGGATAAGCTTTTTAACCGTTCCCTTCAACAGGACAATGTTTCCGAGATTCTGGCCTGTGCTGCCGCTGGAGTATGGATCACCGATATGGTGTGGACCTTTATGGGATCGTCCGTATTGCGTCAGGACCAAACCTTTGGAAGTTCGGACAGGTTCTCGGTGGGTGCCACCGTGGAACCTGTCTTCCATGTTCCCCTTTTCGCATTCAGAATTCATTTCTGATATTATGAATTGAAAATAAACATGCAAAGCTATTAGCAATGAGGTTGCATCTGATGATAGGGGTCATGGCCATGCTGGCAGGCAGCATGGCACTCCATGCCCAGGAAGTAAGGAGTGAAAAATCGGGCTTCCGCCTGAGCAACCTTCCTCCTGAACCGGTACCCGATACCGTACCCCCTTTCATCAATTATATATCGCCCGGACTCTCCCCGGGGGTGGTATTCAGCAGCGACCTCCCCGAAATAGATCTGATCGGCAGGGTAACCGATACCAGCGGGATCAGTTTTTTTTCTGTCAATGCAGAATTCAAGGAGTTAACGGAAACGGGAATATTCACATCCGCCCTGAAGCTGGAAGAGGGAATGAACCGTTTCAGGGTGGTCGCCATGGATCTGGAAGAGAATATCCTCGAGCACTTTCTTCTGATCAATTATACACCCCCGGTGGTTACCCTGGCAGATAAAATCACCAGGGAATCTAATTATTACGGGCTGATCATTGGAATCGACCATTACAGGGATCCCGGGATCCCGGAACTTGAAAATGCCGTAAAAGATGCCGGGGATCTTTACCAGGTCCTCACCGGCCTCTACAGTTTCAGGGAGGAGAACATCAGGTTCCTGAAGAATGCCACCAGGTCAGACATCATCCAGAGCCTGGATGAACTGGGTCAGATGGTCACTCCCAGTGATAATCTGCTGATCTTCTATGCAGGACACGGCTGGTGGGATGGGGTTGCCAACAACGGCTACTGGTTGCCTTCCGACGCGGAAAGCAATGTAAAAACCAACTGGTTCAGGAACAGCACGCTGGTCGATTACCTGAAAGAGATCAATTCAAAACATACCCTCCTGATTGCAGATGCCTGTTTCGGAGGTTCCATATTCAAGACCAGGTCCGCTTTCGGAAACCGCGAGAAAGCTTATGAAAAATTATATGAGTTGCCAAGCCGGAAGGCAATGACCAGCGGCACGCTCACAGAGGTGCCTGACAGGAGTGCGTTCACCCGTTTTCTCCTGCAACGGCTCAAGGAAAACGAAGAGAAATACCTCGCTTCCGAACAGTTGTTCAGCAGTTTTCGTTTCGCGGTGATCAACAACAGTGATGTCATTCCGCAGTACGGGGAGATCAAAGACGTAGGGGACCAGGGGGGCGATTTCATTTTCCTGAAAAAAGAGTGAGGCCTTTTCAGATGAAGATTTCAAAAACAGCATCCGGTAAGTACAGCCGCATGATCATGATGATGACGGCCATCCTTCCGGTTTCATTTTTCATCACCTGTGAAAGGATTGAACCGGAAAGGGTGATCATCATCAGGAGCGGTATGGTCTCCGGGATCACAAGAACTTCCTGTACGGTCACCGGAACGCTTTACGATGTGGGTGAATCCGGGGTGACGCAGCACGGTTTCTGCTGGTCAGAATCACCGGATCCGGGCACTTCAGACCAATGCATCCGGCTGGGAGCAAAAGACAACAGGGGGGAATTCAGTGCGGAGCTCACCGGACTGACACCCGGAACGGCATACTATGTAAGGCCGTTCGCATCCGAAGGGGATGAACCTCTCTTCGGCAGTTCACTTTCATTTACCACGAATCCCCTTGATCTTCCCGCAGTGAATACAGGAGCAATTGACAAGATTACTTCCCACTCAGCCGAATGCACGGGAAATGTGGTTTCAGACGGGGGATCTCCGGTCACAGACCGGGGAGTCTGCTGGAACACCTCACCCGCCCCTACAGCTGATATGGCCCATACAACCGAAAGTGGGGGGACAGGCGAATATACCAGCCTGCTCGAGGAACTGGCTCCGCAGACCACATACTACGTAAGGGCCTATGCCACCAACAGTGTGGGGACCGCTTACGGGAATGATCAATCCTTCACCACCCTTCCTGAAGCAACAGAGCCCGTTGTGGTGACAGATCTTCCGGTGGAAATTACCACCACCACGGCCATTCTCGGCGGTTCCATCACCGATGACGGGGGTGCGGACATCGAGTCCAAAGGATTGTGCTGGAGCCTGGAACCGGAACCCACCCTGGAAGATGCAAATGATTTCTTTATTGATCTTGGAGGGGGCTCCGGTGATTTCTTTAACCAGGTCACGGAACTGATCCCCGATGCCGCATATTTTGTGCGTGCCTATGCCATCAACAGCGAAGGGAAAACCGGTTACGGGAACCAGCGGGAATTCAGAACGCAGTTTGATTGCGGAACACGGAAGGTGGATCTTCGCGACGGAAAAACCTATTTAACGGTGAAGGTCGCTGAACAGTGCTGGATGGCCGAGAACCTGAATGCAGGAGAGCC
>Ga0180432_10007715_pt1 | contig 13596 bp, 7 predicted proteins | sample SS_ome_10_FD_132414 | JGI IMG/M metagenome (GOLD analysis project Ga0180432, IMG submission 132414) | Hypersaline lake sediment archaeal communities from the Salton Sea, California, USA - SS_1_MS_2 metaG | ecosystem: Environmental > Aquatic > Non-marine Saline and Alkaline > Hypersaline >...
AGGCTGAGGCCTTCCAGGGCGGAACCTTTGTCTATGTTGACGGCCATGTTGTGGTCTCGCGGTTTCTTGGGGTGCGTTGCGACGCGCTTTTGGTTTGAAGTTTAGGGCCTATCCGAAAACGGGAACAGGCACCTCGCAACATCTTTGGTGAAGGGGCTCTAGTGTATCCTGCTTGGAGCCAGTCCCCGTTTTCTCTTTGGTTTACGTTCTGTTCTGATTCATGGTGCGCCACGACGCACCCTACTCTTGTGGCGGAGCCGGTTTGGGCCGCGGTTTCGCTTGCGGTGCGGTTTGGGCGGTCGGTTGCGGGTTGGGTTGTGACGTCGGCTCGGCGCCGGGGCGCATGCGGCCTTCGAAGCGTTCCAACTGGGGCATCATGCCCAGAAGCGTTTCGTCCAACTCGCGGAACAGTTTCTGAAGGCGGCCTTCGAACACGTGGGCCAACACGGCGGCCGGAATGGCCACGCAAAGCCCGGCGAACGTGGTTACCAGTGCAACGTAAATACCTTGCGAAAGGTGCACCGACTTGTTCGCTCCGGTGGGCAAGTTGGCCGTGACGAAGAACGCCTGGATCATTCCCCAAACCGTTCCCAGCAAACCCATCAGCGGCGTGACGCTGGCCGCCAGGCTCAACCAGCGGACGTTGGTGTAAAGCCGCGAGGCTTCCCGTTCGTTGGCCTCGGCCACGGCGTGCTCCAGTTCGCTGTGTGGTCGGCCGATCTTAAGCAGCATGGACTTGATAACGTTCGAGGCGGCCGAGGGGTATTGCTGGCAGAGCTTGTAGGCGTCGCGCGGCTTGAGCCCGCCCGGCTGGGAAGCGGTCTTTCCCAAGCCTTCGATCAACTCCGGCGGCAAAACCTTGTGGCGTCGCAGACCGAGCAGCCGTTCCACGCCGAAGGTCACCACCAACAGCGACATGAAGGCGATGGGCAGCATCAAATAGCCGCCGCTGATGAGAAGTTCCAGAATGTTGGGCATCTCCGGCGTGTCGTCGGCCACGCCCTTTTCTTCCTCTTCCTCCTCGGCCTCTTCTTCCGGGTTTTCGGCGGCAATAGCCGCGTCGGCCATCGCGGCGGCCTCCTCGGGAGTCATCTCTCCTTGGCCTTCGCCGGAATCGGCTGGGGCGGCCTCCTGAGCCACCGCTCGATCGGGCAGAAACGGGTCGAAACCGACGGCCGCCATGTATAGTCCGCCGAAAATGGCCAGCCAGACGAACGTCCACCGGGCAAGGAATCTGTTTGAGTTCATGTCGTTCTCACAAGGTGTGATCTCGGGGGAGGATGTTTTCCGTGTTCGGGTCCGGGGTCTCATCGAGCGGGTGGCCCGGATAGCTCTGCTATCTGGGCGGCGTAGTCGCAAGAGCTAAGTTCCTGTTTGCAAAAAGGGCAATGGGTGCCATGCTCCACGCTTGCGTGGGCATGAGTAGCAAGTTCTCGCTTTGTTTCGAGCATGCCCACGCTTTTCGTGGGAAATGGCACCCGAGTACTATCAACAAGAGCTAGTTAAGGTTCTCTCCGGGCCCAACGTCTTCTCATGGCCTCTTGTGCTTCGCACCCCGATTCAAGAATCGGGGCCACCCACTGTTTGTGTAACAGTAGTTACTTCAGTTCGTCTATGCGTTTCTTCGCCAGCGGTGCTTTGTCGCTGTCGGGATACTTTTCGACCAGTTCTTGGTACTGTTTCAGAGCCTGGGGTTTCTTGCCCAGGACCTCGAAGCAGCGGCCGGCCTCGAAATGGGCTTGGGCCTGCCACTTGGGATATCCGTATCCGTAGCTAACCTTGAAGAAGCTGGAAACGGCCTCGGCGTGCTTCTTCTGCTCGAACTCGATTTCGCCGATCATGAACTGTGCCCGGGCGGCGACTTCGCGTCTGGTCTTGGCGATGACCTGTTTGTAAAGGGCAGTCGCTTCGGCCAGCTTGCCGAGGTTCTGTTGGGCCCAACCCTGTTCGTACAAGGCCTCGGGCAGGTGGGGCGTGTCGGGGAACTTCTCGGTGCATTGGGTCAACATCGCAAGGCTCTTCTCCCAATCCTTCACCTGGGCGGCAGCCTGACCGCCGTGAAGCAAGGTCAACACCTCGAAATCCTTGCCCGAGGGATCCTTGACCTGCTCGTACAACGCCAAGGCCTCCTTGTACTTATCCTGCTTGCCGAGGCATTCGGCTTCCATGAAGGTGGCGTCGGCCAGCAGCGGGCCCTCGGGCCACGTGCTGCGCTGATAGGCGAACGTCTTCTGGGCGTTGTCCAAGTCGTCCGATCGATAATAGGCCCAAGCGAGCTTGTGGGCGGACTTCTCGCCCAACTCGGTCTTGCCGGCACCGTTCATGGCGGCGTAGTAAGCGACGGCCGCTTTCTTGAAATCCTTGGACTTGTACTCGAACTCGCCGACGTGGTACTGGCTCTCGGGCATCAGCTTGCTGTCGGCGTGGTCGGCGGCCAATTTGGCGAACGTCTCGGCGGCTTCCTTCTCCTTCTCCTGCGACTTAAGCGACCAGGCCAACTCGTACAGCACCTTGTCGGTGCCGGCGTATTCGGCGTCTTCCTTTAACAAGGCCTGGAAGGTAGTGGCCGCTTCGTCGTATTTCTTCAAACCGGCACGGCAAAGCCCGAGTACGTATTGGGCGTCGGACTTCTCGGCCGCGGTTGGGTCGGCCTTGAGGAACGCTTGAATATCGGCCACGGCCGGCTCGAACTTGCCAAGTTGCTGTCGGGCCATGCCTCGGGCGTATTGGGCTCGGGGGATCAGCCTGTGTTCGGGGTTCTTTTCAATCAGGCCGCTGAGCACTGTCTCGGCCCCTTCGTAATCCTTGGCGCTGAGCTTGGTCCAACCCAGGCCGTACGAGGCGTAAGGCAACAGCGTGCTCTTTGGCCAACCGTCGATGACCTTCTGATACTCGGCTTCGGCCGTCTTGAAATCGCCGGCGGCAAAGGCGTATTCACCCAAGCGGTAATGGGCCCGATCCAGCAACCGGCTTTTCGGGAAATCGGCGACAAGCTTCGCCAACGTGGCCTTGGCTTCATCGGCCTTCTTCAGGCGGTATTGGCAATGGGCCAAAACCAGCATGGTATCATCGGCCTGTCGCCACTTGGGATCGGCCTTAAGCGAAGCGGCCAGCGGGCCGATGGCCTCTGCGTACTTCTTCAACTCGGCCTGACTGCTGCCGACGAGATACTGGGCCTCGGCAGCGGCGGCGGGCGTTTTGATTTCGGCCAGAAGCGGCTGCAAGGCGGCGGCCGTCTCGGCGTATTTCTTCTGCAAGTGCATGCTCAGCCCGTAGCGAACCTTCCAGGCCTCGGCGTCGGCATGCTTGGGATACTTTTTGATCAACTCGCCGAAGAGTTTTTCCGCATCGGCGAACTTCTTCAACTGAAGGTTGCTCTCGGCCGCGACGTAGGTGACGTCGACGAGCAGATCGCTTCCGGGATGGGCGGCGAGGAACTCGGCGGCGTACTTGCCGGCCGTCTCGTAGTCGCCTTCGCCCAGGGAAGCGAAACCGGCCATGTAGAGTGCCTGCGGGGCGGAGGCGTCCTCGGGATACTTTTTCGCCAAGGCCACGTAAAGGGCTATCGACTTGGCCCGTTGCTCGGCGATCTCGTAAGTAGCGTCGGCCTGATCCATGAGCAATTGTGGCAGCAGGGGGCTCTCGGCCGCCTTGGGAATGGCCGCGGCGGCGACGGCCAAGGCTTCGGCCGCTTTGTTTTCCTTGAGCATCGCTCGGGCCGTCCAGTGGGCGGCCTCGGGCAGATCGGCCCCACCGGCGGCGATGACCGTGCCCAGCAGCTTCTGAGCCGACGCGAAATCTCCGGCCAGATAGTAGCACTTACCGCCGGCAAGATTGGCCGCGCCGATCAAGGCCGATTTGGGGAACTTCGTCGGCAGCGAAGCGTACAGCGCGGCCGCTTCGGCGTATTTCTTAAGCTGCGAGAGCGAGGCTGCCTGGCGGACCGTGGCATGGTCGGCCAAGGCGAACTTCGGCGCGGCGGCAGCTTTGGCGAAACCGGCGGCCGCTTCGGCGTATTGCCCGGCGGCGAATTGCGTTTCGGCCTTGCGCATGCCGACTTCGACGCCGAGCGGGTCCTCGGGGTACTTGGCCAGGAAAGAGTCGTAAGCCTTGCCGGCTTCGGCGTGTTGGCCCAACTCTTCTTGCGTCACGCCCAAGGCGTACAGGGCGTTGCCGGCCAGATTGCTTTCGGGAAACTTCTCGACAAGCTGGCCGTACATCTTGGCGGCTTCTTCCTTCTTATCCCGGGCGTAAAGGCATTCGCCCCGGTAGAAGATGGCTTGGGCGAGGTACTTGCCGGTGGGATAGTCGGTGATCATTTTGCCGAACGTGGCCGCGGCCGCGTCGTACATTTCAGCCTTGCCTGACTGGCCCAGCGAGTATTGCGTCACGCCCAAGTACAGCGAGGCCTGTTCCAGGACCTTCGACTTGGGATACTTGGTGACGACCGTTTGAAAGGACTTCAAGGCGTCGTCAAGCTTGTTGGACTTCAGATAGCAGATACCCCGGTAATGGTTCGCCCGATCGACACGGGCATCGGTTGCGAAGTCGGTAATGAACTTCGTCCACTGCTCGGCCGCCAGATCGTACGCGCCGGTGTTCTGGAGGCGAACGGCAACACCATACTGATCGGTGGCCGCCGGGTTCGGGTCCTGGGCGAGGACGTCAGTCGGGGAAAGGGAAATCACGACGGCAAACAGCAGCATGCCAGAAAGAAGGCGGGAAAGAACCTTCATCACAGATACCTCTTCTGTTATTCAGCGTTTCAGTTGTTCGGTTTTGACGTTGGTTCCCGTTCCGTTGGTTCCAACGCCGGAGCTAGTTGTGCGCGGGGGAGGGACGTTCGACGCACGCGAACGGCAGTGTCGGCGGGGAAAACTTCTGGGGGATGGCGCCGCCACTAGGACGCGTCCCTCCGTTACGTCGCAACAAAAACGCACACCCACTTTGTCGCGATCTGCCGGGGGGTGGGCCAACCGCGAAGCAAAACACTATCTCGGGTCAAAGCACTACTGCCGGAAACTTGCGGCAATCATTCATTATCCATCGGGGGCGCCACGTTTTCAATGCTTTGGACCGATGAATATCGGGGGGTGCGGCATGCATGCCATGGTGCTAGGCCGCTGTTTGCCGAGTTTTCGTGAGTAGAAACGGCCCGGAAAGCCGACGTTTCGTTCGTCAGTGGGGCAGGCATTCTTGCCCGCCACGGGATGGATTGCCTCGTGAAGGCAGGCAGGAATGCCCGCCCTACCGCCCGGCGTTTGTCCCCGGCACTGGCTGACAAGCAGCCAGCGGCACCCATCAGATAGCACGGGTAGCATGCCAGAAACTACTATCAGCCCTTCATCCGCCGGGGAACCGTGAAACTATACAGACAGACGACGACGCCCGAGGACATTAAGCTCCATGGTGCCCAGGGTGGCGGCGCGAGCTTCTTGTTTGCACCCTTTTCACCCTCCGCGGCAGCCGGTGCGGGAGGCTCGCGAAACTTCATTTTGACCTGCTCGACGGCCAGACATTCCACGCCGAGAATGACAAGAAAGATGCCGATGGATAGAAAAAACGCTCGCCACATGATGGTTGATCTCCAGCCACCCCTTCGTTTTCCGAGAAAGCCTTGGTATGGATTTGCCCAGGTATAAGGTTGATCGTCCCGGGCGCGGTCGCCACTGAAGGCCGCATTGCCGCGCATCTCCCCTCTAGGGCCGTTTGGGGTTGCGGCTGTAGGATTCGTAGTGGACCTGCCGCGCCGGGAAGATTAACGCATGCAGGAAATAGGGTTTTCCAGGCAACAGGTGCTTAATCTCGGGGTTGTCCCGGGCCGATGCTGAACAAGGTAGGAAAACTCTACCGATTCGGCGCTTGTTCGCCAGGTACGGGTTTTCTATACTGGCATTAACGGTAAGATACAGGTCGGTGGGCGGCAGGACGACACTGGTGGTTGTGCATGCAACGGATTACCGTGTTACAGCAAATGACGAACTTCACCGAATCTCGCGTCCGGCCCGCTATCGGCCCGGGTTGCAAGGAGCTATGACCACTTTGTCGGAACAAGCAAAAATCCTGTTGGTCTGCGATTCCGCCGAAGATGCCGAGCAGTTGCTCTCGCAGGCGACCGCTTCGCACGAAGTCGTAATGGTCCGCAATCCCATTAAGGCCTTGGCCCTGCTGGGACGCGACAAGTTCGGCGGCGTGTTCGTCTCCTCGAAATACATGCGCGAGGCGTTCGATATCGGGCGCTTGCTGCAAAACGAGCAAATACTTCAAGGCATGCCCGACGGAGTAGTGTTGCTCGATAGCGACAACGCCATACTCTGGGGCAACGGGCGGCTGTGCGAATGGACCGGCCGCGAGTCCGTCGCCGGCGAGAACTTCCATTCGGTGATGGGAAGCCCCGAGATTCTCGGCCCCGACTTCTGCCCCTTCCACACGGCGCTTGCCACCGGCCAAGGCACGGGTTCCACGCTGCGCAACAGCGATAACAAGTATTTCCACGTGCATGCGGTTCCCGTCCGCGAGGAGGGTGGTCCGCCGAAGCATCTTATCGTCAGCGTCCGCGACGTGACCAACGAGATGCACCAGAAGCAGAAGCTGGCTTCCATCCATCAGGCCGGCATGGAGTTGGCCGACCTGACTCCCGACGAGTTGTTCCACATGGCCGTGAAGGATCGGGTCGAGTTGCTGAAGTCCAATATCCTCCACCACACGAAGGACCTGCTAAACTTCGACATGGTGGAAATCCGCCTGTTGGACCAGGAGACTGGCCGGTTGGAACCCTTGCTGGCCATGGCCATGGCTTCCGAGGCATCCGACCGCGAGCTCTACGCCCAACCGCAGAACAACGGCGTGACCGGTTTCGTGGCCGCCACCGGCAAGAGCTATCTCTGCGAAGACACCAGCGAAGATCCGCTGTATATCGAGGGAGCCAGCGGGGCCATGAGTTCGCTGACCGTGCCCTTGGTGCTGCACGAAGAGGTTATCGGCACCTTTAACGTGGAGAGCCCCGAACCCCGCGCGTTCAGCGAGAGCGACCTGCAGTTCCTGGAGATATTCAGCCGCGACGTTGCCGTGGCTTTGAATCAGCTGGAACTGCTGATGGCCGAGAAGGCCAGCACGGCGGCCCAAAGCGTCGAGGCCATTCACAGCGCGGTGGCGCTGCCGATCGACGAGATTCTCAACGATTCGGTCAACGTGATGGAGCGTTACATCGGCCACGAGCCGGAGGTGGTCGAGCGTTTGCAGAAGATACTGAAGAACGCCCGCGACATCAAGCAGGTGATCCAGATGGTCGGGCAGAAGATGGCCCCCGCCCAGGCCCATCCCCAGGCGATGCAGGTCGAGCAGCGACCGGCCCTTCGCGGTCGTCGGGTATTGGTTGTCGACGCCGACGAGAACGTTCGCGGCGCCGCCCATTCGCTGTTGGAGCGGCACGATTGCGTGGTCGAGACTGCCCACGACGGCGCCGAGGCGGTGTTCATGGTCCGCGCCAGCACGGAGCGCGTATACGACGTGATCATCGCCGACATCCGCCTGCCCGACATGAGCGGTTACGAGTTCATGATCCGTCTGCAAGGCATCCTGGACCCGGTGCCGCTGGTGTTGATGACCGGTTTCGGATACGACCCGGGCCATTCTATCGTCAAAGCCCGACAAGCAGGCCTGCTGGCCGTTCTCTACAAACCTTTCCGCATGGACCAGCTTCTGAACACGGTCGAGCAGATCGTGAAGACGCCTCCCGCGGTGCAGTCGTGAGCGAGAGGATAGGGGCGAGTGGATAGTGGATAGAAGAGAAGCCCCCGGGTTCATCCCGGCGGGAGTTTCACTTTCGGCCTACCAAGCAGTCTCCTCGCACCAAGAGAAGCCCCCGGGTTTATCCCGGCGGGAGTGTCACCTTCGGCCTACCCGGCAATCAACCTCTATAATGTCTTCGATCCCATGACGATCAATCCCTATCAGTCGCCGACCGAGACGAACGAACCCGTGGCGGAGGTGCTGCCCGATCGGGCCGTCGCCTTGCGGCGGATTCACCGGGCGATGCTGATTCTGGCCATTCCCGGGGCGCTAAACTTCCTCTGTTGGCACTTGCTGCTTGCTCAGTCCATAATGGCGGCCTACCCACGCGGAGTGTACATCGAAACAACTTTCTTCTCCCTGCTGCTGTTGCTGGCGGCGTGGATGTTTCTTTGGAAAGCCAGCCTAAGGCTTATGGAATACGCGGCCGTCGTCGTCCAGTTCGTCTTCGGCCGCCGGATATCGCATGAAGAGTGGTTGTCGGCGATGTACCGCTCGCTGTGGACGCTTGGGTGGGCGGCGCCGGCCGGAGCGGTCGTTTGGCTGATTTGGCTACTTCTGATCTACGGCCTGAGAGTCAACTTCATGGTCGCGTCGGTCCCGTTGGGAATCATCGGCCACCTGCTCGGCGCCTGCGTCTACTTGAACATCTTCTACAGCTGGTATCGAGTTAGAAGGCGCTAGAAGACTCTGATTTCACCTCGGGGAAACCTGCCGGAACCCGTCGCCACTCCAACACCAACCCGAAGCGCAAGCGAGGAGGGAAACGGTTTGAAATATCGAGCCGCGTCGACATGCGGCCCTCGCTCACCTCGCTTGCGCTTCGGGTTAGTATCATCCGTCCGACAACTCGGCACTTCCACCACCGGACATCCCTTCCGGCGAGCAGAAGCCCCAAGTTCACCCCGGGGGAGTTTCAGTTTCAGCCTATCACGCCGCAAGCGGAGCATTGACAGCATCGGCGTACTCGGCTTACGCTATACTGACGGCAACCGCGCGGTCCCGCGGAACGAATCAACCGAAAAGCCATGTTCAATCTCGCAAAACCCAAACGCCGCTGGTTTCAGTTCAGCCTTCGCTCGATGTTCGTGTTGACAGCGATTGTGGCGGCCCTCTCATCGTGGACGGCCCACCGCATGCGGCAAAAGGCGGTCGAGGAACGTCACGTTGCCAAGCTTCGCGAAGCGGGCTTCGAGGTGCGATACACTTCGGACAAGTATGGTGAGAAACCGGTAGGATTTGTGTGGACCCCCGCCGGGCCGAAGTGGCTTTGCCACGTTCTTGGTCGGAACTTCTTCGATGATCCCCATGTTGCTAGTTTGCGGCAACATGCGACCACGATACCGGACGGCGTGTGGCAGGCGTTGGGAACTCTCACAACGCTAAACGATCTTGAGTTGGGGATAAATGCTTCCCTGGAAAAGAACGACATTGACGACGATGATCTGAAACATCTTTCCGAACTCCAGTCGCTGACACGTTGTGCTCTCCTAGGTTCCCGGATCGAGGGCCCCGGCCTGCGACACTTAGCGAAATCCGAGAAGCTTGAGGAACTGGATTTGTCCGAGTCTTGTGTCGGAGACACCGACTGCGAAACTATCGTCGAACAGTTCCCTCGTCTGAAATATCTGAATCTCAACAACACTCGCGTAACTCCCAAGGGCCTCGACGTTCTTTCCTCGTTGCGAGAGTTGGAAGAACTTAACGTGTCGAGCGATCATTCTGACACGGTTGTCTTCGAAGATCATCAGCGGATCGAGGCACTGTCCGTCGGCTACGATGGGGAAGCGATTGATCTTGAAGAAGTGCGGATCGCAAATCTACCGGCCCTTGAATATCTATCAATCCCGGAAAATATGCGAAAGTGTTCCCTTGAGAATCTTCCGCAACTTCAAGAAGCGCGGGTTGGTGCCGCGAACATTCGGCTTGTCGACCTTCCCACCCTTGAATATCTCGATTGGGTGTACTCCCTAAAATACGAACCTAGCGAGATACTGCTGACCGGTTTGCAAAATCTTGAAAGAGTCGAACTATGGGCGGATGGCGGATGGGATCAAGCGTGCCGTGAATTGGCCGGTTGCCAGAAGCTCGCTAAGCTGAGAATCGTGGGTTACATCGACGACTGCGGAGGCTCACACGGCGTGTCGGACGAGGGCTTGGCCTATTTGAGCAAGTGTTCTCAACTTCGCGACTTGGAAATCGGCAACGGGAATATCACCTCCGAAGGGCTCAAATCGCTGAGCAAACTGTCCAATCTGAAACGCCTCCACTTATCTGTCGAAGGCATTGACGATTCAATGCTCAAGATATTCTTAACCTTCCCGGCACTTACCGAACTTAACGTTTCGAGCACCGATATAACGGAAAAAGGGATGCAGTGGCTGAGAAGCCAGAAGCCCGATATGTACATAAATTGAAGGAAGCCCGTAGCCGCCGAACCGACAAGCCACCGACGATTTAGGAGCCACGGATGAAACACTGATTACGCACGGATGTTGCGGAAGCAGGGCGGCTTCTCATCTTCTTCCCATATCCGTGAAAATCCGTGTTCAATCCGTGGCTAAATTGAGTCCCACCGATGTCGCGGTAACAAGAGTCCGACCGGAAACACTGTTCCTCTTGTGGCTTCGCCACCCCGACGGCTTCCCTCGCCCCTATCCACTACCCACTACTCACTATCCACTACTCCTCGCCTTGCCATTTACGCCCGTCGCAAGTAAAGTACCCCTTAATGACCGACGAACGCTCGCCAACTCGAATGCACGGGATTCTTACCCGCTTGGGCTGCGCCGCGGCGCTCAACCTGCCGCTGCTGCTGTGCTGGCCCGGGTGGCCGCTGGTCGAATGGGCGCCGGTGCGGGCATTGCTGGTGGCGGCGGCGCTGGTTGTCGTGCCGGGGGTGCCTTGGGTGGGGGTTATGATCTGTCGGGGATGGGCGCCGAGGTATAAACTGCCGTGGATCGTGTGCGGCAGCTTGGCGGCCTTGTGCGTCGTGCTGGTTGTCGTCCGCTTGACCGGATTGCGGCTATGCGGCGAGACGGTCTTCGGCGGCGCGTGGTTGCTGACCAACTTGGGTATCCTGCTGAGCACGTTGCTCGGCGGGCCGCCGGCGTTTGGGCTCTCGCGGCCGGATCGGTTCCAGTGGCCGGCGATTCCGCTCTTCCTCGCGGCTTACGGGCTGTTCTTCTTCGCGGCGGTGGAAGTTGTCCCGCCCATGGAAGACCACGATTTCGGCGTGCTAGGTTGCGGCTATTCGCTGGTGGAACGGCTGGAACCGCTCTACGTGAGCGACCGGGGGACCGTTTATCAGTTCGCCCATCCGCCGCTGTCGTATCTTTGGGCGGCCGGGGCCGTTTTGTATTTCGACGACATGGAGTATCTGGCCCAGTACGATCCGCCCTCGCGCCGCGCGCTGGCCGCCAGTCGCGGTGAACCGTTCGAGCCATACGACGGGACCGTGGGCGGACTGAGTAAGGGGACCGGCGAGCACCGCGTGTTGAAAGTCGAGTGGACCGACTATATCCTCGATCCGCCGCTGGCCGACGGCAGCCGACGGATCCCCATTTGGGAATATGAAAACGCGATCTTGGCGCGACATTACGAGGAAGACCCGCGAAAGCTGCCCGCTCGGGCGGTAAACGTCCTGCTGGCGGCGTTGACCGTGGCCGTGCTTTGCTGTTGGGTCGGGCGGATGACCGGGTGTCCCTGGCTGGGGGTCTTGGTGGCCGTCGCGTATGCCACATGCGGCGAGGTCTTCGTTCGCTCGGGATACGGCGGGCATTTCGCCGGCTCGAACTTCGCCGTGCTGATTACACTGATGGTCGTCACCGGGGAAGTTCGCGGTTGGCGAAACGACTGGTGGGCAACCTGCCTGCTGTGCGGCGGGTTCGCCGCGTTGGTCAACCACAAGCTGATCCTCCTGCCGGCCGCCATCGTCGTTTGGGAACTGATACGCCGCATCAAGGATCGCGACGCGCCGCTAAAGGCCGTGTTGCATCCGGCCGCCTTGGGCTTCGCCGTCGGCACGCTGATGTTTTGGGCATGGGGGCTGATCATCTCGCCGGGGGATTTCTTCCGCGATCACATCATGACCCATTACCTAGACCGTCTGGCCCATCACAACCCCTTGGGTTACGGCGGCTATCCAAGCATTGTCGAGCTGTGGAGCGAACTGCTCGACCACACGGGTTACCTGTTGCTGCCGATGGGAATCGTCGCCTTGGTGTTTGGTTTCTTTGCAAATGGCAACCGGGTGGCTGGGGCAAAGCGCAGCGATGCCCCAGATGCCGAACAACGGGAAATTCCCCAGTTCGGGCTTTGGATAACATACGTGATCGTGACGGCCGTCGTCTTCAGCCTAGTCGACTGGCGGCAGACGAAACACCTGATGCCGCTGTTGATACCCATCTGCGCGGCGCCTGCCTGCTGGGCGGCCCTCGGCGGCAAGGTCCGTTTGGCAGTCGTCTCGGCGGTGTTCTGCCTGCTGGTGGTCTGGAACATGCATTCACTGTACATACTGACAACCGACTTCGCCGCATACAAGATAACGCCGGGCTGGTAGGTGTTAATGTGAGCAGCACCGAACGATAGAGAAATGACCGACACGCCAAACAACTCGACGCCCTCGCTTGCCATCGTCGGCGGCGGATTGGCCGGAATGGCGGCGGCGCTGGCTGCCGTGGAGAGTGGTTTGCGGGTCGAACTGTTCGAGCAAAGGAAATATCTCGGCGGTCGGGCTGGATCGTTCGACGATAACGAGACGGGCCGACTGGTCGACATCTGCCAACACGTGTCGATGGGTTGCTGCACCAATCTGGACGATTTTCTGCGAAGAACCGAAACGGCCGATTGCTTCGATCGACATAGGCGGCTGCACTTCATCGGCCCGGACAATCGGCGGTTCGACTTCGCCGCAACCCGCTGGTTGCCCGCCCCGCTACATCTAGCACCGGCACTGATGGGTTTGAAGTATCTAACGTTTGCCGAACGCACAAGTATCGCACGGGCAATGCTGCGACTCGCTCGCGAGACCGCCGACCAAGACGAAACCATCGGCGACTGGCTACGGAAAAACGGCCAGTCACGGCGAGTTATCAAGCTGTTCTGGTCGGTTGTACTGGTAAGCGCTCTGAGCGACACGCTCGATCACATTTCTCTATCCGCCGCGAGAAAGGTCTTCGTCGACGGCATGCTCGCCTCGCGCGAAGCGTACGAAGTGGAGATTCCAAATCGGCCGCTGCGCGAAATATTCGACAACCGGGCAGCAAGCTACCTGGCACGCCAAGGCGTAATCATCCATCGCGGCGCGGCCGTCGAGCGAATCGAAGGCGACTCCCACCGAGTGGAAGGCCTTTTGATGGCCGACGGTTCGCGGCGACCGTTCGATTTCATCATCGCCGCCGTGCCATGGACCCGTTTGCCAGGCATTATCTCGGCCGAGGTGTCAAAGGCCCTGCCCTTAGTGGAAAAGGTCGAAGAGATCAAACCGGCCGCGATAACCGCCGTGCATCTGTGGTTCGACCGGCCGGTCAGCCCGTTGCCGCACGCGGCGCTTACCGACAAGCTGTCGCAATGGGTCTTCTTCAAGAAAGAGTATTGCCAGGTGGTGATTAGTGCCTCGGATAATTTGCGAGAGCGGCCGCGAGAAGAGTTGCTGGCCGCGATCCGCGATGAACTTCAGGAGGTTTGGCCGCAAGCCGCCAATGCCAAGCTCGTCCATTGGCGCATGAACACGCAGCCGAGGGCCGTTTTCTCGCCCCGACCGGGCATCGATGCCTTGCGCCCATCGCAACAAACGTCGCTTGA
>Ga0180432_10007717_pt1 | contig 13596 bp, 8 predicted proteins | sample SS_ome_10_FD_132414 | JGI IMG/M metagenome (GOLD analysis project Ga0180432, IMG submission 132414) | Hypersaline lake sediment archaeal communities from the Salton Sea, California, USA - SS_1_MS_2 metaG | ecosystem: Environmental > Aquatic > Non-marine Saline and Alkaline > Hypersaline >...
CAAAGCACCATCCCCTCCGGCAGCGGAATTGTCTCCTTGCTGCCGCCCAGTTCGATCTCGGTCTTGATCTCATGGTCCGAGAGCAGATCGGGGCCAAGATAAAGCAAACTGGCAGGAACACTGATGCCTGCGACGCCCAGGCTCACATCGCAAGTTTTCAGGGGAGGTTCACAACGGATCATGTCGAATTTCAACTTGCACTTGACTCCTGCAGAAACCCTCGTGGGCGGATTCTGGGAGGAGTCCAAGTGGTGCACTTTGCTCAGGTGAACAATCACATCGCTCCGCTCGACGCCTCTGAGGGTGACGTAGTGATATTCCTTCTTGATGACGGTGATGTCCCGCGGGTTGGCCTGGCTGATGTCGGTGGTAAAAGTAGCCACGCCGGCGGCGTCGGTCAGGACCGGTCCTTCGGCCCCAACCGTAACGGCGGCGTCTTCGATGGGGGCGAAGTCCTGGTCGTCCACCACGATAACCCGGGTTCCAACGGGATCCCCGTAGTTCGTAACCGAAGCCGTGCAAGTTGTCGACTCGGAGCCGATGACCGCGGCGGTGATGGTGGCAACGCCGGTATCCTCGCCGCCGGTCACCAGGCCGTCTGCGACGGTGGCGATATTCTCGTCGCTGGAGAACCAGGTGAACGAGAATCCGGGTGCCATCGCGCCGGAGGTGAGGTAGGGAGTAGCTGCCAGCTTCACGGTGGTTCCTTCTTGGGTCACCGCAGCAAGGGGAAGTATGACGCACTCATGAAACTCGCAGTCGCCATAGATGGTTATACAATCTCCGTTGAAGCAAACCATCCCGCCGACGCAGTCGGCGTCTTTGGCACAGTGGTCGAAATCACAGACGCCGTTTCTGCACTTGAGATCACCGGAAAAGGGAATCTCAGTTCGGGCGGTGCACTCGGCGTCGCTGGTGCAGGCGGTTACGCAGGTGTTGGTGAAGACGTCGCACTCGAGGCCCTCCATGCAGGCGCCGGGATCTCTCGAGCAGTCTTCACCGACGTTCCAGCCGATGCATTCGCACTCGTAGTCGTCGTTGCAGATGAGATTTTCCTTCGGACACCCGGTGGGATCTTGGTACTCCCGGCAATGTGTGTCGTTACAGCATTCGTGGTATTGCCCGTCGCTGCACAGGAACCGAATTGGACCGCCGTCTGGAAGATCCGGCCCGGAGTCACAGCGCATGCAGTTGATCGTGCTTGCGGAGCAAAAGATGAACACCACGAGCAGGAGCAAGCCAGTCCGCGTCGTCACCAATCTCATTCTCCACCCCCATAACGGTTCTGAGATGGCTCAAGTTATACTAGCACGAGCGGATTTTTCCTGCTGAGAGGATGATAAGTAGCAGGAATAACAGGGAAAAACCTGTTTTGCTGTTTGAGCAGTTGCAGGCGCCGCCTACGGTGCCGGTGCCGGACATCTCCTGGTGGGAGGCGGCCAGGCGGAGGTTGGGGGTTGCGTTGATGCGGGTTTGGTTGGTTTTGCAGGTTATTTTTATTTCCGAGCCGCGCGGGCCTTTGGCGGTGAGGCGGCGGGTGTAGATGCCGTTTAAAAAGTCCTGGACGTCGCCTTGGAAGGTGGCGCCGGGGGCTTCGATGGTGACTTTTTGGCCGGGGCCCAGGGGGAGGCCGGCTGCGTCTTTGGGGAGGGCTACGGCCAGGATCGAGGAGCGGCCGTCGGGGGGGAGCCAGGGTTGGGTGGTGCCGCAGAGGCTGGTTTGGGGATCGAGGGCGCCTCGGTCGGAATCGTTGAGGGCGGTGAACATGGTTTCAGCCTGGGGTTTGCCGAAGCCCCATTCGGGGTCGAAAAGCACAAAGCCGGTGTGAAGGTCGCTGGTGGCGGTCACCGTCAGGGCGTTTTGAAGATCGGTTGCGGTCAGGTCGGGCTTGCTTTCTAAAATCAGCGCCAGCAGGCCGGATACCAGGGGGGCGGCCACCGAGGTGCCGGACAGGGCGGCGTGATCCTGGTCGATTACGTATCTTTGCGAGCCGGCGGCGTAGAAGACCGAGCTGGGGGAGCGGGGGTCGGAGTAGTGGGAGAGGGAGGAGACTATTATGTGGCCGGGGGCGGTTACTTCCGGTTTCATGCGGCCGTCTCTGGTGGGGCCGGGGGAGGAGAAATAGGCCAGGGTGCCTTCGTTGTCGGGGAGGGTGTGCTCTTGGCCGTCTATGTCCTGCCAGTTGTTTTTCGAGACGAAGGCGCCCACCGCTATGGTGTGCAGGCCGGTGGCCGGGGGGCCTACCAGGTTGTTGGGATCCACGTAATTTATAAAGTGCGGCTCTCCGGGGCCGGCCAGGTCGTACTCGCCCACCCAGCCGTCGATGCGCCCGGCGTAGCCTTCGAAGACCACTTCCCATACCCCGGTCGACAGCGGCTGGCCGGCCTCGCCCCTCAAGGTCACCGCGGTGCGGTGCTCACCGTTTATGGGATGGGGTTGTTGCGAGGTGGTCATCTCCAATATTCCATCGTCGGTGATCTGCTCCAGGCCGTAGGGCCCCCGGGTGCCGATGCGGTCGGTCTCGTACCCCGAAGGAGTGACAAGATGGATGGCCAGCTCGCCGGAGCCGGAATGCCAGAAATCCAAGACGATCCGCGCCGGCCGCTCCGGGGTGGGTTGCCCTCCCGACGGGACCAGCAGGCGCAGGCGAGTGGGCAGGCAGGCGCTGCAGGCGGCGGCGCGGGCGTGCAGGGCGCGGTCGCGCTCGTTGCCGGCGGCCACCACCACGGCGATTTTGGGGCTGGGGCTCAGGGCCATGTCGTCAAGGGCCACCTCGATGGGGGTGGTGCCGTCGTGGGCGCCCATCTGGTTGCCCAAAGAGAGATTCAGCACCATGGGCCGGTGCTCGCGGCGGGCGATTTCCTCGACGAAGGCCAGGGCCTCGAGAACGTTTTCCTCGCTGAAACCGGAGAGGTCGGACTCTATGGCTTTTACGATCACCAGGCGGGCGCCGGGGGCGGCGCCGGTGTAGATGGAGTCGTCGGAGGCGGCCACCCCGGCCACGTGGGTGCCGTGGCCGATCACGTCCTCGGCCGAGGTCCAGATGGGGCCCATTTCGCCTTCGAGGGCGCGCTGGATGTCGGCGGCGGAGTATACCGCGCCGGAGCCCAGGGCCTCCAGGGTGGGGTATTTGCCGGTGGGCGGGGCGGTCTGATCCAGAAGCCAGGCCACCCGGGTGTGGCCCTGGGAGTCAATGAAATCATCATGGGTCCAGTCCAGGCCGGTGTCGATTACGGCGATCAGGGTGCCGGCGCCGGTCAGGCTCTGGTGGGCGCGCAGGGCATGCAGGCGCATCAGGACCCCGGCGCGGTCGGTGCGCGGGCGGAATTTCGTCGGCAGGGATGCCGCGATTAGATCCGGGTCGTCTAGAAGCGTTGAGGGGGGGGCGGTGATTATGCAGACGCGGCCCAGACATGCATCTTTGGGGCGAGCGTAGATGGCCAGGATGGGGGTGGGGGTGTTGAGTTTATGCTGAAGGCGGGGGGATAGTTTTTGGGTTTGGGCGAGGGAGGGAGTGGAGGCCAGGAGGAGGACGACGGGTGCTAGGCGTAAGAGCAACATCCGGACGCGGACGCGGACGCGGACGCGGGATTACTGGAAGTCGGAGCCGATGCCGATGGAGATTCTGAGGCTCTTAGGTTCGCTTTCGGCGTAGAGGAAGTTGTTGGGGTAGGCGTCTACGTAGACGTAGTCGTCGTTCATTTCGTACTGGCCGATTACGTCGTTGAGGCCGTATGCGACACGGAAGAAGCTGTTCCAGCCGGTGGTGCCGAAGATGAAGGCCTTGAGCTTCAGGGTGAAGCTTAGGTCGTAGAGCATGTAGTTGCCGTTCTTGGAGGCGATGTCCACGAAGGGCACCTCGCGGCGGATGGTGCCGTTGACGATCTTGGGGTCGTAGTAGGACTCGTCGTTGCTCATGATGTTGCCGTAGTTGTCGCGCATGTAGTCGGCGGTGTAGCCCCACAGGTTGCCGGCGGTGCCGGAGAACTCGCCCCAGACGCTGACGAAGTAGAACGGGCCGAACTTCTTGTCGATGCGGCGGGCGATGGGGAAGCGGTAAGTGACGCCCATGATCAGCATGGTCTCGCCGCCCAGGGTGAAGTCCTCGTAACCGGCAAACTCGTTGGTGGTGGCCTTGGTGGGCACGTAGCGCAGCGGGTGCAGCGAGCCGGCGAAGAACTCATCCCAGCGGGAGACATTGCGGTCTTGCCAGCCGGCGCGTATGTGCAGCTCCAGGGTGTGCTTGCCGGCCGGGTTCCACCAGGAGACGGGAATGTACTCGGTGTAGCCCATCTGGATCTCATGGAAGGTGTAGTCGTCGGAGTTGTCCCCCGGCGGGTTGGTGCGGCCCAGCCACTCCACGTCGGCCCAGTCCTTGGAGGGCAGCCCCGAGCGGACGAACAGGTAGCTGAGGTCGACCTTGCGGCCGCCGCGCGGGTTGATGTCGTTCTCGGCGTAATACATGGAGACGTCCTGATAATGCAGGGTCAGCTCGTAGGAGTTGTTGGTCAGGAAGGCCTGCTCCTTGCCGCCGGTGGAACGCTTGGATGTCAGGTGCCGGTAGGTGTAGGCGGCGTCGACGCCGATCCTGGGGGCCAGGTTGTAAGATACTCCCGCCCAGGCGAAGTCCAGCGACTGGCGGTTCTTGTAGTTCATCGGGGGCTCGAAGTGGGCCTCCGAGCGGGTGGCGGCCTGCTGCGAGAAGCCTAAGCCCTGGGCGAACTCGTAGCCCAAATCCAAATGCGCCCAGCCGACCCTGAAGGACGGATACCAGAAGTTGTTGATGTAGCTGAAGGCATACAACTGGCGCTGGCCCATCAGCAGGGTGCCGAACAGGTAGTGCTTGGCCAACGCGTCGATTAGGAGCATCTGGCCGCCGACCTGCAGGCCCTTGGTCTCGTAGATGAACATGGGGATCCCGATGGGCGGGGACCAGTTCTTGGGGTTGAAGGGGTTGTAGGTGGTGCTGTGCTCCTTGATTTCCGGGAGCGGCTCCTCGTAGGCCAGGTTGCGGGCCACCTCCGCCGGGGTCACTTCGTAGCCGGCGTCGACGGTCTTGTTGTAGAAGTCCTCCTTCTTGATGCCGTAGGGCTTCACGCCGTAGGAGTCGAAGTAGCCGTAGAGCATGTCCCCGGTTTTGGTTATGTGGGGGGTGAAGGTGCCGCCCAGCACGTTGGTCAGCTGAGTGACCTCGCCGGTTTCGATGTTCATCTTGTAGATGTTGAATATGCCGGTGCGGTCGGACGAGTAGATGATGTGCTTCCCGTCGGCGAGGAACTGGCCGTCGCGGTCCTCGGCCTTGTCCCAGGTCAGCGGCCGCAGGCCGGAGCCGTCGGCGTTGAGGAGCCAGACGTCCTGCTGGCCGTGGCGGTAAAGGTCGATCACGATCTTGGAGCCGTCGGGGCTCCAGCTGGGCTTGCCCAGCTGGGTGCCGTCGCGCTTCTTAATCAGCCACTGGATGCAGTTGGTCTCCTCCTTCCACGCGGTCGAGCCGTTCTCCCTGACCTCCACCTCGCAGGTGCCGTCGGCAGAGACCTCCCGCGCAGCGGCGGGGAAGACCCCCAGGAAGTTCTGCCCGTCCTCGTGTCGGATGAAGGCGATGTGTTTTCCGTCCGGGGAGTAACTGGGGGTGATCGCACGCAACTGGCGGGTCAGCTTATCGACCTCCTCCTCCTCGATGTCATACTCGTACAGGTCCCAGCGGTAGTAACCGTCCAGGTTGACGCAGGGCAGCCAGGTGTCCGGGCACATCAGCGAGGAAAAGAGCACCTTCTTGCCGTCCGGACTGAAATCGAAGCCGGAGAACACCGAGGCTCCCCGGACCATCTTGGTGTCTTCGGCGATCTGCTCGTTCTTCTTGCCGCTCAGGTAGCGCCCGGAGAAGAATGGCCATTCTTCCAACTTCAGCGGCACCAGGTAAACACCCCGGCGGCCGCCGTAGACGAAGTACTTTCCGTCCGGGGAGAACATGGGGTACATGCGGTACTGGTCCTTCTCCCAGTGGGCCTTGCGCTTGTCCCGGTCCCAGTACTCGTACCGGGGCTTCTCTTTCTTGCGGGCCTCCTCGAGCTCCTTGGCCTCCTCCTCGTCCTCCGGCTCGGGGTCTTCGTAATGGCGCCGGCCGAGCTCAACCTTGAAGCGTCCGTCCGGCAGCTTTTCGATGATGTCCACTTCCTCTTCCTTGCTGGTGATCAAAAACTCGCGCCCCAGGTGCTCGGCCTTGCGGATGGGCGCCACCTGCCGGTTGTAGCGGTCTTTCATCCACTTGATGTAGCCGTCGAAGAGCTTCTTGCCGTCGATGCCCAGGACCTCCTCGATGTTCTTCTCCCAGATCAGGTGCCCCTTCTTCTGGGCGTTCAGAGCCAGCTGGGCGTACTTCTCCTTGCCGTACTTCTCCATGACGTACAGACCCATGGAGTAGCCCTGTTGATAGCCGCGCTCGCGGTCCAGTGCGACCTCGCGGCTGTAGATCTCGAACATCTGCTCGTACTCCAGGTAGTTCTCGTCGAGCATGCTCATGCGTTGGACCATGTCGCGCGAGGTCGTCCACCAGTTGAAGCCGGACATGTGGCAGCCATACTCGGCGATGCCCTCGATCCAGAAGAAGGGCGACGAACGCCCGATGGTGAGGCTGGCGCCGAAGTCGATATTGTGCACCCCGTCCTCGACCAGCCCCGAGCCCACCGCCACCACCGCGCCCTCGGACTTCCACTCGTGGGCTTTCAGCGAGATGATGTGGGAGAACTCGTGGGTGAAGCAGTCGGGGATCCACTCCTGGCGCCCGCGCATGATCCAGTAGCCCGGGGTGGCCCAGACGGTCACCAGATCGAACTGGTAGGCGGCGAAGCCGTTGGCGTAGTCCTCCTGGTCGCGAACAATGATGTGGATCTTCTCCTTGAGTGGGAAGTCGAACAGGCCGGTTACCTTGGGATAGGCGATCTCGGCATATTTGGCCATCATTTTCGCCGACCACTCGACTTCCGGGTAGAAGTAGATGCGGAAATGCTCGGTTTCCAGCACCAGCCAATCTACGTCCGGATAGGGGTGGTCGAACCAAAAGGCTTGCGCCGCTCCCGGCGAGAAGACCAATCCGGCCAGGGCCAGTGCGACCAGTACGTTCCGTACCGCTGTGGATTTCATCGCTCCTCCGAAACTACCAGCGAATGGTGACGTGTCCCCCGACCTCACCCATCAGGATGCCGCCGGCGTTGAAGCCCAGCGCCTGCATGGGCATGAAGTTGTCGAAGCTGGGGTTGTCGCCGTCCTTGTTGGTGAGGTAGACCGAATTCTTTCCCAATAGATGCAACTTGACGTAACCGGCGACGTCCAGCCAATCCAGCGGGCGGACGATCAGCCGGGGGGTGATGGTCAGCAGGTACCCGGCGCTGGAGACCAGCTTCTTGTTGGGATCGAAAAGATCGTGGATGTCCCAGTCCTCGTAACGGGCCCCGTTGTGCAGCAGGTAGGTCTCCTGCTCCACCGCTCCGGTGCGCGGGTTGATCCACTGGATCGTCTCGGCGCGGAAGTCGGGCACGGCCACTTGGGTGGGCAGGCGGTAGCGGAACTCCGCCAGAACTTGCAGGGCCACGTATTCGATCCCCACGATGGCCTCGCCGCGTATGTAGAGCTCGTCGCCCAGATCCACCATGGCGTTGGTGAAACCGGTGTGGTTGTCCATCAGGTACTGTACTGTCCCGGGGAAGCGGATGTTGTATCCGGTGGCCCAACCCACCGAGAGGTAACGCATGATCTGCCAGCGGCCCAGGAAGGACAGCTCGACGTCGGTGGTGCCGGTTCCGGTGATGTTCACGTTCATCTCGCCGGGGGCCTCGTTGCCGGTGGGGAGCTTCCAGAGCAGGCTGAGCCCCATGGACACCATGGGGTCATCCTTGCGGTAGAACTGGTACAGAACCCCGGTCTCGCAGTCGCCGATCTCGAAGTCGGCCGTGCGCGCCTGGTCCCAGCCGCCGCCGCCGGTCAGCTCGGCCCCCTCGAGGAACTGGTCTTCGGTGCTCCAGACGAAGGGGATGTTGCCCCACAGGGTCCAGTTCTCGGTGAAGCCGAAGCGCCAGAACATGTCCCAGATGTAGATGTCGTAGCGCTTGTTCATGTATGGGTTTTTGGCCTTCTGCTTGCGGCCCAGGAATGAATTGGGATCGCTCATGTCCTCGAAGACGTCTTCCCAGAAGGTTCCCCCGTCGATTTTGCCTTTGGTGTTGAAGAAGTCGGTGGCGTGGATGAAACGGAATCCGGTCCCCATCTCCAGCACGGATTTGCCGATGCTGATGCCCTTCTCGGTCTCCAGCCAGGGCTCTTTTTGCCAGCTGGTGTGGTCCTCGAAGGCCGACGCCAACGCAAAAGAGGGCGGAATGAGTATCGCCGATGCAACTAGAAGTGCCGCAACTCTTTTCATTTTTCACCTTCCCGGGTCGCCTTACGGGCGAGTTGTATGCAACGGAGCATGGAATCAGATTTACCCCTTTGTGTCAAGGCTGTAAACGTCCTTGTACCAGGCCGGAGGCCGCGGTAATATCGACGCCGTTATGCCGTCGAAACAAGATGTTGCGGGCCTTATAGTCCGGTTGCTCAGGGGCATCGGCGAGTTCGTACTGGTCTCCCTGCAGGCGGTCTTGTACTGCTTCCGGCCTCCCTTCCGTGGAGGGCTGGTTCTCAGACAGATGGACTTCATCGGCCCCGGCTCGCTCTTCATCATAATGCTGACCGGGGTGTTCACCGGCGCAGTCTTTACCCTGCAGAGCTTGTATATGTTTTCCAAGTTCAACCTGGAGACTATGCTGGGAGCCACCGTGGCCTTGGCGTTGACCCGTGAGCTCTCGCCGGTTCTGGCGGCGCTGATGATCACCGGACGGTCCGGGTCGGCCATGGCCACCGAACTGGGCACCATGCGGGTCACCGAGCAGATCGACGCCCTTTCGGCCATGGCGGTCAATCCCATTCAGTACCTCTTCGTGCCTCGTTTTCTGGCCGCGGTGTTCATGTTTCCGGTTCTGGCCATGGTCTTCAATATGGTCGGAATCTTTGGGTCCTACATCGTGGCCGTGCACATGTCGGGAGTGGATCCGGGGAACTTCATCGCCAAGATTACCTGGTACGTCACCGGCAACGACCTGATATCCGGGTTGGTCAAGGCCTCGGTCTTCGGCGGCTTCATCACCCTGGTGAGCTGCTTCATGGGCTACCGGGCCGAGGGCGGCGCCCGGGGCGTGGGCACCGCCACCACCCACGCGGTGGTGATCAGCTCGGTGAGCATCCTCATCCTGGATTACTTTTTGACCGTGCTGATGTACTAGGGCAGCAAGAGAATCAATATGCCCAGGATCGGCAGCAAGGCGCCGCCCAGAAAGGCGGTCAGACTGAGCTTGCGCACCGGGGGTGCACCGGCGGTGTGCTCGGAGGCCCAGGCGACGAAGGAGAGATAGACGGCCGAATAGAGCAGTAGAGCGAGCATGGCGACCAACTGCACTGCCGAGGACATACCCTGCGGCTCCTTGCCCCTCCCCGATGCGACCCGGCCGGCTTGCGTTGCTGGTGTCCTTCTGGTATCCAACTTCATACAGCCGCGTCTGGCAGGGCACATTGTGTACTTGGAAGGATGGCATGTCAAGTAAGTCCTTCGTTCCCGCTCCCGAGTCGATCGACGCCGTCGTCCTGGCCGGCACCCGGGGAGGGCGACTCTTCGACCTCGACGGCCGCCGGGTGGCCAAGCCCTACCTGACGGTGGGCGGCGAGCCCCTGGTCCGGAGGGTGGTGCGGGCGGTGCTGGGCGCCCGGGGGGTGGGGATGGTGTTCGTGGTAGGTCAGCCCGACGCCCTGGAGCAGGCGCTTCAGCCGCTGCTGTCGGAAAACACCGGCCGCCTCCGGCTGGTCGAAGAGGGCGAAGACATTCTGCAAAACAGCTATCGGGCCTATTTTTTGCACCTGTTGCCGGCTCGGGGATACCCGGCGGCGGAGAGCCTCGAGCTGGACACTGCTCTGCTTCGCAGGTACCAGAAGAACCACCCGGAGTGCCGGCGCACCCCGGCCTTGTTCGTCACCTCGGACTTGCCGTTTTTGACCTCGGAGGCCGTAGACGCCTTTCTGAAGCAGGCTCCCGACGACGCCGCGGTGGCGGTGGGTCAGGTGGATCACCGCGAGCTGGAGCACATGCGGGTGATGCTGGGGGAGCAGACCACCCTGGACTTGTGGAAGCTGGGCGCCATCCCGCTCAGAGACGCGGCGGTGCGCATGAACAACCTGTTCCTGCTGCGGCCGCTTCTGGCCGACCCGGCGGTGTACTCCCTGCTGGACACGCTGTACTCCCATCGCTGGCTGCTGAAGCAGGACGGATCGGTGCATTTTTCGAACTGGTGGGCCATTGCCAAGGGGGTCGTGAGCTACTCCTTCAAGCTGCGCGGCTGGCTGCGGTTCTGGCGGGGTTTTTTCAATTTTGTCCCGGCGGTAGTGGCTTTGTGCCTGGCCCGCCTGACCAGGCGGGTGGGCCACTGGCTGTCCTGGCCCTTCAGGCTGTTCCTCGCGCGGCGGGACATGGAGTTCATCGGCTCGCTCATGTTCGGGGCCCGGGGGTGCCTCACCATCAGCCGGGGCCCCGGACCGGCCATCGACATCGACGTGAAGGAGGCCTACCTGTCACTGGTCCGCAACGAGGAAGAGAACTTCAGGCGGGTGGCCCGCTATCTCAACGAGATTGGTCCGGGAAAGGTTCCAGTCCCGCCGCGGACATCACCGCGGCGGGGTGATGACTTTGATCCGGCGACGGAGAATCCCCAGGCCCAGCAACCCCATCAGAACAAGCACTGAGCCAAAAGATTCACCTCCGCCCTGCGAGCTGCCAGGACGGCGAGGTTTGCCGTGCCATTTGGTACTGCTCACGCTGCAGGAGCATCCTCCGTTGCCGTCGCCTGGCTTGAGGAAGGGCGGCTGAATGTGGAAGCCCTCCAAAAGGGTGGCCTCGATACCCTGGGCGTTGACGGTCACGTCGCGCCGGCCCACGGCGGCGTTTTCTGAGATGGATATCTGCGCCGAGATCTGATCGGGCTCGGCGGAGTCGTAGCTCACCGAGCTCACGTCGATGCCATCGCCGGAGAAAGACACCGTGCTGGCGGAGTCGAAGGGGATGTCCACCCCGAACACGGTGACCGTCAGGTCCCAGCCCGGCTCGGCGGTGTTGGGAGTCAAGCCGAGGATCTGGGGGTTGTGGATGTCCACCAGGCCGAAGCCCACCGCCACCTCGGTGCCGGTCACCGCCCGGACGTCGCGGACGTCACCCGGGGCGTCGGAGGTGGTCTGGATCTCGGCGGTCAGGTGGTCGGAGTCGACCACGTTCAGGGAGGTGACCTCTATTCCGTCGGGCGGTTCGAACCAAAGGGTGGTCTGGCCGGCTACAAACTGCCCGTCGGTGGCGGTGATCGAGATGCTGGCGCCGTCGCCGGCTCCGATCGCCGCGGGGTCGGCGCTGTCCAGGGTGCCGGGCGCGGTTACACTGAAGCCGTCCTGCAGGGTCACCTTCTCGCAGTTGTCGCAGGAGCTGGCCCCGATCTCCACGCTAACGTCTACCGGGCCCTCGGTGGCGTCGTCCGCCAGGATCAGCACCGCGGTCAGGTGCTCGGCGTCGCTGGCGTTTAGCTGGGTCTCGCGGATGTTGGGGTCGGCCAACGACACCCGCACCTCTCCGGCGTCGAAGTGGGTGTTCTGGCCCACCAGGGCCACTTCCAGACCGGGGTGCCCGCGGTCGCCGTGGTCGGGGGTGACCGACAGCAGCAGGGTGTCGGGCCCCTGCTCGACTATGAAGGCTTCGGGAAAGACCTCGTCGGGGCTGAAGAGAACCAGCGGGTGGGGGCCCACCGGGGAGTTGGTTGCGATGACCACGTCGTTGAGCACCAGCGAGTTGGCGGTGGGGGCGTCCACCGAGCCCACCGTGACGCCCTCGCCCAGTGAGGCCCCGGTCGTCGTGTCGTAACCCCCCGACCCGCCGGTTACGGTCAGCTGGGTGATGGTTTCACCCTGGGTGCCCGCCGCGGGGCTGAGGTTCACCGGCGGCGCAGTCACGGTGAACATCCCCAAACCTGCGGCCACCTCGTCGCCGGTGGTGACGGTGACGTCGCGGGTGGTGCGGGAAGCGTCCGCCGCGATGGTGATGTTCACGTCCAGGGTCAAAGAGTCGCGGGAGCCGACACCGTCCACCTGGATGCCGGAGCCGGAGAACTCGACCGTGGTGGTGCTGTCGAAATGGGTGTTGACCCCGCTGATTACCAGGCCGTGACTGGCGCCGGCCTCGGCCGAGGCGGGATCCACCGAGGCGATCTCGGGTTCCGAGGTGCCGATGACCTCGAACAGGTCCTGCCCGGAGTACTCCATGATGCCGTTGATCAGCGTGGTTACGTCCTGCATGCCCGCCGGCGCGTCCGCGGGGATGTCGATGGTGGTGGTCAGGGTGTTCTCGAAGGGTTCCACCTGCCCGTGGGTGATCCCCGAGGCGGGAGAGAAGAACACCTCGGTGGCGTGGGTGAAATACACCTCGAGATCCGCGGTGATTTCGATCTGCAGGCTGGTGCCGGGCGCGCCATGGTCGGGCGACACCGAGACCAGGCCCTGGCCCCAGGCCGCCGGGCCCAGGAAAAGGCAGACCGCTATAACAAACAGTTTCATTTTCATAGTTTGTCCTCCCGTGACCTCAGCTTACCACCGGCCGGGTTGACGGGACAAGGAGCAGCTTCTATGCTCGGCCAATGGCCTCCATCGAACCGGCCAGGCCGGAAGACGTCGCCCAGGTGGGGAAGATCTCCGAGTCCGCCTTCGAGGACTACGGGGAGTACGGCAAGATCGTCGCCAAGTTCTTCGCCTCCCAGGGGGTGACCACCTACGTGGCCCGGGTGGGAGACGACGTGGTGGGCTTCATCATGCTGGGCTTCTTGCCCTGGTCCGGCGGCGCCGAGGAGGGCAACCCCTGGATCTCCGACCTGCTGGCCATCGCGGTGGTTCCCGAGCAGCGCCGCCGGGGGATCGGGGACGCGCTCATGCAGCGCATGTTCCAGTTGGTGGAGGAGATGAGCGAGTGGCGCGACGTCAAGGAGATCCATCTCACCTGCGCCGAGGGCAATCAGGTCGGGTTGGACTTCTTCTTCAAATACGGCTTCGAGATTATCGACCCCCACCACGGCAGCTACTCGGGCGGCCAGCCGGCCCTGCGCCTGGCCAAGCGGTTACAGGGATCGTAGTCCCACCAGATCGCGCAGGGCGCCGACGGCCTTTCTTCCGAAGTAGGAGTCGATGGTGGGTTGGGTGGCCCGGCGGTAGGCCTGCTCGGCCTCGGAGCACAAGTCGAAGGATGCGGCGATGTCGCCCAGGGCGCAATAGCTCTCCTGGCGCTCCAGCTGATGGGTGAGCAGCCCGACGGCGTTTCTGAGTATCTCGCGCGCCAGGATGAAATCCCCCAGGTGCTTGCGCGCCAGGCCCAAGAGCGCCAGGGCCTGGCCGTGCACGTCGTGGGCGATCTTGCGGGCGTTGCCCGCCGCCTCCTGGAGCAGCTTCAGTCCATCGTCCTCGGAACCGTTGTAAACCACCGCACAGCCCAATAGC
>Ga0180432_10007718_pt1 | contig 13595 bp, 10 predicted proteins | sample SS_ome_10_FD_132414 | JGI IMG/M metagenome (GOLD analysis project Ga0180432, IMG submission 132414) | Hypersaline lake sediment archaeal communities from the Salton Sea, California, USA - SS_1_MS_2 metaG | ecosystem: Environmental > Aquatic > Non-marine Saline and Alkaline > Hypersaline >...
GCCTCCGGTGCAGCAATAGTTCTCGCTGCGGTTGGGATACATCTCACGGAACTCCATGCATACCAGGTTAAGGAGTTCACGCGGCTCCTCGAACAGCCCGCAGCTGCGCGCGTTGTTGCAGGAATCGTGAAAGGTGACCGGTTCGGGGTTTTTGGTCTTGTCGACATTGATGCGTCCTTCCTTGATGTACCGGAGCATCGTTGCGACTGAGCTCTCCATCATATAGGGCACATCGTGTTGGGCCCAATTAGGCCCCTCGCATCGGGTGGACCGATAGCCGTGACCGCATTCGGATATGACCAGCGTCTTTCCACGCAACTCAGTAACCTTCTCGTATAGCCTGCCAGCAACCGAACCGCCCAATGCATCATCGCCGGAGAACAACCCGAAGTTGGTCATGTCCCAGCCTTCGCTGGGCATGGTCCAATTCTCGCCAGCGACGTGGAAGATCTTCGCAGCATCCGCGATTGAGCGCGGATCGTATTTCACCTCGCGTGGATTGATCGAGTAGACCACGTCCGCACCCATCTTGTCCACTGGGATCTTCACGGTCGGATCGTCCAGTTCGTCCTGGAGTTCCTCCTCCATCCACTCGAGCGTCTCGAGGTAGTCTTCCTTCAAGACGCCCATCTGGTTGCCGATCTCCCATTGATCTTTGCTCACCACGGCGACGCCTTCGGGCATGACGCCAACCGATACTAACAGCCCGCGCATCATACGGTTGAACGTGGCGAAGTCCACACCCATCGGGCAGTTGATGGAGCAACGCCTGCAGTTCGTGCACTTGCCGAAGACGATGTCCTTCAGCTCTTCCAGGTCTTGATCGGTGGTGACGGTGTCTGCTCCTACCCACTTCGGGAACACCCGGCCCGTCCAGTCGAAATGCCGCTTGAACAGCTTGCGTGCCCGGTCGGCCTTGTACGCAGGCGCGTACGTGGGATCGCCGGGATTGGCCAAAACGTAGTGGCAGGAGTCAGTACACATGCCACAGTGGACACACGCGAGCATGGAGCCGGCAATCTGCCGATTCAGCTTCTGGCCCATCCGTTCGATGACTTTTTCGGCCTTCTGAGATCTATTATTCTTTTTGCTCATCTGTTTTTTCTCTCGTCTCAGGCGTTGCTATCGACTCTCGCTGCGCAGCGGGTACACACCGCGATACCCCATGCTCTTGCCGAAGTAGTACCGCGTGAACGGGTAGTAGAGGTAATGGGAGATCTTGCTGAACGGCACGTAGACCAAAAAGAATGCAGTCAGAATAAAATAGGTCAGCAGGTGCAATTCACCGTTTGCGGTCGAATTCGGTACCGACAGCGTGGCGAAGAAGAACCAAACCGTGAGCAGTATCAACGAGAAGTAGTCATCGGGTGAGCTTATCGCCCGCATGTATGGATTTGAGACGCGCCGTACTATCCTCATAACTCCAATCAGACACGCCAGCCCGATCGACACCTGTAGCAACAGCACGAGCGTCGAGTTCTCGAGCAGCCCCGGGGCATACGGAATGATGAACGACAAGGCGATCGCGGCCGTTACACCGCCGATATGGAATATCAAGAACTGCGCGTAGAAGAAGGGCTTCTTCCTGGTGCTCTCCATCGCCCATGGCATGGCGACGTTTGCCCACGAATACACGATGCCCTTCGCCTTCGTGGTGCCCGGCAGTCCAGTCTCTGCCTGCCTTTCCTTGCCTGCTTTGAACCGCTTCAGAAACCAGGTTATGCGCGTGATGTAAACCAGCGCCATAAAAACAAGTGCCACCTCTTGAAGTGTATGCTCCGCGAAGTGAAGCAGATCGCTTGTCTCATGCATGTTCTACTTACCCAAGGCCTCAACCGGGGCCTTAAACGAGTTGAATTGAGGTGTATCCAGAACGCAGATCACCACTTCTTTTATGCAGGTTTCGCCGCTCAAATACTCCTTCAGCACCTCCGTCATGACTCTGGCGCTCACGTCGGGAAGGACACCGTAGTAACCACAGCCCATGGCCGGAAATGCAATTCGCTCGATCCCCTTCTCCTCCACTGCTTTCAACGTGTTGAACATGGTCTCACTGAGTTTTTGCTCGATGCCATCCTCCTGAAAACGCGGGCCAACCGAGTGGACTATGAAATCGGCCTTCATATTGCCCGCCGCAGTTACCACAACTTCCGTCGTCTCGAGCGGCGACAGTTCCTCGAGCTCCTTCTGTATGGTTGGTCCGCCACGGGTGGAGATTGCCGTACCGAACCCCGACCCTAGTTGGAGATCGTGCTGTGCGTAGAAAACGAAGGCGGTGATTTCGAGATCGGTGATGTCGTCCTTTACGAGCTGGACGCAAGTGTTGTTCACTCGTGTGCCCTCTGCAATGGCCTGGGACATTGCGTCCTCTCCTTCGAGGCCTCCACGACGAGGCGGGTGGTAGTTTGAGAGACTCTGACCGACTGGGCTCGGAATTGAGCACTAACTCGCTGACTCTGTGCTCAGTGTACCTCAGGATCACATAGCGGTTCAATATATGTCAATATTTCCCAGAAAAACCTTATTTTTTGCAATACCATATTTCAACTTACACATACTGTATTTTCAAGACAAGTCGCCATAGCCCAGAAAATACAAATTTAATTAAACACACGAATGAGATTTAGCCATCTACGGTATCACCAAATCCAGACAATCACTTGCGAACTTGACATACGGTGGGTAGTTGGCCGATTATGCATTTCGTTAGATCATACATGAAATTTCTTGAATTACGCCATAAAACGCCGATTGAACGCAAAAATGCCAACCAAGACAACAAAACTCCTAACCACTGGTCAGGCCGCAGAACTCTGTTCCGTCACACCCGATACAATTCTCAAATGGATCAAGAAGGGTCGGCTGCACGGAGTTCGCACTGCCGGGGGGCACTACAGGATCGACAGGCGCGACTTGGATCCGCTGGTGGTAGAACCGAGCAACTTCGAGGTAATGACGCGACCGAGTCCCGATTGTGACCCGAAGCGCCTGCGATGCTGGGAGTATTTCGGTGAGGCAGGCACGGTCAAAGAGGAATGCCACAACTGCGTCGTTTACAGGGTCCGTGCGACTCGCTGTTTCCTGATGGCAGGAATGGATCGAGACATCGGTCATTCCCGACGTTTCTGTCAGAATTCCTGCGAAGACTGCGTGTACTACCGCAGAGTGAATGAACTCGCAACAAACGTGATGCTAATAACGCAGGACAGCGAACTCATCGACAGCCTGGCGGCTGAGCAAAACGACCGTGTAACCTTGAGGTTCGCGAGCAACGCATACGAAGCATCTGCCATGTTCCATGACTTCCAGCCGGCGTTTGCAGCTGTTGACGTTGAGCATGTACCGACGCGGGACACACACCTGCTGGACTCGTTGGCCGCCGACCCCAGGGTACCGGGCATCGAAGTGCTCCTTGTCGTGCCAGCCGATATGACGGGGAGAAAACGTCGCACGCTGAATCACGACCTGATTGTTGGGGTGCTCGAGAAACCGTTCAGCGTCGACCGACTCGCTGAAGTGCTGAACAGGGTTCCAATCAGGAGCCTGGCCCCGGCAGACGTAGGAAACTAGACAAGACAGCGTAATACAGGTCCCGTATATCACATCGTTCACGGGCGGCCTATGGACTCGAATCGGTCGGTAACTGACCTGCCTGCCGACAGATATGCCAGGCAGACTCGCCTGCCGGAAATAGGCCCTGAGGGTCAACTGCGCATATCCGCCGGCTCTGTGTTGGTTGTGGGATGCGGAGCCCTTGGCAGTGGTATCGCCAACAATCTCGCACGAGCAGGTGTGGGTCTCATTCGTATCGTGGACCGCGACGTCCTCGAACTCAACAACCTCCAGAGGCAAGCCCTTTTTGACGAGAACGATGTGGCTGAGGGACTCCCCAAGGCACAAGCGGCAGCGCGAAAGCTCCGTCGGGTCAATTCCACCATCGAAATCGATGATCGTGTCGAAGACGTCACCCCCCGCAATATCGATGCACTGTTGCAGGGCGTTGATCTGCTTCTGGACGGCACGGACAACTTCGAGAGCCGATACGTCATGAACGATGCGTGCATCAAACATGGCATACCATGGATTTACGGCGGCGTCATCGGGATGACCGGCATGACGATGACTATCCGTCCCGGATCTGGACCATGCCTTCGCTGCTTGTTCCCCACCGCACCACCCGCGGGAAGCGTCCCCACATGCGAGACCGCTGGTATTCTCAACACGGTTCCCGCAGTAATCGCGTCGATCCAAGCTACTGAGGCGCTGAGATTACTGTGCGGCGAACAGGCATCGTCGCATATGACTTACATAGACATGTGGAAGCTGTCGTTCAGACAAATGTCGGTTTCGCGTGATGACCAGTGTCCTGCGTGCTGCCTTCGCCGGTTCGATTACCTGTCCACTGACGAGACCGCAACAACCACGACACTCTGCGGAAGAAATGCGGTTCAGATAACACCCGCGGGGCACGACACGGTCGACCTGGAGCGACTGCAAGAAGATCTCGAAACGTCTGGGCGCGTCTCATTCAACGGGTCGGTCTTGAAGTTTGTCGTCGACGGCCGCGAGATGCTGGTGTTTCCGGACGGCCGAGCGTTGATAAACGGTACCGACGACGAGAGATTGGCAAGAAGCCTCTACGCCAGATACATCGGAGCATAGTCTCGACAGATGATCGCAGAACGAGGCCAGGTGTAAAGTTGCGGATTGTCGTCGACGGTCTACTCGAAAACGTCACCAACGGTACAACCGTTCTCGACCTGTTGCGACAACTCGACGAACCCACGAGTCACATCATTGTTGAGATCAACGGGTCCTTTGTGCACCCGAGCGTCTACGCCGAGGTACTTCTGCGCGATGGCGATCGGGTAGAGGTAGTTTACCCGGCGTTCGGCGGGTAGGTACCGCTATTGATCTTCCACCGCTGGAACTTTGCGGGCGATACTTCCGTATAATCTAGCAATGAAGTTCTTGTTTATTTTCTTTTTTTCGTTATTATCACCGCAGACTAGATCTTGGTTGTAAGGTTTGCGCCAGCAGATGCACCAACACTGTAGAATCGTAACGGGAGGACAAAGTGGCTGCGCTTCATACGGTCGATCAGCGAAAACAGAATGTTGCCGTCGACGAGTCCGAGGAAGTTCCTTTCTACGAGTTAGTACTGCTGGCCTCGGGAGGCGAAATGCGAGGCCGCAAGGTCGAGGTTCTGCAAGTCAACGTCGGCCTCAGGTGCAACCAGTCGTGCAAATATTGTCACCTGGATGCGTCGCCGGCACGAACAGAATGTATGTCACCCAAGATCATGCAGGATGTTATCGACGCGGCCGTGCGTACGCGTTGCCGTTTGGTCGAGATCATTGGTGGTGCACCAGAGCTGCACACAAAGTTCAGGTGGTTCATCACAGAATTGCACAAGCACGACATTCCCATCAGACTTCGCACCAACCTAACCGTGCTCCTGAGCAAGGGACTCGAGGACCTACCGGCGATGTTGCGGGACTTGGGGGTACAGATAGCAGCGTCGCTGCCGTATTACCGTGAGGAAGACGTGAGCGCCCAGCGAGGCAAGGGCGTGTTTGAGAAGAGCATCAAGGTCATCAAGAAATTGAATGCTCTCGGGTATGGTATTGATCCAAATCTCACTCTCGACCTCGTACACAATCCGATCGGCGCATCCCTGCCGCCAGACCAGAGTGCACTAGAGAAAGAATTTCGCCACGAGTTGAAGGAACTTTACGGGATCAGCTTTTCACACCTACTGACAATGACCAATATGCCCATTGGGCGGTTTTTCGAGCACCTGAAGGAGAGTGGAGAAGCCGAGAAATACATGACGCTTCTCAGAGACACTTTCAACCCGGCAACCGTGGACAAGGTGATGTGCCGCAACCAACTCACCATCAACTGGGACGGTGCCGTCTACGACTGCGATTTCAACCTGGGCTTGGACCTACCGGTCGTGGGAAAGAACACCATCGAGGACCTCGATCATGCAGCAGTCGTCGGACGAGCGATTCGCACCGGAAACCACTGCTTCGGTTGCACGGCCGGCGCCGGGTCGTCGTGCGCGGGGGCGCTGGTGAAACCGTGATGCTGACACGACCCATAGCTCGTGTGGGAACGATAAACAAGTCGATACTCACAGTTTATTTGATCGGAACTCTCGTACTTCCGTACGGGAGGGCAGCAACATGTGAATGCCACGATCACGTTGTGAACGCGGAGCATTGTAGTACAGACGATACGTCTGCCGTTGCCAAGGTGAAGCTGAAGCATCACTGCGACGCGATGATGGCGTGCTGCCTCGTCGATTTTGGACGGGTACTGGCGGCCGGTGTCTCGATTGCAGACACGTCAGACGAAGACAAATATGCAGCGACAATCACTACCCCCCACGCAACCGCAGATCAAGCCCCACCCAAACCACCACCACGCGTCTAAACAAACCAGAATTGTAGCACTTTCGCTCCCCGTCGTCTCAGGGAGACCGTTGGGTCTTTCCGCAACCAAGTAACGAGAGGAACTATGAAGACACCCACTGGCGCCGCGGCGTTAGCGCGTGGTGTTGCGTTGATCGTATTCATTATCGCAACGCCATTTGGAGCCGTGGCACAAGACGATAGCGACACACTGAGGCTCGAGACCGCTCTAATCATGGCGCGCGAGGCAAATCCGACAGTTCATGCTGCCGGCCTTCGCGTGGATGCATCGTTGGAGCGTATCCCGCAGGCAGGTGCACTCCCAGACCCCATGCTATCGCTCGGTTTGGTGAACCGCGACGTGCGCAGCTTCGGAATGGGCACCGCCATGGCAACGAACACCGTTCAACTTACGCAGCGACTGCCCTGGCCCGGGAAGCTCACGTTCGCCAAAGATCGAGCCACCCATCTCGCACGGGCAATGGAACACGATGCCCGCGAGGTTGAACTTGGTTTGTCCGCCGATGTGAAGTCGCTCTACGTGCAGATGGCCTACATGGACAGGGCGCTCGAAATCTTGGAACGCACGCGCAGTCTGCTGAGAGACTTTTTCGACGTGTCGTCGAGTTTGTACGCTGTCGGCAACGGCCGGCAGCAGGACGTGCTCCAGGCTCAAGTCGCCGTAGCGACGATGACCGAGGACATAACGGTCGTGGAACAGAACCGACATGCATCGGCTGGCCTCCTGAATGCGCTACTGGGCCGAGCGGTCGACACGCCCATCGGAGCACTCGAACTGCCTGAGATGGGCGCCCAGTTGCCGCCGTTGGATTCTCTGCTGCGAATAGCGGCAGCCCGGAGGCCTGCATACGCAGCTGCAGGCGAACGAAGTCTGGCGGCTGATGCCGACCTACGTGCCGCAGGGCGAGCCATTTATCCCGATCTGACTTTCACCCTTGGGTACGGACACCGGCCGGACTACTCCGATGTCGTGTCTGTGATGGTTGGAGTCAGACTGCCGATATGGGCCAAATGGCGTCAACTCCCGCTCCGCCGTGAATTGGAGGCAACCCGGGCACTGGAGGACGCCTTAGCAGTCGAGCTTCACAACCGCACCGCGTCGCGGTTGGGCGAACTCCGAGCCGAAGCGGTTCGCGCCGAGAACCTCGTTGAACTCTACGAGACGTCGATCCTGCCTCAGGCTCGAGCGGCCGTCGAGGCAGCATTGTCAGCCTACCGAGTTGGCAGCGTCGATTTCTCGACGCTGGTTGAGAGTCAGTTGACAGTCAATCGCTATTCAATCGATGCGGTGCGCCTAACCGCAGACTACCACCGCACCTTGGCACAGATCGAAGCTCAAATAGGCGGTCAAATTGGAGGTGGATCATGAAAAAGCTCACCGACGGATTGCTCCTTACGGCTACCCTGCTCGCCGCGTGCAGTGCCCCGGAGCACGACCACGAATCGCCCATGCCCGGGATGACCGCCGAAGAACACGCGATGATGCAGGCAGGTGGTATGCAGGGTCAGGTGGACAGCACCGGGCGGGCAACGCGCCAACCGGTTCACCTAACAGCCGATCAGGGAAGAGCCCTTGGTATAGTCTACGCCAGCGTCGAGAGAGAAACTCTCACACGGAGGATCCGAACGGTTGGGCTGGTCGAAGCGGCGGAGCCGAGAATCACCGACGTGACTCCCAAGGTCGAAGGCTTCGTAGAAGAGCTCTATGTGGCCACCACAGGTGAGTCGGTGGTCCGCGGACAGCCGCTGCTGACTATCTACAGCCCGATGCTCGTTGCCGCTCAGGAAGAACTACTTATCGCGAAGCGTCTGGCTGACAACCTCGAAGAATCCGACCTGGAATCGTCGCAGCACGCACTAACAATGCTCGAATCAGCTCGCCGGAGACTCAACTACTGGGATATCAGCGACGAACAGATCGCTTCACTCGAGACAAACGGAGAGGTGACCAAGACGTTGACACTCACTTCACCTGTCTCCGGTCTCGTTCTCGAAAAAGAGGTGGTTCTGGGCCAAAGAGTCTCCCCAAACAAGCGCCTTTATCGGTTGGCCGACCTCCACGAAGTATGGATCGAGGCAGAGTTGTACGAACAAGACATGCAATACGTGGGTGTCGGCTCTAGAGTACATGTCGAAATGGCAGCCTACCCTGGCGACCATGTAATGGGAGCAGTGAGCTTCGTTTATCCCACTGTCGACCCCACAACCCGAACGAATCGTGTGCGAGTTACCACCCCGAACCACGAGTTCCGTCTGAAGCCCGGAATGTTCACGAGTGCCTTCTTCGACGTGACAATTGGAGAAGCAGTTCTCACAATCCCGGCGCAGGCGGTGATCGCAACAGGCGAGCGGGATCTCGTGTTTACACGCGATGCTGATGGAACGCTGGTCCCGAGAGAAGTAACACCCGGAGGCCGCGCGGGCGATCGCATACAGGTGCTCTCCGGGCTGTCTGAAGGAGAAACCATCGTCGCGTCAGCGGCATTCCTGATAGATGCAGAATCGCGGCTGGGTGGCGGGTCCGGAATAATGTCAGGAATGGACCACAGTGGGCACGACATGCGGTCACAGCCGAATGACCCACACGCGGGGCACCAACACGATGATTGAATCGATTATTGCCTGGTCGATCAGGAACCGTGTGCTGGTCTTGCTTTCGACGGCCGCAGTGTTCCTTGCGGGGATAATCGCGATGCGGGACACACCGCTGGATGCGATTCCCGACCTGTCGGACGTGCAGGTCATCGTACAGACTGATTTCAGCCAGCAGGCACCTCAGATCGTTGAAGATCAGATCACATTCCCGATCGCTTCGGAAATGCTCAAGGTACCCGGCGCCAGGGTGGTGCGGGGTTACTCCTTCTTCGGCCTCAGCCTCGTGCACGTGATCTTCGAGGATGGCACCGATATCTACTGGGCTCGCGCGCGGGTGTTGGAATACCTAAACAGCATCCGACAGAAACTACCCAGTGGCATCGAGCCCGCACTCGGTCCCGATGCGACTGGCGTCGGCTGGGTATTCGAGTACGTACTCGAGTCGGACAGTCTCGATCTATCTGAGCTGCGGGCATTGCAAGATTGGCACGTCCGGTACCAGTTGACCGCAGTGCCCGGCGTATCAGAAGTCGCATCCGTGGGCGGGTTTGAAAAGCAGTATCAGATCGAAGTCGACCCCGATCGCCTCAGAGGGTTCAACATACCTGCCACTCGAGTCGCCCAGGCGGTTGGAGCGCATAATGCGGACGTCGGCGCTCGTGTCCTCGAACTCGCCGGACGCGAATACATGATACGCGGCCTAGGATATCTGGACGGCATCGATGACATCCAAAACGTAACGGTGGCCGTGACTGCTACAGGGACTCCGATCCGGGTTGCGGACGTCGCGAGCGTCCGATTAGGACCGGCGCCACGTCGTGGGTCGGCGGATTTGGACGGCAGAGGCGAGATAGTCGCCGGTATCGTTGTCATGCGCTTTGGCTCCGACGCACTAGAGACGATCAAGGCCGTCAAAGAACAAATAAGCATCCTGCAAGAAGGTCTACCTGCCGACGTTCGCATCCGTACGGCCTACGACCGCAGCGACTTGATCCACCGTGCGATCCACACTCTGCGGGAGAAGCTAATAGAGGAATCGATAATCGTAGCGGCTGTCGCGGTACTGTTTCTGCTCCACGCTCGTTCTGCTCTCGTGGCGATCATCACCCTCCCGCTCGGTATCCTCATGTCATTCATCGTAATGAGATTGATTGGCATCAACGCCAACATCATGAGCCTGGGTGGAATAGCGATTGCGATTGGTGCAATGGTCGATGCCGCGATCGTGATGATCGAGAACATGCACAAACACCTGGAGCGAGCCGACGCCGGAACATCACGGTGGAATGTTGTTCTCGACAGCACAAAGCAGGTAGGGCCACCGCTCTTCTTTTCACTCCTAATAATCACGTGCAGCTTCTTGCCGGTTTTCGCTCTCGAGCAGCAGGAAGGCAGACTCTTCAAACCGTTGGCATTCACGAAGACCTTCGCAATGGCGAGTTCGGCTCTGCTCTCGATCACCCTGGTTCCAGTGCTCATGGGGTTCCTGATCAAGGGCCGCATACCGTCTGAATCAAAGAACCCGCTGAATCGAGCACTACAGTGGGTTTACGCGCCAATCATTGGTTTCGTAACCAAACACCCGTGGCCCGTCGTCGTCGGTGCAATCGTGGTGCTGGGAGCGACAGTTTTCCCTTGGCAGCGCCTAGGCAAGGAGTTCATGCCCCCGCTGCAAGAGGGTTCGATTCTCTTCATGCCCACAACAGTTCCCGGTATCTCCATAGGGCAGGCGCGTGCCATCATGCAGTATCAGGACAGCGTGCTCAAATCGTTCCCGGAAGTAGAGCTAGTACTCGGCAAGGTGGGACGAGCCAACACCGCCACAGACCCGGCCCCCCTCGCTATGTGGGAAACGACCGTAACGCTCAAACCCGAAGACGAGTGGCGGGCAGGCCTGACCTACGATGAGTTGATCGACGAGATGGATCGGTCGCTTACTCTTCCCGGTATCACAAACGCATGGACCATGCCGATAAAAGGACGTATCGACATGCTAGCGACCGGGATCAGGACGCCGGTTGGCGTGAAGATCTTCGGTCCAGACCTGGATACGCTCCAGATGCTAGGGCAGCGGGTGGAGCAGGCGTTGCAGCAGGTATCAGGAACTCGCAGCGCGTTTGCGGAACGTGGAGTGTCGGGGTACTACGTCGACATCGATCCCGATCGTGTCGAGGCAGCCCGATACGGACTCAACGTCGCCGATATTCACGGCGGAATCGCTGCCACAGTAGGCGGAAGGAATGTCGCTACCGCCGTGGAAGGCCGCGAACGGTATGCGGTAAACGTCCGCTACCCGCGTGAATTGCGGGACGATGTGGATGAACTGAGAGATGTGTTGATTCCGGCTGCAAATGGAAGGCAGATACCACTGGGCCAAGTTGCCACTGTAGAGATCAGGCAAGGGCCGATGGCAGTTAAGACCGAGAACGCATTCCCGGTAACTACCGTGTTCGTTGATATCGAAAACCGCGACATTGGCAGTTACGTGGACGATGCCCGATCGATTGTCGCAGATGCTGTCGCGCTTCCTGCCGGATACACACTTGTGTGGAGCGGGCAGTACGAGTTCATGCAGCGAGTAAGAGAGAAGCTGATGCTGGTCATTCCCGTAACGCTCGCGATCGTCTTCCTACTCCTGTATGTCAATTTCCGCGCAGTTGGTGAGTCGCTGATCGTGATGTTAACCTTGCCGTTCTCACTCGTTGGAGGTGTTTGGTTCCTCTGGATTCTGGGCTACAACACCAGTGTCGCGGTTTGGGTTGGCTTCATAGCACTGGCTGGAGTAGCCGCCGAGACAGGAGTGGTCATGCTGATCTACCTCGACGAGGCGTTTGACAGGCGAAAGGCAGAAGGTCGTATGGAATCCGCCGTTGACGTAATTGACGCCGTGCGAGAGGGCGCCATTGAACGCCTGCGGCCGAAGGTAATGACCGTATTGGCAATCACTGCTGGATTGGCACCAATACTCTGGAGCACAGGGACCGGTGCAGATGTGATGAAGAGAATAGCCTCCCCGATGGTTGGGGGCATGGTGAGTTCGACGATCTTGACCTTGGTGGTGCTGCCGGCGGTGTACGTGTTGTGGAGGCGGTGGCAGGTTGACAAGAGCAGGATTATCAAACACGGCTGAAGGTGGTTGGCGGCCCCGCCCCGGGGCCGCCAACCATAGGTATTATCCGAACCGTGTACCGGGCGGTCGCATTGATTAAATTTGCATCGACATACTTGGGCGAAACGCCTGCTGAAATCTGGGGCCATTGCGAGGCAGGAGCCTCGTTTTTTTTCACTTGGAGGTTGCTCCGCATGAACGGGAAGCATGCAAGATGAGCTCGACCGATAACCGAGAAGCGGCGTTTCTTTGCAAGATCACAGCCGCGACCACTCACGAAATCCGAAACGTGCTCGCTATAGTCCAGGAGTCTGGCGGTCTGATCGAAGACATGGTCCGCGTGTTTGAGGACAGCGGCAGACTAAAACCGGAGCGGATATTGAGATCGGTTGAACGTATAGGTGCGCAAGTGACCCGCGGCTCAGAACTGATGACTGCTTTGAACCGCGTCGCACACGGCCTCGATCATGAAAGAGAGCGCGTCGACCTCTACCAGGAGGCAAGCCAAGTCGCGGTTTTGTGCGCCCGCATCGCGAAGCAAAAAGGTCATAAAATACAGGTCGTCCAGGACGAAAAAGACGTACTATTGACGGCAAACCGCATGCGCTTGGAGATGGCTCTGTTTGCCGGTTTGGAGTCTTGCATCGAGCAGTTGCCGGAGGCTGGAACGGTCATTATGCATTCTGGCCGAGCTGGAAACACTCCTACGGTCGATTTTGCCGTTGAGCACGTCAACGCCAACGACTTGCCGTCTCCAACCGAGGCAGACGGCTGGGGTCGGGTTATTGAGTGCCTCGACCTGTTGGGAGCCAACGTGGAGACGGAGGGGCTGTCAAGCCGTTTCAGATTCGGCTTTCCATCCGCGGATGTGGGGTGACATAATCATCTAGTCAGTACGGAGCGGGTGACAAACCGCACGAGCGGTTCTTCGCCGGCACCACTTTTGAAACCGAGAGGAATCAATGCACAAGATCAAGGTGTTGCTCGTCGACGACGAGGAAGATTATGTGAGGACAATGGCCGAGCGCATGGAGATGCGAGACGTCACCAGTCGTGTCGCATTGAACGGCAGCGAGGCACTCCAGATGGTTGAGGATGACGCACCGGACGTGATGGTTCTGGATCTCCGCATGCCCGGTATCGACGGAATGCAGGTGTTGGAAAGGGTCAAGAACGAGCATCCCAATGTGCAGGTTGTCATCCTCACAGGTCACGGATCGGAGCAGGAGGAAAAAGAGGCCCGCAGGTTGGGCGCGTTCCAATACCTGCAAAAGCCGGCCGACACCAATCAGATCCTCTCGACGATCCGCTCTGCTTGGCAGAAGAGTGTGAATTTTGTGAAGGATTCAAAAGCAGAGATGAGTAAGAGCGCCATGGCTGCGGCGTTTGCCGAAGGCGGATTGCCGGAAATGAGTCGCGAGGTCATGGAGAAGACGGAATCCGACAAATCC
>Ga0180432_10007719_pt1 | contig 13593 bp, 10 predicted proteins | sample SS_ome_10_FD_132414 | JGI IMG/M metagenome (GOLD analysis project Ga0180432, IMG submission 132414) | Hypersaline lake sediment archaeal communities from the Salton Sea, California, USA - SS_1_MS_2 metaG | ecosystem: Environmental > Aquatic > Non-marine Saline and Alkaline > Hypersaline >...
CGTCTCCTACGTCCCGCAGGGCTCGATGAGTGTGCTCAATCCCGTGAAGCGGCTAAAGGACTCCTACGGCGACTTCCTCGAGAGCCACGTGGCGGGAAAGACGAGACGCGACACGCTGGCGATTGCCAGGGATCATCTGCATCAGCTCGGGCTGCCGCCGAAGGTCCTGAATGCGTATCCGCACCAGCTGTCCGGCGGCATGCGGCAGAGGGTCACGATCGCGCTCGCCGCGCTCCTCGGACCGAGGATCATGATCGGGGACGAGCCGACAACGGCTCTCGACGTGGTCGTGCAACGCGGCGTCATTCAGTTGCTGAAGAGCATCCAGGACAACCTGAAGAACACGATCGTCCTCGTGACCCACGACATGGGGGTCCAAGCGAACATCGCCGACCGGATCGGGATCATGTACGCCGGGGCGATGATCGAGGAAGCAACGGCCGAGCGGGTTTTCGACAGGCCGCTCCATCCCTACACACAGTACCTGATCGACTCGCTGCCCAAGTTCGGCGACAAGACGCTGAGGCGGAGCGCTCCCGGAAGCCCTCCTTCCCTGGCGGAGCTGCCGAGCGGCTGCCCGTTCCATCCGCGGTGTCCTCACGCCATGGACGTCTGCGTTCAAAAGATGCCAGGCATCACGGTCGGGGAGGATCACAAGGTCGCCTGCTGGCTGGTCGAAGGAGGTCGCGATGGGCGCGCTTCTTGAAATCAGGAATCTTCGCAAGGATTTCGCGTTCGGCAGCCCGCTGTCGCGCCTGCGCATCACGGCGGTCGACGACGTCTCCTTCCGCGTGATGCCGGCGGAGATCTTCGCATTGGCCGGAGAGAGCGGGTGCGGCAAGACGACGACCGCACGGCTGATCCTCGGGTTTGAGGAGCCAACCTCCGGCACCATCCTGCATGGGGCGAACAGGAAACGCAGGCCGAGGAAGCGGGAGAAAGTCTGGTTCACGCAAGGGGTGCAGGCGATCTTCCAGAACCCGTTCGAGACGTTCAATCCGCTCCGCCGCGTCGAGTGCTACTTCTTCGAGACGGTCCGCAACTACGGGCTCTCGAGCGGCGGCAAAGGGGCAAAGACGCTGGTCGACGAAACGCTGAAGGCGGTCGGGTTGAGCTTCAGAGAGGTCTCGGGCCGGTATCCGAGCGAGTTCTCCGGCGGCCAGCTGCAGCGCGTCTCGATCGCCAGGGCGCTCTTAACCAAGCCGGCGCTCCTCCTCGCCGACGAGCCAGTTTCCATGGTCGATGCGTCGCTTCGGATGTCGATCGTGAACCTGTTCAAACAGCTTCGAGACGAGCTCGACGTGAGCGTGATCTACATCACACACGATCTCGCGACGGCCTACTACATCTGCGACCGGATCGCCGTCATGTTCCGGGGGAACGTCATCGAGACGGGCGGGGTGGAGAGCGTCCTCATGTCCCCCAAACATCCGTACACGAAGCTCCTGCGCGCGTCGATCCCGGAGGCAGATCCGAGCAAGAGGTGGAAGGAGCCGATCAGCCTGACCGACATCGAGCACGAGGAGTACCTGAGGCGTGGCTGTCGATTCGCGGGGCGGTGCCCGGAGGTCATGGACGTCTGTCGGGAGACCGTGCCGCCCGACGTCGACGTGGACGGCGTCCTGGTGAAGTGCTTCCTGTACGACGAGGGGACGATGAGACCGAAGCGAAGAGAGGTGTTCGCCGATGTCAGATGAACGATTCCTCGATCCGTCGCAGCCGATCGAACTCCGAGTACGCAATCTGCTGGAGCAGATGACCCTGGAGGAGAAGGTCGCGCAGCTCGCCGGGATCTGGAGTTTCCGGCTGTTCGAGGACGGGACATTCTCGCCTGCCCGGACCGCGGAGCTGCTCGCAAACGGGATCGGGCAGATCGCCCGTCCGGCGGGGGGATCAGGCTACGGGGCCGAGGGCTCGGCGCGCCTGACCAACGCGATCCAAGAGTTCCTGGTCAAGCGGACGCGCCTCGGGATCCCGGCACTCATGCACGACGAATGCCTCTCCGGATTCCTGATGAAGGGCTCCACCCTGTTCCCCCAGGCGATCGGCCTGGCGAGCACGTGGGATCCCGCTGCCGTGGAGCGGATGACCGACGCCGTTCGACGGCAGATGCGAGCGGTCGGGGTGCACCAGGGCCTCGCGCCGGTCCTCGACGTCGCCCGCGACCCGCGCTGGGGCCGCGTGGAGGAGACGTTCGGCGAAGACCCGTACCTCATCGGGGCCGTAGGCGCCGCGTACGTCCGCGGCCTCCAGGGCGAGAACCCGGCGGAGGGCGTCGTCGCGACGGTCAAGCACTTCGCTGGCTACGGCGCCTCCGAGGGGGGGATGAACATGGCCCCTGCCCACATCCCGGAACGCGAGCTGCGCGAGGTCTACCTGTTCCCGTTCGAGTGCGCAATCCGTGCCGCCGGCGCCGGGTCGGTGATGAACTCCTACGGCGAGATCGACGGGATCCCCTGCGCAATGTCGTACAAGCTCCTGACCGGGGTCCTTCGCGACGAGTGGGGATTCGAAGGGATCGTCGTCGCCGACTACGGGACGATCCTCCGCCTGGTGGAGCATCATCGGGTGGCGCCAGACAAGGGGTGGGCAGCGAAGCGCTGCCTGGAGGCCGGGCTCGACCTCGAGCTGCCCGATCCGGACTGTTACGCCGCGTCGCTGATCGAGGCGGTGAGGGAAGGTCGTGTGCCTGAGGCGGTGGTCGATCGGTCTGTGCAGCGGGTCCTTCGGATGAAGTTCCGCCTTGGGCTGTTCGAGCGCCCCTACGTGAACGTCGAGCGATCGAGGACGGCGCAGGTCCCGCGGCACCGGGAGATCGCCCTCGAGCTGGCCCGCAAGTCGATCGTGCTGCTGAAGAACGACGGTTGCCTTCCCCTGAACCCCGCAGAGACACGCATCGCGCTGATCGGCCCGAGTGTCGACGAGCCGAGGAACCTGCTCGGCGACTACGCGTACCCGGCACACATGGAATTGATGTTCGCGACGCGGGGCGAGGGCGCCGTCCGTCCGCCGGTCGATCTCGACGAGATTGTGGCGTCGGTCGAGGTCACGAGCGTCCTCGCCGCGATCGCGAGGCATGTCGACGGCGATCGGATCGTCCACGCGAGGGGCTGCGACGTAAGCGGCGGTGGACAGGACGGGTTCGCCGAGGCGATCGAGGCAGCGCAAGCGTGCGACGTCGCCGTCGTGGTTGTGGGCGACAGGTCCGGCCTGACGGTGGAATGCACCTCTGGCGAGACGCGCGATCTGGCGAACCTGAAGCTGCCCGGCGTGCAAGAGGAGCTCGTCCTCGCGGTCGCGGAGACCGGGACCCCGGTCGTGCTCATCCTGGCGACCGGCAGGCCGTATGGTCTGAAGCGGCTGGTCGACAAGGTGAGCGCGATCGTCGAGATCTGGCTCCCCGGAGAGACGGGCGGGGAGGCGCTGGCGGATGTCCTGTTCGGGATCGTCAATCCGGGGGGGAAGCTGCCCGTGACGTTTCCCCGAAGCGCGGGACAAATCCCGATCTACTACGCCCACAAGCCGTCCGGCGGTCGCTCAGAGTGGTGGGGAGACTACGTCGACGAGAGCGTCGCGCCGCTCTTCCCGTTCGGCCACGGGCTCTCCTACACGACGTTCGACTACTCGAACCTGACCGTCGTCGTCCGGGGCACGGCGAAGGACGGGATGACCCGCGTCGCCCTCAGCGTGCGTAACGCGGGGGACCGCGCCGGTGACGAGGTCGTGCAACTCTACGTAAAGCGGGAGTATGCCTCGGTGACGCGGCCCGTTCAGGAGCTCAAGGGATTCCGGCGGATCCGCCTGGAGCCCGGCGAGGCCCGTCGCGTCGCGTTTAACGTGCCGTTCGACGCGCTCGCGTTCTACGATCCGGGGATGCGCCTCGTCGTCGAGCCGGGGGAGTACGAGGTGAGGGTCGGCAGTTCGGCCGCCGACATTCGGCTGCGCGACGGATTCGAGATCGCCGGCGGGACTCGCGTGCTGAGCGGGCCGCGGAGATACTTCAGTGCGGCGAACGTGGAAGAATAGGAAGGGCGGCGCGGCGGGCGGTGAGCCCTGCCGCGACCGGGAAGGCATACGGATGCGAAAGGACGAGTGATGCAACGACTGAAGAACAGCGTGGGGATCTGGGCGTTCGGCGCCAACGCGACACGCTTCATGCCCGACGGATACCACGTCGCGGAGGGCAAGGAGACGATGGTCGAGCGCAGCCGGCGGGCCGCCGATGGTCTCGGCGATCTCGTCGACGGGTTCGAGTACCACTTCCCGGGCGAGATCGACGAGGAGAGCGTCGACGCGATTCAAGAGGTGCTCGGCGAGAAGGACGTCTACGCCCTCGCCCTGGGGACGTTCAACGACCCGCGGTTCCGCCTCGGGACGTTCGTCAATCCCGACGCTCGGCTCCGGCGGGAGAACATGAAAATCACTCAGCGGGGGATCGATCTCGCCGCCGAGATCGACGCGAAGTTCATTATCTGGCCGGGCGGAGAGGGGTACAACTACAACTTCCAGATCGACTACGTCCAGGCGTGGGAGTGGTTCGTCGGCGGAATCCAGGAGGCGGTCGAGTACGCGAACACGCTGGGCGTGACCGTCCTCCTCGAGCACAAGAACAGCGAGCCGGCGATGAACATCCTGATGCGAAACATCGGGATGGCGATCTACACCATCCACAAGATCAAGGACCGCGGCACCGACACGACGAACCTGAAGATCAACATGGACTGGCAGCACCTGATCATGAACGGCGAGAACCTCGCTGAGTATGCCTCACTCCTCGCGCACGACGGACTCCTCGGGCATCACCATGCCAACAGCGGGTGGGGAAGCTTCGATGACGACAACATCACCGGTGCCTCGTTCTTCATGCAGACGCTTGAGCTCGCCAAGGTTCTCCAGCGGACGGGCTACGGGGCCGACGGCGAGCGCATCGGCGCGGACCTGTTCCCCTACACCGAGGACCAAGTGGCCGCCGTCCGCCGCGCGCTCCTCCAGTGGGAGTTCATTTGGGATCTGGCGGCGAAGATCGACGTCAAGGCGCTGGAGGAGGTGTGGCGGAACAAGGACGCCGTACGCGGCCAGGAGATCGTCTACGAGGTCCTGGGCCTGGACGGCGCATACGTCGACCGGATCATCGAGGAGCGACGCAGCCAGTCGTAGCCCGGGAAGGAGGAGGGTGCCCGAGATCACCCGACGAGAGCGATGCGTGACAGCTGCCTGATCGGATTGGACATCGGAACCGCCGGGACGAAGGGGCTCCTCGTGAGTCCGAACGGATCCGTACTGGCGCACGCGTTCGCGGACTATCCGCTGCACACGCCGCACCCCGGCTGGTCCGAGCAGCACCCGGAGGATTGGTGGAAGGCGGCGGTAACCGTCCTTCGCGAGCTGGCGCGCGAGGCGGACGGGCACCGGATCGTCGGAATCGGCCTCACCGGCCAGATGCACGGTTCGGTCTTCCTGGACGAGCGCGGTCGATCGATCCGGCCGGCGCTCCTCTGGAACGACGCGCGCACGGGCGAGGAGTGCGCCGAGCTCGGGCGGCGCGTCGGCCGTGAGCGCCTCCAGAAGATCACCGGGAATCCGGCGCTGGCCGGCTTCCAGGCGCCGAAGATCCTGTGGCTGAGGAATCACGAGCCGGCACGCTTCGCCAAGGTTCGCCGGATCCTCTTGCCGAAGGACTACGTTCGATTCCGGCTGACCGGCGAGTTTGCCACCGACACGTCCGACGCAGCCGGGACGCTGCTGCTCGATCTGACCGAGCGCAACTGGTCGGACGAGATCCTCGATGCGATCGAGCTGCCGAGAGGCTGGCTTCCCACGGTCTTCGAGGGACCCGATGTCACCGGCGGGCTGCACGAGGATGCGGCGAGACGGACCGGGATCCCGGCCGGCACTCCGGTGGTGGGGGGAGGTGGGGACAACGCCGCCTCGGCCGTCGGTGCTGGCGCGGTCGGCTCCGGGACCGGTTTGGTCTCCCTCGGCACGTCGGGGGTCATCTTCGTCCACTCCGACAAGGTAAAGACCGACCCCGCCGGGGCCATCCACGCCTGCTGTCACGCGGTCCCGTCGAAGTACCACTTGATGGGCGTGGTCCTCTCGGCCGGCGGAGCGCTGCGCTGGTATCGCGACACGCTCGCGTCCGAGGAGACCTCGGCGGCGAAACGGCTCGGGCGCAATCCGTACGAGCTCTTGTGCGAAGAGGCCGTGCCGGTCCCGGCGGGAGCCGAAGGCCTGCTCTTCCTTCCGTACCTGGCCGGGGAACGGACGCCTCACATGGATCCGAACGCACGCGGCGCGTGGATCGGGCTGAGCCTGGCGCACGGGCGCCCGCATCTCGTGCGATCGATCCTCGAGGGCGTGGCGTTTGCGCTGAAGGACTCGCTGGTTCGGATCCAGGCACTCGATCTCTCGCCGGACGAGTTGCGCGCCGTCGGCGGGGGCATGCGAAGCCCGCTCTGGCGGAAGATCCTCGCCGCCACGCTGGACGTGCCGCTCCGTCGCCTGAAGGTGGAGGAAGGAGCGTCGTTCGGCGCCGCACTCCTCGCCGGCGTGGGGAGCGGCGTCTACGAGAGCGTGGACGAGGCCGTCGTCGAAGCGGTCCATCCATTAGAGGAAAGAGAGGTTCCGGATCCAAAGCTCGTTGAACTCTACCGCGATATCTACGATCGATTCACCCGCCTCTATCCGACGTTCGCTGCGGAGGGCGTCTTCGATAAGATGACGCCTCGCTAGGAGGGAGGTAGAAAGTGGAGTACCGGGCACTCGGACAGACCGGCTGAAGCCTGGGGATACTTTCACAGATGGGTAGGGTATCCCTTGAAAAGCCAACCCAAAAAGCAATCGTGCCCTCAATGGCACGAAGTCCTACATAGGCTGCACCCTCTCCTTTTAGCCAGTGCTCGGGGATTCATGGTATTCGAACCTGGGTGTTTGGCTTGTCGGAATCGGCGTACAGGTCTCCAGAAGTCGCTAGGGCTTCTCTGTAGACACAGCCAAAGCGCCAGCTCCGAGGAAGAAGTTCTTTCTACTTAACTAGACAGAGAGTCTGCATTGCTTTGTCTCTTCAAGCAGTTTGTCTAGCTCCTCTTTGGTCGCTTCCGAAACATCTAAGATCGGGGGTCTGCAGTATGCACATGGCAGCAATCCGAGTCGAAACTCAAGATGCTTGTAAGCGGCTATTATGTCTGGGACACTCGGCATACCGAATAGGTAGTTGGCTATAGGGGCAACCGCTGTTTTCTTAAGTTCCAGCGCTTTCTGATACTCTCCTTCTTCGGCGAACTTCCGAATTGCAACAGTCGTTGGTCCAAGGAAGTTCGCGAAAGGATCGACCATGCCTGGACACCCCATGATCGTCGCATACGGCTCGTGAAACACTGTCATGCCGTTCAGCACAGCTATCTTGTCTCCCGCCATTTGCAGAACCTGCTCAAGTTTGAGCAACCGTGGAGTAGTCTCTTTTATGGCCTTCACGTTCTTAACGCCTGCAATTCTCGCAATGAGCTGCGGTGACATGTCCACTCGGGTAACATTGACGTTGTTGTAGGCCATAATGGGAATTGAGACTGCATCACTGAGGTGTCGGAAGTGACTCACGTAGGCATCGTCGGTGAGTGCCCAGTAGTAAGGAGGCATGTTCATTACCGCATCCAGGCCGATCTTGTTTGCCTCCTCAGAGAGGCGCGTTGCGTGGCCAGTAGCTGTATGGATGGTTGATCCTACCACAGCAACTCGAGTACCTGCTACCTGTTGCACTGCTTTCCATATCTCAACCCTCTCTGAATCGGTGAGAGCAGAACACTCCCCCACAGAGCCCGTCGGGATAAGCCCGTCCATTCCGCATTCGATCAGATACTCCGTCTTCTTCGTGAGTGCCTCGAAATCGATCTCACCCGAGGCGTCGAATGGAGTCGTCATGATCGCGAAAACCCCTTCGAATCTCATGTAAACCTCCTTAGATTATCAAACCAGTATGCTGCCGTGTCCCAGCATTGGGATCAGTTCTTTGCTGCTTCTGGCCTCCCTTCTTGGATTTGACACTCTTGACGCGACACGCAACAGTTACTTAATGAACCCTAACATTCGGGGGACCCACATAAGAGCTTGTGGGACGAAAGTAATGAACATCAGCGCCCCCACGTCCAATGTAAGCATGGGTAGCGCCGCTCGAGCAACTCGCTCCAAAGGCAGTTTTGCAATACCTGCTGCTGCGAACAGCCCCACCCCCACTGGGGGAGTAACTGTCCCAAGACACACGTTAAACATCACAATCATAGCAAAATGAAGAGGATGAAGGCCTAGTTTCCCCACGAGAAGTGGGTAGAGAAGAGGAGCTGCAATGATCAGGCTTGGGCCCGCATCGACGAACATCCCAAGGATCAGCAGGAACACGTTTGCCATTAGCAAAATCGCAATCCAATTCGTTGTGATTGCTGAGATACCCGACACCACCATGTTCGCTGCTCCACTTACGGTTAAGAACCAAGAGAAGACCGTCGCTGAAGCAACAAGCAACATAACCGCAGCAGTGGTTACGACCGTGTCAAGTAGGATCTTCGGCAGTTGAACCAGGGGTAACTTGAAGACCAACAGTGCAACAAGGAGAGCATAGAGTGCTCCAACTCCTGCCGCTTCCGTTGGTGAGAATATCCCAAGGATGATCCCACCGATAAGGATAACTGGAGTTAGCAACGCGAGAAACGCATCCTTGAAGACCACTACCGCATCCTTGAGAGTAGCATGGGTCTCCTTCTTTGGGTAGTTACGCCTTTTCGCCAAGATGTGGACCACAATCATGTCGGTGACTCCAATAAGAATACCCATGGGAATTCCAAGAGAGAACAGTGCCCCAACGGATTCACCCATAATGGCTGCGTAAACGACAGCAAGTACACTGGGGGGGATAATTGGCCCTTGCAGCGATGACGTAGCCGTTATCGCAGCTGAGAATGGGAGATCGTAGCCGGCCTCTTCCATTGCAGGGATGAGGATCGAACCAAGTGCTGAGACATCAGCTACAGCAACTCCCGAGATTCCGCCGAATATCATGCTGGCAAGAACGTTGCTGTGAGCAAGTCCTCCTTGGAACCGCCCAATAAGAAGGTCCGTGAAGCGAACTATGCGTCTCATGATTCCTGCTTTTGCCATGACGTTTCCAGTGAGGATGAATAGTGGAATAGCCAGGTACACAAACGTATCAATCCCGGTAAACAGCCGCCTCATGACGATACCCAAGGGCATCCCCATCGCGAGCAGACCACTGATTGCCGCTCCAAGCAGTACAAACGCCACAGGAACTCCAAGGAAGAGGAGGAAAAAGAACACTAAAACTGCAATTCCGAGCGCCATCTGTCAGTTCCCCTTTTTCCTGTCTGCACCTGAAAAGATCAGGTCCAGGTTTTGCACAATGAGCAGTAAACTCCCTACCGCCACAGAAGCGTAAGGAAGAACCATGGGAATCCGCATCAGCGGCGAGTGACTTCCAGTGAGTCGATGGAGGATAGGAAAGCTCACCAACACGACAAGGACAAGAATCGACATCATAACTAGTCGGATCAACAGCGTAGCAATCCTACGCGTTCTCCTCGGCAACCTCTGATACAGCCATTCCAGAGCGATATGCGCGTTTCTTCTAAGCGCAATAGGCGCACCTAGAAACGCGAGCCAGATCATCATGTAGCGGCCAATCTCCTCCGTCCACATCAAAGGGTTGTTTAGCACGTATCGACAGAACACTGACAATCCTGTATTTGAGAGAATCGCAACGAGCAATAGAATTACCAGAACGACGCACAACCGGTCGAGAACAAAGCTGAGCCATGCAACACCTGTTCGCAAGAGAGCTATCGCACAACTAACCCCACACCTTGCGTTCATCCGATACATGTTCCTCGTTTTCTACAGATAACCAGTCAACGGCTACCCGGCCAGCGCGAGTGGCTTAGCCACTCGCGCTGGCTTTCTAGTACCACATGACAGGTCTCTGCGCTGTGTACCTCAAAGTGCACGCTGAAGACGACACTGCACTAGAGTCCCATTTCTTCTTCAATGTTGGCTACGGTGTCAAGAACACGGTCAACGACTGTAGGATCCACTACCGTTTTCAGCCATTCGAGTACGGGCTGCGCTGTAGCATCTTTGAATGCGTTGAGCTCTGCTGGCGTAGGTTGGTAGATCTCCATTCCTTCTTCCTTAAGGAAATCCAACACCGAGAAGTTGATAGAGAGCACCATACCTCGATGAATGAGCGAGGCTATCTCAACGCCTTCCCGGAGGATTCGCTGAAGATCAGTGGGGAGGCTCTGGTAGAAGTCCTCGTTAATGATTGTGAAGCTGTAGCAGTATACGTGCCCGTCGAGTGTGAGGTAGTCCTGAACCTCGTAGAACTTGAATGCACGAACTACCCACGGCGGATTCTCCTGTCCGTCCACGACGCCCGTCTGAAGGCTCGTATAGACCTCATGAATCGGAATTGGTGTTGCACTAGCCCCGAGAGCCTCAACTAACCTTATATACGCAGGACCTTCCATCGTCCGGAACTTGAGCCCAGCGACATCTCCTGGTCCGTGGATTGAGCGGGCGTTGTTCGTGAAGCTACGAAAGCCGATGTCTGTAATCCCAACGACCCGGATACCCTCCTCTTCAGCCATCCGCTCGATCAACTCCTGCATCAGGTCGCTTTTGCCAAACGCGAAAGCAACCGCGTAATTCTTGAACAGGTACGGAATTGTCCATGCTTGAGCCAGCGGGAAGATAGTCGATGTGCAAGCATCCGAGATGGATCCGCCCATCTCGATGTCTCCAAACTGGACGCCCTCAGCTATCTCTCTCTCACCGCCCAGCTGACCGCCTGGGTAGATCTCAACCCGAATGCGCCCTCCTGATGCAGTTTCGACGTAGCTTTTGAAGGCTACTGCCGCACCATGTGGAGGCTCTGTCTCCGCATTGGCAGGTCCGGCGTGAGCATATTTTATGACGTAGTCAGCAGCTGCTATACAGGTGGACACAAGTCCAATAACCAACAGCACAACACTCAGCACCACAGCAATACGCGATTTCATGGTACCTCCTTGTACACATAAGAAACTATCCCACAGAAAGCTACACGTGTTGTCTTTCCTCTCTTCTTCTCATTCCCTTCTCCTTATTCTCACCTCCTTTTCGTCCCGGGACATCACCAACCTCAGTGCTGTCTTGTGGACTTCTAAACCCTCCGGATCATCCGCCCAGCAGGACCCCAAGGGAAACATCCCTTCTTCGGATGATCTCATCACCTCTCATGGGCTTGGAACCCACACGCCTCGGCCACGGCCGCAAGCTGGGACTCGTTTAGCTCAAGGGTGCCTGCCCTCGCGTTACTCTCGAGCTGATCCACATTCGAAACGGACGGGATGACTGGTCCCATGCCACTGATCGAGAGCATGAAAGCCAGTGCGAGTTCGGTGACAGCAAGACCGTACTCAACTGCAAGTTTGTTGAGCCTTCGCAGCTTTGCGACTATGGCTGGCGTGCACGAATGCTTGACAAGCCCCTCGTCGAACAGCCTGTCACCTCGCTTAGCACTCTCCGGGTGTGCGTAGCGCTCACTTACCAACCCACCAGCCAGTGGGCTCCACGCGACAAACGCAATTCCATGGCGAGCGCAATAGTCCAGAACGCCTGTTCCTCCGTACTTCCCAAGCTCTCCATGGAGGATGTCAAATTGATTCTGCACAACCACGATTCGGCACCGCAGATAGGAGTTCCTTTCCAATACGGATTGGAACTTCGAGAGTTGCTCAACAGTGAAATTGGAGACACCCAGATACCTGACCAAATCGCACCTTATCAGATCATCTACAGCACAGAGCGTCTCGTCTGCAGGCGTATGTGAGTCGAAGAAGTGGAGATATAGAAGGTCGACGTAATCGGTTCTTAACCTTTCGAGCGAGGCATAGACACCCTCGGTTATGTTCGTCCTAGATAGCCAGCAATGGTTAGGAGTCCGTCCATCCATCAATGGGTAAACCTTGGACGCTAGAATGACATTCCGTCGCTGCCGAGGATTCAAACTGAGCCATCTTCCTAGCACTCGCTCAGAGTTTCCAGACGCATTGTTGTATCGGCTTGCGGTATCCCAGAATGTTACGCCCAGCTCAAGAGCTCGATCGAGTATACGGAGAGCCTCCGCCTCACCCAGGCGAGCCCCATCCCCAGTTTCCGGGTACCCAAACTTCCATGTTCCGAGCCCCACGTTCGAGACCCTCAACCCTGATCCACCAAGCTGGTGATAGGGCATTCCATTGAATTCGGATACAGTGAAAGGCAGGCCATAGAGCTCCGGATTTGGTTCATCGTAGAGACCGGACCGTGCTCCTCTATGCGTCATTTCATCGGCTCCCTTGGGGTAGAGATGCGCGCAAGATGCCCAGTTCTCACTCTCCCGCGTTATTCCACCGCCCCTTCATCTAAATAGCTCAGGATCATCCGAAAGTGCTCCTTCATGGCCGCGTTGAACCCTGCTTCATCTCCTCCCCTGATTGCTTCCAGGATCTTTCGGTGGACGCGTACGGTTGCTTCCACGGACTGCGGCGATCCCAGAAAAGTGGTCTCCTTCATTGCGCGGAGCAACGGATTGTTCATCTCGTTAAGCAACAGAGTCATCAATTGAATGACGAGCGGGTTCTTGGTTGCGCAGACCAAAGCGACATGGAAGTGCCGATCCGCCTCGAAGAGCCGATCCAATTCGTGTTTGTTCTTCGCATCTTCGATTGCATCCAGAGCTTCCTCGATCGCATCAATAGAATCCGTGTCAGCGCCTTCTCTAATCAAGCTCCACAGCGCGGGTTCCAGCGCCTCGCGGGCATTCCAGACTATGTAAGGGTCTGGCGTTGAATCGAGAACAGCTTGTGCACGTGTTTTCAAAACAGATGGATTGGCAGTTTCAGAAATGAAGCTCCCGGCACCGCTTCTGCGCTCAACTAACCCAGCCACGTGAAGGGCGCTGAACGCTTCACGAACAATTGCTCGACTCACCTGAAGAGCCTCAGCAACTTGGCGCTCCCCCGGCAGCTGAGCGCCTGGCTGGAGATCTCCATCAGCAACAGCTTTGGTTATGCGCTCAATGACTAAATCAAGCTTGCTCTTTGCGTGAATGGGATCCAATAGCTTGTTCAGGGAACGCTTCTGCATCGTCACCTCCATCTCTTGCCTGGCATAGTGGTCAGGCCACCATGCCGGACATACTACTACAGGAGCATTAGCAGTGTCAACTCGCAGCTCAGTTAGGCAATACTGGAAGCTGTAGTCAAAAGGTGACCCAGGAAAGGCTCGAGGCTGCGGATTGGTCGTTTCATTGCCCGCCTATGATGCCACCTCTGCTGACGAGTAGGATTTCGACATCTTCGGTGGGTGCCAAGCAAAAGTTCGAAAGTAGTCCACTAGACTAGCCGTTTTCGCTGCCACTCGACTCCACGTTTCAGCTCCCACGGAGCCGCTTCTTCGCTCCCAGCCACTTCCTCCTCCTAATCGGCGGTAGGGTCGCAGCTGTGTGAGTTCCCTTGGTGATCCCGGATATGCACGTAATTCGCAATGATGTCGTTGTCTCTACACAGC
>Ga0180432_10007720_pt1 | contig 13592 bp, 10 predicted proteins | sample SS_ome_10_FD_132414 | JGI IMG/M metagenome (GOLD analysis project Ga0180432, IMG submission 132414) | Hypersaline lake sediment archaeal communities from the Salton Sea, California, USA - SS_1_MS_2 metaG | ecosystem: Environmental > Aquatic > Non-marine Saline and Alkaline > Hypersaline >...
AGTCTGATTGGGACCAGTATCAGCGCTACAAGGCGGATGCCGAGCGCTGCCGGCAGTAGGAGCGCGAAAGGGAAGCACCGGCCGGCAGCTCGTCAATCGGGTGTACAGGCCCGATCCGGCATATGACGGGAACCGCGCGTAGCCCGACACCATCCTGGCGTCGGGCTTTGCCCTGTGCGCATGCTGCTTCCTCTCATGGCGGCCACCGCTGGGTGGGGCACGCCAGCCCGCAGGTTTCATTGTGCACCGAGTGAGCTGCTTCGGTCGACTGACCCGAACAGGCTGTCACACCCCGGCATGCACATTCAGTGAACCCCTCTGGTACGCTGACTCTCGGCGCACCGCCTCCTCGAAGAGCGTCAGACTGGCCCCGCACCACGGTGCCTTGACAAGCGACAGAAGATGTGGCAGAATAGTTCGGAGTCGAAGTGTTCGGGGCCGAAGTATGGAGAGTTGACATGACCGTAGATGCCACTGAGACGATTCACGAGTTCTTGACTCTGCTGCGCACTCTGAGAAGGCAAGGGCGCAAGATGCGCGAGGCAGGCCTGGGAGGACGGAAGGTCTCGGCGATGCGGCACTTGCTGCAAGCTGGTCCGCTGACCGTGGGGCAGCTTCGCGATTATCTCTACATCAGCGACAGCAGCACCTCCGAGATGGTCCGTGGGCTCGAGGAGGCGGGCTACGTAGCACGCACGCGCCCCACCGAGGACAACCGCATCGTGATCGTGACGTTGACGCCGGCCGGCCGGGCGGTCGCCCGCGAAGTACCCTTGGGCGGCGTGTCTCTCTTGCGCGAAAGACTGAAGTCCTTGCCTGCCGCGAAACTGGTACTTGTTCGTGAGGCCCTCTCTGAGTTGTTGCGCCTACTGGAGATCGATGATGAGGTCTGAGAACCTGACGGTAGCAGAGCTGCAGCGGGTCGGAACGGGGAGGGTTCTGCGTCGCTGTCTCGGCTGCCTGCGGCCCTACCGAAGGATGGTGGCGGTCTCGTACGTGCTTCTCCTGGCAAACAACGGGATCACGCTGGCCATGCCGTTGATAATCGAAGCGATCGTGGACCGCGGGATACGGGAAGGCGACACGAGCGTCATCGGTTGGGGCACGGCACTGCTCCTGGCGTTGGCCCTGGTGCGCGGCGCGTTCGCCTATCTCTCCGGTCGATGGACTGAGGTCGCTTCGCAGAGCGTGGCCTACGATCTGCGAAGCGCCATACACGAGAAGCTACAATCGCTCTCCTTCAGCTATCACGATCACGCTGAGACGGGACAACTGTTGGCTCGGGCAATCGGAGACGTGAACGGCGTACGGTTCCTCACGGGGCGGGCCTTCGTGCGCCTGGTCGAAGCGATTACTCTGGTGCTGGGCGTCTCCATCGCTATGCTGGCGATGAACTTCCGTCTTGGGTTGGTGACGCTGTCGATTGTGCCCTTTCTGACATATAGCGCCATGGACTTCGGCAGGCGGTACCGTCCTTTGATGAAGGCGATACGTGAGCAGGTGGCAGAGCTGACTACGCGCCTCGAGCAGAATCTGCGCGGCGCCCGTATCGTCAAGGCATTCGCCCAGGAACGGGCTGAGATCGAGCGCTTCGAGCGCGAGAACACCAGGTTGTTCTCCCTGGACCGTAAGGCGGCGAGGATCCGCTCGACGCAACTGCCTCTGCAGAGACTCATTGTCAGCGCCGGTACGATTCTGATCCTCCTGTACGGTGGCCAGTTGATCATTCGTCAGGAGCTGACCATCGGTGAGTTCGTCGCGTTCTCGGCCTACGTAGGCCAGTTGACCATTCCGATTCGCCGGTTGGGGATGGTCGTCGCCGCAATCGCTCTATCGGCGACATCGGGAGAGCGCATCTTCGAGATCCTGGATGCCGAATCGGAGGTGGAGGACTCGCCGGATGCGGTGATGCTGCGATCCTGTCAGGGGCATGTGCGCTTCCAGGAGGTCTCGTTCGGATACTTCTCACGGCACCAGGTGCTGAAGGGTATCGACTTCGAGGTCAAGCCTGGTGAGGTCATCGCACTGTTGGGTGCCACGGGTTCAGGGAAGAGTTCTGTTATCAGCCTCATCCCCAGGTTCTACGATCCCCTTGGGGGGAGTGTTCTGCTGGACGGGGTGGACATTCGTGGGCTGACACTGAACTCGCTGAGAGAGCAGATCGGAATCGTGTTGCAGGACACGACGCTCTTCGCGGGCAGCGTGCACGAGAACATCTCCTTCGGTCGTCCGACGGCCAGCAGAGAAGAGGTCATCGCGGCCGCGAAGGCGGCCTCGGCCCACGACTTCATCATGGAGTTGCCCGAGCAGTACGAGTCCAAGGTGGGTGAGCGGGGAGCGACTCTCTCAGGGGGACAGAGGCAGCGCATTGCCATCGCGCGCGCGATTCTCAAGGATCCTCGCATCCTTATTCTGGATGACGCGACCTCCAGCGTCGATACCGAGACGGAGGCGATGATCCAGTCTGCGCTTTCCAGGCTCATGAAAGGGCGTACCTGCTTTGTCATTGCACAGCGACTGAGCACCGTCCGACGCGCGGATCAGGTGCTGGTGCTGGACAAGGGGCGCATTGCGGCGAGGGGGCGCCGGACTGCGGAGCACACGGCGCACGATGAATTGCTCCGTACCAGTGGCCTGTACGCGGAGATCTACTACCGTCAGTTGCGACCTCAACTGCAGGGCGGTCTCGCGAGAAAGGACGGGGCTCGATGATTGGTGTGGGCGGGGGGCCGGTTTCGATTGGCCCGGGGCGGATGCTTCACTCGCTAGGTTCCAAGGAGGCAGCGGGCAGGATCAGCGGGAGCGTACTGCTTCGCCTCCTGTCTTTCGCCAAGCCCTTCTGGTGGCAGATGTGCGCGGCCACGTTGCTGATGGCCATCTCCTCGGGCGCAAACCTGACGTCCCCGTATCTCATGAAGATCGCCATCGACGAGAACATCGCGTCGGGCGACGTGCATGGACTGTTGATCACCAGCATGTGGCTGGCCTGTGCGCTCGGTGCAGGCTATGTGGCCTCGGCCGGTCAGAGGTACATCCTGTCTTGGGTAGGGCAGAACGTGTTGAAGGTTCTGCGCGGCAGGCTCTTTCGCAAGCTTCAGATTCTCTCCGTTCCCTATCACGATACTCACATCGTTGGGGTCACGGTATCGCGGGTGATCAACGACGTGGCCGTGATCAACGAGCTCCTCTCGACGGGGCTGGTGAGCATGCTTGGTGACGGGATATTGCTGATCGGGACTCTGGCCGTGATGCTGGCGATGGAGCCTCGTCTGGCGCTGCTCGCCTTCGCGGTGCTCCCTCCTCTGGTACTCGCCACGGCCTTGTTCAGCCGGAGGGCACGCGTGGCCTTCAGACGCACGCGAGAGAGCATCGGTGCGGTTGTCGGAGACCTGGCGGAGGATCTGGATGGGATGCGCGTGATCCAGGCATTCGCACAGGAGGAGATCGTCCAGGAGCGCTTCGACGTGACCAACCGCGCGAACCGTGATGCGCACGTCGATGCCATGAACCTATCGTTCATCTTCCTTCCGACCGTGGATGTCCTGGGAGTGGCGGCAACGGGCATCGTTCTGTGGTTCGGTGGGATGATGGTGGCAAGGGATACGTTGACCATCGGCGTGGTCGTGGCCTTCATGACCTACGTGAGCCGGTTCTTCAACCCGATCCGGGAACTGAGCCAGATCTACACGACGCTGCAGGCGGCGACGGCCGGGGGCGAGCGCGTCCTGCAGATGCTGGATGCTCCCCCTGCGGTCGAGGATTTGCCTGGTGCGCCCGAGCTGCCTCTGGTTGAGGGCCGGGTGGAATTGAGAGACGTGTCGTTCCGGTACGTTCCCGACAAGGGGGTGCTCCGAGGAGTTAACATAAGCGTGGCGGCCGGCGAGACGGTTGCGCTGGTCGGTCCGACGGGCGCGGGGAAGACCTCGATCGCCAATCTGGTGGCTCGTTTCTACGAGGTGAGTGAGGGTGCGGTGCTGGTCGATGGACACGACGTGCGTGAGGTGTCGTTGGACAGCCTGCACCGGCAGATGGGGCTGGTGCCACAGGATCCGTTCCTGTTTCCCGGGAGCATCGCCGACAACATACGCTTCGGCCGGCCGACCGCGAGCGACCGTGAGGTTGTGGAGTCTGCCAGGCTGGCGAATGCCGATGAGTTCGTTGGCAACCTGCCTGATGGGTACGAGACGCGCGTCTTGGAAGGGGGCGTGAATCTGTCGGTTGGCCAGCGCCAGTTGATCTGCATCGCGCGTGCGCTGCTGGTCGATCCGCGGATCCTGATCCTGGACGAGGCCACGTCGAGTGTGGATACAGTCACAGAGGCGTTGATCCAGGACGCGCTGGAGCGCCTGCTGGAGGGACGAACGGCCATCGTCATTGCCCACCGGCTGAGCACCGTGCGCAACGCGGACAGACTGTACGTCATAGATGCCGGCGAGGTTGTAGCGCAGGGGACCCACGAGGAGTTGCTGGAGCAGGGTGGATTGTACCGGGATCTGTACGAGCGCCAGTTCATCGCCTGGGGCGAGGAGAGTGCCTGACGGGTTGGCCGCACAGCTATAGAGGGCATGGCGTGTCGATGCGGAGCGCGCGGGCATGAAGTGCCCGCGCTACAGAACGGCGCCGGATGAATCCGGCTTCAGGACGCCGGCAGAGCGGGAGGCATCGAAGCCGGGCGGCATGTACATCCCCACAAGGATCTGGTCGAAGCGCCGTTCACGGGGCGCTGTCTCGTGGTCCGGCGATTCATCATCATGCGATCTTGCTTCCCAGACCAGGATGCCGCACAGCCATTGAGGGCATGGCGTGTCGATGCGGACCGCGCGGGCACTTCATGCCCGCGCTACGAAACGGCGCCGGATGAATCCGGCTTCAGGACGCCGGCAGAGCGGGAGGCATCGAAGCCGGGCTGCATGTACATCCCCACAAGGATCTGGTCGAAGCGCCGTTCACGGGGTGCTGTCTCGTGATCCGGCGATTCATCATCATGCGATCTTGTTGCCCACACCAGGATGTTGCACAGCCATTGAGGGCATGGCGTGTCGATGCGGACTGCGCGGGCATGAAGTGCCCGCGCTACGAAACGGCAACGGATGAATCCGGCTTCAGGACGCCGGCAGAGCGGGAGGCATCGAGGCTGCGCTGGATTGGACATCCCTGGAAGGATCCGGGTCTAGGTCCCGTGTGCGGGGCGCGGTCTCGTAGTCTGACTGTTCGTGGCCAGGCCACCCTGTCGCAGCCAGGATCACGGGCGAACCCATCTCACCGAGCTGGGTGTCCGCGCATGGCATGGGATGCAAGTTTTACTCAAGTAGGATTCAGATTGCTCGTGGGGCCAGCCGGTGTCACGGCTCATGGGCGTGAGGAAGCGAGGCATTCAACAAGGTGCTATTCTCGGATGAAGCCAGGAGGTACCGCGTCTTCTGCCTGGTCCATGCGCCCCGGCAGCACGCGGCGAACCCTGGACGAGAATCGATACTGGTCGGCTCGGTACGTGCTCCGGCCATAGCACGCGCGCTGGCCGTTGCTCATGAAGTCCGTGTTTACCACGAAGAGCACCGGCGCGCCCCTGGAGAGCCCGAGCATCTCGGCCTCCTCGCTGTTGGCGGACTTCGCCTCCAGGACAAAGTCTGAGAAGCCCATCGGGCAGCCGAAGTGCTGCTCCAGAAACGCCACGGCGGACAGGGTCGTCCAGTCCTGGGCCATGACCGGCGCGCAGAGCGGGTAGGGAAGATAGATCCACTCCAACGCGATTGGTTCCCCATCCGCAAGCCTGAGTCGCTTCATGAGGATCACTTCTGATCCAACAGGCAGGTCAAGTGCCTTCTGAACCTCTGAGGATGCAGACCTGATGTCCAGAATCAGAAGCCTGGATGAAGGGGTCTTTCCGATCGTGCGGATCTGCTCGGTGAAACTGATCAGGACGTTGAGTCCCTGGTTGACCTTCGGGCCGATCACGAATGTCCCTTTGCCTGCCCGCCGAACCAAGAGGCCTTGATCAGATAGATCGGCAAGCGCACGCCTCACCGTGACCCGGCTGACACCGAAGTACTCCATGAGTTCGTCTTCGGTTGGGAGTTGTTCGCCAGGAGCAAACTCCCCGGCCTCGATCCGTCGCCGTAGAAAGGCCTCTATCTGGTAGTACAGCGCCACGCCCCCGGAACGATCCAATTGCGGCACTGACTGCTCTCTCCTCTCGTCCAAGATCGATACCCCTACATTATACACTTCGCCCAGAGACAAGGCAAACAGGCACGACCGGGATCGATCGTGCCTGTCAACAGCAGCCACGCGCTCGAAGGCAGTCCGTGTCAGCAGCCTGGTGACGCGGACTGCTCAGGTGTGTTTTTCCAATCGCTGCCCTACGGGAGGAAGATGCTCACAGCCTCTTGAGCAGCACGGAGCACCAGATCATCGACAGCGGTGCCCACCACCAGGATACTGACACCCGTTCCACGGAAGGCGTGGAAGTTCTCGGGATTGATTCCACCCTCGGCCAATGTAGGCACACTCACAGCCCCGACCAGGGCTTCAAGTCGCTCACGCACGGTTGGCGCGATCTGGCCAGCGGCCACCCCCTTGTAGGTCATGCCCGTCATCAGCCCGATGAAGTCGACTCCGATTTGCTCCATCTGCCGGCCGGCTTCAGCCACGTCGGCAGGGGTCTCTGCGGGTATGCCTATGGGATACTGATCATCAGGGTGTATGATATAGGCATCCACCGTCAATCCACAACTGTGAGCCAGTTCCACTACGTCTTTGAGGTCCGCCAGGGTGTACTTGTGCACGTGCAGCCCGTCGGCGCCCGCGCGCGAGACGGCCATGGCCCCTTCCTCCGTTATGGGCATGGGCACCGTCTCTGTGAAGCCACCAGGCACGCCTACGGTGAGGAAGATATCTGGCCCCACCACGTTTCGCACCCCCTGGACCGTACGTACCACCCACTCCATTGGGATTTCGTGGCGTACCTGCTCCGCAGCGTGGGGGGTGGTAACACCCTTGTATCCACAGCTCATCGCAACACACGAGTGGTTCGGCTCGAGCATGCGAACGCCTGCTTGCACCACGGCATTGGCTATTCGAGAGTCGTCTCCTGTGAAGCCCGCGGTGAGGAGTGTGGTACCTCCGTGAAGCTCGATGGCCGCACGCACCTTCGCACGCGCCTTCTCGCATTTGTGCTTCATGTCGCCGGAAATCATGATAGTATCGCTGCCTCCTTCTGTCGATCAGTCTCAGGTATCAGTTTGACGCTACTATGCACGGTCCAGATGGAATGCGCTCCCCTAGACCTTGCCCCGCATCTTTGCCACCTTGTTCGTTATCACGGTCAGAATGCAGGCGACCACTGCCGAGATCACCATGGATGCCGCGAAGCCCAGTGGGTTGTTCGACAAACCGGGAGCCACGAACGTCGGCAAATATCCCATACCTTTGGCATTGAAGTACCCGCAGGAAATGCCGGCGACGGTGGAGGCCAGCAAGGCGACCGCGAAGACCAGCTTGTCGGAGAACATGAAGGGATACGATGCCTCCACGAAGGTTCCGAAGAACATATTCACCAGGAATCCCGGCAGAGCCACTGCCCTATCGCTCTTCCTCCGAGGGTAGATCACGTTGGCCAGCGTGATTCCTGCAGAGACCATCACGGGGCCGCACATGTCGATGGCCCCCAGGAAGCTGTATCCCTGCGTCTCCATCTCCAACAGGATGATAGGCAAGATCGCGGCATGGTAGATCCCCGCAATGGCTGCAGGCCAGATGAGCAGTCCCGCGACTGCCCCTGCCAGAATCGCGTTGAAGGACAGAGCTGACTCGATGAGGCCCCGAATCCCATCCCCTATGGCCAGTGTAACCGGTGCTAGCAGGAAGTGTACGAGGAGTCCCCCTGCAAGACCCGAGAAGGCCCCAGCGACGATGGTGGCCGTGGTGGCGGGGAACCGCCGCCGATAGCTCCAAGTGAGAAGATAGGGCGCTGCGACTCCGGCTACTACGCCGCCCACGATGCCGCCCAGGATGCCTGCGTCCTTGGACAACACGCCCGCTACCACGCCGGCTACTATGCCTACCTCGTCCAACCCAGAGACCTGACGAGCACCGATCGTGGCCACAATCACGGGCAGGGCTCCAACCAGGAGTTCGAACAGAGGACCAACGGTGCCTTGGAGAAACGAGATCTGCCCAAGCGCCAGAATCAGCGCCATCGCGATGAAGCCTGGCAGCGATGCCACCATGATCCCCCGAAGGCTAATGCGAGACCACACACTCCCCGAGGCTGTCTCCGTAGCTTTGCCGATTATGGGTGAATAAGACACCTTCCAGTGCCCGGCCAGAGCGGAAGCATACCCAACCGCGCGGGTCCGATTCGTGGTACCCGTGGTGCCAGACATGGAGATGACATTGACGCCCAGGGCCTGCGAGTCGGCCATCGCCGATCCTCCAGTTCCAACCGCGGGGATCTTGGCCTTGGCAGCGGCCGCAGTTACGGCCTTGTTGGTCTTCCTTGGATCGGCGCTGATCATGACCAAGGCATCGATCTCGCCAAGCTCGATGGCCCGCGCGATCTCCTTGTCCTTGATCTCAGCCTTCTCGTTGACCTCGCGCAGTGAACCCTCGAACTCCTTCGCAAAGCCATCCTCGGACTCCACCCACAGGGCAGAGTGGGTCTTGTCGGAGACCTGATCCATGGACGCGCTGGCGGCGACAAACGCCATCTTCGTGACCGACGCGCCCGTCGCCCCGATCTGCTTGAAGACCTCCCCGAGCAGTCCCCCTGGATCCTTCCCTCCCAGACTGAACAGATGCCCGCCACTACTGCCAATCACTGCTACGCGCTTCACAAGACTCCTCCTTTCGCCAGAGACCGAACTCATTTGATAACAAACAACACAATATTATAATAACATATTGTACGCCTCTTGTCAATACCCAAAACGCAGGTATGGGGATTCTCAGCGTGGCCGTACCGTCCGAAGAAGCCTCGATCGTTGGCAGAAGGATGAAGCCCGGTGGCTCAAGGGGCTCGAGATGCGGATCTCTTGCTGGATTTCGCACAATGTGTCGTCGAACAGTGTGACAGGGGGACCTGGACGGGGCGGTCATGGTGTGGATCCTCGAGTGAGACCAATCACGGGAAAGGGGCGACAGAGTGACCAATGTACCGTGGCAGCGATGGAGCAGGTGGCTGCTAGATGGCTCGACAGTTGACGGCGGAGAGGGCAGGGCAGAAGATCGGGGCCGGGCGCTGCGAGCGAACGCCAGAACGCGGCAATCGGCGCAGTGGATAGCGCGATGGGGAGTGGGACAGGTGAGCGGGGGCTATTCCCTTGAGGACTCCTGAGTCTGCACACGATGAGCTTGCCAATCTCTCCGAGTTGTGGTAGAATAGCGTCGTTGCTGGGGGATCGTCTAGTGGTAGGACGGCTGACTCTGGATCAGCAAGCCGGGGTTCAAATCCCTGTCCCCCAGCCATTCCCGGTGATGCCCTTGGAAGCCGAGCCGGGCAAGGCGCGGACTCTTCTGGTCCGCGCCGTTTTCTATTGGATCTGAATCTGCCTCCGTCGTTCGAGATCCCCGACGCTGCCGGTTGAGCTCGTGGCCGTTGAGTGGACCGCCCTGGAACATCCCGTAGGGCGCGGTCTGAGTCTTCGAAGCGGCGCGTACCTCCCGCAGCCTTCTGAGCCAGGCGCGCATCCTGCCATCTTCGAAGTCGGGCTTGCGCTCCTTGGTGTGGTGTCGCTCCCCTGGGGCAGTCAGGGGCCGTGGTTGCACAATACCACGCAAAGGGGGTCGCTGTCAATAGGCAGTTGTGTGGGGTGCCGTTCCTCGACCCAGGCGGGGCACCGAGGTACCCCCACTCTCGGAAGTCAACGCTTGTCTTGACAAGTCGTATGAAGTAGCCTAGCAGCTAGTTATGATGCCTGGATAGATACAGAGAGGGAAACCTATGCCATTGACCAGGGACGTGCTCACACCCCAGGAGGTGGCTGAGTACCTGCAGTTGGCTCCTGAGACGATCTATCGCTACATCCCTCAGGGGAAGCTGGTGGCGTCCAAACTGGGCCGCCAGTACCGTGTGCCAAAGGAGAACGTGGAGCTGTTCCTTCTGGCCACGTCTACGGCCGGGGCGGCGCAGGTACGGGCCTTCTCGCGGACTCTGATTGCGCAATGGCTGGAAGAGGATCGAATCGGCGGGGACACTCGCGCGATTGGTGACCGGCTCGTGGACGCCCTAGAGTCGTCGTGAGATCGGAATCGACCGGCACACGCTGCTGTTCTCAGACGTTTCTGGTCTCGTGCGGAAGCCCCATTCTCGGAGTGGCAACTCCGCGCTCCTGGTGGTATAATTACCCGGCAAGACTCGAGACGGCTCTAGTTATCAAGGCATTGGCTTGATACGGACTACATCGCTGGATGATGAGTCCTGAGTGAGGTGGGTAGGATGTCCTTTGTACGGATCACAGTCAACCCCCATCAGATGGGTGGCGTGCCATGCATTCGGGGCCTGCGCATACCGGTAGCAACGGTCGTAGGGATGCTCGCAGAAGGCATGACTGAGGAAGAGATCCTCGATGCCTATCCTGACCTGGAACCGGAGGATATCCGGGAGGCCCTTCAATACGCAGCCGAAGCAGTGCGCGAGTGGGAGCTTCCCCTGGTGACCCCTGCATGAGATTCTTGGTGGACAACGCACTCTCGCCAGCAGTCGCGGAGGGCTTGCGCGCAGCCGGCCATGACGCGGTGCATGTCCGAGAGTACGAGTTGCAGTCGGCCACAGATTTGGCCATCTTCAGTCGGGCAGCGATCGAAGATCGTGTAATCATCTCCGCTGACACGGACTTTGCCACTCTGCTGGCACTGCGCCAAGAGAGCAAACCATCCGTGATACTCTTCCGTCGTCGCACAGAGCGCCATCCTCAGCGGCAGTTGAGCTTGCTCCTGGCAAACCTGGGATCAATCGAGAAGGCCCTTGACACGGGATGTGTGGTCGTCTTTGAGCAGACCCGCGTCAGAATCCGTCCGCTCCCGATTGGGAGGGAAGAGCCTCCAGGGTGACCAACATCACCCTCGACCTTCGCGAAATCCTCGCCGCTTCTGAGGCGGTCGAGACTGCCGGTCTGCCCATCACCATCCTGCGCCCAGGCGACTTCATCCGTCAGTACTACCCCGAACACGAGGAGTATCCTCAGCTTCCTGCTCCCCGAAGCTAGCAGCGCTGAGCGCTGCCCCGTCAATCGCTCTAGAGCTACCCCTGCATTGCGCGCATTCTGCCCGTTGACGCGAGTTTATCTCGCGAGCTACCGAGGGAGTGTAGGTTGGTGCCGAGGCGCACCGGCTTCCAGCGAAAGGGGGCGTGGCAGCAGCAAAGTGCTACATCTCGGCAGCGCGCGTGTCTTCGCCGGACGTGGTGCACAGTGGCTGGACCGGGCGAGTTCTCGTGAGTTCGGGTGCCAACAGGTCCTCTGCACCGGAGCCAGGATTCGTCCTGGGTCAGCCTCGCGCAACACTTGACTTCATCCCCTGGCTGGTCTATCATAATGGCGGCGCTCAGAGGAGTATCTCGTATTGGCCCTCACATAGCCGTGGCCGAGGCTGGCCGGGGGGGATGGCGCGGAAGAAGAAGAGGAGCCGATCACCAAGCGGAGCTTGATCCCGAAGGGTGGTCGGCTCGTTGTGTGTTACGCCGATAAGGTGGCAGCCAAGTGTCCGCAGCCGGATTCGTCGGTCGCAGCTGAGTAGCGGGCACACTCGGGATCTGGGCAGGCAACTTCGCAGAGTGGGGAGGCTTTGAGCATGGATATCTTTCGCATTCACGACGAGGTTCTACGCCAATACGAGACCTACGTGACGAGCTTCCTCAAGACCCGGGATCCAGAGATCGAGTCCTTCGTCAGAGAGAGGATCTCGGGACAGAAGAGGCTATGGCCTGATGCCCTGATCCAGTTGAATCTGGCCTACGAGAAACGGGCCACTGTTGACGAGTTGACGGCGGAGGGTCTCCTCCACCGTACGTGCAGGGACATCTTCCAGACCGAGTGGGGGCCCTACACACTGTATGGGCATCAGGCCGAGGCTATCGAGAGAGGCGTCAGACGAGAGAGTTTCGTCGTGACCAGTGGGACCGGGTCGGGCAAGACGCTGACCTACTTCGTCCCTATCTTCGATGCGATCCTGCGGGGGAACCCTCAAGAGCCCAGAGTCCACGCCATCGTCGTCTACCCCATGAACGCCTTGGTGAACTCCCAGCTGGAGCAGCTCTCCCTGCTGGAGCAGGTCTACAAGGCCCGGACCGGCAGCGAACTCCCGGTGCGTTTCGGCCGCTACACGGGCCAGGAGTCAGCGGAGCAGAAGCGGGCCATGCAGGCGCGTCCTCCCCACATCTTGCTGACCAACTACGTGATGCTAGAGTTGATGCTGGTACGCCCGCACGAGCGTGGCTTCGTGGATCGCGCGACTGCGGCCCTCAAATACCTCGTCCTTGACGAGACTCATACCTACAGAGGCAGGCGGGGGGCCGATGTGGCCATGCTCATTCGACGCCTGAAGGAGCGATGCGGAAACCCCGACCTGGTCTGCATCGGGACCAGCGCGACAATGGCCTCCGGCGACTCGCCGGTCACGCGACGGGAAAAGGTGGCCTCCTTTGCCAGCACTCTCTTCGGCACAGAGGTTCAGCCGGATAACGTGATAGAGGAGACCCTGTCACGCTCGATTCCCAGGAGGAGTCCGCCAACCAAAGAAGAACTCGCGGACGCGCTGTTGGGGAGCTTGCCCGCAGCCAACTGGGAGGCCTTCTCGCGCAGTCCTCTGTGTGCCTGGATCGAGGAAGCCTTTGGGCTGGATACGGAAGAGGGCGGACGGCTCTGCCGCCGCACACCCATCGAGCTTCGAGTAGGCGCCCGGCAATTGGCCGAAGCAACGGGAATCGAGGTCGAGAGGTGCGAGGAGCGATTGAGGGGGCTGCTACTACGGGGCAGCAGTGAGGTTAAGAAGGCCGATGGCGAGCCGGCCTTCGCTTTCAAAGTGCACCAGTTCATCTCTCAGGGTGACTCGGTCTACGCCACCATTGAGGATGCGGAGGCACGGGATCTCACTTTGGAGGGCAAATACTATGCCGGTGGTGGCGGTGACCGAGTCCTCTTTCCCCTGCGCTTCTGCCGGGTCTGCGGACAGGAGTACTATCAGGTCATCTGGGATCACGCCAAGCACAGGATGCGCCCGGATCAGGGGCGTTTCTCCTACATGCTGGACGACGAGGCGGAGGAGGACACCGAAAGGGGCTACCTGATTCTCGACCCGGAAGGCTCGTGGCCGGGCACTCTGGAGGCTCTCCCGGAGCACTTCTTCGCCAAGAACGGCAAGCTGAAGAAGGAGTTCCGCCCCCACGTACCGGTAGGGCTTCGGGTGCAGCCTGACGGGACAGTCGTTGAGCAGGGCAAGGGCGCAGGAATCGGATGTTGGTTCATCATGAGGCCCTTGCTGCTGTGCCTCAATTGTGGAGAGGCCTATACCAGGCGGGACAAGAATGATTGGCGCAAGCTGGCGGGTCTCTCCAGCGAGGGACGCAGCACCGCTACCACCCTCCTGACTCTGTCAAC
>Ga0180432_10007721_pt1 | contig 13592 bp, 10 predicted proteins | sample SS_ome_10_FD_132414 | JGI IMG/M metagenome (GOLD analysis project Ga0180432, IMG submission 132414) | Hypersaline lake sediment archaeal communities from the Salton Sea, California, USA - SS_1_MS_2 metaG | ecosystem: Environmental > Aquatic > Non-marine Saline and Alkaline > Hypersaline >...
GGGCGCCGGCAGCATAACAAAGGCTATAAGAAAAATGCTAATCCGTTTTGTTATAATCACGATTTCGGACTTCTCACTCCACTTCCAGTCACTTTGTTCATACCCGTCCCCCGACCAACTGAGGTCTCCCCATAATCAAAGAGCCTGCCCCGTTCGGAAAGCTCAGGGCAAGCTCTGAGCGAATCAGCGTGGGACCTGCACAAATACATAACGTCCGGCTGATTGTACCATCACTGAGCCGCCGATGCGACAGCAAATTCTCATCCTCATCGCGACCCACTCAAAGCTCAGATTATTCTTGACGTTGGCCGGTGAGTTGTGGTATAAATAAGGTAGAATCGGTGGATTATAGGCCTTTAGGTGGAGTTTTTGGCCATATCTGGTTAACAAGCCCGGCAAAAAGGCCGAATTAATGAGGTGCATCGCTCTTTGACAAGGATTTTGTGCCTCAAAACAACAATATTATTACATATCAGCGAAGAATTTGTAGAAGTTGCGTCCTTAAATAACCGCCTTTAAAAGGGCCTGAATAAGGAAGGAGGTAGCCGCATAGCCACAAGAATTTTTCCCGGTGGAAACCAAAACAGTAACGATTAATGTTCGGCGCTTTGGTGCGTGACCGAAGCGCAATTACTAAAATTCTCTTGAAGGGAGGATAATAATGTTCAGGAAATTAATTTGTATCATTTCTTTTGTTGCCGTGCTCGGTCTTGGGCTGTCGATCCCTGCTAAAGCCGCCGATCCCGATCTCGTCGGGTACTGGAGTTTTGACGAGGGCGCCGGCACGACCGCTTTCGATTCGAGCGGCAACGGTAACGACGGTGTGTTTGTCGGTGACCCGCAGTGGGTTCCCGGCAAGCTGGGCGGCGCACTCGAGTTCAACGGCGATGATTATTTAGACTGCGGGAACAATCCATCGCTGGAGATTCGCGACCAGATTACGATAGCGTTCTGGTTTCAGGTCGAAGCGTTCCAGACCACGTGGGAAGCCTTTCTTTCCAAGGGTGATACTGCGTACCGAGCCAGCCGCGGCGGCGGCGACGGCAACGGCACCCACTTTGGCATCTCCGGCACCAGTGCCGGCGGTGGCAACGGCCACTTCAACGGGCCCACCGTCATCACGGGCGGCGACTGGCACCATTTTGCCGGAACCTACGACGGAGCTACCGGCAGAATATACATCGATGGCGTTCTGGACGCAGAGACTCCGGCCACGGGACAGATAAACATCGAACCCGAGAACTTCTGGATCGGCAATAATTCTCAAAATACTGGCCGTTTATTGCACGGCCTGATGGACGACGTGCGCCTCTACAGCCGGGCACTGACGGAGGATGAGATTAATTTTATCATGGCCGGCGGCGGAGCAGAGTACCCGCTTGCCGCCGGGCCTTCTCCCGAGGACGGCGCATTGCTGACACAGACTTGGGTGACCTTAACGTGGCGAGCGGGCGATTTCGCCGTTTCGCATGATGTTTATTTGAGTGACAATTTTGACGATGTCAACAGTGGCGCCGAAGCTGCATTCCAGGGCAACAAAGCCCTGACCGACACGATGCAAATTGTCGGCTTCTTCGGATTCCCACTTCCAGACGGTCTTGTTCCCGGCACAACTTACTACTGGAAAATCAACGAGGTCAACGACGCCGATCCGAACAGCCCCTGGATAGGCGACATCTGGAGCTTCACGGTTCCGTCGAAGAAGGCTTACGATCCGGCGCCTCTTGATGCAGCTAAGTACGTTTTTACGGATGCCGAGCTAAGCTGGACCGGCGGCTTCGGATCGCAACTGCACACCGTCTATTTCGGCGACGATTTTGACACCGTCGCCAACGCCAGCGGCGGGGCGCTCATTAGCGAGACGACCTTTGATCCCGGTACTCTCGAAAAGGACACGACTTACTACTGGCGCGTCGATGAGTTCGAGGCTCCGTTCACGCACAAGGGCAACGTCTGGAGTTTCAGCACGATCCCGGACATACCGATAACCGATCCTAATCTGGTCGGCTGGTGGAAATTCGACGAGGGCGCCGGCACAGTGGCCGTTGATTCGTCCGGCCATGACAATCACAGCGAGCTCCGCGGTGATCCGACATGGGTCGAGGGAATAGATGGGGGTGCTCTGGAGTTTGACGGCAGTGGCGACTACGTGGACTGCGGAAACACTTCGTCACTCTGTCCCACGACAGAGCTTTCGGTGATGGCCTGGATTAAGGTCAATCCATGGACCAAAACGTGGGAGACCATTCTCGCCAAGGGGGACAACTCGTATAGACTGGCCAGATCGGGAAGTGGTAATGCTACCCACTTCGGTTGTGGCGGCACCTCCGGCAACAACTTTGACGGGAGCACCGTTGTGACGGACAATCAATGGCACCACGTTTGCGGTGTGTATGATGGAGCCACGCAGACTATTTACATTGACGGTGTGCTAGATACGGCCATCCCATCTACGGGGAACGTAACCGCCAGTACATACAGCCTTTTCATCGGGGAAAACTCGCAATCGACGGGCCGCCACATGACCGGCCTCATCGACGACGTGCGCCTCTACAACAAGGGCCTGACGCTTGAGGAAATCATGGAGGTCATGAGAGGCGACACGACTGTGGCCGGCAGCCCGAGTCCGCGCAGTGGCGCGCTCATAGACGTCAAAGCGGCTACAGCCCTTACTTGGCAGCCCGGAGATAATGCGGTACAGCAGGACGTGTACCTGGCCACCGATCGAACGGCCGTCGAGGACGCCGACGCGACCGATACGACCGGCGTCTATCGAGGCAGGCAGGCCGGGACCAGCTTTACGCCGGCCGAAGGCCTCCCCTGGGGTACGGGACCGTACTTCTGGCGTGTCGATCAGGTCAATAACGACGGGACAATCGGCACCGGCAGAATCTGGAGCTTTACGGTTGCCGACTTCCTGATTGTTGATGATTTCGAGAGCTACACCGACGACGATGCGGCCGGAGAAGCGATCTGGCAGACCTGGCTCGACGGGTTCGGTGTCAATACGAACGGTTCGGAATGTGCCTACACGCTTCCGCCTTATGCTGAGCAGACAATTGTTCACAGTGGCACGCAGTCGATGCCGCTGCATTACAACAACACAGGCGGCGTCTTGAATTCAGAAGTTTCGCTGAAGCTGGGTTCGCCGCCGCGCAACTGGACCGATGAAGGAGTCGGCGAATTGTCGATCTGGTTCCAGGGCAGGGCGGCGTCTACCGGCAGCTTCGTGGAAGGTCCGGTCGGTACGTTTACAATGACCGGCTCCGGCGCCGACATCTGGAACAACGGCCCGGCGGGCAATCGTCATGACGAGTTCCACTTCGCCTATAAGACGCTTACCGGCGCCGGCACGATTATCGCCAAAGTCAACAGCCTTGAGCGAACGCACGCCTGGGCCAAGGCCGGTGTGATGATTCGCGAGACGCTGGAGGGCGGTTCGCGGCACGCCTTTGGTTGTGTCACGCCCGACAACGGAGTCGCTTCTCAGGGTCGTATGGATCCTGGTGCCGACAGCTTCAACACAGCCGAAGGCGGCATCACGGCGCCTTACTGGGTGAAGCTCGAACGCGATCTGGCCGGAACCTTCACGGTTTCCCACTCCGCCGACGGCTCATCCTGGGCGCCTGTAGCCGGCGCACTGGCTGAGAACATCCAGATGGGTGCAACCGTCTTTGTAGGACTGGCATTGACCAGCCACGATGCAGCGCTGACAACCGAGGCTGTGTTCTCCAACGTCCAGATTATCGGCAACGTTACCGGCATGTGGCAGCACCAGGATATCGGTATAGCCAGCAACGCAGCCGAGCCGATGTATGTGGCCGTCTCGAACGCCACGGGCGCGTCTGCGGTTGTGGCCCATACCGATCCCGCTGCGCCGAACGTTGACACGTGGACCGAATGGGTGATTCCGCTGTCGGAATTCTCCGACAAGGGCATCAACCTGAACGACGTCGACAAGATTGCAATCGGCCTCGGTTCCGGCAGCGGCACGGCCGGTCCCGGCGGTTCGGGCATTGTCTTCATTGACGACATCAGGCTGTATCGTCCCAGGCCGTAGTTTTGATTGAAGATTGACTATTTGGACGTGAGCGGACGACAGAAACGCGAAGTCCTTTTCATATTCAATAGTCAACAGTAAGTAGTGAATACAAGGGGCTTGTACATCTTAATTTTGTACAGGCCCCTCTTTTTGTTTCCTGAAATGGCTGCGTATTTCTGCGGTGGCTGCCAGCCAATAAGATACGAGCAACGAACAAAAACGCAGCTATAATGCCGGGCAGGCCTCTTGTGGTTCGAGGTGACATTCGAGCCAGTTGGCGGCCATCAGGGTGAAGTCATCGAAATCAACCTTGCAGTCGCCGTTTATGTCGCCGGGTAGCCGCATCCGGCAGTAAGCGACTTGAGGCCCGTCGAGCACTACGGCGTAAATCTGCCGGTTGCCGTCGCGGTTGTCCTGCCATACCACCGTGTTGCCGCTGATGGCCGGGTTGGTCTGGTCGGCGGGATTGTCGGTGATTCGGAATCGTCGGCCGGTCGTGAGGTTGTAGCCGAATATGTCCCAGTTGCCGGCCCGGTCGTCCTGCCAGACAACGATATTACCGTCGATAGCGGGATTGATCTGCGACGACTCTCCGGCGGCGATTGGGAATTCTCTGATATTGTCAGGCTCGGAGATTCTGGCCGCGAAGATGTCCCAATTGCCTGAGAAGTTATCCTGCCAGACGACGGTCTTTCCGAACGGGTCGCCTGAGATAGCCGGATTTTCCTGCTCGTGATCCAAAAGCACAACGTCGAAGTCGGCGGGTTTGTTTCTCTGCCAGATATCGGCGGCGAGAATATCGGGATCGCCGAAATACGTGTCCTGCCAGACTGCGGTGGTTCTGTGCAGAGCGACATTTCGCTGCTCGAACTCGAAATTTGCGATTGCGAACTCTGCCGGATTGGCTAAGTCGGTGATGTCGGCGCCGTAGATGTCGGTATTGCCGGCCGGGCCGTCCTCCCATGCCACGATGTTGCCGTAGATGGCCGGATTCTGTTCGTCATTGTCGGCGATCTGGCTGACCGGGTATACGAAAGCTTCGTTGTGGTCGCTGATGTCGGCGGCGCTGATGTCCCAGTCTCCTCCGTCATCGGCAAGAATGAAGTCCTGCCAGACAACTGTGTTTTCGTAAATCGCAGGACTCATCTGGTCGCCGTCCTCGCCCAGAACGAACAGAAGTGAAATTTTCGGCTCGCTCAGGCTTGCGACGTAGATGTCGTAATCGCCGAACTCGGCCACGAATTGCTGCCAGACGACAAGCTTGCCCTGAGCGGAGTCGAATGGGTCACCATATATCGCGGGCATCTCCTGATCGTCGGTGGTGGGCCAGACGGGGAATTCCTGCCAGGCCCCGGCCGCCCGGCAATAAGAAAGCGTCATAATAACCAGAAGCGCCATAATGTATTTTGCAGATTTCATTATTAACACCCTTGAGGAGCGTATAGCGTTTAGCGGATAGCGTATAGTATTCTGGCCCGCTTCTATCCGCTGTACGCTATGAACTCAGCACTTGCCGAAGTGGCGGAGACCGGCCCCTGCCCCTACGGCACAAAAGGCCGCCAGCACCGTACCTTTCCCGTGTTCCGCCACACGCCGATCATCCATCGCCTCTCGGCGAGCGACGACCGGCGAGCTAATACCGGCAGGCTTAATCGTGGCTTTACTCTGCTTGGGCTTATCGAACGGGAGCTTAATCGGGGGTCGGTTCGGCGCCGGCGCCGGCGCCGGTGTCAGGGGCCTGATCGGAGTCGGGACCGGGCTTGGCGCCGCGTCCGGCGTAGGAGCTGCGCCTTCGGTCTCGGCTTCGGCGTTGGAGATCTTGATCTTTTCAAGGAGCTTGAGCAAAATGCTGGCCGCCTCGGCGTTGACCATATCCCTGCTGGCGAACATCAGCGGCGCCAGAGCCTGATCGACCTGACCGATGCCGAGCAGTTGATAGCCCAACAATAATTGGAGATCGGCATCGGAGCTGAACAGCTCAGCTTTCTCGGCCAGGTCGTCAATTTGCGCCACAAGCAGATCTTCTTTCGGGTACAGACCGCGAGGATAGAAAACGCCTTCCTTTTCAGGCTTGACCTTCGCCAGCGCGGCCCGAAGCACCTCGGCGGCCCTTGAGTACTGCCTGTTCGCCATCAGCGCCTGGCTGTACGCGAACGGCAGCACCATATCATCCGGTGCAAGCTCCATCGCCCGGGCGAATCTCTCCACCGCCCTGTCATAATTACCCGCCTCGAAGCCTTTGACCGCCTCCTCGAAATAAGTATCGACCAGAGTCGCCTCGGCCGGTTCGGCAGGTTGCGTACCCAACTGCTGGTAGACCACTTTCTCGGTCACCGGAGCAGGTTGATAGGAGGAGTCGTCATAGTTGTAGTAGTTGTACGTGTAGTAATTGTACGAACCTGTATCCACCTCGCGGGCGATCGGATAGTAGCCGTGCCAATAGTACGGGTGGTAGCCGTACCAATAGTATCTCCTGTACCTGTAGCTCAACGGCCAGTAGCCACCCAGACTGACGAAGAGGTACTTACGGTGATAGTAAGGGTAGTGATACCTGAATCTGAAGTACGGCCCGTGATTGTAGCCTATGACGCAACTGTATCGCGGCCAAATTATCCGATGCCGCAGACGATCATAACGATCATGGAAAAGGTGTTCGTAATGAGGCGTATGCGAGATGCGGTACGGCCGGTCGTGATAAACCACTCGCGAGTGCGTGGCCGGTGTGTAATGATGCAGGCGCGTTGTGGCTGTCCTGTTGGCCGGGGCGGTTCTGGTGTGAATCACAGTCGTAGTGCTCTGCGGCGTGACTTTCTTTCTCGATATCCGTGTGCTGTTGGCCACAGTCCCGGGTCTTGCAGCAACGGCATGCTCGCGGGCGCCCGGTGTGCCGCTCCGTAGAGCGTCTCTTTGGCCGCGAAGAGCAACACTTCTGTCGCTGTCGCCGCTTCGCAACGTACTCGAGCTGCGGGACTTCCTGCTGTCGAGGATCGACCTGCTGGTGCGTATGTTATCCGTGCTGCTCCCGCCCACAGTTGGGCTGCGCGTAACGGACTTTCGCGAGGCGGAGATCGACGGTGTTCTGCTGATTGTAGAGCCGACTGCGCGGGACGTGCGCCCCTTCGATGATCCAATGACCGATACTCTGCCTGAGCTTGCAGCCGGCTGCTTTGCACCAGTGCCGATTGAGTTGCCAATGCGCGACCTCGACGCACTGGTGCTCGAATCCGACCGGCTGCCTGAACTCGCAGCCGGCTGCCTTGCTGCTGAAGAAGCGGACGGCCTGTATATGCGAATCGTACTGCTGCTCCGTGACGTTCTGCCGGAACTTGTTCGGCTGCTCGAACTCCCGGTCGACCGGCTCGAAGACGAGGAAACGGATGGACTCCTTGCGGTTATAGGACTGCCGATACTCGACCTTGTGCTTGTGGTCGGTTGCCTCGTCGAAGAGGAAACCGGTGGTCTGGTTATCGTTATCGATCTGCCGATGCGTGTTCTGTTGCTCGGACTGAGGCGGATACTCGAGCTTCGGCTGACCGAGGTCGAACCTGTTGAGCTTCGACTGATCGAGGTGCTTGAAGAAGGTGTGCGGGAAGTCGAGGAACTGGGCCGCCTCGAAATAGTAATCCGGCTGGACGTCGATCTGCTCGGGCTTCTGCTGGAAGATATCGTGCCGGACCGGCTCGGAGCAGGCCGGCTCACTGTTATCCGGCTCGAACCGCTTCGGCTGGGAATCGAGCGGCTGGACGAGATAGAGCTGGAGCGGCTCGGCGAAGACCTGCTCACCGTTATTCTGCTCGAACTGCTCCGGCTGGGAATCGAACGGCTGGACGAGATAGAGCTGGAGCGACCTGTCATCGATCTGCCTACAGACATTCTGCTCGAACTGCTCCGGCTGGGAGTGGAGCGGCTCGAGCTGATCGTGCTCGAACGACTCGGGCTCGGCGCCCTCCTGACAGACGTCCTGCTCGAACTGCTCCGGCTCGAAATCGACCGGCTGGGACTGCGGCTGGCAGATATCGAACTGGAGCGGCTCGGTGTCGACCGGCTCACCGACGTTCGACTGGAGCTGCTCCTGCTGGGAGAGGGTCGGCTAACAGATGACCTGCTCGAACTGCTCCGTGTCGGCGTTGGCGCGCGGCTCGGCGCAGAAGACTTCGCCGCCTGAGTAGACTTGCTCGAACTGCTGGAACTCGAGCTTTTTCGCGAGCTTCTGGCCATCAACACGGAATCGGCGGCAAAAGCGAAGAGGAAGATCAAGAGAATCAATCGGAAATCGCATGTTCTTGCCGGACCAACCTGAAATTTGGAATTGTCTTTATACGTGAGCATGACAGCCTCCTTTCTTCTACAAAACCGTAAAAGAGCTTATGCTCCATATATAACAGGCAGGAATCTGCACTATCGTAACAAATTTTCCGCCCCAAAATTTATATTCTTCAGCAATTTTTATTTGTTCAAAAGCTCAATAGCTGGGGGCAGGGAACTGGAAAATTACCCAGATTGCCATCCTCAATTCATTTTGCCGGGATTTGCAGGTTCACATCGAGGCAAAAACAGAGTATAAAATCAGCCATGAAACTAACTACCTACTCAAAAGAAGGATCAGTATCCTGTGGGATACTGACGGATGCCGGACTGATCGATATCGTATCTGTCTGGAAAAATGATGAAAATCCGCCGCGGAGCGTTAAAGAGATACTCGAAAGAGGCCCGGCGTGCCTTGCTCAGCTCGCCGAGCTGGAGAAATCCGGGGCTAATCGCCTGCCGCTCGATTCGGTCAGGCTGCTGGCGCCGATCACCCAACCGGGCAAGATTCTCGCGCTGGCGGGCAACTACACTGAGCATATCAAAGAAGGCGGCGGCAAGCTGGGCCTTGCCGACTCGCCGCGAAACACGACGGTGCCGCGGCCGTTTATCATGCCGGCAACAGCCGTGGCAAATCCCGGCGACGAGATTCCGTGGCCGGCATACAGCGAGACGATAGACTACGAGCTTGAGCTCGGAGTTGTGATCGGTCGGAAAGTCAAGGCTGCGCCGATAGAGAAAGCTCTTGATGCTATCGCAGGTTATACTATCGTCAACGACGTCTCGGCGCGCACGGTGACATTCAAGAAGAACCGCGCCGAGCGCCCGTGGGACGAGTTCTACGACTGGCTAAACGGCAAGTGGGCCGACGGATTCTGTCCAATGGGACCGTACCTGCTGACCGCCGACGAGATCGAAGACGTGCAGAATCTCGATATGAGACTTACCGTAAACGGCGAGGTCCGTCAGAACGCCAACACCTCGCAGATGATTCACACGGTCGCGCAGATCGTTTCGTTCATGAGCAATCTGATGACTCTCGAACCTGGCGACGTTATCGCCACCGGCACGCCATCGGGCGTAGGCTTCCCAACGGGCAATTTCCTCAAAGCCGGCGACAAAATCGAAGCGAACATCGAGAAGCTGGGCACGCTGGCAAACAGTCTGGGGCCAAAGCCGGAGACTTTCTATGAGCCGTTGTGAAAAATTCGCTGATCTCTATAGGGGCTGTTGAAAGAGTCCCGTAGTGGCAGTTGAGATTGCCGCGCGATTCTTCGAATCGGCTCCTTGGGGCCAAGCCCGCAATGACACACGAATCTTGTTCATCGTCTTGAAAGGGAGAGAAGATGAGAAACATTACATTTCTATCTTTGGTCGTTGCGGCTGCTTTCCAGTTTGCCTGTCCTGTCTTTGCCGGGAAAGCAGACAATGCCGAACGCGGCCGGATTACCGGTGTTGTGGTCGAAGCCGCTACTGGAAAACCCATCGCAGGAGCTTACGTCGGAACAGGCGACTTCGGCGACTCCGGCGGGTCCAACTATTCCAGACATCGTCAACGGGGTCTCCATGCGAAAACCAAGACCGACGAGCAGGGGCGGTTTGTCCTTGAAGGTCTCGCCTTTCAGGATCATCCGTTGGTAGCCACGCATCCGGACTTTGCCCGGAACGATCTGACTGTTACTCTGCTTAAGGGGACTCCGGCGCCGAACGTCAGAGTCGGCCTCAAGCCGGCGGCGAAGATCGATGTTACCGTAGTCGATCCTACCGGCCGGCCGCTCGAAGGCATCTGGCATTTCAGGCTCGAAGCTCTGGGCGGGCGCCGTTTTATCCCGCCGGGGCGAGACCCGCACCTGTCGACTTTCGCATCAAGCGTCTGGGACCAACGTCCGGACCTGCGCAAATCCCTGACTTCCACGGGCTTTGCCTTTACCGGCCTGGAAAGCGGCGAATACTCGATCGGTATCATAAAGTACTCGATGATCGAAAATCCCGCGCCGGCTCCGGCCGGAATGACCAGGATACCGCTGGATACCGCCAATGTGGCTTACTATGGAGGTATCGCCAGTGTCAAGGTCGAGACCGGGCAGGTCAAAAAAGTCCGCGTCAAACCGGCGGAACACGATACGAACATTACAATCAAGTTGCCGCAGGTTCCGGAGAAGTCAAAGAAAATGCGTATGTTTCCGTTCGTACTTATAAGTCGAAACGTCGGTCTGTTGCTGTGGGACGACGGAAAGGCACACCATCCCGAGGACCATCGCCTGGGCCGCTTGCAGAAAAACGCCCTGTACTACAATATGGTTGTAGATGGAGATGTCTGCAATATCAAGAACCTGCCGCCCGGCACTTACAGTGTATTCGGCGGGCCCATGTTTTTCATGAGCGCGGCTAAGATTGAAGTTTCCGCCGGCCGCGAGGTGACGGTTGATCTTCCTTCGTTTATGCCTAGCGAACAGGCAAGAGTCAACCTGTGGACGTTCGATCGCAAGGTCAGGCTCGAAGATAAGCAATGCAGCGTCTCGCGGCTCTGCGAGCTGGTTAGCGCCGGCACCAATTCGGATCCGCGAATCGTCGCCGATCTCTTAATTAAGAATGAAAGACTCAAACTGGCCAATCGTGAAGCGACTATCTGGGAATTGATGGAGGAGATCTATCTGGCCAAAGGCTGGAAACTGACTGAGCAGGGCGACCGCACGCTGCTGCTGGGTCCGGGCAAGTGAGGCCGCAAGCGAGAACTTTCTACAATCCACGTGTATAAATATGTCAGCGCGAGCGGATAACAGGACTTTGGTATCCGCTCGCACTGGTATGTCTAAAGACGATTAAACCTATCGTTGAGTTTCGAACTTATTTCTGTTTTTTGGCGGCCACCTTTTTCTTTACGCGTTTGTACTCCAGTGTGCCGCCCGGCTGCTCGGAGAGTTGGCCGTATTCGTCCAGTCCATGTACATCCGACTTCATAGTCTTCTCGTCGACCTTTTTGTAGACGATTCCCATACGGGAAACCTCGCCATATTCGCCTTTTTGTTCGTTTCTCATGGTGGCTACGCCGTACTCGGCGAACCACGTGGCCTTGCCGCTGCCGCCGTTGCTGTCGAATCCGATCTGCTCCACCTCCTGTTGGTCCGGTTTGTAGAAGATGATGCCGTGATACTCGAAGTCGAAACCTTTGAAATGCATGCTGATAACATGGTCCTTCAAGACCCACTTGTACTCGAGTTCGTACTTCTGTCCTTCCGGCGTTTCGCCGGCCCATTTGCCGATCATCCAATTGCACCCGGTCTGCTGCAAGGCGTCAGCCAGAGTATCCTGCGCCGCCGCTGCCGAAGTCCAGACAAAAATTCCGACCGTTACCGCCAGAAAAATCCTCGCGGCATTGCTCTTGAGTCCTGTTGATTTGCTCATTGAGATCTGCTCCTCTCTTGAATAAAGGTTAAAAATTCGTGGCCGTACGTGTTCGCCACTAAACTCAAACAGTCTATCATATTCAAAACAGAATTGCCACAGTACAAAAATCACCATTTTGATGCGGCGGCATCCCTTTTAGTAAGACTGACGGAAAGGGATGCAAATTGTGACGAAATATTGTAAGATTTCTCTGGAATTTAAATAATCTCATCATGATTATTGAGCAATTGGAAAGGGGCGGCAGTGCCCGGCCGTTCCTGGATAAGTAGAGACTTGAGGTAGGGTGGGCTCCGCCCACCAACTATGATGCTACCCGATAAGGTTCTTAATGGAGCGATAAAAATGGGAATGAAACGTCGTGAATTTTTGAAGAGAGTTGGCGCCGGAGCGTGTCTTGCCGCGACCGGGTGTTTCGGGGCTTCCACCGGAGCCTCCAGGCGAAAACCGAATATTGTTCTGTGTATGGCCGACGACCAGGGCTGGGGCGATATGACATATAACGGCCACCCGGTCCTGAAGACGCCTAACTTCGACGCGATGGCCGCCGAGGCGCTGCGATTCGACCGCTTTTACGCCGCGGCGCCGGTTTGCTCGCCCACGCGCGGCAGCGTCATGACCGGCCGTCATCCGAACCGCTTCGGATGCTTCAAGTGGGGCCACACACTTCGCCCAAAGGAGATCACAGTCGCAGAAGCGCTAAAAAGGGCCGGTTACGTCACGGGCCATTTCGGCAAATGGCACTTGGGCTCGGTTCGCAAGGGCAGCCCAGTCAATCCCGGCGCCAGCGGTTTTGACGAGTGGCTCTCGGCGCCGAACTTTTTCGATAACGATCCGATCCTAAGCCGGGAAGGTGTGGCCGTCCAGACGCAGGGCGAAAGCTCGATGGTAACGGTCGACGCCGCCATCGAATTCATCCGCAAACACGCGAAGACGCCTCAGCCGTTTCTTGCCGTGGTCTGGTTCGGCTCTCCGCACGGACCTCATCAGGCGATTGAGCGCGACCGCGCGCTTTACGCCGATCAGGAGAAGAAATTCCAGCACTTTTGCGGCGAGATCACCGGCATGGACCGGGCGTTCGGCAAGCTGCGAAAAGAGCTGCGCACCCTCGGAGTTGCTGAAAATACCATCCTGTGGTATTGCAGCGACAATGGCGGCCTGAAGACGGAGTCTACAGGCGGCCGCGGAAAAAAGGGGCAGGTCTATGAAGGCGGACTGCGCGTGCCGGCTATTCTCGAGTGGCCCGCCCGCTTCTCCGGACAAAGGGTAACCAAAGTCCCGTGCTACACGTCGGACATTTATCCTACTCTCCTTGATATCACCGGCGTGCGGATGGCGAGCCAGCCGCCTCTGGATGGAATCAGTCTGCTGCCGCTGATCGCCGGAAAAATGAAGTCCCGGCCGAAACCGATGGGATTCTGGAATCATCCCACCGGCGGCATCAGCACACCGAGCGCGAAATGGATGGCCGAGCTGCTCGCGGCACAAAAGGGCGGAAACGAAGTCGGCGACCGCTCCCGCCTGCGCATGGATGCCGGCGAGATTACGAAGCAATATCCCGAAGATACTTACCCCGGCCACTCGGCCTGGCTCGACTGGCCCTGGAAGCTGCACCGAATCCAGGACAAGAAAGACAACGTCAAGTGGGAGCTGTACAACCTTGTCGACGCCCCGCGTGAGCAAGACAATGTGCTCGCTCAGAACAACACCAGAGCGGCATCCATGAAGTCCCAGCTCGAAGCCTGGCTGAGATCGGTGGTCCGCAGTCTTAACGGCAAGGATTACCGATGAATATCATATAGAGGTGACGATCTGATATGCTAACCTGTCCGAGCTGCAA
>Ga0180432_10007722_pt1 | contig 13590 bp, 7 predicted proteins | sample SS_ome_10_FD_132414 | JGI IMG/M metagenome (GOLD analysis project Ga0180432, IMG submission 132414) | Hypersaline lake sediment archaeal communities from the Salton Sea, California, USA - SS_1_MS_2 metaG | ecosystem: Environmental > Aquatic > Non-marine Saline and Alkaline > Hypersaline >...
AATATGCATATCTGATATGATTAATGACCAACACGATCTAATTTATGAAAAACGATAAATCACTCCCTTATCGTTCCGTTATTGGCTTTGCATTGCCAACACCGTATAAACTCAAGCGTCCTTCAACCTTTTTCTCTTTCCACACTTCACTCTCCCGCATCCTCCAACCGTTCATTCACAAAGCAAAACATTACAGCGCGTTTTCACATTTGTCAAGAGGCCTTTAATGGCTATCCTGGTCGGCCTTTCGTCAGAGCTTTGCCCTCATAATACATACTCAGTAAGAACGCTCTCGTTACGGTCGCCGCAGAACGGAAACTGCCACCATTATCGGACAAGGCAGCATTATTGGACATTCCTTACTTTGACCCCATTTTTTCATCACACTCAAACGATAATAAAATTTTCCGTCAAAAATTCTTTTTCGACCGCATTTACTCGCATTGCTCTCCACATTTACGAATCGATCTTGATGAATGACACATCAGTCTTTGACATTTCTTCTCTGATTCATCAGAATCGTTTTTCAAATCCGAATTACCCGAAGTGAACATTAAACTCCCGCCGGCTAACAAAGTGAAAACCCGCCCACCCCGAAAACCATTCCGACAAATACCCCCGTTTCTGCGGAACGCAAAACCGATGACATTGATCGCCCGTATAAAACGGAAACCACTCTCACTGACACGCCCTTTTACACATGTCAACATATTCTCAAAGTCACCCCTCTTAGCCCCCCGTCTCCTCTTTCATCAAGACAGCGACAATCATACACAAACAACTATTGTATCGGACGTACTCAACAAGAAACTTGAGGAAATCTTCCAAAGACGCTATGACAGGGCAAGTCTTACAAAACGGAAGGTGTGTTTTACATCACTATAGTACGAACAGTGTTCTTTCTTAACATAAGCAGCCTGGCCCAGATATCGATCTTAATCGCCAAGGGACAACATAACTGCTATCTTGCTCTGCCCCCTTTAATCACATCTGATCTGACTCCCATCCAGTAAGTCGCGATCCATCAATCCCTTACATCCGCGTAATAACCAACTCGGAAGTTAAATACATCGGCAATGAATTGATTCACACGCGTTCGTAACGTATGATCGACGTAAACAACATCACCCGGCTTAATCGCAACGGCGTAGGCGTCTCGAAACGCTTTGCTGTCAATAGAGAATGTTGCCGATACGATTTCCCCGTCGCTATCCTGTCGATAGACTTTTACATACCGAGGATCAGCGACCATATCGAGGCCCCCGGCATAGGCCAGTGATTCCATTAAATTGTACTGGACGTCCGGCGGATACGGGAACGCGTTCGGACTCCTCACAAGCCCCATAACCGTAAACACTCTCTCACTTTCCCTCTGGTACTTCATAACTTCGCAGACGACCATGGGCCGGTGAACAACATATTTCGGATAGTACGCATCGATGACTAATGCCTCTATCTCAGACAGGGTCATGTTGTTCACGGATAATTGCCCGACAATGGGCAGCGTAATCGTCCCATTATCGCTGATCCGAGCCAAATAGGGTTCGTAATCCCTCCGTCCATATACGGGCTTTAACCATTCCGAGAACTCGGCGGAAATAACTCGCAGCACGGCGGGCATCTGAAATTCCAAAATATCCCCCGGCACAACTCGATAGGGGCCGATGTGATGGACGCCCCCCAAACCAATCACTTCCTGGCCCGTCGCGATTGGCCCGGCGCTTGAAAATCGTTCCAGTTGTTCGGGCGTGGAAAGCTTAGGACTACAGCCGTAAAGACATAGAAAGGAAAGCAACCCTATGAATACCATGAGACATTTCACAATGTCTCTACAAAAATGGACAAACGCACCTATCCTGCTCACCTCATACATCCTTGTTAAGTAACGCCCTTGCCCTCAAAGACCCTAAACAGCCATCGTGCTTACTTCTCTATGAAACGAATAACGTCTCTGATCTCCGAACGACCTGTTTTAGGATCGCCTGCACACCTACACAATTACCTTTGACACGTACCACAGCTACCGAATAAACGATCTCACTCTCGACTACGGATAATCGTGGCCATCGTCGTCCTGAGAAATGATAATCGGAACGGCGATTGCCGTGCCGACGACCGCCAATGTAGGTATGTTCCAGCCAAAACCGCTAACGAGTCTCGCGAAAATAGAGCTGCCGCCCGTGGGTCCAAAAGCCCCGCCTATTTGGTCTCCAAGCGTTCTCGCATGAGGCATCGTCACCACGGGAACCGGGTTAATGGCACCTTCTGATACCGCGCCGGCACATATAATTGCCACCTGAACGACCGATACGCCCTTCGTCTGGACCCATTTTGGCAAATCCGCTTCATCCACGATCTGAAGGCTATCCCTTCGCAGGCCCACCTTGGCGACCAACGCTTCGAAGTCTTTGCCGACGTCACTTAGATCCAGCGGCCTGCCCGACGCATTCGTTCGGTACGTCGCCACCTCATGACGAAGACTCTCTTTCATCCCCCGAGCTTCCGTGTCAGCCACAAAAATCGAAATACTCAGGTACACGTTATCAATCTCTTGATCGAACAGATACACGGAATTCACCTTGCACTGCAACGGGCCCTTGTCAATCGTGACAAAAAACGGCTCCGATAACGCCCGAACGGCAATCATGTTGCCGAAGGCTCTCGTTCTAACGTCAATCGCTGTTAATGTGAAACTGATATCGTTGACCGGCGAGTCGCTCACGGAAGACAAATCGACCGTTTGCTTCCACGTCTTTCCGACATAATCCTTTGTCACCTTCTCGAGAGATTTTACCGAGGCATTGTTAATCTGGGCCCAAAACGCCAGGTCCCGTCCCGCGGCCGACATTAATTTCGTTTGCCTGTCAATGACAAACGAAAAGTCGCTCGACGCTTTTCGGGCCGTCTCTGCATTCGGATCGCTGATGATAAATGAATAGCGCACTCTATCATTGGCAAAGACTTCCTTTTCCACCGAATAGCTGGTTTCCGTCTGGTCTCTAAACTGTCCCTCACCCGAGTATTCGACCGTCGAGATCTTTTTGTAGTATTCCATCCCCTCATCATTCCCTGCCAAGCCGTTCATACTCATCACGAGAACGATGGCACTCAGAGTAATGAGAAATCCGGGTCCCGCCTGGCAGCTAACATGCCTCATCTTACCTTGACTTTCTTGACTCATAGTAACGCTCCTTTCAAATATTCCTTACCCCATACGATAGTCAAATCGAATGCCAATTATCAACTTTTGCACGTTGCTCAAAAATACGTACCTACAAAGCGCGCCACAATCCCAAATTTGAATCAATCCTAAAATGCCAGTACTTTAGTATATTGTCGGCGTCATGTACCAACGTCAACATTTTTTTTTAAGAATTGTCAGACTCGAACCGTGCGATGTTCTCTCTTTTTGCGGCGTCTATTTCCTTAAGAATTGTCCGTTCAACATACGGCCCGAAAAACACAGTTAAGACGGCCTTTTATCGGACACTATCTCTCTGTCATGGTAACATGGGACATATGACCAAACGGAGCGAAAGTCACGCGCTTAAAAAAAAAATTACAAAAGCTCAATTTTTCTACTTTCCGCCCCCTTCGTTTGTAAATATTCCGATAAACAACACCGCAAAATACAATCTGTCAAGCCCTCGTGACACACCGTGTCATGCGCCATCATCCGTTACTGCAAACACGCTGTAAGGGTTCAGTCGCCCGACTCCTTGCGCGCCTCCTGCACACGCTTGACACCCCTTACGATCCGCTGGATCGATATCAGAGAAACTTTGCCCCCTGATTCCCTCCCTACCTGAGGTTTGCGACGGATTATTTTTTTTTCTTGATTGATACCCTAAAAAATGGTAGCTATACTGTTCTTTCAAATCTCATTTGATATACTTTTAAGGTTTTGTAAATTCAGGAAAACCGGTTATAGAGCGTTGAAAATTGAGGATTGCTGACTCAGTGTCTTTAAGGTTGTGCTCAGACATCCCATAAATAGCCGAAACGCGCCAAGACGAAACGGGAGTGGAAAAATGAAAAAAATGACTTTTCGAGTTTTGATATTGAGCGTTTGCCTTCTCTCGGGCTGCGGCAAATCGATCGTTCGAACCACCTATACCCCGATCTATGCCGTCCTTGTCGGTTTAACATCAGGACCGGAACAGGAAGAAGAACCCGTTGTGGACGAGACCAAATTCTTTCATCAGGCCACGGGATTTTTGCTTGACAAAACCGGGCTTGTGGCCACGAACTACCACTCCCTCGTCCGTTATCCGAATATCCGGGTCTTCTTTTCCCACAAAGACAGGATGTTTGACGCTGAAGTCCAACTGAAGGACATCGATAATGACTTAGCGATACTCGCCCTCAAGGACTTCAACTATGAAGAAGTTTTTACACGCGACGTTCCGTATAGCCTCAAAAGCTCGAACCTCGTTCAGTTGGGCGAAGAGGTCTTCACGTTGGCCTTTCCCCTTGGAAAGGTCTTGGGATCCTCGATCAAGTTTTCAATCGGTCGCATCTCATCGTTGAACGGATTGCTCGATAACACCAGCTTATTTCAAATCAGCAATCCCATTCAGGCCGGAAGCGGCGGCGGGCCCTTGTTCGACTCGGAGGGCAATTTAATCGGCATTGCTTTAGCCTCCGCCGATGCCGATTATTTCTACGAGGATGTCGATGTGATTCCCCCGGACGCGAATTTTGCCATCAAGTCCGACCGGCTGAGCAACCTGCTCTCGACGCTGCCGGAAAGCAAGGAAATCATGGACCGCGACGGCACCTTGAAAGATAAGCCGACCCAGGAACAGGTTTCGGCGATTCTCCCTTATGTGGTCTCCATCTACGTCAAGTAGAGAGGCACGTTCATCGCAGATAAACTGCGAATTACTGTTCCGGCGACTTTTGCGTCTCCGCACTTTCTTCGTCACTCTCTATGATGGGCGACTCGTCGTCCCATTGACCGTCGCCGTCCGTGTCCCTGAGCATCGTATCAAACTTTCCGCTGGCGTCCGTGTCTAATTCGCATTGTTGCCAAACATTGCTCTCGGGAAGGAATTGCGTCAACTTCGCCTCCCAGTCATTATCCCTGGGATCGAGATCTTTCCAATAGACGTCCCATTGACCGTCGCCGTTTTCATCAACGTATTTCTCCTCCCAATCATCATTGGACATGTCCGTATCCCGCCACAGAATATCCGCCTGGCCATCCCCGTTGGCGTCGATGGAAACGGCTTCCCAACGTTGAGCCGTGGGCTTGAACAACAAGTAACGCTTCTCCCAGTAGGGATTGGACATATCAATGTTCTCCTCCTTGGTATCCCAAATGCCGTCATTATCGCTATCCTGATAACGGAAGACGGCGCTGCCGGTCTGGAGATTCGGTAGAACGTACTTCATCTCATAATCGGCATCCGCAGGGTCCGTATCCTGGAACAACAAATCGTACTCGTTGTCCCCGTCGGTGTCCACCAGTAGCCTGGCCCACTGTCGGCTCTGTTCTTTGTAATCGAGGTAGAGCTCCTCAAAAAAATCGTCACTGTCCATATTGACGCGTTTCAGGTCTAAACGACCGTCGCCGTCCGCGTCCTCGAATCGCGTCTCGTCGAAACCGTCATTATCGGTATCGATCGCAACAGTCTCAATCTGTTCCTGCGTGGCTTTCCGTTGCGCTTCATCCATATCCTCTTCCCGGCGAGGGATCAATCCCCGCCCGATGACCGCGCGCCCGGACGCTCTCATGTTCATGCTCATATTCGCCGCGGCCGCCCCGTTGCCCCATACGGTCTGCCACAAACCTTCCTGTTTGGGATCGTGAAACCGCAGGAACTGGCGGAAAAGCGGTTCGAGATCGGGATTGTCGTTGACCGGGATGGCCTTGCGACTCATGCCCAGGTAAATTCCCTCCGCCGAACAGACAATAGATCGCGTCTCCAGATTCCCCAGGAGATATTGGCCGTGGGCCGTTTTTTGCGATTCCATGGATTTGCCCGCCTCGTCGATCGCATTCGGATCTTTCGCCGACAAATCCACAAAAGCCACCTCGGGTAAATTGGGCTCCTGTAATTCCTGGACGAGCTTCTGAATCGTGTCGTCTCTTTCCTTCAATTCCTCGCGGACCTCTTCCAGTCGGTCCATGGCGACGACAAGCTCGCTCTCCAATTCTTCTTTTTCCTTCGCTAATTCTGTTTTATCCTCTACTAATTGATTTTTCTCCTCTGTTAACTCCTTTTTCTCTTCCTCCAATTCTTCTTTTTCCTTCTTTGCCGTGACTCTGATCTGCTCCAGTTGATCTACGGCCGCCTGAAATTCCTTTTCCAGCTCTTCCTTCTCTTTCTTCGCCGCTGTAATGTCAACCCGGACGTCATTGAAGTCTTCCTGCATTTGTCTAAATTGGTCCTGCAGTTGCTCCTCGGCCTGTTCCGTCCTCACCAGTTCCGCCTTGGCGTCTTCCAGCTTGGTGACTGTACTCTCGAGTTCCTGACGTTCGACCATGTCACGCGTTCGGAGGGTTTGAATAAAAAGGATGAATATCAATGCCCCGACCGTACAGCACAGAACATCCAGGAACGACATATTGAAAATATTGACTTGTCTATCTTCACCGCGCATGATAACACCGCTTCTTCCTAAGAACCATAAGCCTCTATGGCCGTTTGTTCACTCATCTTGTTCCGTTTATCATCCTCTCAATGAGATCATCCCGATAAGCCCGGCGACGGCTCCCGGGGCTGCTCCGCCTCATCTTGTTCGGGTGTCTGATTCTGCAGGATGCGCACGACCGCCGCCGCGGCATGGACGCGTACGATTGGGTCTTCGTCCTCCAGCGCCGCAACGAGTTCCCTGGGAACGCCCTCTTCGTGCGTTTGGCCCAGCACCTGGGCCGCATAGACACGCTCAACGGGATCCTCACTCTCGACATACTTCTTGATTTCCATCAGGGCTTCCGGATCTTTTCGTTTGGCCAGCTCGCCCATAATCTTCAACTTGACGATCTCACTTTGTGTTTCGGACAAGGTTCTCTTGAGATCCTGCGCGACATCCGGCATGTCCTCCATGATTTCGGCCAATCCGGAAATCGCGGCGATCTGAACTTCAATATTGGAATCGTTGAGATCTTCGCGTAATTTCGAGATCGTCTGCATATCGTCCGCACTCGCCCGGCTTCCGGCTTTTTTCATTTTGGCGAGAATATCCTCCACGGGACTCGATGGCGGTGCCGGGACATCGCGTTCTTCCGCCGGGGCGTCCGGGGTCATCTTCTCTCCGAGTAACAATTCCCAGCGTTTTTCCGCCACAATCGCCAGGGCCTCCGCCGCTCCCTGACGAATCCGCTCATCGGGCTCGTTCAAGGCTAAACGAAGCTGATGAACGTTATGCTCCAAACCGATCCTGCCGAGCACCTCGATGGAATTTCGCCGAACCTGGCCGCGAGATTGCCCCAGCGCATCGATCAGTTTATCCACGACAAGCGGACTGCCGATACGGGCGAGAGCATCCATTACATACTGACATACGTCAGCGTCGGCATCTCCCAGGGCGGCGACCAGCGTTTTGACTGCACGATTATGCTTCATTTTGCCCAGGGCGTCGGCGCTGCTCTTGCGAACGAGCGTATCCGAATCATTCAAGCGCGCCACCAGTGCATCCATCGCGCGGATATCTTTAACCTCCCCCAGCGCCTCGGCTACCGCCGATCTCACTAAGCCGCTCGAATCCGTCAGCGTATCGATCAATTTTTCGACGGCCCGAACGTCACCGATGATCCCCAGAGAACGGGCGGCTGCAATTTTTACATTCTCATCGGAATCTCCCAGCGTTGCAATCAGCATATCCACAACGCGCGGGTCATTGACGACGCCGCGAACGCGCGAACGATCCTGATCGGCATCGCCCAATTCCGTAATGGCAAGACCCGTCTCACGAGCATAGGTGAACTTGCCCAGCGCCCGGGCGACACTGGCCCGAACGCGAGGACTCGAATCCCCCAATCCCGATAGAAGCGCTTCGACTCCACAGGGATCCCCCAGCGCACCAAGAGCCAGGGCGACATCCGATCGAACCGAGGCGCTCGGATCCTGCATGCCCGCCATAAGGGCATCTTTCGCCCGTGCATCTCCGACGTTCCCCAGCGCTTCGATAGCCCACACCCGAACAAGACTGCTCGAATCCTCTAACGCCGCAATGAGAGCCTCCACCGTACGTGAATCATGAATCGTCCCGAGGGCCCTTACAGCGGCGGACCGCACGGAATCGCTCGGATCCTGCAACGCCGCAATTAACGCCTCGCACGTACAAGGATCGCCTATTTCGTAGAGGGCATAAGCCGCTTTCTGTCGCACAAATTGGCTCGAATCCTCCAATGCAGCCATCAGCGCTTCCGTTGCGGAAGCCCCCCCGATCCGGCCGAGCGTTTCAACGGCATCTTGGCGAATACCGGCATCAGGATCCTCCAGTTTGGACGTCAGCGCCTCAACGGCACGAGGATCCGCTATCTTTCCAAGCGTCACAAAGGCCCGTTTACGAAAAGTCTCATCCGAGTGGCTCAGCGCCGAAACGAGCGCCTTGACCGCTCGAGGACCGCCGATCTTGACCAGCGCGTCAGACGCCCTTTGCTGGATGAAGGCACTCGGATCCCTCATGGCGGGCACGAGCACATCGACAGCCCGAGGATCGCCAATCTCGCCCAGAGCATCCGTGGCAATTCGTCGAACGTACGTATTCGGATCTCTGATCGCTTGCATGAGTTCATCGATCACACGGGGATTGCCGATTTGAGTCAGTGCGGCAACAGCCTCGGCCCGAAGTTCAGCGTCCGAACGCCGAAGCACGCCAACCAGCTCTTCCACAGCCGCCGGATCCCCAATGTCTCCCAGCGTGCGGACGGCCCTCCAACGCACATCCCGATCCCGATCTTCAAGCATCCGGGTCAGCGCCCCGACCGCTCTGGGATCCCGGATTTGACCGAGATCGTGAACGGCCCACCATCGAATCGATGTATTCGGATCCGACAAGGCCGCCAACAGGGCTTCAATCGCCCGAGGATCGAAGCTTTCCCCCAAAGCGCGGGCGGCCGTTCGTCGCACACTGGCATTGGCGTGATCCAGCACATCGACGAGGACCTCGACCGCACACGGATCGCTGATTTTGCTCAGAGCCGCCGCGGCATTTTCGCGAACGACCCAATGCGAATCCTCCACCGAGTGAATCAGTATGTCCATCGCCCGATGGCGCACCGGATTATCCGGTAAGTCCGACTGTTCGGGATAGGCTTTTTCCGTCGCCTTCGCCGCTAACCGGCTCGCTGCGTGAGAGTTCAGGAAACGGCGGTACGCCAGGGGCGTATCCGCCCGCCGCGCCTCATCGAAATCCAGTTGAGCCCAGCGTTCCTTCGCCTCATTGACATACGAGCTGTCCGGATAGTCGTAAATAAAACAACGGTAGGCCTGGACGGTATCCTTGTTCTTCGCCCAGGACCAATAGCTGTCTTCGTTGAATGACGACGTCGTTTGTTGTCGTGTGAAAAAAGGATCGGGTTGAGGGACCTTGATGGACTGCGGCCGGGATCCACGTCCACCACATCCGGCACAGACGAGAAGTGTCCCCAAGGCAAACAGACCCAATCCAACGATGAATCTTTTCATTCCAGCTCCCCTTCTGATTCTTCGGATGGTGATCCGTCCGATTTATCTTCAAACTCGTCTTCGATACGAACCTGCATACGCCGGCGCTTCTGAAGCTCCTGCAGAACCGGAATGAGCCGCTGTGTGCATTCGCTCATATCCTGCAGCGTCGTCCGCACCGTGTCCATATGGGTCAATGCCGCCAGGTTACTGTGCAGGGTCTCCTGCATCGTTTGCAGTTCATCGCTCGTTTTAAGGAGTCCTTCAATATTATCGATCCCCCGCCGGAGCTCATCGGCGGCGACCTTCAACGATCCCGCATTTTCCTGACCCGCCTGGATGAGCGCGTTGCACGTCCGATCCCCGGCGTCCGTCAACGCCAGAGCGACCTGCTGGACATGCTGATTTTCGATGTCTCTCAATTCCTTGGTCATTTCTTCGAGGAACGCACGCAAACTCGGCTCGAACCCGCGAAGCTCGCCGGACATACCTTCCATCCCTTGTCGTAGCTCATCGCCGGCATTTTTCAGGGCCTCTGCATTATCCTGGCCCGTCTGAGCAAGAGCGCTGCAGGTCTTATCTCCCGCTTCCACGAGGGCGTCAATAACATGCTGAACACGCTCGGATTCCATCTCCCTGAGATCTTTAGTCACATCCTGGAGGGCCCCGCGGAGCTTCGGTTCGAATTCGCGCAGCTCACCGGAAAGAATCTCGGTTTTCTCCTTAATGGATTGACACGTCTGGCGGACGAGCGTCTCATGCTCTCCGGCCACGGCACGGAACGTATCCGTGAAGCTGGTCCAGCGTTGCTGTTCGTTTTCTACGAGCTGGTCCACGACGGATTGTACGGCGTGCTCGAACCGCTCTTCCATCGTTTCGACGTGATGGAGAAGGATTCGGGCGAAGTGCCGCAGCGACGTCGGGAGGTCCTCTTCGTCAATCAGGCCGGCGTGGGGGACTTTGCCGAGCAGACTATCCAGGCAGAACTCGTCGGAGGCATTAAGAAGCTGATCGCCCCGCTTCTGGACGGCGAACACCACAAACTGCACGATCGCCACCTTAATCAGCGCCAGCAGCGTTGTTTCAAAAGCAATACCGAGGTTCTTCGTAATCGGCGTCAAAAGATCTCCCATTTCACCGGAGGTCTGTTCAAAAAGGGCGGGGAATCCGGCGATGGCCGAGCTGATACCGTAAATGGTCCCGATGAAGCCCAAAATGGGAATGAGCCAGGCAATAAACCGTATCGCCGCAAAACTGTTACTCAAAATGGCCCGGTCGATTTCCGCCTGCTCGGAGAGCAAGGCCGCCACGTCGGAAGACTGTCCCTTGTTTTCAACGCGATGCAGCACGCGACGCACCCGGCTGATCACCAGTCCTTTTTGGAAGGACATCTTCAAATACGAATAGATCTCTCGTCGGATACTCGGAGCCGTATCGATGTCAACGCTGTTTCTCCGGCTTAGAACTTCCGAAACCAATTCCAGGTTTTTCGACTCGCGCCGAAGATGCCAAATCAACCCCCCGAGTTGAGTCAGTGCGACCAGGGCGAAGTAGGTCGTCATGTACGGGATCGGACCGCGATCGGTAAACATCTCCTCAACGTACGTGCCGCGATAGATCAGCCGAATGACCAACACGTAAAACAACGCCGTCAGCACAGCCCCGACGATCACGGATAAAAGCATAAATGAGGGAATCCGCGGTTGCTCGACGCGTTCTCTAACTGGATCTCGATCAATAACCTTCTCTTGAGCCACTTTCATCTCTTACGTCTCCTTCTTTATGGTCAAAAACGCCCGATTCTATTGAGATGCGTACCCCTGCTTTCTTCGTTGTCAAAGGCCTGTGCCCGAGTACGTACCTCGATCGGAAAAAAAAATTTCGTATGCGATTGAAGTTCTCGCCTTAAGGTCCGCAACTATTATCATTTGAGGAGCTTTCAGAGAAAACCCAACAGCTTCTCCGTTACGCCTCCTGCTGCAAGAGAAATCTCACTTTCTTGGCAAGATCCGTCACCAAGCACCGTATCCGCAACTTACGGGGATCTCCCGTGGCGGTCTCCAACATCACGCAAAACGTTCACCCTTCCCCATCATCTTCAAATGGGCCTTTCGGGATCAGACATCCATCCCGCCCCAGTGGCTACGGTGAGAAGCTCCCTCTTATGATTCGACCTGACAACACCACTCCCTGTTCACCCCATCCGTCCGACACGACCGTTTACCGAAGCAGAATTTATTTACAACCAAATATTCTCCAAAAGACCCCAATTATCCTTTTAGAAATCCGGCTGTCCCCTGTCTCCAAACAACCTGTTAAAGAGTCTGATGTCCTATCGACAGATAACTCGGCTGTCTTGAGAGTTTAAACGAAGCCGGACGCTTACATAGCTCTTTATTATAATTGCTCAAAGAATATCTGATTATGAGACAAATTGCAATAGCCTTCCCAGAATATTATAAGACCTCAATGACACCCGGCATAGCAGGATTTCAGCACTTTTGCTGTAGAATCAGCCGGATCTGCTCGAACGTGATATCGCTTTCCAGCCCGCCGTTAGCAGTTGTGGCCGATCCCCCTCCTTTTCCGCCGAGGGCGCCGATGATTTGACCCAGAATTTCCTTAGCGCTTTTACTACAGGAACTTACGGCGATTTTCCGCTCGCTGACTACGATGCCTACCCCATTAACGGATTGAGAAATCATCGCCGCGAGCTTCGCCAGGAATTTCTTCGGAACTTCCGATAGATGGACGCCGATCTGCCCGCCTTCAATTTCAATGATTTTTGCTGCTTCCACGAAGCCCGGCAACAACAGAGTCCACAACCGATTGACTTCCTTCGCCAGCTCCGCCGAGTGATTGAGGGCTTTCTCGAAGGCTGCGGGCAATTCCGAGCTGGCACATCCGGCCGCCTTCCGAAGCTCTCGCAAGACAGACGCTTCGGCCTGAGCATATTCCAGGGCCTTCCGGCCCGCAAGAAAGCTCACCCGCGTGCCCTCCTTCTTATTCTCAAGGCCGAGAATCCGGATCATGCCGATCCGGCCCGTCGATTCGAGATGCGCCCCGCAACAGGCCGACTTATCAACATCACCGATTTTGACCACGCGGATCATATCCGACTCGATGTCCTTGAAATCGCCTCGCACTCGAACGCCCGGCTCGTTGAACGCCGTTTCCACCGGAAGATCGAGCATAACCACATCCATCGACCGCCGCTCAATTTCCGTGGCCGTGTTCCAATCGATTCGCTGGTCGAAATCCACGGTGCAGTTATCCAATCCGATATGAACGCCGGTCGTTTTCAGTTTGAACTGCTTGTCGGCTATCCCGGAGAGGATATGCTGGGCCGTATGGTGGCTGGCCGTATAGAGCCGGTGCGCTTGATCCACTCGCGCCGTATATTTCCCGTCGCTGAGCGGCCCGTCCAGCGTAAGAACGATCCGCCCATCCCGGATGTCCGCGCCGCAGACCGCCGCCGGGCCGATCATCCCCTGATCCGCCGGCTGCCCGCCCTCATCCGGATGAAAGATCGCCGGATCGATGACAACATCGCATCCCTCGACCGTCTCGACCTCAACGTCAATCTCAAAAAGCTCCGGTTTTGTCCAGTACAACCTCATTTCGCCCGCATTGTAGCATGAAGCCCATTCTTTGACAACTGTGATAGGCACAACTCGGCTCTGCCTGACAAACGGATGGATCTTTGACACGGATGAACATGGTTGTACATAGAAATTCATCAACGAAATACAAACGACGAGATACTAAATACGAATTCTGACGGGATAACTGGATCGACAGGATTTTTTCATACTTCGATATTGGACATTCAAGGCTTTTGTATTCTCCCCTTTTTGTCATCTTGAGTGGAGCGAAGCGGACTCGAAAGATCCGGCTACGAGTTAAAATAACTCACCACGAAGAACTGGGAGAGGCTTTGTAGGGTGGCGGCTATGCCCCACCATTTTCT
>Ga0180432_10007724_pt1 | contig 13586 bp, 14 predicted proteins | sample SS_ome_10_FD_132414 | JGI IMG/M metagenome (GOLD analysis project Ga0180432, IMG submission 132414) | Hypersaline lake sediment archaeal communities from the Salton Sea, California, USA - SS_1_MS_2 metaG | ecosystem: Environmental > Aquatic > Non-marine Saline and Alkaline > Hypersaline >...
GCGGCCTTGCTGCACGACATCGGCAAGATAGGTGTGCCTGACCTGATTCTCAACAAGAGGGGCGACCTGGATGAGGATGAGTGGGAGGCCATCAAGTCCCACCCAAGGCTTGGCGCCAACATCGTGGGGAATGTCCCTGACCTGGCGCCGTGTGTCGGTGCCATTCTCTATCATCACGAGCGTTGGGACGGCACCGGCTATCCCGAGGGACTGCGTGGTAAGTCGATACCTCTGGGGGCTCGCATCCTCTCCATCGCAGATGCGTTCGCGGCCATGGCATCGGCGAGGCCCTACAGGGATGCGCTTCCGGATGAGTCGGCGCTTGAGAGGCTGAAAGAGGCCGCAGGTTCCCAGTTCGACGCGGAACTGGTCGAGGTTTTCGTAGAAGAGGTTGAGTCTGGACTCCCGAGCAAGCACAGGGTAGGCCGGGTTCCTCCGATTCAGACGTAACTGCCTGCGCTACCTCCGCACCAGCGCGCAGATGTTCTGCGATTGCTCCGGGTCAATTCCCCTGTGTCGCTTCTCCGGACCGAGTGCCAGTATCTCGAAGCCCGCGTCGGTGAGAATCGCACGGAGTTCTCTGTAGTCGAACAGGTGGTAGTACCGCTGCAGCACGTGGTCGCCTGATCTCCATGGTATCGCGACATCTCGCGGACCGTCCTCGAATCGCGGTTGGCCGTGGTTCCACACCGTGACGAACGCCTCACCACCCGGACGCAGAACCCTGCGCAGTTCTATGAACGAGTCGAGTCGTCGTTGACCGCCCTCGACGTGATGGTACGTCGCAACAGCGACCGCGAACTGGAAGGATGAAGACGCCAGTGGTAACGAGACGATGTCTCCCTGTACCAGACTTCCGCGCAGGCCGTGCTTGTCCATGAAGCGAATGCCGTTCACCAGCATCTCGTGCGAGAAGTCCAATCCCACGAGGTCGAATGCCGAACGGAAGGGCAGGAGGTCAGCCCCGTGTGCGCAGCCAAGGTCGACGAGTCGGCCCGTCCGCCATCGCGCGGCGAGGTCCCGGAGTTCATCGCCCAGCAGGGGCCAGTGCCGGAAACCATACCAGCTTGCTGCGATGCTATCGAATACCTCTCTGTTTGTGGCCATCCTGAACGCCTGCTAGACTCAAGCCTACCATGAGGAAGGCAACTCGAACCATTTCCGGCGTCACGCCGGTTGCCGTCATGGCCAAGCCCTTTCCGTGTCCCGGGGAATGCGTCTACTGTCCCACATCTGACGATGCGCCCAAGAGCTATACGGTCGAGTCCCCCGCCGTGCTGCGGGCGATCGCCTGTGAGTTCGATCCCGGCCGCCAGGTCTCGTTTCGCATCGATACGTTGCGGACGATGGGGCACCCTGTTCACAAGGTTGAGCTCATTGTGATGGGGGGCACGTTTCTGGCATACCCGGTCGACTACCAGGACTGGTTCATCAAGTCATGTTACGACGCACTGAATGGCGTGGTCTCCGACAGCCTCGAGGAGGCACAGGTGCTGAACGAGTCGGCTATCCACCGGTGCGTCGGGCTCTGCATAGAGACGCGCCCTGACTGGTGCGGCCCTGCCGAAGTCGACCGCATGCTCAGATACGGAGTGACGCGCGTCGAGCTTGGCGTCCAGACCATCGACGACGATATCCATGCGCTTACGCGCCGAGGACATGGTGTGACGGAGGTGGTCAGCGCGACACACCTGTTGAGGCGTACTGGCTTGAAGGTCTACTACCATTGGATGCCCGGTCTCCCCGGCTCCTCGCCGGAGCACGACATCGAGATGACGCGCATGCTCTTCGAAGACCCGGGGTTTCGTCCGGATGGACTGAAGCTCTATCCGACTGTCGTGGTAGCCGGTTCCCATCTGGAGGACTGGTACAGGGATGGCCGCTACACTCCGCGGACGACGCTTGAGATGCGTGAGCTTCTTGTGGAAATCAAGCAGTTTGTGCCGCCGTACGTACGGATCGCCCGGCTGATGCGCGACATTCCCCGCAAGTTCATCGTGGCAGGCTGTGACGATCTTGCGCTGCGGGATACGGTTCGGAAGCGAATGAACGAATTGGGCCTCGTTTGTCAGTGCATACGGTGTCGCGAATACGGTCACCGGGTACGCGATGGCTGGAACCCGGGCCCGCCTCGTCTCATCCGCAGAGACTACGATGCTGGTCCATGCCACGAGTGTTTCCTCTCGGTTGAGGATGCAGACTCGACGCTTTTCGGGCTACTCAGGCTCTCGATCTGCAGCGATGGGGACGGTGAATCACCCATCGCGACGGTACGCGAGCTTCACGTGTTTGGCCCTGAGGTGCAACTGGGCGAAAGCCAGACCGATGCGGTTCAGCATCGCGGCATCGGTGCGAGCCTGCTGATACAGGCCGAACGCATAGCCTCGTCCGAGTACGGAGCGACGTCGCTGCGAGTGCTCAGTGGTGTGGGTGTGCGGGGCTACTACGCTGAGCTCGGCTATCGTCGAGACGGTGCCTACATGGCCAGGGCTCTTGAGATAGGACGTAGGGCTAGATAAAGCGGTCCTTCAACCTCCGGACTGCCTCTTCAATGTCATCCCCGCGCTCGCGCATCCGCGCCATCTGTGCGGCTACCCTGTCGTGGCGATCCTGGTCGCCCAGGTCAGTGAGCTTCTCGTAGACTGGCAGTCTCCTGCCCAGTTGGAAGTTGAGCCGTTCCTCAGACGGCAGTGAGAGATACGAGTCGATAATGGCGAGCATCTCGGGCTTGTCCTGCGGCAACGTGCCCTCTACTTCCATCAGTAGGTTGAGGATGTGGTCGCTCTTCAGGACGCTCTCGACTTCCAGGAGCTCGATAATGTCCCGGATTTCCTTGACCACTGCGTCCTCATTGAGCAGCCTGAATTCTCCGTCCTGCACCCTCTCCCACAGCGGCATGGTCGGGGAGACGTGCAGGCTACGCAGTCTGATGTACTCAGGATTGACCTCGTTCAGGACGCGCGCCGTGTCTCTCACGTGGCCCTCGGACATGGCCTCACCGCCGAGGCCCGGCATGACGTACTCGCACAGCGAGAAGCCTGCCTCAACCAGCTTCTGGCCCGATGATATCTGCTGCTCCGATGTTGTGCCTTTGTTGACGTACTGTAGAAGAGGGTCGTGCCCCGTCTCAAGTCCCATGTGTATGCGCACCAGGCCGGCCTCGCGTATCGCCTTGAGTTCGTCCAGCGACTTGTGTGCCGCCGTGTGGGATCTGCTGTACGAGGTCACACGCGTGATGCTGGGGAAGGCTTCGTAGAGATAGTTCAGCACCTCGATGATCTCCGGCGTACGCATTATGAGCGTGTTCGAGTCTTGCAGGAACACTGTCTCGCCCCCCGCGTACAGGAAGAGAGCCACGTTGCGGAGCGCGGCGTCGCCGTATGGCTGGTTGAGCATCGCCGCCGCCGCAAGCTGCAGGTTGCCCCCGTAGCCAAGGCGCCAGGACGCATCCTCGATGTGGTCGCGCATCGCTCGAGCGGTGTCGATGTCACGCTTGATCTCGTCAACGGGGCGCAGGGAGAACTGCGTGTCCTTGTAGCAGTGGCAGAAGAGACACTTGTTCCAGGGACAGTTGCGGGTCGCCCTGAGGAGAAGAGAGTATGCTTCGCTCGGAGGGCGGATAGGTCCGAGTTCGAAGTCGTTCGTAAGGCCGCTCTGGCGTTCTTCGGTTCGCATTGGAGCATTGTAGCTATGCGGTAGCGCGGCGGGCAAATCGATATGCCTCCTCCGATGTGTCGTGTGGTAGCATTGTTGACCCTATGCCAGTCAATCGACGCCTCCCGCTCATAGTCTCGTTCGATGCGGAAGGAACACTCGCGACGCATGACTTTTCCATCGCCGTCTGGCAGGAAGTAGTCCCTGCACTCTATGCTGAAAGTCGCGGCATGGAGGTCGGGGACGCGAAGAAGGTTGTCTTTGCCGAGTATATGCGCGTCGGGATGCAGCGCAAGGAGTGGTTCGAGATCGACTACTGGTTCGAAAGATTCGGGTTGGGGCCATCGGCTCCGATCATTGAGGCGCATCGACACCGGATCGAGTTCTACCCGGAGGTAGTGCCGGTCCTTGAACGGCTTCAAGCTGAATGCCGCCTCGTCGTCGCGTCGTCCACGCCGTACGAGTTCCTTGAGCCGCTCCTCAGGAATGTCGCAGGATACTTCACACGTATGTTCTCCGCAACGTCGGAGTTCGGGGCGGTCAAGGACCCATCCTTCTTTCGCTGGATGTGCAGCGAACTGAGAGTCGAGCCATGCGACATTGTTCACGTCGGGGATAGCTGGAAGAAGGACTACTTGGGTGCCCTGGAGGCGGGCATGGTCTCCTACTATCTCGATCGCAGCGACCTGGCATCCGCACATCTGCATGACCTCAATGGTCTGGTGGCCGCCCTTGGAGATGGGGCCGGACCTTCCTGAGCCATTCCGCGCAGCGTTGGAACCGGTACAGCTTGACAAGTTTTCGAGGACAGTCTACGATGACCCGCAACTGAATACGGCACAGGCGCAGAACGGGAAGAGTACAACCCAAGGCGGGGTTCAGAGAGTCGGGTTAGGTGTGAGCCGACACTTGCGCGGGGTTGGAATGGGCCCGGGAGCTCCGGCCCGAATGGCTTCATAGCCACGTAGGCTCCGGCGCAGGGACAGCGTTATCACAGTCCAGGATATAGCCCGCATAGGGCGGTATCCGCTGAGATGGTCGCAAGACCAATGAGGGTGGCACCGCGAAGCATGAGCCTCTCGCCCCTCGGCGAGAGGCTCTTTTTTGTTCTTGGAGGCTTGAAATGGTGAAGACAGGAATGCGCTGGCGCCGCCGGCGCCACATGTGAGGTATCGATACACAATCTGACGAGTCGCAAATATCGCATAGGAGGGATGAACATGTCTGACAACATCGTGAAGTACACGCTCAGCGAGAACGAGATGCCTGAGTATTGGTACAACATCCAGGCGGACCTGCCGGAGCCCATGGCAGCGCCACGGCACCCTGTCACGTTTGAGCCACTCGGGCCTGCCGACCTCGCGCCGCTGTTCCCGATGGAACTGATCAAGCAGGAAGTCAGCACCGAGCGCTGGATCCAGATACCCGACGAGGTGCGTGACATCTATCGCATGTGGAGGCCAACGACCCTCTTCCGCGCCCGGCGTCTTGAGAAGTACCTGGACACGCCTGCAAAAATCTTCTACAAGTACGAGGGCGTGAGCCCGGCCGGCAGCCACAAGCCGAACACAGCTGTTGCACAGGCCTACTACAACAAGATGGAAGGCGTGCACCGAATCGCCACCGAGACTGGTGCCGGACAGTGGGGCAGCGCTTTGTCCTTCGCCGGAGCCATGTTCGGCCTGGAGATCAAGGTCTACATGGTCAAGATCAGCTACAACCAGAAGCCGTATCGCCGAATCATGATGGAAGCCTGGGGCGCCAACTGCGTTCCCAGCCCGAGCATGGAGACGAACATCGGTCGCAAGATGCTTGAGGAGGACCCGGACTGCCCCGGCAGTCTTGGCCTTGCCATCAGCGAAGCGGTAGAGGACGCTATGTCTCGCGACGATACGCACTACTCCCTGGGTAGCGTGCTGAACCACGTCCTGCTGCACCAGACCGTTAACGGACTTGAGGCGAAGACGCTTATGGAGAGGGTTGGCGAGTACCCTGACATCATCATCGGCTGCGCCGGCGGCGGCTCTAACGCCGCTGGTCTGTTCCTGCCGTTCGTGAAGGACAAGCTCGATGGTACGAAGCCGAATCTCCGCGTCATCGCTGTCGAGCCATATAGCTGCCCGACCCTGACCAAGGGGCCGTTCGTGTATGACTACGGCGACAACGCCAAGATGGCGCCCATTCTGAAGATGTACTCGCTCGGGCACGGTTTCATGCCGCCCCCGATTCACGCCGGTGGACTCAGGTATCACGGAATGGCGCCCATCATCTGTCACCTGCAGAAGCTCGGGTTCACCGAGTCGAAGGCCGTCCACCAACTCGAGACCTTCGAAGCAGGCATCGCTTTCGCTCGCACCGAGGGCATCCTGAGCGCACCCGAGACGATGCACGCCATCAGAGCAGTGATCGATGAAGCCCTGGTCTGCAAGGAGACCGGCGAGGCCAAGACCATCCTCTTTAACCACAGCGGTCACGGCCACGTCGACATGGCGGCGTATGACGCCTACTTGAGCGGCAAGCTCGAGGACTACGAGTACCCCGACGAGAAGATACGCGAATCGCTCGCCGATCTGCCGAAGATAGCTGCATAGCCAAAGTGCTGAGGCGGAGGGAACTCCCCTCCGCCTCACGGCAGAAGACCTTTGATGGCGCGTTTTCGCGCGCGGCACGTTCGGCGTTGCCACTTGCCGCGTGTACTGTGTATCATTTCTCGCTATAACACTGTGGAGAAACTGCTGCGCGGTTCCGCGAGCAGTTCGTACCATTCGGAAGAGAGGAAGGATGAAATGAACAAGGACGACATTTTCGCCCGTCTCAAGGAACTCATCGTTGAACTGCTGGAGATTGATGAGGCAGAGGTCAAGATGGAGGCCTCTTTCATGGATGACTTCGGGGCCGACAGTCTTGACATAATCGAACTGCTCACCGCGGTCGAAGAGGCGTTCAAGATTGAGATTCCGGACGAGGATGCTCCTAAACTGCAGACCGTTCAGAACGCAGTCGACTACGTGGCGGCGAAGGCAGCATGACAGCCGGGCCTCGACGTGTTGTCGTAACAGGCGTGGGGGCCGTTACTCCTCTCGGAACGGGAGCCGAGCTTGCCTGGAAGAGGCTCCTTAACGGCGAGTCAGGAGTTGCCCCTATCACGAAGTTCGATACAACGGGCTTCAAGACCAGGATTGCTGCCGAACTCAAGGATTTCGCGCCGGAAGACTTCATCGAGAAAAAACGGATTCGGCGTACCGATCCCTTCATTCACTACGCACTTGCTGCCAGTGTCATGGCGATGGAGGACTCTCGACTGGTTGTCAATGAACACAACGCTGACCGTATCGGTGCCGTGGTCGGGACGTGCATCGGTGGTATGTCCACCTACGAAAAGAACTACGATGCGCTTGCCGAGTCCGGCATTGACAAGATTTCTCCGTTCTTCATCACGGGTTTCATCCCGAACATGGCGCTTGCCGAGATTGCAATCGCCCACGGCATCAAGGGGCCGAGCCACTGCGTGGTGACTGCCTGTGCCACGGGTGGAAATGCAATCGGCGATGCGCTGAGGAAGATCCAGTACGGTGAGGCCGATGCGATGCTGGCCGGCGGCACCGACGCCTACATCCTTCCGGTCGGGATAGGTGGCCTTGGCAGGATGGGAGCTCTGTCATCGCGCAATGACGAACCGACGAAGGCATCCCGTCCATTCGACAGAGACCGCGACGGGTTCGTCATTGGTGAGGGTGCCGGGGTACTCGTCCTCGAAGAGCTTGAGTATGCGCTCAAGCGCGGAGCCAACATCTATGGAGAAGTGTTGGGCTACGCCACCAACGTGGATGGGTTCCACATCACCGAGGCTGACAGCGAGAACCAGGCGCGCTGTATCACCACGGCGCTTGCGGACGCCGGAGTTGAGCCGGAGCAGGTTGACTACGTCAACGCACACGGCACATCGACGCCCAGTAACGACCGCTCGGAGACAGCCGCGCTGAAGCTGGCGTTCGGCGCTCATGCGAAGAAGCTGGCCATCAGCTCCAACAAGTCCATGATAGGGCACCTGCTGGCTGGCGCCGGCGCTGTCGAGGCGGTATTCACTCTTCTCACGATTCGTGACTCGATGGTGCCGCCTACAATCAACTACGAGAACCCTGACCCTGAGTGCGACCTGGACTACGTGCCCAATGTCGCCAGACCGATGAAGGTAGGTATCGCAACGTCAGAGTCGTTTGGCTTTGGCGGCTCCAACGCAGTTGTGGTGTTCAGCAGGTTCAACGGCTGATCCCGATGTGGGATGTTAAGACCAGAAGGGATGCCCCATGGGGCATCCCTTTCTTTCAATCTTTGCGTTTCGTCGCTGCCCTTCAGGGGGAAGCGTGCCTTGTGAAAGGGCGCTACGTCTCTTCTTGGATCAGTCCAACGCAGACGGTGTTTGGTCCCAGGTAGGTGCCCAGAGTGGCGCCACACTGGGAGAGCATGATCTGGTTGCCAGGAAAGAACTGCGACAGTCTCAGCACCAGCGCGTCCATTTCCTCTTTGTTCGTGGTGTATGCCAGCGCCACGCTCGAGACCGCGCCGTATCCAGCCACCATCTCACAGAACCGGTCCAGTGCTTTCGCCCGGCCACGTACCCGTTCGATGGGATGGGCCAGGCCGTTCCTGAGCCCCACGATAGGCTTCACGTGGATAATGGAGCCAAGCAGGGTCGCCGCCATTCCGATGCGCCCGCCCTTGTGCAGGTAGTCGAGCGTGTCCACAACGCCGAAGAACTGCGTTCTCTTCGCCGCTGATTTCACATCGGCCGCTATCTCTTCGGCGGACGCGCCGCTTCTTGCCATCTCGGCGGCTCGAACGACGAGCACTCCCAGCCCGATGGATGCCTGCCACGTGTCGATCACCTCGATGCGACAGTCGGACTTGACGTCCTCTTTGCCCAGCAATGCCGATTGATGTGTGGCACTCAACTTGCTCGAGATGTGGATGGATACGATTTCGTTCGTGTCTGCGGCCAGCGACTCGTATGTCTCAGTGAAGGCGCCCGCCGAAGGAGCCGATGTCTTGGGAAGGTTGCTCTCGGTGGTCAGCCGGTGGTAGAACGTATCCTTGGAGATTGTGACGCCGTCTTCGAACGTCTCTTCTCCGAAGTGTATGTGAAGAGGTACGACGGCTATGCCGAATTCTTGAACGACCTCTACAGGCAGATCGGACGTGCTGTCCGTCACTATGCGTACTGTCACGCTAGGCACCCTGCAAGATCAGCTCTATGGCTGCGCTGACTTGCTCCACGTTCGCAAACGGGCCAACCTTCACGTATCGCACGATACCCTCCCCATCTATCAGGAACGTGGTAGGCGTGTAGCCGATCGAGTAGCTGGCTGCCGCCATCCCTTGCGGGTCCATAGGGACTATCATACTCAATGTGGCGTCGCCAAAATAGTCCTCAACGTTCTGCCTGCTGTCTCCTATGTCGATGGCCATAAGCGCTAATCGCCCGGAGTACTGCGCCGCCGCCGCATCAAGGAACGGCATCTCCTCCCGGCAGGGAGGGCAGTTCAGCGCCCAGAAGTTGAGTAGAACGGGCGTTCCCTTGAAACTGGAGAGCGAGACGGGGCCACCCGCCAGAGTCTCCAGTGTGAAGTCAGGTGCTTCGACCTCGACTTCCTGGAAGCCCAGGTCGTCGGGTGACATGGATGATGGACTGCTGTTGGAGCAGCCGGGGAGAGCTCCAAGAGAAAATGCGAGAACAAGTGCAACTGGCACCACAAAGAATGCCGTGCGTCGAATCCGTCTCATTGCTACCTACTTCCTTTCCTTCCGTAGAACCTAGATCACGCCGAAGAACATCAGTATGCCCACGGTGACAAGAACAACCGAGCCTGCGATAGTCGCTATGTTGGCGTGGCGGCTCATCCACCGTATCACCCGCGAAGCGGCAGGTGTTCCAAGTATCGCTCCCATGATGAGGAACGGGACACCGAGTCCGAGAGAGTACGCAGTAAGGGGCAGGAGCGCTTCCACAACGTTCCCTCCGTAGGAGGCCATTGCCAGAACTCCCCCTATAATCGGGCCGATGCAGGGCGTCCAACCGATAGAGAAGATCGCCCCCAGGATGAACGACCGCACGTAGCCTGTGCCTACCGCTTTGTCCATTCCGAGCCTGTGCTCGTAGTTCAGTTGCGGTATCTTCGTAGCCGCGTACAGGAGCACGCCGAACGCGATGAGCAGTCCCCCCGCTATCCGCTGCTTGACCGCGATGGGGATTCCCCCGAGGGCCACGTTTATGACCGTTCCCATCAGGATGAACACCACGGAGAACCCGATGATGAACAGCAGGGTGTTCATCAGTATGTGGCGCCTGGAAGGAGGCTGGTCACTCAGGACCGAGAGGCCTGCTATATTGGCGAAGTAGACGGGAACCAGTGGGACCACACACGGGGAGGCGAAAGATGCGATACCGAGTCCGAATGCGAGCGGAAGAGCAACATCACCCATCTAGAATGTCTGCCTCCTCGTACATAGCGTATCGGTCTTCAATGATAGCACAAGAATTCGGAACGCCCGCCCGGCCCTATTCCCGGGGCAACCAACCGCCTCCAAACGTACGCGCAGGACGGGAGGGCTCATCTCCTCATGCTATAATACGAGCCGATTTCGCGGGGCTGTAGCTCAGTTGGGAGAGCGCCTCCTTTGCACGGAGGAAGTCAGGGGTTCGAGTCCCCTCAGCTCCACCACACGTTTCCTCGTTGACCAGTCCCTTTTGTTGCCGTCCGCGCCGCTTCGACTCCGACACCGTTGACCAGTGGGCATTCATGCTTCAAGGCGATTGAACCTTCCGGGTGGACAATGGCAACGATGAGGGCGATACTGTTATGCAATGATGTCGAGACGGCACCACTATGGGCGAGACCGGCTGGCCCCGGCGATGAGGTGGACTGGCCGCATCATCGCTTCCATCGGTGCGTCATGGTTTCTGCTGGTGTTCATCGGTGAGTTGACGTCTGGAGAGTCACAACCGTTCACCTGGGAGGGTGCAACAGTGGTTGGGGTTGGCGTCGTGGCCATAGCAGGCGCTGCCCTGTCGTGGTGGCGCGAGCGCCCGGCCGCGGCCGTTCTCGTGCTCGCATCGTTGCTCATTGCCGTGCACATCGCCGCCTATGCGGGTCGCCAGCACGGGCTGGCGTGGCTTGGGCTGGGCTTTCCTTTCTTGCTCGCCGGAGGGCTGCTGCTCGGTTCCGAGCGGCGCTCCGACAAGAACTTGGAGCCGCAGTAGGAACTGAGCCGGCGCAATCGTCCATCGGCGCATGGTTCGCCGATTGTTGCAGGGGGCTGACAACTCCAGTAAGTTGTACCAGCATGACAACGCGCTACGTTCATACCAACCTTGTTGCAGAAGATTGGAGGCTCCTGGCGAGATTCTACATCGAGGTATTCGATTGCGTTCCCGTGCCCCCCGAGAGACATCTGAGAGGAGAGTGGCTCGACCGGGCCACTTCACTGGAGGATGCGCGCATAGACGGCGTGCACTTGCGGCTTCCCGGCTATGGTGAGTACGGACCAACGCTCGAGGTGTTCCAGTACTCGACCGGAGAGCCGGGGGCCGGGGCGGTGGCCAATCGAAAGGGTTTCGGACACATCGCCTTCTCTGTGTGCGATGTGCATGCCGTGGCGGAACGCATCGTGCGACATGGAGGGCGTCTCCTTGGTGAGATCGTTACCCGGGAGATACCCGGCGCGGGCATCTTGACCTTCGCGTACGCGGTTGATCCGGAAGAGAACATAGTCGAGATACAGAGCTGGCAGACCGCCTGACCCAAAGAGCATGGACGAGTCCGTCAGACGGAGAGAGCGTTGAAGCTGGACATCGCACGGTGTATGTCTGACGACCTCGACGAGGTCCTTTCCGTGGTGAACTCTGCAGCCATGGCCTTTCGGGACATGATTCCGGCGGATAGGTGGCACTATCCCTACATGCCCCGGGAAGAGGCTGTCAGTGAGGTTGCGGACGGCGTGGTCTTCTGGTGCGCTCGACTTGAGGATCGCATCGTCGGCGTCATGGGCCTGCAGTCACATGGTGACGCCGACCTCATCAGACATGCGTACGTCAGGCCCGAGCTGCAGGGGCGCGGTGTCGGCTCCTCGCTGCTGAAGCACCTCGAGAGCGTCGCCGAACGCCCCATCCTTCTGGGTACGTGGCGCGCGAATACGTCGGCCATCAGGTTCTATATGCGGCACGGCTACGGGCTGGTAGGCGAGGACTATAGGGAGCGGCTCCTGCGCGCCTACTGGACGATTCCCGAACGGCAGATCGAGGAATCGGTCGTGCTCGCGAGTAGGGCGTGGTTCGAGCACAACCAACCGGCCGCCTGAACCGCCACGGGTGGCATCACTGCCCGGTCCGCCTCACGGAGCTTGGTCTGGCGGCATTGCCTGTGGCATAATACGAACGGTTTCGACGCGTCAGTACGGAGGGATCGCATAGAGGTCTAGTGCGGCCGCCTGCTAAGCGGTTACCCCGGGAAACTGGGGTCGCGGGTTCGAATCCCGCTCCCTCCGCCAGCATTACTCTCTCACTTGGGTCTGCTGCTCTCTCGCCTTCGAGGCCACGGGTGATGAAAGACGGTCATGCCGATCCCTCCCCCGCTGGTGCACCGCCCTCCACGGTTGATGAATACCTGTCGATGCTGTCGCCAGATGTACGCGAGGCGCTACAGCGCGTGCGAGAGATGGTGATTTCTAGTGTTCCTGGTGTGACGGAGCGCATCTCGTATGGAATCATCGTCTTCAGACTTGAGAGCGACCTGGTCGGTCTTGCCTCACAGAAGCAGTACTGCTCCTTCTACACTATGAGTCCGGGCCTCGTGAAGGCGATGGAAGATGAACTCGAGGGGTATGAGGTTTCCGGCGCGACTCTGCATTTCGGGCCCCGTGCGCCCCTGCCTGACACCTTGATCGAGACCATCCTGCGACGCCGTCTTGAAGAGACTGCGCGGCGTCGCTCTCGACCGCGATAATCAGACCTGGTTCGTGCAGGGCTACTCTACTTCAATGCTCAGCAGCGCTCCACCGGCACGGATGAGTTGCCACACGCGCGCTGGAGACTTCGCCTCAGCATAGATGCGCAGCAAGGGCTCAGTGCCGGACAGCCTGTAGAGCACCCAGGAGCCGTCCTCAAGTACCAGCCTGACGCCGTCGGTCAGGTCGACTTCCCGGACTGGCGTTTCGCTCACCTTCTCAGGGCTCAGCTTCTCCAGGGCAGCCGCCACGCGCGCCCGGTCGTCGTGGTGCAGCTCTACGTCCGCCCTGTCGTAGTGGTGCTCCCCGACAAGCGCGTAGAGCTCCTGCAGGAGCTGCGAAGGCATCTTGCCCGTCTGTCTCATGAAGTCCAGGAAGTACAGCGCAGCGAGAATGCCGTCTCTTTCCGGTATGTGGCCGCGGAAGCCGTAGCCACCGCTCTCCTCGCCACCGATGAGCGCGTTGAGCTCGAGCATAGGAGGTGCGATGTACTTGAAGCCGACCCTGGTGACCATGACCGGGACGTCATACTTGGCACCCAGCAGAGAGATCATCTCCGTGGTCGTCACCGACCTGATGATGTCCCCGCGTTCCTTGCGCACTTCCAGGAGGTAGTGGCATAGCAGCGCGAATACCTGGTGCTGGTTCAGGAATGCACCCTTCTCGTCGACCAGACCTACACGGTCGGCGTCGCCATCCGTGGCAACGCCAACGGACGCCCCCGTGACGCCCACCCGGGCGAAGAGTGCCGTCAGGTTAGGCCCGATGGGCTCAGGTCGAATGCCAGGGAACAACGGATTGCGCTCGCCGTGAATCTCGTCGATGCGTATAGTACCGCCGCCCAGAAGGTCGGCCAGGTAACCCGCTCCTGCCCCATACATCGAATCAACGACAACGGTGACCGGCATGCCCTTGAGCGCCTCCATGTCCAC
>Ga0180432_10007726_pt1 | contig 13585 bp, 10 predicted proteins | sample SS_ome_10_FD_132414 | JGI IMG/M metagenome (GOLD analysis project Ga0180432, IMG submission 132414) | Hypersaline lake sediment archaeal communities from the Salton Sea, California, USA - SS_1_MS_2 metaG | ecosystem: Environmental > Aquatic > Non-marine Saline and Alkaline > Hypersaline >...
CAAGCTGTCGTTTTCGACGAAAATGCAAAATCACGACAGATTGTTCATGACAAATGGGCCTTACGTCTGATAAAAATTAGATAATTGGAGTTTATAGGTTTTTCCCCGCAATTCATGAGACGAGCCGGTTTTGAGACGGATGTTGGCTCCTTGAAGAAGTGAAAAATTGTTGAATTCCAGTTCTCGGGTAGTGGTGAGGGCTATTCATGTTCATCGACAAAGATTGCGTATTTTGGTGTGTAGGCGAAACGCGAGCATTTCTTAACCGACCTTTTTGAAGGAGGACGATTATGTGCAGAAAATTGTTTTATATCATTTCCTTTATTTTGGTGCTGTCTCTGGCGGTTGATGCCGGGGCGGATCTGGTGGCGCACTGGAGCCTTGATGACGGATCCGGCACAACGGCCTCTGACATGTCGGGCAACGGTCATGACGGCACGATCGGCGGCGCGGTGAGTTTCGTGCCGGGGCAGTCGGGTTCGGCGCTGGATTTCGATGGCACGTCCACCTATATCGATATGGACGATGAAATCGTCAATGGCACATGGTCGCTGGCTATGTGGCTCAAGCCTCGCGACATACCGTATTCAAGCGGTTATTATGCGGTTATGCACCACGATTCCTGGGCTGCCGGTACCCCGCACGTTCATCTAAGGGCCAGCACCAGCCTGTGGAATGTGGATACGAACGGCGGCCCGAATCTGAGCTCCGCGACGGAATTGCAGGAAAACGAGTGGTACCATTGTGTGTACACCGTTCTCCACGAGGGCGGGGGAAATGCAGCAAAGATGTATATTAACAGTGAGCTTGAAGCAGAAGGCGAAGGAGGCACGGTTCCTTCCTATATGGGGCCTCTGAACTTCGGCGCATGGAATACGAACGACAGGTTCTATCATGGGCTTATGGATGATATCCGCGTTTACGACCATGTGATCTCGGAAGCGGAGATTCTCAGCGCCATGGAAGGTGAGCCGTGGCCGTTCGCGTTTGGGCCTGATCCTGCGGATGGGGCCATACATGAGGATACGTGGGTAACTCTGTCCTGGAAGCCCGGGCAGCTTGCCGTCTCGCACGATGTGTATTTGGGCGAGAGTCTTGATGATGTGGCGAATGGGACCGGCGATACGTACCGAGGCAACCAGGGGGCAACGTTTTATGTTGCCGGCTTCCCCGGCTTTGCCTATCCGGAAGGTCTCGTGCCGGGCACGACCTACTACTGGCGTATCGACGAAGTCAACGAGGCCAATGCGGAAAGTCCGTGGAAGGGCGATGTCTGGAGCTTCTCCGTACCGCCGAAGACGGCGTATAATCCGGACCCGGCCGATGGGGCCGAGTTCGTGGACCCGAATACGGCAAGGTTGAGCTGGACGGCTGGTTACGGAGCGATCCTGCACACGGTTTATTTTGGCGACGACTACGACGTGGTGGACAACGCCGCCGGAGGGGCCCCGTCAGGAACAGCGAGTTACAGTCCGGGCCAGCTTGAGCGAGAGAAGGTGTATTACTGGCGGATCGATGAGTTTGACGCCGTGGCGACGCATAAGGGGGACGTCTGGAGCTTCACGACGCCGGGCGCTGTCGGGAATCCGAATCCGTCGTATGACGCCACAGATGTCGGGATGAATGCTATGTTGAGCTGGACGGCGTCCGATAGCGCCGCCTCGCACGAACTCTACTTCGGCACGGATAAAGAGGCCGTACGAAACGCCGATAAGAGCGCACCTGAGTACAAAGGCTCCAAGGCGCTGGACGCTGAAAGTCACGATCCCGGGTTGCTCGAGGCTCAAACGAGCTACTACTGGCGTGTCGATGAGGTGGATGCTCAGGGCAATACGTTAAAAGGTCCCGTCTGGATCTTTACGACGGGCGCTTATCTTCTCGTGGACGACTTCGAGAGCTACACCGACGACGATGTAGCCGGTGAAGCGGTCTGGCAGACATGGATCGACGGTTTCGGCGTCGCCGATAACGGTGCGCAGGCCGGCAACTTAATGCCGCCGTATGCCGAGCAGAGCATTGTCCATGGCGGCGCTCAGTCGATGCCGCTGTTTTACGTAAATGAAGCCGGCGTCACGAATTCGGAGGCGGCGATGACGTTGAGCTCGCCGCGGGATTGGACCCAGGCGGGAGTCACGGGATTATCGCTCTGGTTCCGAGGTGTTTCGACGAATGCCGCCGATCCGATGTACGTGGCGGTGTCCAACAGTGCCGGCAGTCCGGCGATTGTGAGCCATGAGGATGCCGCTGCCGCCACGGCTACCGGGTGGACGCAATGGATCGTCCCCTTGCAGACCTTTGCCGATCAGGGCATCAACCTGGGCAACGTGGACAAGGTCGGGGTTGGTCTGGGCAGCAAAGGCGGCGTCGCAGTTGGCGGTTCTGGAACGGTGTATATTGACGACGTTCGACTGACTCAATAAACGCCCGAACGAGAGTCGAATATTTTAAGCTATTGAACACCAGGACTTTACTGGTGAGGAGTCCGTGTCGATTGATTCGATATGGGCTCCTTTTTCATTTGTCAAGATAGCGTAAAATCCATATCGAGGATCGTTGAAGCCGCATCGTTTTAGGAAGAAAGCTTGCTATTTCGGAGATTCTCATGTATTTGTTTTGGGATGATGAGAACGCAAGTAATAAAAATCGATCCCTCGAATATCGATATGGACAGGATCAGGGAGGCGGCCGGGCGGATCGATGCCGGTGCGCTTGTGGCGTTTCCGACGGAAACCGTTTACGGTATCGCCTGCCGCGCCGGAGGAGACTCGCTGAACAAGCTTGCCGGTTTAAAGGAAAGATCGGGCGAGAAGCATTTTACATTGCACATTGCTCAACCGAATGATGCTCGCACCTACGTGCCCACAATCCGACTCAGCGCTCAAAAACTGATTCAAAGCGCCTGGCCCGGCCCTGTGACGATCGTTTTTGAATTAGATGAGCAGGATCTGGATCAGCAAAAAGAAGAGCTCGAACAAGATGTTTTTGAGTCTCTATACAAAAGTCCGACGATCGGAATCCGATGTCCGGATGATCCCGTCGCTCATCAATTATTGTCACACACTGTTCACCCGGTCGTCGCGCCGAGCGCGAACCTGGCGGGAGCGTCACCGGCCGTCAACGGAGAACAGGTTTTGGAGTCTCTGTCCGGTCGCATTGACATGGTGCTGGATGCGGGACCATCGAAATACGGATTAAACAGCACTGTTGTGAAAATAGGTAAAAAAGGATTGGAGATATTGAGGCCGGGCGTAAGGTCGCAAGAGCATGTACGGATATCATCGATGGTGAAGTTTTTATTTGTTTGCACCGGCAATACGTGCCGAAGTCCGATGGCGGAAGGAATATTTAGGAAATATTTGGCTGAAAAATTGAATGCGAATGTTGACGAGATGGAGAAGATCGGTTATACAGTAGAGTCGGCTGGCATGATGGGTTCGGTGGGTTTTCCGGCGAGTTCACAATCGGTTAGAGCGTGTGCCGAACGGGGAGTCGACATAACAGCGCACAGGAGCAAAGCGTTGACCGAAAAGCTCATCGAGGAAAGTGACTTTATCTTCGTCATGGATTCCGTGCACTATGAGAGAGCTGTTTCCTTGGTGGCGGAAGCCGCGGATCGTTGTATGCTGTTGGACGAAAGGGGTAACGTTCCGGATCCAATCGGTCAGTCTCAGGATGTTTACGATCGTTGCGCCGATCAAATAGAAAAGGCCGTCAAGAAAAGACTAAGTGAGCTTGTCATATGAAAATAGCGGTTGGAAGCGATCATCGCGGATTCGATGCCAAACAACAAATCAAGGCCATCGCGGCTGAATTGGGGCATGAATGTATCGATTGCGGCACCGACGATAATAATCCGGTGGATTATCCGGACCTGGCGTATTTAGCGGCCGGCGCGGTATCGAGGAACGAGGCGGATCGGGCGATTCTCATTTGCGCCACGGGGATTGGGATGAGTATGGCGGCCAATAAAGTTCGCGGCGTTCGGGCCGCCTTGTGCCATGATGAGTTAAGCGCCCAGATTTCGCGCGACCACAATGATGCGAATGTGCTGTGCCTGTCGGCGGATCAAGTCGGAGCGGTTTTACTGCGCAAAATGGTTGAGGTCTGGCTGAATACGGCTTTTCGGGGGGGAAGGCATGAAAGAAGGGTGAGGAAGATCCAGGCGATCGAAGAAGGCAGGGATCCAAGACAACTAACAAGTAGCTGAGATGAAGAGTATAGTTGGTAGGGCGGGCAAGGAGGCCTACCCTATCCTTTTTCTTTGGCGGTGTACGATTTGTTCAGACCCGTCACACTTTGGCGGGAACGCGTTTTCTTTTCGTGGGTATGCCTTGGACGGCCGCTTTGATTTTGTCTCGACCGGCTTGGGTTTTACGGCGGAGTTTTTCAGAAGCGGACGTGCCGAGCGATCGCAATTTGTCGTATCGGGCTTCAAGAAGGTTCTCGATTTTCATTCGCTTCAAATCGCGCAGGGTTTTAATAATGTATTTTTCAACGTTGTAAATCGTATCATGAACGCTGCGGTGCGCCCCGCCAAGAGGTTCGGGGATAACGGTATCGACCAACCCGAGTTTGTGCAGATCTTTGCTGGTTAACTTCAGCGCCTCCGCGGCTAAGGGGGCTTGTGAGCCGTCCCGCCAAAGGATGGCGGCGCACCCTTCGGGGGAGATCACCGAGTAATACGCAAATTCGAGAATGGCCAGTTTATCGCCGACGCCGATTCCGAGCGCCCCGCCGGATCCGCCTTCGCCGATGACGATACAAATGATCGGCACTTTCAGGCGGGACATTTGCTGGAGGTTGACTGCAATGGCCTGGGCCTGGCCCCGCTCTTCGGCGCCGATACCCGGATAAGCGCCCGGTGTGTCGATGAGGGTGACAATGGGAATGCCGAACTTTTCGGCTAATTTCATTTTTGTCATCGCCTTGCGATACCCTTCGGGATTGGGGCATCCGAAATTGCAGGCAATTTTCTCTTTCGTGGTCTTGCCCTTATTTTGACCGACGACGAGCACTCTCTCGCGGCCGATATGCCCGAAGCCGGTGAGGATCGCCCGGTCGTCGCCGAAGCACCGGTCGCCGTGCAGCTCGCGAAAATCCTTGACCATGAAATTAATGTAGTCGCTCAGAAGAGGTCTGTTCGGATGGCGCGCGACCTGGACGGTTTGCCAGGCCGTCAGATTGGAATAGATTCGCTTGAGTTCGGCCACCTGCTGGCGCTGGATTTGACGAACTTCCGCGGAATAGTCGATGCCTTTCATCGAACTGAGTTTACGCAGCTCGTTGATCTGACGATCCAGATCGGTGACTTTTTCCTCGAAATCGAGATAATCCCCGTTGCCGGAATTCGTTTGGTCCGTCCTGTTCGTTATTGTCGGGTCTTCTTTGGACATATTTGTACAATCAGAGTCGATTCCTTTATGGATAAGATAACTCTTAAAGGCTGGATGGTAGCATTTTAGACCTTGAAATTAAAGAAAAAAATTGACACGAGGGCGGCTGTACGGTACTTTTTAAATGATTCATTTATGAGCTAATATGTCGTAAGAGCTTTTACTTAAGGTACTTAGGGTGAGTCGGTGTTGCGGCTCCAGGATTTAGAGGGGGAATGATTTCATGAGTTATTTTACAGTCGTTTGCCTGGACGAGGATAGCCGGTTATGACGCATCCATCAAATGAGGAGAACGCCGGAAGGGTCTTCGTCGTTACCGACGTATGGTTTCATCATATGTTCAATGGACGGATAGAAACAACAAAAGAATAAGGAAATCCTATCGTGAAGCAATGGCGTTTTGAGGTTTATAACAAGCCGGGTTTTTCTGACGTACACGGCCAGAGCGTTCTGGAGGATGTTGCCGAGCTCGGGATCAGGTCCGTACAGGCGGTTCAATCGGCCAAGGTCTTTCTGGTCGAGGCGGACTTCGACAAGGGATTCGCCGACCGGGTGGCGAAAGAGCTGTTGAGCGACCCGGTGTGCGAAGAGTATTACATCGGCAGAAGCGGCCCGCCGGCCGGTTTGGCGAGGGCGACGCTGGTTGAAGTGCATCTCAAGAGCGGCGTCACCGATCCCGTGGCGGAGTCCGTGATGGCGGCCGTCACCGATATGGGCGCCAAGGCCGAGAACGTCCGGACGGCCCGAAAGTATGTCATGCTGGGTCAGCTTTCGCAGGGCGAAACCAACACGATTGCAAAGAAACTGTTGTCGAATGATTGCATCGAGGATTGCTTGATCGGCAACGAAGCGGAGCCGCCCGGCCCACATCTGAAACCTTATGAATTGCAGGTCCTCCACTGGCCGATATGCGATCTTGACGATGGAGGCTTGATGGCGCTTGCAACGGAAAAAGACCTGTTCCTGAATCTGGTTGAGATGCAGACGATCCAGAAGCACTATCGGGAACTGGGCAGGGAACCGACCGACGTTGAGTTGGAATCCCTCGCCCAGACCTGGAGCGAGCATTGTGTGCACAAGACATTAAAAAGCTCCGTCGATATGTCGATCGATGGAGAGCAGGTGCATTTTGACGATTTACTCAAGGAGACGGTTTTCAAGGCGACCAAGCAACTCGACAAGGAGTGGTGCATATCCGTTTTCGCCGACAATGCCGGAGTAGTAGAGTTCGATGAAAATTCCGCCGTGTGTTTCAAAGTGGAGACGCATAATCATCCATCCGCGCTCGATCCTTACGGCGGCGCCGCGACCGGTATCGGCGGGGTGATCCGCGATCCGATGGGGACCGGACTCGGAGCTAAACCTATCGCCAATACAGACATCTTTTGTTTTGGCGAGCCTGACAAGAAACCCAATGAAATCCCCAAAGGCGTTTTGCATCCGAGAAGGATTATGAAAGGTGTCGTTGCAGGCGTCCGCGACTACGGCAACAGAATGGGCATCCCGACGGTCAACGGCGCCATTTATTTCGACGACAGATACCTCGCCAACCCTCTGGTGTACTGTGGCAACATCGGCTTAATGGATCGAAACAAATGCTTTAAGCATCCACAAAGCGGCAATCTCATTGTCATGGTCGGGGGGCGTATCGGCCGGGATGGCATTCACGGCGCGACCTTTTCCAGCGGCCAGATGACCCATGAGCACGAGACGGTCTTCTCCCATGCCGTGCAGATTGGTGATCCGATCACGGAGAAAAAGATGCTGGATGTCCTGCTCCTGGCGAATGAAGCGGGATTGTATGAAGCGATCACAGATTGCGGCGCGGGGGGATTGAGCAGCGCCGTCGGGGAGATGGGCCAGGAGCTCGGGGCCGAAGTCGATCTGGATAAAGCCCCGTTAAAATACGCCGGGCTGAACTATACGGAGATCTGGATCAGCGAGGCCCAGGAGCGCATGGTCATCGCCGTCAAGCCGGAGAATCTGGACGCGATCACAAAAATCTTCGCCGATGAAAACGTCGAGTCCACCGTGATTGGGAAGTTTACGAACGATAAGAAACTCAAGCTGCGCTATCACGGCCAACAGGTGGCCGAGCTGGACATGGATTTCCTGCACGACGGCGTGCCCAAGTATTCGCGTGAGGCCGTTTGGCAGACGCCCAAACTGGCCGAGCCGAGTATTCCTGAAAAGGAAAATTACAACGACGAGTTGGTGAAGATTCTATCGTCGTACAATGTTGCCAGTAAGGAGTGGGTTATTAGGCAATACGATCACGAGGTCCAGGGCGGGTCGGTCGTCAAGCCCCTGACCGGCGTCAATAACGATGGGCCGTCCGACGCGGCGGTGATTCAGCCGAAGTTCAATTCGGACAAGGGCCTGGCGATCAGTTGCGGCATGAATCCCTTGTACGGCGACATCGATCCGTATTGGATGGCTTTGGCGGGTATCGACGAGGCCGTCAGGAACCTCGTCTGCGTCGGCGGTCGTGCGGATAGAATTGCACTGCTGGATAATTTCTGCTGGGGCGACTGCACGAAGCCGGAGACATTCGGGACATTGGTACGAGCGTCGCAGGCCTGCTACGACGGCGCGTTGGCTTTCGAGGCGCCCTTTATCTCCGGCAAGGATTCATTGAACAATGAATTCGCCTGTGAAGACGGCACCCAGATATCCATTCCATCGACACTTTTGATCAGCGCGATGTCCCTCGTTGACGACATCAACAAGTGTGTCACCATGGACGCCAAAAGAGCATCCAACCTGCTCTTTATCGTGGGTGAGACGAAGAACGAGTTAGGCGGGTCGCACTATTACAAGATTAGCGGTCACGTTGGGGCGAATGTGCCAAGATTGGACCTGGGCACAGCTCCAAAAATCGCACAGACGATTTCGGCGGCCATTGCCGAGGGCCTTGTCGTCAGTTGCCATGATTGCTCCGAAGGCGGTCTGGCGGTGGCTCTTGCGGAGATGGCCTTTGCGGGCGGGCTGGGGATCGAAGCGGATTTGCGCGGTTTGCCGAAAAGCAAGGATTGTTGCCGGCTGGATGCGCAACTCTTCAGCGAGTCGAACAGCCGGTATGTCGTGGAGGTTGAGCCGAAGAACTATAATGCATTCGCCAGGTCAATGCTCAATCTGCCGTTTGGCCAGATCGGCAACGTGACGGAAGATAGAATGCTCGTCATCAGGGCGGACAATGGTCATCCTGTTATAGAAGCCGACATCGACTCACTCAAGAAGGCCTGGCAACAACCGTTTGATTGGTAATGTAGAGGTAGGACATGACTGAGGTAAAAGCAATTGTTTTGCGGGCGGCCGGTATCAATTGTGATATGGAGACCGAATATGCGTTAGAGTTGGCCGGGGCCAAAGCCCAACGCGTTCACATCAATCGAATCATCGAGGATAAGAATCTGCTGGATGAATTTCAGATTATCGTTTTCCCCGGCGGCTTCAGCTACGGCGACGACGTCGCCGCGGGTAAAATCCTCGCCAACCAGATCGTGCACCACCTTTTCGATCCGATCCGGAAGTTCATCGAACAGGGCAAATTAGTGCTCGGAATTTGTAATGGTTTTCAGGTTCTCGTGAAAACCGGGATTTTACCGGGGGGCGATTCGGCGAGCGCGCCTCAGGAGGATGTGACCATCACCTGGAACGATAGCGGGAAATTCGAGGATCGATGGGTCTGTCTCGCGCCCCAGACGGAGCGGTGCGTTTTCATCGAGCCCGGCCGGCACATTTATCTTCCCATCGCTCACGCCGAAGGGAAGATCGTCACAAAGGATGCTTCCGTGTTGGAGAGCCTGACTTCTGAAGATCATATTGCATTCAAATATGTCGATGAGAATGGAAATGAAGGCGATTATCCGGTCAATCCGAACGGATCGGTCCGGTCGATCGCCGGACTCACCGACGCGACCGGCAGAGTGTTAGGCCTGATGCCTCACCCGGAGCGATTCGTCCGGCCGACGCAACATCCGAGATGGTCCCGCCAGGAGAATGTTGAGTGTGACGGGATGACCCTTTTCAATAACGCCGTCCGGTATGTGGGTGAACATTTCGGCGTGAAACCGCGCCCGAAGAAGGAGCCGCTTACGCTGTAAATATCGTGTAGGTTAATACACGCTGCTCGGCGACTCGGAGCGTTGCAGGGCCTGAAGCGCCGACTCTTTATTGTTGGCAAACACAAACACTTTTCGCAGACCGGCGACGGTGAAGATACATTTGGTGACGACTCGGACGTTGCAAAGAACGAGTCGACGCCCGGAATCCTCAAGCAAACTCCGTAACGCCAACAGCGTGCTGATGTTCCAGGAATTGAGAACCTCAACCTTGAAGAAATCGACGATCACATCATAGGTGCATCGTTCGCTGATCATCTCATTGACCGCACCTAATTCCTCCGTGATTTTCGCTCCCGCGGACGGCAGCTCGACATAAAGAACGGATTGTGATAATTTGTGAATGGCCATGGTTCTCGCTTCCGCTTACTCCGATGAGTCTTCTTCTCTTGCCTCGATACCTTGACTATCGGAACAAATATCCGTTGGGTTAAATACTAAATAGGAAACGGGTAGACTCCATGAAGAAAAAAAATACATTATCGGCCGTGAGTGATTTTTTCGGACGTTCACAAACCCAATGGATCTCAGTCCGTTAACCACAGGTGGAGATTGTTCTTAACGAATGTGTCGTCCGTAAGATGAGGATAGTTGGATAGGAGCCGGTCGATAGTCTCAGCTTGTCCGGATGATAGCCGTTCTTCCGGATCGAGCGATCTGACGTCTTCCAAAAGTCCCTGTCCTTTCAATATATACGATATACCCGGAATGCAGCCGACGAAATGGTTATCGGCGTCAAAAATCGCCTTATTGGCGAGCGTCAATTGATTGGCCAGGCTGAGCAGCTCGAGTGGAATGGTTGTTTGATTGCTGCGAATCGACTTAATGCGTTCGAGGTGCTCGACCGCTGTTTTGGTCCAGCAGGCCCATTGTCCGAGCAATCCGCCGACAATTTGAAGCGATACCGTCCGGCCATCAATAATAAAATCCTGTCGTGTGAGCAGGTCGATAATGATATTGTCATCATTGCCGGTATAGAGTGCAATCTCGCCCGACCGGCCGGACTGTGCTACGGCTTCCAGCACGTCCAGCGTCTGGTACCGGTTAAATGGAGCGATTTTGATGGCGTGGACATGGGGTAACGCCACAAGTTTTTGCCAAAATTCGGCCGGTAGGACCATACGGCTTATCGTCTCCTGCAAATAAAATCCCATCACAGGTATGACGTCGCTGACGTTCCGGCAATGCTCGATCAATGCTTCAATTGATTGTCCCCTCAGGGCCGTCAGGGATAACAAGCCGAGATGATAACCGAGCTCTTTAGCTAAATGGGCCTCCTCGATGGCCTGTTTCGTATCGCCGACAATCCCGGCGATCATAATCGGTTCATCGCAGCCCGTTGACGCGACCGCTTGGCGGGCCGTTTCTATCGCCAGCTCCAGCACCGGGCGATACAGACCGACTTTGGGATCGTGGATGGCAAATTGCGTCGTATGCACGCCCACGGCCAAACCGCCCGCGCCGGCGGCCAGGTAGTAACGCGTCAATGCTCTCTGATGACGCTCGTCGAGTGTGTTCCTGGCGTTCAGCGCCAAGGGATGGGCGGGGATAACACACCCTGAACGCAGTCTCTCGAGAAGATGCGAATCCACGATCAATGGTCCTCCTTAGAATTTACCGTTCCGCATATCGTACTTGGTCGGTTTGTTGAGTGTCTTTTTCCCGGCGACAACCCACCTGGCGATCATCGAAACCATTTGATCGAGTGACGTCTCCGGCGGCCCGAGCGCGTCGATGCAGCGGGAGGCGTCCGAAAGCAGGGCGGTGCCGGCCTCTTTTGAGATGAAAGTCGGTGTCTTGTCAAGAACCGCTGCGATCTGCTCGGCGAGGCGGCGGATCGGAATAACGTCCCGCCCCGTGACGTTCAATATCGTCGGCGGCGAATCGGCAAGCGTAATCGAGCGGATAATGTAGTCATTGGCGTCTCTTTGCCAGATGAGGTTGACGGCGCCCATAGTCAGGTCGATGGGGGTATCATTCAAGATTTTGAAGGTAAGATCGACAATGATGCCGTAGCGGGTTTCGTTTGCATAGTTGAGCCGGATCAGCGTCATAGGCGTTTTGTAAAGCTGGGAGAAATACTCGAACATTCTTTCCCGGCCGAGGCACGATTGGGCGTATTCACCGATCGGATCGGGCAGTGTCTCTTCCGTGGCGCCTTCACTTGTCCTGTCAACAAGAGGGTAAACATTGCCGGTCGAAAATGCCACGATGCGCGACTCCCTGTAGTGCCGGGCGACCAGCGTGGGTACATAACTATTCATCGCCCACGTTAACGGCTGATTGCCGGTCGCGCCGAACTTCATACCGACCATATAGAATACATTCTCCGCCCCGGGGAGTTTCCCATAGTTCGATTCATCGAGTAAATCGGCTTCGATACTTTCGACGTGGGCCTTTTCAAGCCGGTGTTTAACGGATTTATCGCTGAATCGAGAAACGGCGTAAACCTTCTTGTTCGGTGAAGCCTTTTTGATCATCATCGCCAGGGTCGGCCCCATTTTCCCGCCGGCGCCGAGAACCACGATATCCCCATCCGTAGCCTCCAGGGCTTGCGTGGTTGCCTCTGAGGGCTCGCTCAGCATATCTTCCAGGTCATGCTCGTTAAAGTTGGCGCTATTCTTCATTCATGTTTCCTTCAGGTGCTGTGCGATACTCAGGTTAACTTCAAAATCACGGAGATCAGGACTCTCACAGCCATGAACAGGACGACGATAAAACCGATACCGCCGAGGATATTGAGCGGCAGTGTATTTCGTCGTTCGCCCATAACGTCCTTGTTGTTGGCCAGCCAGAGTATGGTCGCGGCCATGAGCGGATTGCCGATCACAGTCAGAGCCTGGCCGAAGATGATGAGGTTGACGGGTGTCTGCCCGGTCCGAAGGGCCAGTATGGCGACGAGCATGCCGATAATGAGGACAACGACCGTGAATAGCCGTGACCACCGGTCGCTGAGTTTGGCGGGCTTGCCGATGCCATCGGCGAGGATGCTGCCCCCGATCATGGCGTTGATGAGGAACGGGTTCATGGCCACGGCAAAAAGGCCGACGCAAAAGATGATGTATGCGGTAGCACCCAGCAGCGGCTGGAGCGCCTGGGCGAGAACGCCGATATTCTTGGCTTCCTGGCCGGGAATGACGGTGGCCGTCGTGATCATAATCACCGCACTGACGGAGGTCAGGACCGCGACACCGGCAATCGAGTCGCCGATACCGTTGCGATAGTCCTTGATGCTCCAGCCTTTTTCACGGACGAGGTTGCCCTGGTATAAGGCCGCGGCGATCGAAAAGGTAGTCCCCAGGAGCGAGGCGACCAGTAAAAGCGGATCCTGGATTTTTCCGTCCACTTTATGTGGCAAGCCCAGTGTAATCCCTTCGGGGATGCCCGGGATCAAACCTTTGAGGATAGCCGCGATGTTGGGTGAGGCAAGGATAATATTAATCATGAAGCTAATGAGAATGATACCGACCATCACCTTCATGACCTTTTCGAGGAGCCGATAGACCTGCTTGGCCGAGAAAAGGAAAATGATGATGAGCCCGTTGAGAACCGCTAAGACAACGATCGGCGGAACCTTGGGAATCAAAGCCCCGGCGGCCGCCACGACGGCGAGATTATTAGAGAACTGAAAAGCGGCACAGATGAGGCACAAGTTGATCCCGATGATCGCGGCGACGGGCCGGCCCAGGCGGCGAGCGACGAGCGTGCAGGGCGTTGCGCCTCCGACTACGCCGATACGTGCGGCTGTAGTCATATAGGTCCCCATGAGGACGCCGGTCAGCAGCAATAACCAGAGCAGTTCGTATCCATATTTGGCGCCGACGTTGGAACTGATGAGCAGGCTCCCCGGTCCGAAGACGACGCAGGCCGTGATGAGAGCCGGGCCAATCGATCGCCACCAGGGATTTCGCTGTTCGGAGACTGTGGAATGAGACGATTTTGCCATAAAAATATCTTCCCCAAAGTAACAGAGGTCAGGAGCCGGGAATCAAATGTCCCATTGGTATTCTCTGTCTTCTGCCGATTATCTTCTATTAATCCAGAAAGACTGATTTATACCAGAAGTCC
>Ga0180432_10007728_pt1 | contig 13584 bp, 13 predicted proteins | sample SS_ome_10_FD_132414 | JGI IMG/M metagenome (GOLD analysis project Ga0180432, IMG submission 132414) | Hypersaline lake sediment archaeal communities from the Salton Sea, California, USA - SS_1_MS_2 metaG | ecosystem: Environmental > Aquatic > Non-marine Saline and Alkaline > Hypersaline >...
AGGACGGCCTGACCGACTGCCAGGATGACGAGTGCCCCGCCCAGACCGAGGAATGCGACGGCTTCGACAACGACTGCGACGGCACTCCCGACAACAACCTGACCGGCCCGGCCTGCCCTCTGCAGGACGGCGTCTGCGCCGGTTCCACCCAGGCGTGTGTCGGAGGCACCTGGCAGGCCTGCGACGCCTCCTCCTACGGCAGCGACTACCGGGCCACCGAGACCGATGCCGACTGCGACAGCCTGGACAACGACTGCGACGGACTCACCGACGAGGAATGCCCCTGCACCCCGGGCGACACCCAGCCCTGCTCCAGCAACGAGGGCGAGTGCGAGGAAGGCACCCAGACCTGCGACGCCAACGGGACCTGGGGCGCCTGCGACGGCGTCCTGCCCCGCGACGAAACCTGCGACGGGCTGGACAACGACTGCGACACCCAGACCGACGAGGACCTAACCGGCCTGCCCTGCCCGCTGCAGAACGGGGTGTGCGCCGGGGTGACCGCCGTCTGCGCCGGCACCGACGGCTGGGTGTGCGAATACGGTGCCAGCTACGAAGAGAACGAGACCCTCTGCGACGAGTTGGACAACGACTGCGACGGAGAAACCGACGAGGACTGCGGCGGGGGCAAGATCGAGGGCGGCTGCGGGTGCGAAGGAAATGGAGCCGGCGGCTTGACTATGCTGCCGCTGCTCTTGCTGGTACTCAGCATCCGTCGCCGTTGACCCTCCCAAAACCTTAGACTATCCTCGGGAGCATGAACGGCTCCTGGTTCCACCCCGCTTACGTCCTTTTCCTGCTGGGCGTGCTCTTATCGGTGTGGATGTGGCGCAAGTACTCCTTCCGCCGCGGCCTGCAGGCTTTATCCATGGCGTTGTTCATCGCTTTGTTCTGGCTGGCGGCCTTCGAGGGACGGCCCACCTGGCCGGTGGATTTCTTCTTGTTCTCCGATCCGCTCCTGGCACTGGTGCACACCCTGGCCGGGCGGGTGCTGGTGCCGCTCTTGCTGGTGTCTTTGGCCTTCGTTCTTCTCGCGGCGGTGATGGGCCGGGTGTTCTGCTCGCACGTCTGCCCCCTGGGCACGCTGCTGGATTTTTCCGACCGGTGGCTGGGCCGGCGGCAGCGGGTAAAGGAAAACCGCGGGACCTACCAGCGGGCGCGGAAAATAAAATTCGTCTTCCTGCTGGTGATTCTCTCGGCGGCGGCGGCCGGGTTCAACCTGCTGGGCTTCGGCGACCCCATCGTGATCTTCACCCGCTTCGCCGCCACTATATTCCACCCGGTGATCATGCTGCTTCAGGACGTAGGGCTGTTGATCCTGCGTCCCATCGGCGCCTGGCTGGGCTGGACCGAGATTGCCTACCTGGAGCTGATCCTGCCCTCGTTCGCCGGGGCGCTCTTGTTCGTGGGCCTGCTGATTACGATCCTGGTGCTCTCCAGATTGCAGCCGCGCTTCTGGTGCCGGCATCTGTGCCCCCTGGGGGCCATGCTGGGCTGGGTGGGCCGCTGGGCCCCCTACCGCCGGCGGGTCTCCGACAAGTGCAACGCCTGCAACACCTGCGTGCGCGAGTGCCCCACCGGCGCCATTCATGACAAGGGCGTTATCACCGACCGCAGCGAGTGCATCGTCTGCCTGCACTGCGTAAAGACCTGCCCGGAGAACGCGGTGGAGTTCACCTTCACCAAGCGGGCCGAAGCGGTCGACCTGCCCGGCACGTCCACCTCGAGGCGGATGTTTTTAGGCGGCATCGCCGGCGGCCTGGCCGCGGGGCTTTCGATGCGCGCCGACATGCTGCATCCCTCCGACGCCTTCCTCCCGCTGCCCGAACGTCACGGCCGGCTGATCCGCCCCCCGGGCGCCCTGCCCGAGCCGGAGTTCCTAACCCGCTGCGTGCGCTGCGGCGAGTGCATGCGCGCCTGTTTGACCAACACCCTGCAGCCCGATTGGTACCGCGCCGGCCTGGAGGGCCTGTGGGCCCCGCACATGAGCCTGCGCCACGCCGCCTGCGAGCAGACCTGCAACGTCTGCGGCCAGGTCTGCCCCACCGAGGCCATCCGCCCGCTTAGCCTTTTGGAAAAACAGCACGCCAAGGTGGGCACGGCGGTCATCGACCGAGACCGCTGCCTGCCCTGGTCGCAGGACCACCGCTGTCTGATCTGCGACGAGCAGTGCCCCTACAACGCCATCGTCTTTTCCACCGACTCCGAGCACCACGTCAAGCTCCCGGTGGTCAACGCCAACAAGTGCAACGGCTGCGGCCAGTGCGAGGACAAGTGCCCGGTGCTGGGCGAATCGGCCATCATAGTGGTCCCCCAGGGCGAGCTGCGCCTCTCCGAGGGCTCCTACGTCGAAGAGGCCCGGGCCCTGGGTCTGGTGTTCGCCGCCGAGGAAGGCAAGCTCAAGGATTCGTTCAAGACCGAAGAAGATCTAATCAAGAAGGAGCTTCCGCCGGGGATCGAAGAGGAGCCAAAATGATTGACCTGCTACCAATAAAACCTGCGCTTTTCACCCTGCTCATCCTTGGCCTGCTGCTGCCCTCCTGCAAGAGCAAGCGGGATAAATGCGTGGACGTCGTCCGGTTGATGAAGGCCGAGGCCCTGGCGACCGATGCCCTGGTCAAAAAGAAGCCCGGCGCTTTGACCAAGGCAGAACACGCCAAGCTGATCGAGGCAACCATCACGAAGTTGCGCGGCATGCAATTCAAGGACCAGAAGCTGGATTCCGCGCTCAAGAGCTATATCGGCGCCCTGGGCGCGTTCAAAGACCCCAAAGCCGGTCCGGGCGACCTGGCGGTAACCCTGACCTACATGGAATCCTCCCGCCGCCGGGTGGCCGACGAGTGCAACCGTTAGAAAGGAACTAGCCATGGCTTTCCTGCCCATCGCGTACTTCAAGGGTGATTTCATCCCCTTTGAAAAAGCCAACGTCTCCATCGCCACCCACGCCCTGCACTACGGCACCGCCGCCTTCGCCGGTTTGCGCGGCGTACCCGATCCGCAAAACCCCGAGCAGATCCTGCTTTTCAGGCTGGACCGGCACTCTGCGCGGATGAGCAACAGCGCCAAGTTCCTTCATCACGATCTGCCCGCCGAGAAAATCCACGACACCATCATCGAGTTCGTCAAACGAAACAAGCCAACCGAGTCCTTCTACATCCGCCCGCTGGTGTACACCTCCGACCTGGGCATCGCCCCCCGGCTGCACAACGTGGAAAAGGATTTCTTCGTATACGGCCTGCACCTGGGCGACTACCTCTCCCCGGACGGCATCAGCTGCCGGATCAGCTCCTGGTATCGCCAGGAGGACCGCGCCCTGCCCCTGCGCGGGAAGATCACCGGAACCTACATAACTTCGGCGCTGGCCAAGACCGAAGCCTTCGACTCCGGCTTCGACGAGCCCATAATGCTCAACACCCAGGGAAAGATCTCCGAGGCCTCGGGCATGAATCTCTTCATGGTCCGCAACGGCACCCTGATCACCCCGGGACTCAACCAGGACATCCTCGAGGGCATCACCCGCGACAGCATCCTGATACTCGCGAAGGAAATGGGCATTCCCACCCAGGAGCGGGCCATCGACAAGACCGAGCTTTTCATCGCCGACGAGGTGTTCCTCTCCGGCACCGCCGCGCGGATAACCCCGGTAAAGAAGATCGAAAACTACACTCCCCCGACCAACCGCCCGATCACCGACAAGCTCAAGGAAAAGCTCACCGCCATCACCGAAAACCGCGACCCCGACCACAAGGACTGGGTCACCGTCGTGCCCACCGGATGATCCTGCGAACCCTGACGCCCTCGGACATCGGCTTCGCCCTGGCCCAGATCACCCGCGAAGGATATTATCTCGTCTCTTCCCCTTCGGTTATCAACGCCGTCAGGGTGCTCAGGAGGGTCAGGGCCCGGATCGGCTTGGCTATGAACAAGTTCGCGCCGGACTTTAGGGAAGTCATCTTGAGCTGCTCGTGATCGGTGCTGATCATCACCACCGGGGTGTCCTTGAACCTGGGTTCCGCGCGCATCAGCCTCAGAACCGACATGCCGTCCAGCTCCGGCATGTATTGATCCAGGATTACCAGGTCGAGAGGTATGCTCTGGATGACATCCAGCGCCTCGCGTCCGTTGGAGGCCGTGTATATCTCGGCGGGCCGGTCTCCGCGCTTGCCTTCCAACTGCAGGCGCTCCAGCGCAAACTTGAACATCTCCAGCACGCGCTGGTTGTCGTCGGTCACCAGGATGCGATAGGGATTGTCCTTGGGCGCCGGCGGCTCCTCTTCGGCCCCGAACTGATGGACCAGCCTCTCGATGGTCTTCTTGGTCCCGTCGTCGGCAAAGATGAACTCGACCCCGACGCCGGGGTTTTTCTCCTTGTCGCTGGCCAGCCGGCGCACGACGCCCCGCAGGGGAATAGGCTCGAGCAAGCCGGGAAACGAGATGGTAAAGTCGATCTCGTCGCCTATCTGCAACGGCATCTTGGTGCGGATGAACAGACCGCCCTCGCTCAGATCGATCAGGTAGTCGACAAAGAACCCGGTCTTGTTCGGGTAATCAATCTTCAACAGCGCGGTGACCCGCGGACTCGTTCGGCGTTCCTCTTGTTCTTCCGTCATCGCTCCCCCGATGTGGTTTCCGAGGAATATGCCTCATCACAAAAATAGTTTCAACCGTGAAACGGCACCCTATTTGACTTTGGCCAGCCAGGCGGAGGCTGATTTCTGATCGGGAGCGCCGGTGACCCAGCGCAGGACGCCGTCCTTGGCAGCCAGGGCGGTGAATACGCCGTCTTCGGCCTTGCCGGAAGCGCTGCATCCGCCCCTGGCTTCAGCTGTCTTCAGGGCCAGCTTCTTGCCCAGGGCCCTGCAGGCTTTGACCGCCGCCGCCTTGTCCGGATAGGAGATCCGGGTGGCCTGGATGTCCGCGTCGCCGCCGGGATAGAAGGCGGTGACCGCCTTGGCCTGTTTGGTAAGAATCAGCTTGCCCTCTCCATCGAACCAGATGGTGCGGGCAGTCTCGGGGTTTACCAGGTAGCGGAGCGATCCCTTGATGGAGCCTTCGGGCAGAAACCCGACCTCCTTGGGCGGCTTCGACTCGCCGGGAACCGTGGCGGCGACCTGCTTGCCCAGCGCTATCAGGAGATCTCTGGCCTTGACCGGATCCGACTTGGCCACCACCCGGACGTAGAATTTCCCCTTGTAAAAGCTAAGCATGCCGCGGGCCAGCATCGCGGGAACGCCGACGTCGACCGGGTCGCCCCTGGAAGTGTGGGAGAAGATCCCGTAGGCCTCGGCCAGGCCGCCCATCTCGTAGATCTCCACCGTGGCCTGGTTGCCGGCGGTCGCGTAGTTCCACACCGCGATCTCAACGAAGCCGTAGGCCAGGTACAGCTCGGCTCCGCCGTTCATGTAGTCGAAGAGCTTCTGGCCCTTGAAGACTTCGATCTTGCCGGCTGACTCGTCGGGAAAGTAATCGGAGGCCGGCGCCATCAACAACACTGAGACCAGAGTAATCGCGGTTCGCATCTCACATCTCCAGGGTGACCACCCGGTCGGCTGGCGGTTTCAATACCCCCAGGCTCATTTCCTCCGCCAGCTTCAAGTGCTTGATCTGCCGGGATTTTATTTTTCGGCCGTAGAGCGGGGCCAGTTCCACCGAGGCGGCGTCGACCGCCACCGCGTCGGTGCCGGCCAAAATTGCGTTTCGGGTTATCAGCTCGCCGGGGCCGGCGGGGCCGTCGGTGGCCATGACCTTCAGCCCGTCCATGATCACCAGGTGCGGCTTCAGCACCGTGTTCAGGTCGACGATGGCCTGGTTGAGATCGAAGCGGGAGTGAAAACTCTCCCGGTCGAGGATCAGGCCCATCATGCCCTTGAGCGCCCCGGTGAACCCGGCGGCGTTGTGGGACTTGGCGATGGGCATGGCGATGTGCACGTCCACCGACAGCGCGTCCTTGAGGATCTCGGTTCTCTTCAAAACCTTGCCCCTGGGAACCTTGGTCTGGACGTACATTTTATCGCTGGTGGGCAGGAAGAAGTGCACGTTCTTCATCCCGGCCACCGCCTCCTTGATGCCCACCACCTTCATGCAGGCCTCCGGCCGGCGGGTGGGGTTGTCGAGGATCAGCACCTTCGAGGCCCCACAGTCCAGAGCCATTTGCGCCACGGTCTTCAGCATGGCCGGCGAGGTGGTGGCGTGGTGCTCGGGCGGAGTGGGAAAACCCACGTTGGGCTTCAACAAGACCTTATGGCCCTTTTTCACGAAGGCCCGCATGCCCCCCAGCGGCTCGAGTACCTTCTTTACCGCCTTGGCGATGTCCCGGGGCACCCCGGGGCCCGAAACCTTTACCAGCACCGGCTTCTGCGCCGCGCGCACGTCAAGCCCGCCCCCCACGACCAGAGCCGCCGAGGCCAGCGCGCTTTTCTTCAAAAATTCCCTGCGGTCGTACTTGCCTGCCATGCGCATCTCCGACATCAAGATACTACAACTGGTTTTGACGTGCCAGGTCGATTTGTATTCCCGGCGTTGACATACGGCCAACACGCCCGGACAATGGGGTTGGGAGGGAGGATCCATGAAGATCTCCTACATGTTCTGCCTGCTGGTATCGGGACTGTGCCTGTGCTCCTGCTCGGGCGGCGGGGCCGCCGGGGATCCCTGCGAGGGGGTGGACTGCTCGGGCCACGGGACCTGCGAGTCGGTGGGTGGCGAGCCCAAATGCAACTGCGAGTGGGGCTACCAGACCTCCGAGGACGGCACGGACTGCATCCCCGAGGGGACCAACCCCTGCACCGGGATCGACTGCTCGGGCCACGGGCGCTGCCGGGTGGACGACAACGATCAGCCCTACTGCGAGTGCGACGCCAACTACTGGCCCACCGAGGACAAGCTCGACTGCATAGACAAGAACAGCTGCACCGTAGACTGCGGGGACATCGGCTGCTGCGGGACCCGCTGCTGCCGGGCGCTGCCCTCCAACTCGGAGCACTTCGGCGAGCTGCAGCAGGTAGGCGGAACCAAGTCGGCCTCGGGCTCCTTCGACACCGACACAGACTGCACCGCCGGCTCCAAGCTGGGCGACTGCGAGCCGGTGGCCATCGCCGGCCAGACCGGCGTGTGCGTCTGCCGGGTGAACTCGCTGACCATCAGCTCCCTGACGGTCACCGGCCCGCGGCTGCTGGCGATACTGGCCTGGGACTCGGTGTCGATCAACGGCACCCTGGACATCTCCGGCCGCTCCGACCCCGGCCCGGGCGCCGAGAGCCAGACCCCGGCCAACTCCTGGCTGGGCGGCGCCGGGGGCAGCCTGGGAACTTCGGGCGGCGGATCGTCCGGGCCGCGCGGCAACGAGCGCCTGGTCCCGCTGGTAGGCGGTCAAAACGGTCAGGACGGCTGCGGCGAGCGCTTCGGCGGCGGCGGAGCCGGCGGCATCCAGATTTGCGCGGGTGAATCCATAACCGTAGGCGGCATCATCCTGGCTTTGGGCGGCGGCGGAATGGGCGGGGCGGCCGGCGAGCGCCCGGATAAATGCTCCGGCGGCGGAGGCGGCGGCTCCGGCGGGGCCGTGCTGCTCGAATCCAAGCTCGTCACGGTCAGCGGCGCCATCTGGGCCCACGGCGGCAGCGGTGGCGGGGGCGGCAACAGCCTGGGCGCCTCCGGCGGAGACGGCCAGGACGCCACCGCCTCGATGAATCCCGCCCAGGGCGGCGCCGGCCGCGACGGCGCCACTTGCGCTCTTTACGGCACCATCTACGGCGGCGACGGCGGCGACGGCGCGGTGGGCGACAACCCCGGCCAGGACGGTGAAGACCCCGACGAAAACCAGTGTCCCGAGCCCCCCATGCCCTACGTGGCCGGCGGCGGCGGCGGCGGCGGCTCCGGCCGCATCCGCATCAACACCCTGGACTCCTGCAACTGCACGGGCACCATCTCGCCTACATACACTTTCGGGGTTCTGCAGGGGGGATAGAAACCGCAGGGAAGCTACGCTTCTTCGCACCAGGGGCCGACGTCGGTGTCGTCGATCATGATGGAGCCGGAGCCCTGGGTGAGGTCGAGTTCGGCCTCGATGACCAGGCCGGAGCCCTCGGGCCAGTCGGTGACCTCGCGATCGATGCGGATGGGGATGGTGCCGGCGGGGATGCCCTGAACCTCGATGGTGAAGTCGAACACGCACATGCAGGCGCAGCGGCCCCAGCCGCCCTCGGGGGCGTCGGTCTGGGTGAAGACATAGACGCCGTTCTGCTCCTCGACTACGAAGCTGTGGTCGCCGCAGCAGTTGAGCAGGATCCGGGCGTCGGCCAGCTTCAGCGTCTGGGTCTGTTCGTCGTAGGCCCAATGCAGCATCTCGGCGGCGCAGTAGTCGGATGCATCCGGGCTGCCGAAAAGCGGGCCGCCCTCGGCCTGGAAGCCGCCGCAGGCGCTGATGCGGTCGGCCTGGAGCAGCTCGGCGGCCACGCACACGCCCTCGGTGTTGCAACTCTTGCCGTCATCACAGCCGCCGCAGTCCAAGAAGCCGCCGCAGCCGTCGCCCCAGTTGCCGCATTCCTTTTCGAGATCCTCGCAGGTGAGCGGGACGCACTCCTGCTCCTCGCACCAGGGGCTCACGTCGGTCTCGTCCAGCACCAGCGAACCGGATCCCTGGGCCAGGTCCAGCGAGCCCTCGAAGACGATCGTCCGGGGGTCGACCCGGTCGGTCACCACCCGGACGATGCGCAGATCGATGACCTGCTCCAAGACCCCCTGGGCCTCGACGGTGAAGTCGTAGACGCACATGCAGGGGCAGCGCGCGGGCAGGTCCCCGATGTCGTCGGTCTCGGTGACCACGTACACGCCGTTTACCACCTCGATCTCCATGGAGTGATCGCCGCAGCAGTTGAGCAGTATGCGGGCATCGGCGAGCTTGAGCGTCTGGGTCTCGGCGTCGTAGGCCCAGTGCAGCACCTCGGCGGCGCAGTAGTCCGCCTCGGGGGCCAAGAGCGGGCTGCCGGCCTGGGCGAACCCCCCGCAGTCGCTGATGCGGTCCTGCTGCTGGAGCACCGGGGTGTCGGTGTAACTCCCACAGCCCAGTACCAATCCGGCCAGAATTATTACGGTTGTAATGCGAAACATGCCCTTCCTCCTTTCATTCCATCGTTCATGGTTCTACTGGGTATTACCCATCAGGAGGAAAAAATGGGAACCCCTCAATACTCCCCGCACCAGGGGCCTACGTCGGTCTCGTCGATGATTTCAAAGCCGGAACCCAGGGTGAGATCCAGCTGGGTTTCCAGGACGGTCTCCACCGGATTCTGGTTGTCGGTCACGTCGAGCTCGATGCGGATGGTTATGAGCTCCTCGGGAATGCCGTGCACGGTAATGGTGTAGTCGTATACGCACATGCAGGCGCAGCGGCCCCAGCCGCCCTCGGGGGCGTCCCGCTCGGTGAAGACGTAGACCTCCCCTTCCCGGATCATGGTCATGCTGTGGTCGCCGCAGCAGTTCAGCAGGGTGCGGGCGTCGGCGATCTTGAGCGTCTGGCTGTCCGGCTCGTAGAACCAGTGCAGCACCTCGGCGGCGCAGTAGTCGGCAGGGGGATTGAATATGGTGCCCCCGGCCGACTCGAAGCCGCCGCAGCCGCTGATGCGGTCTTCCTGGTCGCTGGGGGTGACGGTGCAGTGCCCGCCGATGTCGCAGGCCTCGCCCAGCGGGCAGCCGCCGCAGTCGAGCTGCCCGCCGCAGCCGTCGTCCCACAGCCCGCACTGGGCGCCCAGCTGCTGGCAGGTAGTGGGCTCGCACTGGGTCACGCACTGCCCGTCGGCCCGGCAGGTCTCGCCGCTAGGGCAGCCGCCGCAGTCGACCTCGCCGCAGAGATCGTTCCAGGTGCCGCATTCCTTGCCCAGCTGCTCGCAGGTCATCCGCTCGCACCCCGGCGGGACGTAGTCGACGAAGTTGCCGCAGGAAAGAAAACCCAGTGAAAAAACCATAATCAGAAGCAATCTGCTCATTTCCTGCTCCTACTAAAATTCGTAACCCACTCCCACCACTCCCTGCAAGGTGAGCTGCTGCGACAGTTCGTCGTTCAGCGAAAACACCCGCGCGCCCACCTCCCAGAAGATCTGCAGGGCCAGACCCGAAACCAGGGGCAGATCGATGCCGCCCACCGCCCCGTAGGTGAACATGGTCCCGGAGAACTTCTTATCGTCGGACAGGTGCTGGTTGCCGTAGCTCAGGCCCAGGAGGACCCCGCCGAAGAGATCCAGCACCGAGTATTCGAACCGCCAGGCGATCACGCTCTCCAGCGAGTACATGCGGATGAAGTAGTCGAGCTGGTCGGCTTCGATACTGGCCTCGCCGTAGGCGAAGCGGGGAAACAGCGTGGTGGGTCCCAGGTCCACCCGCAGGCCCACGATTCCCTGGTGGACGGCGGCGTAGTTCTTCAGCGCCCCGCTCAACAACCCGTAGTGCAGGAACATGCCCACGCCCGAGCGCGCCGGGCCGCTGCCCTTCACCGAGGCCAAAAGCGCGGGGTGCTCGCGCATCGACGCCGGGTTCACCCGCACCCGCTGGCCGTCCTCAAGCTTGACCTCCTGGGAGTACAGGCGCACTCCCCGGCGCAACGCGACCGTGTAGGCTCCGGCGGGTACCGCCAGCTGCCGGCTGGTGCCGAAGGGCTTGTCCAGCTCGGCCACCACGTCTCCGTTGTCCTTGGAAAACACCAGAAACTCACCCGAGGTGTCCGGCCCGAAGCGCAAGCGGGCCTGGGCGCGGGAGAGATCGGTCAGCACCACGTTCCCGCGGCCCTCCATCTGGTACTCGTAGGTGGGATGCTGGGTGCCCGAAAGCGTCCTGGCGGTCTCCACCACCGTCTTGCCGTAGGCGTACTGGTACACCTCGGCCAGGGTCACCCGCCGGTCCTGGTTGGCGTCGGCGGCGCCCCGCAGCCCCGAAAGCAGGTAATGGGTGAAAAAGGATCCCCGCAGCTCCCCCGACTCCTGGGAATTCTCTCCGGCGGCCGACGAGGTGACTATGGCGGTGCCGTTGGCGTCGATGGTGTCGGTCAGCACCAGATCGAACGACGGCCCCGGCCGCCCGCCTTTCACCGCGGTCAGCCCGCCCGACTGGCACGAGTCGATGAAGGCAATCTGGATCCCCGCCCCGGACTCCTCCACCAGCCTGCGGAACTCGGCGTACTCCAAAAGCTCGGACCCGAACTCCAGGTTGACTCCGTCGGAATGCCCCGAAAAATACACCACCAACAACGCCCGCGGCGCCTTCTTCGGCACCACCTCGGCGATTTTTCCTTTCATCTTTGAAAAAGCCCGGCGGAACTCGGCGGTGGACGCCCCCTCCAGTCGCACCACGTTGTCTTCCTCGAAACCGCCCAGGTCGACCAGCAGCCGGGCGAAGCGCTTCGCGTCCCGCTCGGCGTAGCGCAGCGCGGCCTTGCGCTCCTGGCCGCGGTTGCTTCCCGCCACCAGACCGAAGCGCGCCACCTGCCCGAAGGCCAGCGAAGGCAGCAGCAACATCAGTATGTAAACCAGGCGTATCATTCTCCAATACTTCCTTTATGAATCAACAGGCTGTTTTGCGCAAGCTCCAGCGGCAGCTTCTTCAGGTTTTCAACCCCGCCGGAATCCTTTAATCCCCGTTCGACCGCCGATCGAATCACGTTGAAATCCAGGGGTCCCTCGGAAAACACCCCGAAGATCCGCTCGGGCCCCCGGCTATCGTCCAGTATGGTGCTGCCTTCCAGTTCGGTCCGCCCGCCTTCCACCGGGCCCGGCGGGTAAAACAGGCTGACTTCGCCCCGCTGATCCACCGATACGATCATGACCTGCCCCGGACCGGGCGCAGAAACCGCAAAGCGGACGCGGTCCTCCGCCAGCAGCCGCTCTCCCGGATTCACCCGGAACACTTTTTCGGCTCGCTGGCAATACACTTCCAGGCCCAGGGTGCCCTTGACCCCGATGTAAGTGGCCTCGCGATCCGCCGGTCGCCACAAGGCCACCGCCAGCACCACCGCCAGCACCACCGCCGCTGCCGCCGCCAGGCGCGGGTAAGTGAAAAACCCAAAGAAACCGGAGCGGGATTTGCTCAGACGCTCAACGACCTCTTCCTCGGTGGCCGGAAAGACCTCGTTACGGAATTTCTCGTCGGCCTGTTCCCACTCCTCCAGGCGCTTCCGGCAGCTCTCACAGCCCTCCAGGTGGCCGTGCACCGGGTGATCTTCGGGCCTTCCCGCCAACCAATACGCGTCCAGCTCGTAATCCGAAGGGCAGTTCATGACAACAGCTCCTTGCTCCGTTCGGAAAAACGGTTCAGCTTCTTCCCCACGGTCTTTCGGCTCAATCCCATCACAGCGGAGATTTCCTCCTGGGTCATGCCGTCCAGCAGCGAGTAGACCGCGATCTGCTGGGTCTTGAGATCGAACTCGCCCAGGATCGAAAAAACCTGCTGGCGGGCGGCCAGCCGGCTCTCGGATGAGCCTTCCTGCAAGAGAGCCTCGGGCGCCCGGTCGTCTTTGGGCTTGCGATCGCGGATGAAGTTGAGGCAGTAGTTGGTGGCCACCCGGTACAGCCAGGGCAGGCATTCGCGGTCGGCCTTCAACGTCTCCTTGTGCTTCAGCGCGCGCACGAACACCTCCTGCGTGGCATCCCGGGCATTGTCGGGATCCCTGAGCAACCTCAGGCACCGGCGGTAGATCAGCGGACCCAGGCGCCGGTACAGCTGGCTTATCTCATCGCGATCCATCTACATCCACTAGTATTACCCCCGACGGGGCGGAAATGGGAAGTTTTGGCTCGACAAACATGGTATATTCGCCCCCGGAGGTGACAAGTGTCCAGATATTGCCTGGCCGTCGCACTGACCTTCCTGGCAGGCCTGACCTATGCCGCCGATTTGAAGATCAACGCCACCAAGGACAAGCAATCCCCCACCGGCGTCTACATCCCCACCGACCTGGAGGACTGTTTCAAGGAACTGAAGAAGATGCTCCCCGCCGACCTGGTGGAGAAAATGAAGTCCGCCCCCGAAAAGAAAATGATCAAGTACCACTTCGGACTGGGCCGCTGGATGCGCAACAACTGGGGTCTGTGGAGCCAGTCGCGCCTGCGCGAATACTTCAAGAAACTGGGCCTGGCCCACCCCGATGACATGTCCTCGGTGATATTGAAATCCTTCTGGCGCCACCTGAACAAAAAGCCGCTGAAAGTCGGCGAGCAGGTGAAGTACTACCAGGAATACTGGAAGAAGATTAAGGCGAAGCAGAAGAAGACAGCCCCTAAAAAATCCCAATAGCCGTCAACCCATCTCGGTCAACAACTCGTCCATATTGCGCTGCTCGATCTTGCGCTTGCCGGACTCGATTTCCTTGATCATTTTGGTGACCAGGGCGTTGAGGGGGACGGGAACGCCGTGCTTCTTGGCGGTTTCGACCACGTAGCCATTGAGGTAGTCGATCTCGCTGGGGCGGCCGCGTTCCAGGCTCTGGAGCATGGAGGATTTCAGTTTGCCGTAGCGCCGGCCGACCAACTTCATGAGCTTGTCCTTCAAAAAGCGATGGATCCGCCCCGCGTTGGGGCGCATATACATCAGGCGGGGGTTGGC
>Ga0180432_10007729_pt1 | contig 13583 bp, 12 predicted proteins | sample SS_ome_10_FD_132414 | JGI IMG/M metagenome (GOLD analysis project Ga0180432, IMG submission 132414) | Hypersaline lake sediment archaeal communities from the Salton Sea, California, USA - SS_1_MS_2 metaG | ecosystem: Environmental > Aquatic > Non-marine Saline and Alkaline > Hypersaline >...
TCTGCACGGCGTCCTTTCGCGGCCCTTTGGTTCGCGATACTTTCACCGATTCGCACCTGGCCTCAATTTTCGTGAGCCCGTAAGAATCGACCTCAATAGGCCTGTAGATCATGACAGCTTCCAACGACTCGGAAGATTTGTCACTGGCGTTAGGACCCGGTCGGCGCTTTGTTTTCGGTGCATCCCAGCCGATCGTTATGTCTCTGCTCGAAACGAATTTGTATCTGAGAATCCCGCCTGGCTCGAAATCTACTGTCAGAACCTCCCGGCCGGCGCCCAATGGCCCTTTCGCACCGTCCGTCGGCCCACAGCCGGCAAGAGCAGTCAACAAGGTAACCGTCAGAGCAAATACTCGTACGCGTCTCAGCACTGTCCTTCCTAATCAATTCTTTCTATGTTGAATAAGCGCGTGGCAGTCATTCTCAGCGCTGCGGGAGGTTCATCATCTTTGGGATTAGGATTGACTATCAGCCACCGAACTACAAGGTTTTCGTTGTACTGAGTCACCTTTCCCTCAGTCAGATCGAACTTCAACTCGCCCATATAGTCTTCCGTGTTGTCGAACATGCTGGAAAATGAATCCGTTGCCGCCTGCTCCTTGTGCGATTCCTTTGCTTTCTCCGCCGAGGGAACGGCTTCCATCTTCACTATGGCGATCCTGTGACCGGCTGCGTCTTCGATCCGGCCGAGCGTGTATATCCTCTCGAATGATTTTGCACCCATCATATCGAAAGAGACGCTCTTGATGTTGCTCCAGTTGTCGCCGGATTGTAATTGATTTTCGCCCGTTGCGGGAAGGGCCGGTATTGTGTGCCGCTGCTTTATTGCCTGGGCCGAAAGCAGTGCGACGGCGGTCTCGTTGCCCGAGACCGCGGCCAGGGCGTCGTTTGCGTCCACAACTCTCGAAACTTGGCCCGATGGCGTGATCTCGATTGTGTAGTTTTGACCGATCAGTTTGTTCAGGAGATGGCTTTCATCTTTTTCTTTCGTGCTGTCGAAGTCGAGAACTGATTTGTCTATGATCGTGGTAGCGTACTTGAGACCTTCGATCGTGATCCTGGCGACGGCGTTGCCCTGTTCTCCGACTTTTTCAATTCGCTGCGAGAACGTCATCTCCATTTTGTTGCTGCTATGCCCGCCTTTAAAGCCTTTTGGTCTCGGCGCCTGTCCTTCCCATTGAACTCTCTTGCCGGTTTCGAGCACCACCCTGTAGGTCGTCGATTCAGCCGGTGTGAATTTCAGAGCCAGCTTTATGGACTCATCCTGCTGATCAACCAGAACAGGCTTTCTTCTGGAAGGCGCCGGACAGCCACCTACGAGTAGAAACGTGCCTGCCGTGGCGGTCAAAGCCAAACTACATATAATGATTTGCTTCATCTTCGGTTCTCCCAATAACACTCATACAGCGGCGATTAGTACAGATCATTATATATTTTGTCCTTCTCGAAACAACCGATTTCTCTTTATTTGAGCATTATCAGCGGTTAAAATAAAGGTTTTGGTTGCTAACCAACCTTCTGAACATTTTTGGAGAAACCGGATTATGAAGAGCGATACAGTAAAGAAGGACTTTCAGCGGGCGCCGCATCGGGGCCTGCTTCATGCATGCGGCCTGAGTGATGCCGATATCAAGAAGCCGTTCATCGGCGTTGCCAACAGCTTCTGCGAGATCGTGCCGGGCCACGTTCACCTCGATAAGGTCGCCAAGGCGGTCAAGGATTCCGTTCGCGCCGCCGGCGGGACGCCGTTCGAGTTCAATACGATAGCCGTCTGTGACGGAATTGCGATGGGCCATACCGGCATGAAATACTCTCTCGCCTCGCGAGAGATCATCGCCGATTCGGTCGAGACCATGGCCAGAGCCCACTGTTTCGACGGGCTCATCTGCATCCCCAACTGCGACAAAATCATCCCCGGCATGCTGATGGCCGCGGTCAGGCTCAATATCCCCACAATCTTCGTATCAGGCGGACCGATGGCTGCCGGCAGGGCAAAAGACGGCAAACCCATCGATCTTATCAGCATATTCGAGGGCGTAGCCGCATACAACGCTGGCAAGATTACCGAAGATGAGCTGGCCGAGCTTGAACGCACGGCCTGCCCCGGCCGGGGAAGCTGTTCGGGCATGTTTACCGCCAATTCGATGAACTGCCTCTGCGAGGCGGTTGGAATGGCCCTGCCCGGAAACGGCACGATCCTGGCCATAGATCCGAAGCGCGAGGAGCTTTACACCGCCGCCGGCAGGCAGATCATGACCCTCATCGAGAAAGACATCAAGCCTCTGGACATAGTCACCAAGAAATCGCTGGATAACGCCCTGGCTCTGGATATGGCGATGGGCGGCTCGACCAACACGGTCCTTCATACGCTGGCTTTGGCCAGCGAGGCCGGCGTCAGGTACGATCTCGAACGCATAAATGAAATATCGGCTAAATGTCCCAATATCTGCAAGGTGTCGCCTTCGTGCCAGTATCACGTTGAAGACGTCGACGCCGCCGGCGGCATCAGCGCGATACTCAATGAGATCAGCAAACTCGACGGTCTTGTCAATAGCGATTGCATTACTGTCACCGGCAAAACGCTCGGCGAGAACATCGCCGAGGTGAAATCCACTAATACCGATGTCATCCGTGCTCTCGACAACGCATATTCGAAGACCGGCGGCCTGTCTATTTTGACGGGTAATCTCGCTCCCAAAGGCAGCGTGGTCAAGACCGCCGGAGTTACTCCCAAGATGCTCAAGCACTCCGGCCCGGCGGTAATCTTCGAGAGCCAGGAGGATGCCTGCGAGGGAATCCTGGCCGGCAAGGTCAAGGCCGGCGACGTCGTGGTAATTCGCTGCGAAGGCCCTAAGGGCGGGCCGGGCATGCAGGAGATGCTGAGCCCGACGAGCTATATCGCCGGCGCCGGTCTGGGCGAGTCGGTCGCGCTGATCACAGACGGCAGATTCAGCGGCGGCACCAGAGGCGCCTGCATCGGCCACATCAGCCCCGAAGCTATGGTGGGTGGTCCCATAGGATTGCTCAAGGACGGCGACATCATCGAAGTGGATATCCCCAACAACAGCCTGAGCGTGAAGCTCTCCGACGAGGAACTCGCCGAGCGCAGGAAAGCATGGAAAGCACCGAAGCCAAGGATAACCTACGGCAGTCTCGGAAAATACGCATCAATGGCAACCAGCGCCGACACAGGAGCCGTTTTGAAGTGGTAAGGTCGAAATGGCTATCCTGCAGAGTGTAACTTGAGTTATTCGTTTTGCTGAAAAGGTCTGGACTTTCTTGCCAAACTGAGCGAGAATATAGAAGTAAATATCAATGTTTCTGATTATGGTTTCTGAAATGCCTTTTATGTCAGCAAAATGACGCTGTGAAGCTATGTTGACGCGATTGAAAGTATCCGGCTTTAAGAACTTAGTCGACGTGGATATTCGATTCGGTCCCTTTACCTGTATCGCAGGTCCCAACGGGGTAGGAAAATCCAACTTGTTCGACGCCATCCGGTTCCTCAGCGCTCTCGCCGACCGTCCTCTAATGGAGGCGGCCCTGACTGTCCGAGGTGATGAAAACGGGGGGCGGATAGCCGACGTCCGCAGCTTGTTCCAGCGGTATGGCGATCAGCACGTGCAGGAAATGTCCTTTGAGGCGGAGATGATTGTGCCATCGGAAGGCGAGGACGATCTGGGAAAAAAGGCAGAAGCAACAAGCACGTTCCTTCGCTATAGTCTGGACCTAGCATATAGGGAAAGCCCGACTCTCGGATCTTCGGGTTCTCTTGAAGTCCTTAGAGAGGAACTAGATTACATAAAGATTCGAGAGGCCCCAAAACATTTGCTGTTCAAGCACAGACCCACATGGCGTAATTCGATTGTATCTAGCAGACGTAGAGGAAAGAGTTTCATATCTACGGAAGGAGAAGGGGACGATCGTATAGTGTTACTACACCAAGACGGCGGTAGTAGAGGTAGACCATTGTGGCAGGTCAAGAAATTGAACAGAACAGTACTTTCCACGGCGAATACTTCTGAAATTCCAACGGCCCTTCTTGCCCGTCGAGAAATGCAATCGTGGCTGCTGTTGCAGCTTGAGCCATCCGCATTGCGAAAGCCCGATGAGTTTTCTGATTTCTTTGCCCCGACAAAGCTCGGCTCTGATGGTTCTCATCTTCCTCGGACCCTATATAGACTTGTATATAAGAATGGTTCCAAAGACTCAGGGAACACACCGAATCCACAAGTGTGTGCCAGGATTGCCAATAGACTGGCTCAACTGATTGACGATGTACGCAGAGTGTATATTGATCGTGATGAAAAAAGAGAGTTGCTTACGTTAAATGTCTTGGGTAGGGATAAAACTGCTCACGCTGCCCGGTCATTATCGGATGGAACACTGCGTTTTCTTGCTCTTGCAGTGCTTGAACAAGATCCAGAGGTAAAGGGAGTCATGTGTCTTGAGGAACCTGAAAATGGGATACACCCCGCTCGAATCCCAGCTATGATAGAACTTCTGTGCGACATTGTTACCGATGTCAATGAGCCAGTAGGTCCGGACAATCCACTGCGCCAAGTGATAGTGAACACTCATTCGCCAGCGGTAGTTCAGCAAGTTCCTCAGGACACAATATTGGCAGCCGAACCCAGGGAGTCAATTTCTTCGGAGGGACAACATCTCAGCGGTGTTCGTTTTAGCTGTTTGTCGGACACTTGGAGGACCGGGAAATCGAAAGACAAAAGTGACGCATGCAAATTAGGAGCTTTGTTAGCGTATCTAAATCCAGTGCTCCGCTCCGATTATTCTCAGGAGGAAGAAAACACTCCAGACTCTGCATCCCGGAGTAAAGGGCATCGTACCGGTCCGAAGCGCATTATTGACCGCCCTGACGTACAATCCTATTTTCCGTGGTTCAAGACGCAATAGTTGGAGTTGGATGAGGGAATTGCGCTACACTTTGCTTGCTGACGGTCCCGCCGATAGGGCACTCATGCCCATACTGACATGGTTACTCCGCCAACATCTGCCAGGTTGGGCCATACAACCACAATGGGCCGATCTATGGCAGTTGCCAAGCATGCCTAATAAACTGCATCAAAGGATCATAGCAAGCACAGATTTTTATCAATGCGATCTGCTCTTTATCCATCGTGATGCTGAACGCGCTTCGCTGGTAGATAGACTGGACGAGGCCAGGAAAGCTATCGAGAAGGTTGCCCAAGTGAAGGAAATTCCCCCGTCTATTGCTGTGGTTCCGGTGAGAATGACCGAGGCGTGGCTTTTGTTCGATGCCGATGCAATAAGAGAGGCGGCGGATAATCCGAATGGCGCAGCACGATTGGACTTGCCCAGACTGAATAGGATTGAGCGCATTTCAGATCCCAAGAATATGCTTCACAGTCTCATACGTGAAGCTGCTGAACTGGGAACTCACCGGAGGAGTAGGTTCAGGGTCAGGCATCGTGTGCACCGGGTTTCTGAATACATAGAGGACTTTTCACCTCTGAGAGAATTGACTGCGTTTGCGAACATGGAGAATGAAATCAAGAGGATGATCCAATCTCAAGGCTGGGGCGATCAGGCTGATGTTACGGGTAATGGCTGAACGACGCGATTATGAAATCTGTGGTAAAGGATAAAACTCCTTGGTATGCGGCTGGGTTGCATTTTGAATGCACGGAGTGTGGTGCCTGTTGCTCGGGGCCGGGGGAGGGGTATATCTGGGTGACCAGGCAGGAAATTGAGTTTATCGCCGAGCATCTGAAGATGACGGTCGAGCAATTGAGGAGGAGATTCACCAGACGCGTCGGTCTGCGGACGACGATCATCGAGGAGCCGACGACCAAAGACTGCATATTTCTGACCGAGCGGGCCGGCCGGAGAGGTTGCGAGATATATCCGGTTCGGCCGAGTCAGTGCAGGAGCTGGCCGTTCTGGCCGGAGAATTTGAAAAATCCCAGCGCGTGGAACCGGGCGGCTCGGAAGTGCCCCGGCATCAATCGGGGCCGGCTCTACAGCTTCGAGGAAATCGAAAGGATCAAGAGGTGCAGGAAATGGTGGCAGGACACGGAACCGACGCCCGACTGCTCGAAAAAGTAGCCGAAGTCTACGCCTGGCTCGAATTACAGATCAGCCGCAACGGCAACCTGGCCGGGGCCTGCGAAGCGTGCGGCGATTGCTGTGATTTCGGTAAGTTCGATCACCGCCTGTTCGTTACTCCTCCGGAGGTGCTCTATTTAGCTGCAAAGCTCGGAGCTGAAAATATCAAGACCATGCCTTCGGGGCGATGCCCCTATAACGTTGACGGCAGGTGCAGCGTCCATGAGCATCGTTTTGCCGGCTGCAGGATATTCTGCTGTAAGGGTGATGCGGATTTTCAGAGCGAATTGAGCGAATCGGCTCTGGCCAGGCTCAAGTCGATTTGCACTGAATTCGAGATTCCCTATCGCTATCTCGATCTCGCGACGGCTTTGAATACCTTTGCGGGCTGCTAATGTTTGTCAATCGGCAGGGGAATTTTGTCCTGTGGATCGCGCAGGATAATGTATTTGGGGCCGGCCGAAAGCGTGCCGAATTTGTTGTAGTAGCCGTACAACTTGGCAAGTTTCTCCTCATCGGTGGATTCCAGATACTGCTGCCACTTGCCCCATTCGGCACCCCAGGTGATCTCTATGTTGTCTTTGGTGTAGAGCATGATGTGCGGCAGGGTGCTGTCCTTTCGACCGCTGAAGTTGTCCATATCGATGCAGGCGATCTCAAACAACAGCGGCTTGTCGGGCGTCAACGACCTGTCCAACTGGCCCATCCGATCCAGTATCGTTATGGCGGCGGCGACGTCTTCAGCTCGCCACACCTGGCCGGGACGCGGAATTTCCGGCTGCATTGAAAGCTCGGCAATCTCGACTATCGGCAACTCGGGCATCGGCACAAAATCGAGCACAACCCGTTCGGAGTCGACATAGTATTTTTCGTCTACACCCGATTTGACCAGTGCCAGCGGCTTTCGCCATCTGCCCTCGATGCGGAGCACGTCCTGGCCGGCCTGCACCGTTACATCATCCAGCCAGACGAATTGCTCCTCGATGTTGCGCCGGACGGTTAAAGCGGCCTGCTCGTCGAATCTTATGTTGCCTTCTTCACCTCCTGCAACGTCAAGAACTCTGTTTTGAAGCCGGCTGTCCACCCAGGACGGGACCTTCGCCAGCTCAAGATACATTGTTCTGTTCGAGCCGTCGGTAGTGCCTTTGACATACTCCTCGAGGAAGAGAAGTCCGATTGCTATTGCACTGAGGATGCATATAACGGCCAACACCCTCAAAAAGCTGATCAAGGTCGGTCCTACCCAGCTTGCCTTTTTCGTGTTCCTCTTTTTTCTCTTCAGGAAATCGAACGAAAACAAGGACTTTTTGGCCTTGGTTTTTTTTCTTTTCTTTCTAACTGCCATTTTCTTGTATCTTGCCCTATGCCCGTTGCCCGGTCGGCGATAGCTGTGCGGCCTTTACGATTCTCGAGCACAAATCGCTCATCGAAATGCCCGCTCTTGCCGCCGCTTTGGGTAAGAGTGAATGACTCGTAAAGCCCGGGATTGTGTTTGCCTCCAGGACATAGGCGATTCGGTCGTCTTTCAAAACGAAATCAATCCTCCCAAAGTGCCGGCAGCCCAGCGCCTCAAAGCAGTCAATCGCGGCCTTGCTGACGCCGGCCGCCACCGCCGGGTCTGTGATCGTGCCGAACAGGTACTCCGTATGGTCATCAACATATTTAGCATGATAGTCGTAAAAGCCGCTCCTGGGCCGCACCTCGATGATCGGCAAAGCCCGGCCGTTAAGTATGCCCACCGTTACCTCCCTGCCCGCGATGAATTCTTCGATCATGCAGTCGCCGAATTCTTCGAGAGTCTCCTTTGCGGCTGTGATGGCCTCTTTCACGTTCGAAACGATACTTATCCCAACACTGCTTCCCTGTTTTACAGGTTTGACGACGTAACCGCCGGTGAAGCTCCGTAGTTTTTCTTCGAGAGACCTGAGATCCGTTTCGGAGCCAAACTCAACCGCCGCGGGCGTGGTGATTCCGATGTCGTCGAAGAGCTTCTTGCTTGCGATCTTGTCGAACACCAACTCACTTGACGCTGAATCGCTTCCGGTGAATGTCAGCGATCTGTGTTCGAGTATCCGCTGAATCTGGCCGTCCTCGCCGAACTCACCGTGCAGGGCGGGAAAGAACACGTCAATGCTTTCGTCGTCCAGAATATCAAGATAGTCAGGTCGAATATCGGCTGTTACTACCTCGAAGCCGGCCTGCTCCAATGCCTCGGCAACGCACGTGCCGCTCTGTATGCTGATCTCTCTTTCGGTCCCGATACCGCCGGCGAGCACGACAATTTTCAATTTACTGTTACCTGAGTTCAATTCGCTGCCGCTTCGAATTCCTATCACCAAATCTCGATTTCAAGTTCCAGTTCGACGTCGAACTGATCCTTGACGGTCTTTCTTACGGTCTCTATCAGTTTCATGACGTCGCTGCTGGTGCATCCACTTTCGGCGATTATAAAGTTTGCGTGTTTCTCACTGACCGCAGCGCCGCCGATTTTCGTTCCCTTAAGACCGGCTCTGTCGATCAAAGCGCCGGCCGAAATGCCACGGGGATTCTTGAAGATACAACCTGAGTTTTTTGTATTCAACGGCTGGCTGTTTTTCTTGTAGATCCAGATCTCCTTGATTGTCCGCATGATCTGTTCCGGATCGCCGGCGTTGAGCTTTAAACGAGCGTTCAGAATGAACTTGGCGGTGATATTTGTCTGCCGATAGTCGAATTCCAATTCGGGTTTGCTCTTCTCGAAAACGCTGCCGGCACTGTCCATCAGGCCGACAGTCTCAACCGCCGCACCGAAATCTCCGAAGTTCCCGCCGGCGTTCATTTTTATCGCTCCTCCGACCGATCCGGGGATGCCCGTCAGGGTTTCTATGCCTGAGAGGCCTTTTTCCACACAGGTCAGAACCAGTTTGCTCAACTCGGCCCCGGCCCAGGCGGTAACCTCCCTGCCGTCGAACTCCACTTGCGAAAACTGCTCGGCCTCCAGCTTTATCACCGCTCCTCTGACCCCGGAGTCGCTAACGAGAAGATTGGATCCGAAGCCCATAACATGCATCGGGACACTGTTTTCGTTACACCGTTGGACGATTTGTTTGAGTTGTTCGGTATTATTGGGCCTTATGAAATAATCGGCAGCCCCCCCCAGACCATACCAGGTCTGCCTGGCAAGCGGGTAGTTTGTTTCAACTATTTCCTCCAAGCCACTGAAGATAGTCATCTGATACCTTCCAAATATCTCCTGCGCCCATAGTCACAACCAGGTCGCCGGCACTTACGTTGGATTTCAAATAATCGCAAATATCGTCGAAGCTTTCGATGAACAAAGCCTCGGTTCCATTGGCGCGCATCTTATCGACCAGGATCTGTGCGTTGATCTCCTTCCTGGCCGATTGCGAATCCCGGACGAAATAAATCTCCGGCACTATAGTTACATCGGCAAGCTTAAAGCTTTCAGTAAAATCATCAAGCAAAAATCTTGTTCTGCTGTACTGATGCGGCTGAAAAACGCACAAGATTCGCCCGGGCCGATACTTCTGCCGAATCGCTTCGAGCGACGCCCGTATTTCCGTCGGGTGGTGGGCGTAGTCATCGAGAACGGCTATCCGGCCGACCTGACCCTTGAGCATCAGGCGCCGGTCTATGCCCGTGAAGTCGCCGAGCATTTCGAGCACCTGCTCGGGTTCCAGCCCGGCATGGATCGCCATCGCGGTTACGGCCAGCGCGTTCATGACGTTGTGGATACCCGGCAGAGATATTCTCGCCGAACCCAGCAACTCGCCGCTACGATATACGCCAAAAGTAGGAAGGCCGTCGACCAGTTTGACGTTATCAGCATAAAAATCGCAGGTCGCATCGAGTCCGAAGGTCTCGCATCGCAGCGACGCATCGCTCCGGCTCCGGTGCGAATCTGCGATAATCTTCGCCACGTTTGCATCCTGGCCGTTGGCGATGACTACTCCTTCCGATTTAGTGCCGGCGACAAATTGACCGAAGGTTTCGACGATCTCGTCCTCGTCTTTGTAGTAGTCGAGATGGTCCTGCTCGATGTTGAGCACGCAGGCGATCCTGGGTTTGAGGTTGAGAAAGCTCCTGTCGTATTCGCAGGCCTCGGCCACGAAATACCTGCTGTCTGCGACGCCCGATGAGCTGCCAAGCTGGCTAATGGCGGCCCCGACGATGTAGTTCGTGTCGATTCCGGCCTTTTTGAGCAGGTATGTGAGCCATCCGCTGGTTGTGCTCTTGCCGTGAGTGCCGCTGATCGCTATGCCGTCGTAGAGGTTCATAAGCTCGCCCAGCATCTCGGCGTATTTATAGACCCTGCACCCGAGCCGCCGCGCCGATACCAGTTCGGCGTTGTCTTCTCTTATCGCCGCCGAGATGACGACCGCGTCGGTTTCCGGGCTGAGGTTCTCGATTTTGTGGCCGATCCTGATATCAGCGCCGATACGGCGAAGGTTATCCGTTACCTCGGTGGAAATCTGATCCGAGCCGGCGACCAGGGCCTTGTTTTTTATCAGAAGCTGGGCAAGCCCGCTCATGCCTATGCCCCCGGCCCCCATGAAATGGAATCTCTTGCCTTCCAACTTTGACCTGCATTCGGCGCTCGCCACGGTAGCATAGTTATTGCCGAGCACCCTTGAACTTGAATTAGTGCCGTAGGTTTGTGTATTTGCCTGGTTCATAGCATCCTTTCTATACCCGTGACTCCCTGAAATTAAGCCGGGATATAGTATAGCACGGAATAGATCGCGCCGGAAGAGAAAACCGGGTATCCGGTAAGATAACGTGAACCTAAATTATCCGGCAGGCTGTGTCTCATTGGCAATTCTCGCTTACAATACCGGAAAGGCCCACAATTGTCATTGCGAGCCTTTGAGCCGCTTCGCGGCCGGTGTCGGAAAGAAACAAATGTGATTGCTTCAATCCCGGGTGGCAACCACTAAGCGAACGTAGTGAGCGAAGTGGATGGTATCCCAGCGTCCATCCACCCATTCGACTTCGCTCTCCCTATGGGACGCCTTACGGCGAGGGCAGCCTTCATTCGCTTCGCCCCTAAGGGGCAAGCTCATTCAGTGGCTGCCACCCGGGGGCCAAAAGAAGTCTGTGTTTCTTAGGAGCGAAGCCGAGAAATCTGCCCTGCGATTGTACAATCCATCCCGTTCGAACACAGATTTCTCCACTGCATCCCGACTCCGTCGGGATTCCGGTCGAAATGACATTGCCTATAAGTTCCGCTAAACCTGATATAAAGACATTTCTTGTCCATACCCCTCCTCGGGAATCTGGGGACATTTATGAGCAAGCTTGGGTACGTTTGGCACAGATTATTTGGGAAAACGGCAGAATTCGGGATGCAGGAGAAAGAAAATTGGTGGCCGGGGCATGGATTTCGCTGAGATACACTTCACGAAATGGAGGCCAGGGGGACTATTGATTTTATTAGCTGCTCGATTGTGTAGGATTTTGTCAGGTCGATCAAGAGCAGGCGGCCGTGATTGTGATTGGAGGCGAGGATGATTAGGTTTTTTCCGGCCTGGCACCAGCCCTGGTCCTGCGGCTGGTGGCCGAGGATGAAAAAGTCGACGTCGAACGTCGTGGCCATTTTGTCGAGCAGCTCCTGGCTGTGCTTTCTGCCCCAGGTCAGAATATACGCGGAGCCCGGCCTGACGACGTCGTTTATTCTCAGTTGCCTGTCGAAGATGCCGGGATCGAATTTGTCCATCAAACGGTCGGCCGGCAGCGAGTGCGACATCCATATCCTGTTTTCGCATCGGACCGCCAACGGCTGCGAAAACAACAATTGCCTGGTTGCCATCCTGATGTCTTCGGCGGCCTGGCCGAACTCGCGTTCCATGGCCTGGCAAATCGCGCGATTCATTTCCCTGCCGTCTTTCATCACCTCGCTGTTGTTGATGAAAGCGGTGTCGTGGTTGCCCATGATAACGTGGACCCGGTCGGGGAAACTCAGCTTGTAGCGGAAGACGTCATACAACAGCTTGTACGAAATGTCGCCCCCTAACGCGTCTTCCGGGCCACCGTGTATGATCTCCTGAAAGACCAGATGCCTGTCGGGATTGTTCTCAAGGTCGGCGTAGGCAATAATTTTTTCGAAATTCCGCCTGTGCCCGTGAAGATCGCCCGTAATTACCAGACTGCCTTCGGCAGGCAAACGAACGAGGTTCCCGCGCCGACATTTGTCGGCGTTATTGGCTTCTGCGCATCTTTTGAGCAGATCAATTATTGTTTGATCCATTTTTGTTAGCTTTTATTTTGCCGCCGAAAATGCCGTGAACCATAAGGTCCAGCCTCGAAGTAACCTCCGCCATGCTGCCCGGCCGTTTCGTCGCGTCGTTCTCCGTGCAGTCCATCACGAGTCTGGAGATGCCCTGAGGCAGTCCCTTTTTAATCTCGTGCGGCGCTCGACGCGGCTTGGTTACGGGCAGGCCGAATTTGTTTTTCTTGGGAATCAGAGTCGGAGCGTGCTTTCCGGTCAGCGCCCAGTACATTGTCGCTCCGAGGTTAAAAATATCGGTCTTGGGGCCGAGAGGTTTGCGTTTGACCTGCTCGGGAGCGATGTAGTCGGGGGTGCCCTGGATTCTCTGCTTTACCGTGCCGATCCTGCAGCTTTGACCGAGATCGATGATCTTGATCGCGCCGGACTTGTGAATCAGAATGTTATTGGGCTTTATGTCGCAATGGACAATGCCGTGCTGGTGCATGGCGTTTAGTCCGGCAGCAACCATCCTAAAGACAAGCAGGACGTCGCCCAGGCTCAGAGATGGGAATTCCTCGAGGTTCTTCGCGTCGAAATACTCCATGGCCAGAAGTACCTCTCTGACCTTGAACATGCTGCGTATTTTTCTCAGCTCGTAGCACTTTCGGACGTAAGTGTGGTCTATCATCCCGGCGACTTTATACTCGTTCTCGACCTGCTCGAAAACCCTCGTATCCTCGGGCCTCTCGAATATGACCCGTTTTAGTGCGACCTTTTTGCCGTCTTCCTCATCGGCGGCCAAATAAATAGTGCTCCGCGCGCCGGTGCCGATGCGCCGTATGATAGTATAACCCCCAACATCGAGTATATCTTTGCCCATATGTGTCTACGATAATATGATAACCTTATCACCAACCTGGCGTTTCACGCCGTCTTACTTAGATGCGCGAAACGGACCTTATGTTCGGTAAAATCACAAAAACCACTATTATATCGAACGTAAGGCTTACCTACTTAATTTAGATAAAGTCGGCAGTATACAGTAAAAAGGGCCGTCTATCCAGATACCAGCACTATTTTTTCCTGAAATCAAGTCCGAAAAAGTGAACTCTGGAATGAAAACACAGCGGGCGCACGCATATCACCTACAGAGATGGTGTTAATTTGGGCCCGGTTCAATCCCGGGTGGCAGCCTCAAGCGGAGCTTGGGGCTGGCAATACTCCAACAAGCAGGGTAACCATCGGCAAATCCTTTGGATTTGAGGCTGCCACCCGCAATGTACCCTCAA
>Ga0180432_10007731_pt1 | contig 13582 bp, 10 predicted proteins | sample SS_ome_10_FD_132414 | JGI IMG/M metagenome (GOLD analysis project Ga0180432, IMG submission 132414) | Hypersaline lake sediment archaeal communities from the Salton Sea, California, USA - SS_1_MS_2 metaG | ecosystem: Environmental > Aquatic > Non-marine Saline and Alkaline > Hypersaline >...
ACGCTCCCCTCCCACGCCGCGAGCGCCGCTAACTGGTCATCGGGATGCACGGCACGCACCCAGCCAGTGCCGAGTGATTGCGAGATGCTGAGGCCGCTGATCTCGCACCAAGTGTCGTTGACGAAACTGCATTGCCCCGCCGCATCGGTTTCATAAAAGCCGACCGGAGCCCGCTTGGACAATGCCACAAAAGATTCTCGACTGAAAACGAGCTGCCGGCGGGTCTGAAGCAGCAGCGCCAGCAACACTGCCGTAGAGACTGCCCAAGCGGCGATGATCCAGCCGGTCACGAAGAATCCCTCCCGAGCTGACGGAAACCGGCCAGCCGCACGGAATAATAGCGACCGCAGAAGCGGGGAACAAACCCCACCGCCCCGTGATCTCAATCGCGGGTAGGATCCCATGATCGTAGGCTTTACGGCCCCCAAAGGGGAAACAAGAAAGGAACGCACTGATGGCGGATGGAGGCATATCCCGGGGTAAGCTGTTCGTGGTTGCATGGTTGACTCTGACGGCGTTCGATCACAACGCGGCGTTGGCGGCTGAACCCGCAGACCCGGCTGCACCTGCTCCCCTTCTGTCCACATCGCCACTGCAGCCCTTCGAGCGGGCAGTGCAGCTGTTCTTTGCGGGAGACTCGGCCGAGTCGGCCCGAGTGTTCGACGACCTGATGAGGGCCCGGCCCGACCTCGCCCCGGGCCTCTGGCAGCGGGGGCTCGCTCTCTACTACGCCGGTCGTTATGACGACGGCCGCAAGCAGTTCGAACTCCACCGGACGGTGAACCCGAACGATGTCGAAAACCCGGCCTGGCATTTCCTCTGCGTTGCCCGGATGACCTCGCCGGAGCAGGCTCGCGAGCAGATGCTGCCGGTCGGGGCCGACGCCCGCGTGCCGATGCGGGAAATCCTCGGCCTCTACCGGGGTGAGGGCACCGCGGCCGCCGTGTTGGCGGCCGCGGTCCAAGGTGCTGACCGTGACCGCCGCAACCAACTTTGCTACGCCCACCTCTATCTCGGGCTCTACGCCGAGGTCAGCGGCGACGAGACGAGCGCCAGGGATCACATCCTCAAGGCAGCCGGGCCGTTCGCCATGGACCACTACATGGGCCGGGTGGCGAAGCTGCATGCGCGGCTGCGGGGCTGGGGGCCGGCTGCGGATGAACCGGAAGTCGACGCCATTGACGCCCCCCGAACAACCACGACTGTCGGTGGAGAATGAATCATGAGCAGACCCCTTCATGCCCTGCTGGCGGCGGTAACGGCGTTACCCTTTGCGCTGGCCACGGCAGCGGGACAATGCTCCGCGGCATTGATGAAATCGATGGCCCGACGCGATGGCTCTGTTTTCGCGGCGGCAATGGCTGGCGGCCCCAGGAATTCTCAGGGGCCGTCGGCGCTGACAGTGTGCTCGTTCTGTTCGAGCGGCAGTGATGACGCACGACTCCGAGATATCTCGAATTGATGACCGGGATCACCGCAGCCGATACGACCGACTTGGCTCGCCCAGCTCGACGCATGACGCAGGATTCTGAGCAGCACACTGTCATCATCGTTGAAAACCCCCAAGCAGGTGCCGCGGGGGGCGTAGAACTCGTTGATCGGCTCGAGCAGCAGCTCGCCGGCCTCGGGCTTGCCGTCGAGCGAGCCAGCGATCCAGAGATTATTCGGCGACGGCTCGTTGACTCCGACTCCGGCAGCACCGAAGCCGGCAGCCAGCGACCGGCCTGCGTTGTCTGTTGCGGTGGCGACGGTACCGTCGCCATGGTGGCCAACTGGGCCAGCCCGACGACACCGCTGGCCGTCCTGCCGTTGGGGACTGAAAACCTGCTGGCCAAGCAACTCGGCTTCGACCGCAACATCGACCGGCTCTGCCAACGGATTGCCGGCGGCCACACCCGCTCACTCGACGCCGGGGAGGCCAATGGCCGGCTGTTTCTGGTCGTCGCCTCGGTCGGCTTCGATGCCGAGGTCGTCCGGCTGGTCGCCGCCCGCCGCACCGGCAACATCCACCACAGCACCTGGGTGCGGCCAATCCTGCAGGCCCTCGGCAGCTATCGCTATCCGGAGATTCAGCTCACCACCGACACCAATCCCCGTCCCATTCGCACTCGCTGGGCATTCGTCTTCAACCTGCCGCGGTATGCCCTTGGCCTGCGATTCGTCGCCGAGGGCGACTCTACCGATGGCCGGCTCGACCTCTGCTGCTTCCGAGGTGGCCGCTGGTGGAGCGGCCTGCGGTATCTGGCCGGAGTGATGGCCGGCTGGCACCGAAGCTGGCGGGACACCCACATCGAGCAGGCGACCCGCATCACGATCACCGCCGCTGAGCCGGTGCCCTACCAGATCGACGGTGACCCAGGGGGTGAATTGCCACTGGAGATTCGGGTACTGCCCGGCCGGCTGCGGTTCGTGACTGACCCGTCGCCTACGCCGTAACGATCACCTCGACCGCAGCCGACCGACGGGTGGTCTGGACGCCGACATCGGTCTCGTGCCGGTGCAGTTCCAGATCGACCTCTTCATCCCCGACCCGCAGGTTGGCGATCCGCAGATGCTCAAGGTAGGGCGGCAGCACGGGCCGGTCGAACCGTACCGTTGGCCGGCCCGTTTTCTGATCAACCGTGATCGACAGCCCGGTCGCCGCCTCCAACAAAGCAAAGACCCCGCCGCTGGCCCAGGCCTGTGGCATGCAGGCGACCGGGTAAAGCGTCGGCCCCTCGTCCTCGCGGCGGGCAAAGCCGCAGAACAGTTCGGGCAGCCGGTGCAGCGGCATGAAGAGCGACGCCTCAAACTGCCCCTGCAGGATCCGCAGCACCTCGTCCTTGAAGCCATAGCGGGCCAGGCCCAGGGCGATCAGTGAATTGTCGTGCGGCCAGACCGAGCCGTTGTGATAGCTCATGGGGTTGTAGCGTGCCTCCCGCTCATCGAGGGTGCGGATGCCAAAGCCATTAAACGATGCCGGGCCGAACAGCGACCGGGCGACACTCGCCGCCTGCTCGGCTGAGGCGATGCCAGCAAACAGGCAGTGGCCCGCATTCGAACTCCGCACCAGGCAGGGCTGCTTGGCGCCGTCGAGGGCAAGCGCATAGCCCTCCATTTCCGGCCGCCAGAAGCTGTCGGAAAACTGCCGGTGGAGCCGGGCCGCCCAAGCGAGAAACGTATCGGCCTGCGGCTGCCGGCCGATGGCGGCGGCAATGGTCGCGATTGCCTGCAACGCGGCGTAGGCATAGGCCTGCACCTCGCACAGCGCGATCGGCCCTTCAGCCAGCCGGCCGTCGGCGTGGCTGACCGAATCCCAGGAGTCCTTCCAGCCCTGGTTCCGCAGCCCGGTGTCGGCGGCCCGCTGGTACTCGATGAAACCATCACCGTCGCGGTCACCGCAGCGGTGCATCCAGTCGGCGGCTGCCTCCAGCTGCGGCCAGAGAGACGCGACGAAGGCCAAGTCAGCCGTTCGCCGCAGGTAATCACCAGCCAGCATCAGAAACAGCGGCGTCGCATCGATTGACCCGTAGTAGCGGCCGAAGGGAATCTCACCGACTGCCGCCATCTCACCCAGCCGCGACTCATGCAGAATCTTGCCCGGTTCGGCATCGGTGGTGGCATCGACCGAGGTGGCCTGCCGGGCCGCCAGGTAGCCGAGGACCCCACGGGCCAGCTGCGGCTCGACGGTGAGCAGCTGCCGGGCGGTCACGATGCCGTCACGGCCAAACGGCGTACTGAACCAAGGCACGCCAGCATAGGGATAGAGCCCGGTGGCCGTGGCGGTGGCCAACAGATGAATGTCAGAAAACGACCGGTGCAGCCACTGGTTGAACTGTGGGTTGCTGGTTTCAATCGCCGCGGCCGACCGACGGGCGGAGCGGAAGCGATCGACTGTCCGCCGAACCGCGGTGTCAAACCGGGCTGCCGGCGGGCTGTCCCGCGGTGGCCGGCGAAAGTCGATGCAGCAGCAGACCCGGGCCGCCTGCTGCGGGCCAACCTCCAAATCGATCGCCGCCGCGTCTGCCGTAAGTCGGCCGGCGTTACCATCAAACCGCACTACGGTCAGCCGATCACGGCCGTCAAGCCCCCGGTACTGCAGGATGACCCGCTGTTCCCGGACCTGCCGCGAGACTTCACCGCGGCGGGGCCGCCGCATGCCCCGCTCTTCGAAGATGTCGTGAAAGTCGGCGTCGAATCGCAGGCAGACCGGCACGCTGATTCCGCGGTCGGCATAGTTGGTCACCACCAACTGCTGGTGGAAGGCTGCTTGGCCGAGCACACTGGTCCTCCTGATGTGGACCGTGCCATTGGGCACGCCGACCCGCTCACAATCGGGATTGGCCAGGTCGGCAACCAGCATGCAGTTGTCCTCACGAACGGTCGAGCTGAGCAGCAGCGGCCGCTGGTTCCAGAGGAACAGCTCGAACCGTGACAGCTGCCGCGCCCCCTCATGAAAGATGCCGAGATCGCCCTCCTGCCGCCGGATGTCACCGGCTGCGGTCAGGACGGCAAAGGTCTCGCCGTCCTTCAGCACAAACGGCAGTGGCCCCGGCCGCGAGGCTTGGGCGACAACGCCATAGTGCAGTGGCAGGCCCTCATCAGGCATAGGCGAGACTCCCGAGAACAGCCTATCGATCAAGTGGTCCGTCGCCGGATGCGGTGGCAGCGAACCCGCAAAAAGCTTGGCTTTTTTGTGGTTCGCCTTGGTGGAAAAAGGCCGTGGCGGGATTTTTCCACCGACAACCCGTCCATTTTGGTTGGCTGAGCGAACCGTAGAGCCGCTCATAGTCATCGGCCATCCGCGGAGCGGTGTAGCGGGCCTCGAACAGGGCCCTGACACCGGCCCGGTCGATTGCCCCGACCTGTTCGGCCGCAGCCACGGCCGCCTCGTGCGAATCGACCACAAAGCCTGTCACCCCCTCATGCATCACCTCGGGCACCGAGCCATTTCGCCAGGCGATGACCGGTGTCCCACAGGCCATCGCCTCGATCATCACAAGGCCAAAGGGCTCCGGCCAGTCGATCGGGAAGAGCAAGGCCCGGGCCCGGCCGATGAACTCCTGCTTGTCGAGGTCATCGATCTCACCGACGAACTCAACCAGCGGGTTTCCCACCATCAGCGGCCTGATCGCAGCCTGAAAATAGTCCTGATCGACCCGGTCAACCTTTGCCGCCACCCGCAACGGCAGGCCGACGGCGGTCGCAATCGCGATCGCCCGGTCGAGCCGCTTTTCAGGCGCGATCCGGCCGACGAAGACCAGATAGTCTTCGGCCTGCGGCACCAGGGCATAGCGATCGGCTGGCAGCCCATGATGGATCGTGGCCTGCCAGTTGGCCCGCGGCAGTGGCGTCCGCTGGTAGTCCGAGATCGAGACCAGCGGAATCTCGGCGAACACCTCGTAGAGCTCGGGCAGGTCGGTCAGGTCGAGCCGGCCGTGCTGCGTTGTCAGATGAGGAACGCCCAGCCGACTGGAGAGCGGAAAGTGCAGGTGCCCGGTATGGAAGTGGATGATGTCGAACCGGTGGGCCTGCCGGCAGACCGCCTCAAGCTGCAGGGTCTCGGGGACGGTCGGGTCGATCGGCTGGCGGCCGAGCCGCAGAGCCTGCGGCACGCAGGTGTGGAGGTCGGCCGAGGTCTGGGAATCTCCACTGGCAAACAGGGTGACCTCATGGCCGCGGCTGACGAGTTCTTCGGTGAGAAAATGGACGACACGTTCGGTGCCGCCGTACTTCTGGGGCGGCACGCTCTCGTGCAGCGGCGCCACCTGGGCAATTCGCATGGTCGGCAGACTCCTGCGCGGGAAACCGTTGTGACCTGAGTCGGCATCGTTCCCGGCGAAGCATCCCCGGCCCGCCGCTGGGCATCATCGCCACTTGTGGTGGCTGTCCCTCTGCCGCTGCCTGCGTGCGATGCGGCCAAACGATAGGCAGCTTGCCCGGCGGCCGACAATTCATAGAGATTGACTGCGGCTATTGCCAGCGGACACCCGCGGGAAATCAGTCCGGTCCCCGCCCGCCCGACGCCGATCGATCGAGGCCGAGAGCCTGCCGCCGCTCGTCGTAGCGTTCAGTTCCCCCTTCAACGAGATAGCCGTTGGCCTCGAGGGCCAGCCGCAGATCGGCCTCGGCGGTGAGAGCATCGTCTTCGCAAAAGAGGGGCTGCCGAAAGTCCTCCGGCAGCAGATCGAGCCGGGGCCTAAGAAAGTGACGATGGCAGACCTGGCTGTGCAGTCGCTGTCCTTTGGGCGTGTGATGCCCCTCGCGATGCTGGCGAATCCGGTCGGCCACCGGCTGGCTGGTCTGGCCGACGTAGAGATAGCCAGCGGCAGTGGGGCCGACGGCACTGCGGTCAAGTTCAATCAGATACAGCTGCCAGACGGTGAGGTCGCCGTTGACCGTGTAGCCGTCGCAGCGAAGCCGCTGCCGGAGGATTTTTTCGGCCGCCCTGATCCGCTTCTGCTGCGTTGGGCTGATGAAGGGCTGGTCGCGGCCCCCGGGCTGGTCGGCAGCGGGCATCGCCGCATAGACAACATTCATCACCCGCAGCCGGCGGGCCCGGGGTGAAGTTTTGACCCAGCGGTCGAGTTCCAGGCCCGGCCGCCGGGGCAATGTCTTCACCACCACCCGCGGCCGGTCGGGATGCCGCCGCGGTCCGGCCAGGTCATCGGTCTTCAGCACGCAGAGCCAGACCCGGCGGGTTTCACCGGTGGGCAACGGTCGTCGAAGCATCATCGGCCTTTCAAAGCCAGCCGCAGCCATATGCTCATGTCGGCTGCTCGGTCGGTCGCAGCAGGATGTCGTGGACCTGCACGTGCGGCGGGCAGGCCAGCATGTAGATGACCGCCTCGGCAACATCATCGGCCTCGAGCACCTTGAACTGTGAATAAGTCTCGCGGGCCTGCTCCTCTGACTTCAGGTAGTGACGAGCAAAGCCGGTCTCGACATAGCCGGGGCAGATCTCGCCGATGCGAATCGGATCGCCAGCCTCGCGAAGCTCCAGCCGCAGGCTCTCGGTCAGGGCCCGCACCGCATGCTTGGTGGCACCGTAGAGACCCGCCCCGGCCGGCACCCGCTGGCCCGCCATCGAGCCGATGTGAATGATCTGGCCCGACACCGCCCGAGCCCGCATGTCAGCCACCGCCTCACGGGTACAGAGGCAGAGGCCCAGGATGTTGACCTCAAGCATCTCCCGCCACTCCTCGACCTGACCCGCAGCCAGCGGAGCGGCGTGGCCGAGGCCGGCGTTGTTGATCAGAACATCGACGCCACCAAATCGCTCGCGGGCCGCCGCAAAGGCCTGCCTCACTGAGGCTTCGTCGCGGACATCACAACCCACCGCCAGCGTGCTCTCGGCGTTCCAGTCGGCCCCAGCCAGGATTTCGGCTACCCGGTCCCGCCGGCGGGCACAACCAACAACCCGCATGCCGTCGGCCAGCAGCCGCCGAGCAATCGCCGCCCCGATGCCACTGCTCGCCCCGGTGACCAGTGCCGTTCGTCCCACCCATTGCTGCATCCCGTGTCGTTCCGCCAGTTGTGTCATGCTGTCCTCGGTGCCCTGTGCGTATCCAGCCTCCCGGCACGAGTCTACGGGAAGCCGCTCGCTTGATAACCACTACACTAGGGCAAGACTGACCGACGCTGTAACCTGCTGGCAGAAACTGATGAACACAGACGAACTCCCGCCCCAGCACAACGGTACGATCTTTGTCACCGGGGCCACCGGCTATGTCGGCGGCCGGCTGGTGCCGGCCCTCCTGGAAGCGGGCTACCGGGTCCGCTGCCTGGTGCGAGAGCCCCGCAAGCTTGATGCTCGCCCGTGGCGGCAGCATGACCGGCTGGAGGTGGTGGCGGGCAACCTCGATGACGCCGAGGCGGTCGCCGCGGCTCTGGTGGGCTGCCGGGCGGCCTATTATCTCGTCCACTCGATGGTGGCCACTGGCGGCACCTATGCCGACCGCGACCGCGACCTGGCCGGGAACTTTGCCAAGGCAGCCCGGACTGCGGGCGTTGGCCGGATCATCTACCTGGGCGGCCTGGGTGAAATGGGTCCCGATCTCAGCGAGCACCTGCGGTCGCGGCGGCAGGTTGAGGAGGAACTGGCCTCCTCGGGTGTGCCAGTGACCACCTTCCGGGCGGCGATGATCATCGGCTCGGGCTCAGCCTCGTTTGAGATCCTCCGCTACCTTGTTGAGCGGCTGCCGATCATGGTGACGCCCAAGTGGGTCACCACCCAATGCCAACCGGTGGCGATCGCTGATGTGCTGCACTGGCTGGTCCGCTGCCTTGAGGTACCCGAGACCGCCGGCAAGACCTTGGAGATTGGTGGGCCCGATGTGCTGCCCTACCGGGAACTGATGCGGGTGATGGCCGCAGAGCTGGGCCTGCCGCGGCGGATCATTCTGCCGGTGCCGGTGTTGACCCCACGGCTGAGTTCGCTCTGGATCAATTTGGTGACGCCGGTCTCGTACCGAATCGCTCGGCCGCTGGCCGAGGGCCTCAAAAACCGGGTCGTGGTTACTGACGGCACCACCCAGCAGCTGATGCCACATGCTGCGCTTGGGGCTCGGGAGGCGATTCACCGGGCGCTGGCCAAGATCGAGCGGCAGGCGGTCGAGACCCGCTGGAGCGTGGCCGGGCCGGTGCCGGGTGATCCCTCGTGGGCCGGCGGCACGGTCTTCACCGATGAGCGGACGGTCGAAATCGAGGCCGATCCGGCCAGCGTCTATGCCGCCGTCTGCCGCATCGGTGGCGGCAACGGCTGGTATGCCGGCGACATCCTCTGGCGGCTGCGGGGCTGGATGGACACGCTGGTGGGCGGGCCGGGCCTGCGGCGGGGCCGGCGGCATCCCGAGACAGTCGAGTTTGGTGAGACCCTCGACTTCTGGCGGGTGGTTGGCATCGACCGCGACCGATCGCTCTCGCTGCGGGCCGAAATGAAACTGCCCGGCGAGGCCCAGCTCGACTTCCAGATCGAGCCGTTGGCCGCGTCGCCGGAGCCACCGCTCACCCGACTGGTGATGACCGCCCGCTACCGGCCGCGGGGGCTGTTCGGCCTGCTCTACTGGTACGCCGTCGTGCCGCTGCACGAACTGGTCTTTGGCGGCATGCTGCGGGGCATCCGCAAGACGGCCGAGGCGCTGCATCGCACCAGCACGGTCGCCGACCAGCCACTGCCGCCGCGAAACGAAGCCCCCGGCTACGGTCGGGCCCGGCTCTGGCTGGGCATGAGCGGCGTCGGCAGCATTGTGGTGCTGGCGGCCGGGGGCCTGATCTTTGACCTGCCGCGTCAGCTGCTGCCAGCAGCTGACGCGTCGCTGGCAGGTCAATTGGGCGGTCTGGCCGCGTTCGTGCTGGCCTATGCCGCGGTTCAACTCCCCTTCGATTGCTTTGGCGGCTACCTGCTGCCACGGTGGTACCGTCGCCGGCATTCGCCGCTGGGAGAATTCCTGGTGGGGCTGGCCCGCGGGGTAGCCGTGCATGGCGGCCTGCTGCTGGCCGCCGGTACCGTGCTGCTGTTGGCCGGACGGGCGGCGGGGGGGCTCGGGGTTGTGCTGGGTGCGATGGGGCTGCTGCTGTTCCTGTTGCGGGGGCGGGTGGCAATTGCCGCCGCATTGTCGCCACTGGAACTGACGCCCAGTTCCCCGGTGCTTAGCGATGCTCCCGCCCTGCTGACATTACCGACCTACATGGCCGAGTCAGCCGACGAAGGCTTCACCGGCGCCGTGGTCGGAATCTTCCGGCCCCGGCTACAGCTCCTGCCGATGCGATGGCGGGAAACCCTCGACCCGGAAGCGTTCACTTTGGCGGTACGACGGCGGCAGCTGGCGATCCAGACCGGCGGCTGGTGGCGGGGCCGGCTGCTAGCGATCGGCTTTACGTTGGTCGGGGTCGGTCTGGCGGCGGTTCTCGTCGGTGGCGACCGGCTGGCAACAGCCGAGGGCGTTGTCAGCTTCAGCCTGATCTTTACGCTCTGGTCATTCCTCGGCCTGCTGGTTCTGCCGACCCCCAGCCGTCGCGGCGTGGCCGACGTTGACCGGAATCTGCTGGCCACGGGCTGCGACCGCGATGATCTCGAGCGAACGATTCGGCTGCTTGATGACCTGCAGGACCGCGAACGCCAGCGGCCGCCGCTGATCGAAACAATCTTCCACCCGGTGCCAAGTGTCGAAGCCCGACTACGGGGGCCACACGCTCCGGGCATGCGCGGCTGTTGGGATGCTGCCCGCACGGCGGTCTTTTTAAGCGCCGCCGGGCTCGGCCTGCTCGGCCGGGCCGTTCACTGCAACTGCGGCCGCCCCGCCCTCTGGGCCTTTTTACCAATCGATTGAACCATCTGCTGCCGGAAACCAGTCGTTTTATTGGTGCGGCTTCGCCCCTCCCCGAAAAAACCCGTGCTTCGAAGCCCGAAGCGCAAGCTGAGGGAAACGGCTCTTTTTGATCCCCAAAACGCATTCCCTCGGCTCGCGCCTCGGGCTTCTCGGATTTCGGTTCCGCTCAGCGCACCCTCAGAAGCGCGAGCGAGGGATGGTTCACCCCGAAGGCACGAAGGCCACGAAGGAGACTGATCATTTTCAGGAAACCGGGCGCGGAAGCGACCGGACCGGAAGCAGGCCGGACAACGCGGCCCTATTCGCGAATGACCTCGGTGCGGGGCTCGCTGTAATTCGCACCGCTGGCCGCCGCGGTGATGCAGAGCAGATGGAGCACGAGCCCCGGCACGATCAGTGCCGCATAGCCCATGGCCACGCAACAGAACCAGACAAGGCCGCTGAGAATGTGGCCCTTGTAGCATTGGCCTAGTCCCGGCAGCATAAAGCTGAGAAAGCCGGCGACGGGCCGGCTCCAAAGTTTGATGGCCGGCTCGCGCACGACAACCATGCCACGGAGCGAGTCGTGCTCATACCGGGTTCGGGTGCCTGCATGAAGCTTGCCCGACGCCACGGCCGTAGCGTCGTCCGCAAGGCCCTGTCGCTTTGCCGCTGCCCGCCGCAGGGCCTCGTCCTGCTGGGCCGCTGCCCGCCGGCAAGCCGCCGCTCGCCACTGGCCGACCACCACCACCAACAGCCGGCCGATCAGGCTGCCCGTGACCGCCAGTCCTTTCAGAATTTCGGGCAGCAGCCCTACTGCCGCCAGCACAAGTCCGCCCATCAACAACAGCCGGGCCAGCAGTGACGGCTCGACCAGCATGAAGATGGTGCCCAGCGCCGCGAGCAAGCCGGCAAAACCCGATAGCAAATAGCGAAGCGGCAGGGCCTCAATGGCGACTGCCGAAGCCGGCGTGGCCACCGGCTGGGCTGGCACCGGCGGTACCGGGCGGGCCGGCGGCACGGGAGGCGGCACCACGGCGGGACGCTGCGGCTTCGGCTTGCGGTTGCTGGCAACCGGCCGCTGCGGCTGTCGCGTGGTTGGCTGCTCGGCTGCCCGAATTTTCCGCGCCCGCTCCAGCCGTTTGCGACGGGTGCCCGCCAAGCGGCCGAGGGCGTCATCGGCCCGACGCAATAGCGCTGGCAGCCGGCGGCGGCTGAAGAGGCCCGGCACGTCGGCTGCTGGCAACCAGTCGGGAAGGTCACGGTTCCAGACGAGATCGTCGGCCGTCAGCCAGCCCTTGCGGGCCAGTTTTTTCAGCCGCTCGAGACTGACTGGCCCCTGTCGCCCGGCCGGCCCATGCTGCTGACCCCGCCGGGCATAGAACCAGCCCTCCTGGCTTGGCGACGTTGGCGGCATGCTGGGCTGGCGGGCCATCAATCCCATCTCTCGGGCGGTCGGCAAGGCACTCCGACGGCTGACCATTTCCCCACTGTAGCGAATGGTTTCCCAAGGTTGGTCCCACGGGGCAAGGGGCCGATCTCACGGAGGTGCCGTTGCTGGTAAAATTCCTGGAGAACCGCCGGCCGCAGCCTTCAGGGAGGTCCCCCAATGCCCACCTACGTTTACGAAGTGATCGAGTCCGATGGTAGCGGCGGCGAGCGGTTTGAGGTAATTCAGCCGATGAGTGCCGACCCGCTTGAGAAGCATCCGCTGACCGGCGTGCCGGTGCGGAGGGTGATCACCAGCTTCCATGTGGCCGGCGGCTGGTCCGACATCGGCATGCAGGGCAAGCTCTCCGACAAGAATCTCGACCGCATGGGCTTCACCAAATATGTCAAGGCCGGTGATGGCCACTATGAAAAGACCGCCGGCAGCGGCCCTGACCTGATCTCAGGCAACGACCCCTGAAAGCTGTGACGCTTCAGGCTATTGGTTGCTTTTTCGTCAGCGGCCGGCCCGTCATTCACCGGCCGCTTTCCCGGGCCTTTCCAGGAAGAAGCTCGTGCTTTGAAAGTTCTCGAAGCCGATACGTAGAAACAGACTTCAACACTACTTCGCAGGCCAGGCATGGAGCCGACCGGCTGTGTCACCAGCGAGCACGGTCGATCCGTCGCCCGACATCGCCACCCGCGTGGGCAGCAGTTTGACACCCGTCGGCGGCTGCTTGTCGGCCGGCGTGTCGGCGATGACAGAAAACTTTTTCGTCTCCTTGCCTTCGGCCGACCAGAGTTTCACCTGGCCATCGCGGCCGCAGGTGGCCAGTTCGCCCTGGGGGCCGAACTTACAGTCGAGCACGCCGCCGCCATGGGCACCCGGCTTGTTCATCAGTGGCCAGCCATCCCTGACATCCCACCACACGACCTTGCCGTCTTCGCCGCAGGAAGCGACCACCCCTGAATCACTCCGCCACGACAGCGCCCGCACCGACTGCTTGTGCTCAGCAAGCGGCAGGATGACACCGCCGGTCGCACCGTCCCAGAGATGGATGTTGCCGATCCGGTCACCTGTGGCCAGATATTTGCCATCAGGCGAGAACGCCACGGCCGTCACCCAGTCGGTGTGCTTGTCGATTGTTTTCACCAGGCTGCCGTCCTCAGTGGAATAGAGCTTCACCTTGCGACTGGTGCAGCCGATCGCCACGAGCTTTTCGTCGGGTGAGATGTCGGCAGCGATGATCGCGTCGGGCTCGTCGGCCACGCCCGCCAGCCGTTTTCCGGAGGCCACGTCGAAGAGCACGACGCTGCCGCTCTGCACCGGCTTGCCACCGGCGGCCAGCAGCAGCCGGCCAGTCTGGCTGAAGGCCAGCACGAGGGGCTCACCTTCCGGAAATGCCAGACTGCCATATTGTTGCTCGAGTGAGCCGTACAGATCGATCGCACCATAAGACGCGACCGCCGCCACCGGAGCCCGTAGACTGGTCGCCAGGGCGAGCACCGGGAACGGGCGGACGGTCTGGGGCCGTTCGATCGCGGCGAGTTTCACCGGCACGGCACCGGGGCCGTCAGCCGTGGAGGGAGCCGCCGGCTTGAAGCCGAGCGTCCGCATGGCGGCGGCGCTGCTGCCGGCATTTTCACGCAGCCCGGTGTCGATCCACTGTTGAATCATTGCCACCTGATCGGCCGGCACCCGCTCGCCGTCAGGTGGCATCCGCTCACCTTCTTCAGTGGCCGTCATCACCTCGATCAGCCGGCTGCCTCCCGACCGGCCTGCGATCACGATCTCACCGCCGCCGGCCCCCTTCATGACGCCGGAGTAGCTGGCAAGATTCAGCCCGCCCTCCTGCTTGCCGTCG
>Ga0180432_10007732_pt1 | contig 13580 bp, 12 predicted proteins | sample SS_ome_10_FD_132414 | JGI IMG/M metagenome (GOLD analysis project Ga0180432, IMG submission 132414) | Hypersaline lake sediment archaeal communities from the Salton Sea, California, USA - SS_1_MS_2 metaG | ecosystem: Environmental > Aquatic > Non-marine Saline and Alkaline > Hypersaline >...
GACGGGCGAGCCCTCGGCCATGGTCGTGGGCACAGGAGCCCTTATGAGCCGCCGGGTCGCGTTCGGCGCCTCGGACAGCTTCTTTCTCATGGGGTCCATGGGCTCGGTCCTGGGCGAGAAGGTCACCCGCATCGCCGAGGACGCCGCGCGCGAGGGCCTGCCGCTCGTGCTCGTGTCCGGCACGGGCGGCGGGGCGCGCATGTACGAGGGGCTTTTCAGCCTCATGCAGATGGCCAAGACGAGCGCGGCCCTGGGCCGGCTCCACGACGCGGGCCTGCCGTACCTGTCGGTGGTGACCGACTGCACCATGGCCGGGGTGTGGGCCAGCTGGGCGGCGCTCGGGGACCTGATCATCGCCGAGCCCAAGGCCCTGATCGGATTCACCGGGCCCCGGGTCATCCGCGAGACCATCAAGAAGGAGCTGCCCGCCGGGTTCCAGTCCTCCGAATTCCTGCTCGAACACGGCCAGGTGGACATGATCGTGGAGCGCAAGGACCTGAAGGCCACGCTCGCGCGCGCGCTCGACTACCTGCTCGGCCCCCTGCCGCAGGCCGAGGGCGCCTGACCCGCGCGGGGCGCGCCGCATGGTCCGACGCCCCGGCCCGCCAACCGCTTCGGAGCGCCCATGGCCAGGAAGCGATCCCGCAAGCGGCCGCCCGCCGCGACTCTTGACGACTACCGCCGGGCCTTGCAGGCCCTGGACCGCGGGGCGCCCGCGGCCGTGACCGTGGTCCACGGCGGGCAGGAGTACTTCCGCCGCCGCGCGGCGGGCGCGTGCGCGGCCGCGGTCCGCCGCGTGCATCCCGAGGTGCAGACGGTCACCTTCTACGGGCCCGGCGGACCCAACGAAGAGGCCCTGTCCGTGCGCACCGTGCTCGGCGAGCTGGCAGGCAGCGGCCTGTTCGCGCGCGAGAAGCTCGTGACCGTGCGCCGCGCGCAGCGGTTCCTGTTCCCTACGTCCGCGCAGGCCTCCGCGTCCGACGAGGACGCCGACCCGCAGGCCCCGTCCCCGGCCGAGGGCGCCGGCCCGCAGGCCCTGGCCGCGTACGTGGCCCAGCCCGCCGCGGGCATCTATCTCGTGCTCGAGTGCGAGCGCCTGGACCGGCGCACGCGGCTCGGCAAGGCGCTGGACGCCCACGGGCACGAGCTCCTGTGCCCGGCCGTGCGCTATCCGGACGAGACGGTGCGCTGGCTTCAGGGCCTGGCGCGCGAGCGGGACACGACACTCACGCCCGCGGCCGGGCAGCGGCTCTTTGTCCAGTGGGGCGCGCAGCCCGACGTGCTCGCGGCCGAGCTCGACAAGCTCGCCGCGTTCGTGAGCCCCGCGGCCCAGATCGGCGAGGACGCGGTGGCCGCGTTCCAGGCCGGATCGGTGGCCCTGTTCCTGTGGGACCTCACCAATGCGCTGGAGGCGCGCGACGCGGCGCGCGCCCTGCGCCTGGCCCGCCGGGTGGCCGACCAGGGGCTCACCGACGAACGCGGCCGGCGCGTGGACCCGGAGGGCACCGCGCACATGGCCCTGGCCGCGCTGCGCACCTGCCTGGCCGACATCTGGACCGCGCGCGACCTGCTCGCCCGGGGCGAGCCCGCGCACGCGCTCGAGGCCCGCCTGGGCCGACGCGCGAGCCGGGCCAAGTACGTCTACGCGGCCGCGCGCCGATACAGCGGGGCCGACCTGCACGCCGCGTTCACCGCCCTGGCCGAGGCGCTCACCGCGCTGCACGACACGGGCGCGGACCCGGGCCTGGTGCTCGAACGCGCGGTGCTCGCCGCATGCGCGGGCCGGTCCGGGGTGGCCGATCTCGTGGCCGCGCGCGCCTGACCATCCGGAGATCTGCGTGCCCGACCTGCCGCTTCGCACGTTGCGAGAGATCCTGCGCGACCGGCCGCACGACCTGGTGGGCCGCGTTCCGGGCCTGCACCTCGTGGACAAGCCCGCGGGCCTGACCAGCCACGACGTGGTGGACATCGCCCGCAAGCGCCTGGGCCTGCGCCGGGTGGGGCACGGGGGCACGCTCGACCCGGCGGCCACGGGCCTGCTTGTCCTGCTGTGCGGCACGGCCACGCGCCTGTTCGACGACCTCCAGGGCTTTGCCAAGACGTACAAGGCCACCGTGCGCCTGGGCGTGCGCACGGACACCGGCGACCTGGCCGGGCGCGAGCTCGAGCGCCGTCCCGTGCCCGACCTGTCCGATCAAGAGATCGAGGCCTCGCTGGACCGGTTCCGCGGAGCGATCGACCAGACCCCGCCCATGCACAGCGCGCTCAAGCAGAGCGGGCGCCCCCTGTACAAACTGGCGCGACAGGGCCGGCAGATCGAGCGCTCCGCGCGGCGCGTGACCGTGCACGCGCTCGCGTGGCGGCGCGCAGGCGCGCACACGCTTGGGCTCTCGCTGACCGTGTCCAGGGGATTCTACGTGCGCTCGCTCGCAGAGGACCTGGGCGCAGCCCTCGGATGCGGGGGCGTGCTGGCGGCGCTTCGGCGCACCGAGGTCGGCCCCTTCCGCGTCACGGAGGCCGTGGCCCCCGAGGCGCTGCACCCGGGTCCGCCCCCGCGCGCCTAACGGGTCATTCTTCCTCCGCGAGCACGGTCACGCGTTGTGTCTCGCCCAGGTCGTGAGCCGCCATGGTCTGCATGCGCTCGCCCGAGCCCATGCGGAACCCGCCGCGCACGAACAGGAGCGCGTACTGCCGGTATCGCGCGCGTTCGTCGGGCTCCAGGGTCAGGAACTCGCGGTACGCGGGGATGGCGCGCTCGCGCAGGACCAGAATCCTGTACCCGTCTGCGGTGTGCCGGACCTCGGTGGGCACGCCCGGCAGCACGCTCGGCTGGGCGAGGGCCGGGGTTTGGCTGAGCTTCTCGGTGTTGCGCTCCACCGCCGCCGGGGCTAGGTCCAGGTCCTCGAGTGCCGCGTCCTCCTCCGCGATTTGCGCGGCCAGGTCCTGGAGGTGCGCGCGCGCGAGCTCGCCCGCCTTGTCGCGCCGCACCTTGTCCAGAAGCTCTGCGCGGAAGTCCGCATCCTCCTGCGGGTCGCGCATCTTGCCGGGGGTGTAACGTACCACGCGGATCTTGAACGCCCCGGCCGGGCCGGCGAAATCCTCCCCGCCCGCGGCGCGGCGCGTGTTGAAGTTCGTTCGCAGCGGTTCGAGCTCCTCCGCGCGCGTCTGCGCGTCGGTCATCCGGTCGAACCGCTTGAGGAACTCCACGAGCTCCAGGCACTCGCCCAGGTGCGGATGGTCCCACAGGGCCTGGGCCGTGACCGGTTCCGGGCCCGTGCGGCCGCTCGTGACGATGCCCTTGTCCGTGAGCCGCTCCAGGTGCTCGTGTTCGAGCACGCGCTCTGCGGTGACCGGGCCTTCGGTGCCCGCCAGTTCGGTCAGCACCGGGGCCACCTCGTCGCGCAGGTACCCGCGCGCCAGCCGGCGGGCCACGCGGGGCCGCACCTTCTCGCGGATCGCGTCGCGCACCTCGTCCAGGGACTTGTCCTCATACTCGCTGGTGTGCGCCTGGTAGTAGTCCTCCACCGCCCGGTCGACCATGCGCGCGGGCACGTCCTCGGGCGCGGGCACCAGGATGTACTCGAGCGCCCACTTGCCCGGCGCGCGCAGGTCCACGTCCGTGAGGCGGCGCTCCTCGATGTACGCGGCGATGGCCTCGTCCTCTCGGTCGGCCAGGGCCTCCTCGGCCCGGTCTCGGAACTGGGCGGTCGTGACTGCGATCTCGTCGTACGTGGCCTGGGCCTCGTCCCAGGCCCAGTAGGTGTAGGCCTCCCAGGGGCTGATGAGCGCGCTGTCCACCGTGCTCTGGTATCGATCCAGGAGCAGGCGCTCCTCCACGCCCCGGCGCAACTCCACCGGCGTGATTCCGAGCCGCGTCTCCAGGAACCGGGTCCATCCGCGCTGGTCGAATTCCTCGCCCGGCTCGGGGCGCCAGTCCGGAAACCGCTCGAAGACGAAGGTCCACACCTCCTCGTCGCTCACTTGCAGCCCGGCTGCGCGCGCGTCATTGAGCTGGGCCAGCATCCACCCCACGTGCCGCATGACGTTGGCCTCATGAAAGTGGATGCCGCCGGGCAGCCGGCCCATGATCTGCATGCGGTGCACGAACTTGCGGAACGCGCTCAGGTACACCTCTTCCCCGTCCACGCGCAGGACCGGCCAGTCCGCGGTGCCGGGCCGCCGCCCGAGCCCCGTGCCGAAGAACAGGATGAACGAAGGGATCAGCAGGATCGCCGCCACCCAGATGATGAACTTCTCGCGCTCGCGCAGGTGCTTCAGGGCCATACACGCCACTCCTTCGGACCGCCGGGCCGCGCCCGGATAGACACGGAAAGCATCGATTATAGCCCTGCCGAGGCCCTGCGCAACGGTTTTCCCGGCGGCTGAGCGCAGCACGGAATTCCCTTGCCGGGCTCCTGGCGCGGGCGTACCATGGCCGCGGCCCGCGCGCGACCGTCCCCGCACAGGAGCCCTGCATGGACTATCCGCTGCGCTTACGTCCCCTGTACAAGGCGCGCGTGTGGGGCGGCGACCGGCTCCTCGACGCGGACCTGCCCGCGCCCCGCGGCCCGGTGGGCGAGCGCTGGGAGGTGGCCGACCACGGCGCGGACGTGAGCGTGGTCGCCAACGGGCCGCTGGCCGGGCGCACGCTGCGCGAGCTCCTCTGCGCCGACCCCGCCGGCCTGGTGGGTGCGGCGCCCGAGCCCGCGCGGCCGGACCGGTTCCCCCTGCTCCTCAAGCTCATCGACGCGCGCGAGGTCCTGTCCGTGCAGGTCCACCCGGAGGACGCGTACGCGCGCGCCCATGCGCAGGACCTGGGCAAGACCGAGGCCTGGTACGTGCTCGCGGCCGCGCCGGGCGCGGTCATCTACCACGGCCTGCGCCGGGGCATGGACCGGGCTTCGTTCGCGCGCGCGATTCGCGAGGGGAATGTCGAGGCGTGCCTGCGAACAGTCCCGGCCCGGCCCGACACGGTGGTGTACGTGCCCGCGGGCACGGTGCACGCCCTCGGGGCCGGGGTGTGCGTGGCCGAGATCCAGGAGAACAGCGACCTCACCTACCGGCTCTACGACTGGGGCCGCACGGGCCTTGACGGCAAGCCCCGGCCCTTGCATGCCGACGACGGCCTGGCCGTGGCCCGGTTCGGGGACGAGCCGGACCCCACCCCCCCGCCCCGGCCCGTGGGCGCACACGGCTGCCGCCGCGAGCGGCTCGTGTCCTGCGACAAGTTCGTGGTCGACCGCATCTCGCGCCTGGGGCCCGAGCCCGCGACCCTGTCCACCCGGGGACGCACGTTTCACATCCTGACCGCGCTCCAGGGCCCGGTGACCGTACGCACCGCGGGCGGCGCCGAGACCCTGGGCGCGTGGCACACCGCGCTCGTTCCGGCCGCGTGCGCGACCTATACGCTCGCGGCCGAGTCGAGCGGGCGCGTGCTCCTGTTTTCCGGACCCGACCGATCATGACCCAGATACGGCTGCACAAGTACCTGGCCCAGTGCGGAGTCGTCTCGCGGCGCAAGGCCGAGGACCTGATGCGCGCGGGTCTGGTGCGTGTGAACGACCGCCCCGCACTGAAGCCCGGCCTGCAGATCGACCCGGACACCGACCGCGTGACCGTGCGCGGGCGAACGGTGCGCCCGCAGCCGGGCGTGTACCTGGCCCTGCACAAGCCGCGCGGGACCATGACCACCGCGCACGACGAGCGGGGGCGGAAGACCGTGCTCGACCTCGTGCCCGGCGTATCCGCGCGCATCTATCCGGCCGGCCGCCTGGACCGGGACACCGAGGGCCTGCTCGTGCTCACCAACGACGGGGCCCTGACCCACTACCTGACCCATCCCGGATGCGGGGTGACCAAGGTCTACCGCGCCACGGTGGAGGGGTTCGTGACCGATGAGGCGCTGGCCACGCTGCGCGAAGGCGTGCGCCTGGCCGGGCGCAAGGTCGTGCCCCGCCGCGCGCGCATCGTGCACCGCAACCCGGCTCGCAGCCGCCTCGAGATCGAGGTGGCCGAGGGCCTCAACCGCGAGGTGCGCCGCATGCTCGCGGCCGTGGGGCACGAGGCCCGGCGCCTCGTGCGCACCCGGGTGGGGCCGTTGGCCCTGAAGGGCATCCCCCGGGGCCGGGCGCGGCGGCTCACCCGGGCCGAGCTGCGCGCCCTCGCCGAGGGCATGGCCGAGCACGGGCTCAGCCTGGGCGGCCCCGCGCCCGCGCGTGCGGATCGCGGGGGCGAATCCCGGCGCGGCAGATCGACACGCGGCGCGCGCAACCCCCGCTCCGGCCCCCAAAAGCACGGCCCACGCGGCCGCGCAAAACAGTCCAAGCGCCGCCCGCCCCGGCGGCGCACGTAGACGAACCGACAGAGGAGAGACCGGCATGGACAAGCCCTGGCGCGTGACCGTGGTCGGCGACGGCGGATGGGGCTCGGCGGTGGCCAAGCTCCTGGTCGAGCGCGGACACGCGGTGCGCATGTGGGGGCACGACCCCGCGTACCTGGACGAGCTCGCGCGCACGCGCGAGAACCGCAAGTTCCTGCCCGGCATCGAGTTGCCCGAGGCCCTGGCGTTCGAGGCCGACCTGGGCCGCGCGGTGGAGGACGCCGGCCTCGTGGTCGTGGCCGTGCCAACGCGCTACCTCCGCGCGAGCCTGGAGCGCGCGCCCGCGGGGGCGCTCCAGCGCGCACAGGCGCAGGCGGGCACGCGCGTCCTCTCGCTCGTCAAGGGCCTGGAGCCCGAGACGCGCGCCCGTCCGAGCGAGGTCATCGCCGAGGTCTGGCAGGTCCAGGACGTGGCGATCCTCTCCGGCCCCTCGCACGCGGAGGAGGTCGCGCGCAACCTGCCCTGCACCGTGACCCTGGCCGCGCGCGACCCCGCGGAGGCCCGGGCCCTACAGGCCGTGTTCATGGGCCCGCGGTTGCGGGTCTACACGTCCACGGACGTGAAGGGCGTGGAGCTGGGGGGCGCGCTCAAGAACGTGATCGCCGTGGCCGTGGGCGTCTGCGAGGGGCTGGCGCTGGGCGACAACGCGCGCGCGGCGCTCATGACCCGGGGGCTTGCCGAGCTCGCGCGCCTGGGCACCGCGCTCGGGGGCCGGCCCGAGACCTTCAGCGGGCTCTCGGGCATGGGCGACCTCATCACCACGTGCGTGTCCGGGTACGGACGCAACCGCGGCGTGGGCCTGGCGCTCGCGAGAGGCGAGAGCCTGCAAAACATCCTCGCCCGGTCCGAGCAGGTGCCGGAGGGCGTGTTCGCGTGCGCGGCCGCGCGGGCGCTCGCGCGCGAGCACGGGGTGGACGCGCCCATCACCGAGGCCCTGTACGAGATCCTGCACCAGGGCAAGCGGCCCCGCGAGGCGGTCGACGAGCTCATGACCCGCGCGCCGAAGCCCGAACGCGCGGGTTGACCGGCCCCGCCGACGCGCTAGAATCGTCGTGCGTTGCGGCGCTCCCGCGCCGCGCGTTCCGACCGAACGCGGACCAGGACAGAAGACGAAGGGGGCCCCGCATGGCGAACCTCAAGGCGATGTACAAGACCGTGATGGCCGACCACTTCCCGGAGACCATGACGGTCACCTTCGGGGACCAGACGCTCGTGTACCGCAAGCGCACCTGGAAGCTCGCCGACGAGAAGACCGGCGAGACCGTGGACAAGGGCCTGCGCTACGGCGAGAACCCGGGCCAGGAGGCCGCGCTCTACGAGCTCGTCAACGGCAACCTGGCGCTCGGGGACTGCCGGTTCATCGAGCCGGGCAAGGGGCTCGTGTCCGCGCTCGCCGAGGAGAACCTGGTCCAGTTCGGCAAGCACCCGGGCAAGACGAACCTCACGGACATCGACAACGCGCTCAATATCCTGCGCTACCTGGACGAGCGCCCCGCGTGCGCGATCATGAAGCACAACAACCCCTGCGGCGTGGCCTACGGCCCGGACGCGGCCGAGGCCTACGAGCGCGCCAACCGCGCCGACCGGCTGGCCGCGTTCGGCGGCGCCGCGGTCCTGAACGTCCCCGTGACCCGGGCGGCCGCGCAGGCCATGGCCCAGAACTACCTGGAGGTCGTGGCCGCGCCCGCCTACGAGCAGGGCAGCGTCGAGGCCTTGCGCGCGCGCAAGAACCTGCGCATTGTGGAGATGCCGCGCATCGACCGGGTGCGCGCGTACGCGTCCGAGCGGTTCGTGGACGTGAAGAGCCTGATCGACGGGGGGCTGCTCGTGCAGCAGTCCCCGGACAACCGCATCCGCACCACGGCGGACCTGAAGCCCGCCCGGGCAAAGGCCAAGGGCCGGACCGTGCAGAGCAACCGCGCGCCCACCGAGGCCGAGCTCGCCGACCTCCTGTTCGGCTGGTCCGTGGAGCAGGGCGTGAGCTCGAACAGCGTGCTGTTCGTCAAGGACGGGGCGACCCTGGCCATCGGCACGGGCGAGCAGGACCGCGTGGGCGTGACCGAGATCGCGGTGTTCAAGGGCTACAAGAAGTACGCCGACCGCCTGGCCTTCGACCGGCACGGGTGCCTGTTCTTCGAGGTGGAGCTGCGCGAACAGGCCGGCGACCTGCCCAAAGGCACGGCGGACGCCCTCCAGGACGAGGTGCGCGCCGCGCGCGGCGGGTTGGCCGGGTCCGCGGCCGTGAGCGACGCCTTTTTCCCCAAGCGCGACGCGGTGGACGCGATCATCGCCCAGGGCGCCACGGCGATTGTGCAGCCCGGCGGCTCTCTGGCCGACGCGGAGGTCATCACCGTGTGCAACGAGGCCACGCCGCCCGTGGCCATGGTGTTCACGGGCCAGCGGGCGTTCAAGCACTGAGGCGGGTGGAGGCACCGCCCGCATCCGCCACCGGAAGGCGACGCTTCGCATGACCGATCCCGCGATCCTGCGCATCCTGGACGCGAACGCCAACCGCGCCCGCGAGGGGCTGCGGGTGGTGGAGGAGTACGCCCGGTTCGTGCTCGAAAGCCCGGCGCTGGCCGCGCGAAGCAAGGGCCTGCGCCACGAGTTCGCCGACGCGCTCGCGTATCTGACCGCGGCCCTGCCCGGGGGCGCGTGCGACCTGGAGGCCGCGCGCGACACGCCCGGCGACGTGGGCACGGACCTGTCCACGCCCGCCGAGGCCGCGCGCCCGAACTCGCTCGCGGTCGCCCGCGCGGGCATGAAGCGGCTCCAGGAGGCCCTGCGCGCGCTCGAGGAATACGCCAAGCCCGTGTCCGCCGACGCGGGCGCCCGGTTCGAGCGGGTGCGCTACGCGGCCTACGCGCTCGAGCCCGTGCTCTTCGCCGCGCAGGACCGGCGCGCGCGGCTGGCGCGCGCGCTTCTCTATGTGCTCGTCACCGAATCGCTGGCCAGCACCGACGCCCGGACCGCAGCGCGCGAGGCGGCCGCGGGCGGCGCGGACATCATCCAGATGCGCGAGAAGGACCTCGAGGACGGCCCGTTCCTGGACCGGGCCCGGACTCTCGCCGAGGCGGTGCGCGGCGCGGGCGCGCTCTTGCTTGTCAACGACCGGCCGCACCTCGCCCTCCCGGCGGGCGCGGACGGCGTGCACACCGGACAGGATGACCTGCCGGTGCACCTGTGCCGCAGGCTCGTGGGTCCGGACCGGATCGTCGGACGCAGCACGCACGCGCCCGCACAGCTCGCCGCGGTCTCCGATCAGGGCGCCGACTACGCGGCCGTGGGCCCGGTGTACGAGACAGCCACCAAGGCCCATCGCGCGGCCGTGGGCCTGGACTTCGTGCGCCACGCGGCCGAGACCGCGTCCGTCCCGTGGTTCGCCATCGGGTCCGTCAATCGAGAGACCCTGCCCCGCGTGCTCGACGCGGGCGCGCGGCGCGTGGCCGTGTGCACGGCCATCCTCCGGGCCCCGGACATCGCGGCCGAGGCGGCCTGGTTCAAGGCGCGCCTCGCCGAACGTTTCGAGTAACAGTCCGCAGCGTTTCTCCCGTGCCATAGCCTGCGCGTCGCGCGCGGCAACATCCCTTCCCCTCACCCCCTCCCGGAGGGAGGGGGTTTCTTACGTAGGCGGCGCGATGGGGCTGTGTGTCTCGCGCGACACGACCCTGCGCATCTCCCTCTCCCTGCGGTTCCCCCTCTCCCCTCGGGAGAGGGCCGGGGTGAGGGACGCTGCTTCTCCCTCTCCCCTCGGGAGAGGGCCGGGGTGAGGGACGTGGCGCACTCTCGCATTCGTTCCTCTAGCGAAATACGCCCATCCGACCGCCGCAACCGCTCCCTCCCCCTCACCCCCTCCCGGAGGGAGGGGGCAGCCAAGCGGAGGGCGGGACGCGAAGAGGCCAGGCCCACCACGCGGACCGGCCCCCTTTTCCCTTGCAATCGCATCCGAAAGCGGTTGTATATCCAGGCATGCGCATCACGGCCTTTATGAACCAGAAGGGCGGCGTCGGCAAGACCACCACGGTCGTGAACCTCGGCGCGGTCCTCGCCGCGGAGCACGGCCGCCGGGTGCTCCTGGTGGACGCGGACCCGCAGGCGAACCTGTCCGACAGCCTGGGCCTGGACCCGCTGGCCGAGGGGCCGTCCATCTACGACGTGCTGCTGCGCGGCACGCCGCCCGAACAGGTGCTCCGACGCGCCTTTGACCTGGACGTCATGCCCGCGAACCTGGACCTGGCCGGCGCGGAAATCGAGCTCGCGGCCCTGCCCCGGCGCGAGGAGCGGCTGCGCGAGGCCCTGCGCCCGCTCGCAGAGCGGTACGCGTACGTGCTCGTGGACTGCCCGCCGAGCCTGGGGCTCTTGACCGTGTGCGCGCTCGTGGCCGCGCACGAGGTGATCGTGCCCATGCAGGCCGAGTACCTGGCCCTGCGCGGCCTGGGGCAGTTGAGCCGCACGGTGGAGTTGGTGCGCCGATCCTCGAACCCGGCGCTCACGCTCGCGGGCATCGTGTTCTGCCAGCACAACCCGCAGACGCGCCTGGCCCAAGAGGTGCGCGACGAGGTGGACGGGCACTTTCCCGGCCTCGTGTACGAGACGAGCATCCGCCGCAACGTGAAGCTGGCCGAGAGCCCCTCGCACAGCAAGCCCGTGCCCGTGTACGACCCGTATTGCGCGGGAACCGAGGACTACCGCGCCCTGGCGCGCGAGTTCCTGCGCCGCACGGAGGGCCCGTCCGATCAACCCGAAGAGACGCCACCGCCCCGCGCCGAGGTGACCGCCGAGGCGCGGGCCTTTGTGGCCGCCTGGCGCAACGGGCCGGGCGTGCCCTTGCTGCGCGGGCCCGTGGCCGCGCCGGAGCTTGGGCCATGAGCGCGAGCCAAGTCCCCAAGCGCGACGCGCACGCCGAGGTCCTGGACAACGCCCCCGTGGTGCCCGGCGTGCACCGCATGGTCCTGGCCCTGCCCGGGGCCGCGGGCGCGTTCCGGCCGGGCCAGTTCTTCCAGGCGCGGGTGTTCCCGGACGGCCTCGACCCCTTGCTGCGCCGGCCCTTTTCCCCGTCCGAACTGGGCGAGGACCGGCTGACCTTTGTGTACCAGGTGGTCGGCCGCGGCACCCGTGCGCTCGCGGCCCTGCACCGCGGCGACCGGGTGGACGTCCTCTACCCCCTGGGCCGCGGGTACACGCTCCCCGAGAAGGGCGGGGGGGCCCTGCTCGTGGGCGGGGGGTGCGGGTCGCCGACGCTCGCCGTGCTCGCGCGCGCCTTGCGCAAGGCCGGCTGCCCGGTGCGCGCGGCCCTGGGCGCGCAGAGCGCGTGTTCGCTGCTCGAGGTGCCTGCGCTGCGCGCGCTCGCCGACCGGGTGGCCCTCGCCACCGACGACGCGAGCGCGAGCGAGGCGCGCACCGCGGTCGACGCGGCCGCGCGAATCCTGGACGCGCTCGATGCCCCGCCCGCGCGCGTGTACGGGTGCGGGCCCGAGCCCATGCTGCGCGCGCTCGCGGACCTGACCGCGGCCCGCGGCCTGCCGTGCGAGGTGTCGCTGGAGGCGCGCATGGCCTGCGGATTCGGCGCGTGCATGGGGTGCGTGGTGCGGGTGCGCGACCCCCGGGCCCCGGAGGGCACGGCCTACGAGCGCGTGTGCCAGGACGGCCCCGTGTTCGACGTACAGCGCATCGTGTGGGACTGACCGGAGACCGACATGGACAGCCCAGCGGAACTGGACCGGCGCACCCTGGCCGAGGGCCGCCACCTGCGCCTGGAGACCATCACCTGGCGCGCGGCCAACGGCGCCACGCACGAGTGGGAGACCGCCGACCGCGTGGGCGGCATCCGCGCGGTGCTCGTGATCGCGCGCCTGGTGCCCAGCCAGCGGCTCGTGCTCGTGCGCCAGTACCGCCCGCCCGCGCGCGCGGCGGTGCTCGAGTTCCCGGCCGGGCTCATCGACCCGGGCGAGACGCCGCAGCAAACCGCGCTGCGCGAGCTGCGCGAGGAGACCGGGTACGTGGGCACGATCGAGCACATCTCCCCGCCCACGTTCACGAGCCCCGGGCTCTCGAGCGAGTCGGCCTGCCAGGTGCGGGTGATCGTGAACGAAACCGAGTCGCGCAACTCTGCGCCCAGCCCCGCGCCGGACGGTTGCGAAGCGATCACGGTCGTGACCGTGCCGCTGACCACGGCCGGGCCCTGGCTACAGGCCGCGTTCGACCGCGGCGAGCAGGTGGACGCCAAGGTGGCCGCGTACCTGCTGGGCCTGGAGACTGCGCGCAGGGGATGGACATGACCTCGACCCAGGCCTTCGAACTCGACGAGGTGGTGCGCGCCGAGCGCATCGGCCGTGCGGCCGTGGACCGGCACCCGCCCGAGCCCGACGCCCCCTGGGCCGTGGTGGCCGGGTGCGACGCGGTGGGCGCGGCGGCGCTGGCCGCGGCGCGGCTGGCGCACAACTGCGGCGCGCGCGTGCGGGTGTATCTGCCCAACCCCACGGCCCAGGGCGACGACGCCTACCGGACCATGCTGGAAGGGGCAAGCGCCATGGACCTGCCCGTGGCCGTGTGGTCGGCGGCCGCGGCCGAGAAGCTCGACCCGGCCACGCGCGTGGTCGTGGGCGGACAGGGCGCGGCCCCAGGATTGGAGAAGAAGCGCGTCCTGAACCTCTCCGCGCTCGACCCGGCCCGCGCCTGGCAGACCCGGCCCGCGGGCAGCCGGCCCGAGATCTTTTTGCACGAGGTCACGAGCCAGACGCGAGCGCACACCGTGCAGGCCGTGCGCGAGCTCGACCGCAGCGCGATCGAAGACTACGGCCTGCCCGGGGTATGCCTCATGGAGAACGCAGGCATCGGCGCGTGCGCCGTGGCGCGCGCCATGCTCGGCCCGCACCCGCGCGGCCCCGCGCTCGTGGTCGCGGGCGCGGGCAACAACGGGGGCGACGGGTTCGTGGTCGCGCGCGGCCTGATCGAGACCGGGTGTGAGGTGCGCGTCGCCCTGCTCGTGCCGGAGGACAAGCTGCGCGGCGACGCCGCGGCGAACTGGGCGGTGCTCACGCGCGCGGGCGTACGGCCCGCGCTTCTGGCGGATGCGCCCGACCGCCTGGCCGACCTGGCCAGCGGAAGCGCGCTCGTTGTGGACGGAATCCTGGGCACCGGGCTCACGGGCGAGGTGCGCGGCGCGCCCCGCACGGCCATCGAGGCCCTCAACCGTCTCGAC
>Ga0180432_10007733_pt1 | contig 13578 bp, 15 predicted proteins | sample SS_ome_10_FD_132414 | JGI IMG/M metagenome (GOLD analysis project Ga0180432, IMG submission 132414) | Hypersaline lake sediment archaeal communities from the Salton Sea, California, USA - SS_1_MS_2 metaG | ecosystem: Environmental > Aquatic > Non-marine Saline and Alkaline > Hypersaline >...
AATCAGGGAGAATAAATCTAATTTCGAGGAATATGACAGGTTGCGGGAAGAGATACCCCGACTTGAGAGGCAAAGAGAGAGGTTAATTGATGAGCTGAACCTTATCCGGGTTAAGGCAGCTAAGAAGAAAACGGAAATCAAGACCCTGGAGTCCAGCAGCGGCGGGCTGAGGGGTGCTGTTTCTGCGGTAATGAATCTTGGGGGTGTGGTGGACGGAATCCATGGCACGGTATCGCAGCTTGGGGGTTTAACCAACAAGGAATATGAGCTGGCTTTGCAGGTTGCTGCCGGAGCCGGCATGCAGTATATGGTGGTAGAAAACGACAAGGTTGCTACTGATTGCATACAGTATCTTAGAAAGAAGAAAATCGGTCGACTGACTTTTCTGCCCCTGAACAAGATTAAATCCAAGACCAGCGGGAAGGCACCTAAGGGTTCCCTGGGTTTTGCGAGGGATTTCATCGATGCGAAAAAAAAGTACATGCCAGCATTCGAGTACATATTCAGGGATACTCTTTTGGTTAAGGACCTGGATGCTGCTAGGTCGCTTGGGGTGGGTAAACACAGGATGGTTACTTTAGACGGTGACCTGTTGCTGCCTTCTGGTTCCATGACCGGTGGTTTTATTAAAAGGGATCGTTTCGTGAAGATGTCTTTCTCTAACACTGAGGAGTTGGAGAAGGAGGTTAAGGTCGCTGAGAGGAGGATTGTTGAGTTAGACGGGGAGCAGCAGAAGATTTCATTGGAGAAGCAGAAGATGGGGGAACGTCTCTCTATTTTGGAGAAGTCTGTGGGTGATGCCAGAACTAACGTGGAGAAAATAAAACTTGAGGAGGGTAATCTTGCAGCCCGCAGGGGTGAGCTGAAGCAGGAGCTCGTGGGTGTGGATTCAAGGATTTCGGAGCTGAAAAAAGCTCAGAAGGGTAGGGATAGGGTGATTAAGTCCTCAAGGAAGGAATTAGTGAAGCAGGAAACCAGGCTGGAAAAGCTTTTAGGTAAGCGCTCAGAAAAGAGTCTTGAGCGATTGGATAAGCTGAGGGATGATTATCGGAATCTTGATGTTGAGGCGGGCAGGCTGGATGAGAAAAGAAGCCTGTTATTGAACCAGATTAGTGAACTGAATACTTTAATCAAGAGCATGGAGTCTGATTCATCCCGGCTTGATTCCCAGGTGTCTGAGGTTAAAAAATCCCTTAATTCATTGAAGGGTGAGCTATATAAGCTTGAGGCCGAGAATAGGGCGTCTGTTGAGGAACTGCAACGGTTTATGGATGAGAGATCTGCTTTGGAGGATGAGATTAGTTCATCAAGTGATGGTCTGAGTTCGCTGGAGGAGTCCCTTGATGGATTGAATGACAGGCTTAATGCATCTTCTGTGAATAAGGCCCGGCTGGAGACTAAGTTGTCTGATCTTGTTAAGGAGTTTGCAGACTACCGGAATTTTGAGCCTGTTGACTCTACCATAAAGTATATGGAGTCCCGCCTTGTTGAGGTGGAGGGGGCGTTGGATTCTTTCGGTTCCGTTAATTTGAAGTCTATCGAGGGCTATGATGTCTTAAGGAAGGGTATTGAGGAGACCAAGGGGAAGGTTGAGGTATTGAAGGGGGAGAGGGAGAGCATTTTCGGGTTCATGGAGGGTGTGGAAAAGAAGAAGATGGCTGTTTTTATGGAGACTTTTGAGGTGGTTAACGATAATTTCGCGCGTATTTATGGTGAGCTTTCAGATGGTGAGGGTAATCTCTCTCTTGACAACCCTAGGGATATATCTGAGTCTGGTTTGTTGATTAATGCATCACCTTTGGGTAAGAAACTGGTGGATGTTGATGCGATGAGCGGGGGGGAGAAGGTGTTGACTTGTTCCGCGTTTATGCTGGCTATCCAGCAGTTTAAGCCCTCGCATTTTTATATAGTTGATGAGCTTGATGCAGCCTTGGATGTGGAGAATTCTCTTCGCCTGGCTAGGATGTTAAGGGATTCTGGCTCGCAGTTTGTGATGATAACACACAATGATTCCTTGATGAAGCATGCTGAGTCCGTTATTGGTGTTACCTTAAGCGAGGGTGTTTCCGAGATAGTGGGCGTGAAGCTGGGTCAGACATGAATAACGATTTTCGATAAAATGAGTCCCATTGAAGAAGATCATGAGATGATATCCAAGGGGTCACAGCATCAACAGTTATTTTTGGCTTTGCTAGCGGCTGGTGTTGTGATGGTGATTTTGTTTATGATACAACCACCCGCTGATCCATCAACTACTTCATCCACCACATCAACTACCTCAACCACAACCACCACCTCATTAACCCCCACCTCAACCTCCACTTCCTCAACTGTTACCTCCTCAACAACTACCACATCAACTGTTACCTCCTCAACAACTTCCACCTTGACAACCTCCACCTCAACAACTACCTCCTCAACTGTTTCCTCCTCACCCACGCTAGCGGAATCCTGCGCCAACAAGGTATTTGATTTAGGTGAGCTGGAGGTGGACTGTGGGGGGATTTGTAGGCCTTGTTTTAAGGGCTCTGAGCTCATACCCGAGAACCCTGTGATCTGGGAGAAAACACTACCGGGTGAGGAAATCATCACCTGCAGCGCAACAAGATACATGGATAAGCTGGTGGCAGCAGCCAACAACGAAAGCGGTGGGGGTGTGAAGGGGCACTTCATATACTATGACCTGAAACATGATACCCTGAAAACGCAACGTAAGGGTACTCTGGGGATGCTGGATGTTGAAATAAGCCAGGATGGGGAGTGCACATACCTTGTTTATGAGGATCGAAGCGGTAGGAAGCTGGAGAGACTAAACTACCGGCTCAAAAGGCAGAGGTTGGTAGAGAATAACAGCTTGGGGGATATAGAGATCACACCAGACGGGCTGAATTACAGCATGAGCTGGGAGAAGCTTGCAGCAAACGGCCGAATGGGGATAAACACCCACAACAGCAAGGGGGTGGGGTATATCACCGGAGAAATAAGCATGAAACTGGATCTTGAAATAAAAAAGATAGCATCCACACCCTATATGGAGGATTTGGTTGTCGCAACCGCATCACCCTTCACCTCAAGAGATAGGCGATATAAACTCACTTACATACACCACAGCCCCGCTAAAACAACAGCAGCCATCAAGTGGGAGAAGGATGTGGTTGCTGAAATAACGGCCCTGGCATTAACAGAAGACGGTGACTATGTGGCGGCTGGTGTGGGGGATGAAATACGTTTATATGATAGTAACGGGGAGAAACTCACATCCTATAAAACCAACTGGAGCATAGCAGATCTCAGCCTTACGGGGGAGGGGCAGTATATCCTTGCAGCAAGCAAAGACAGGAATCTTTATCTCCTGGATAATGAGGGGCGTCTTTTGTGGCGGTATCAGATTGGTGATCCGGTGAATGTGGAGTTAAGCCCTGACGGCAGATACATACTTGCGTGCAGCAAGACGGAGTCAAGCCGACTTCCCTACACTGATGCTTCCATCCTGAACCCGCACAATTATCTTGAGAGCAGGATTATGCTGTTGAAGGGGCCTGCCCAGTACACAAGCCAACCGGATACAAGCCACTGCAGTGATCATGTTAAAAACCATGGTGAAACAATGACTGACTGTGGAGGTCATTGTAAAGTGTGCCCCCCCATTGAATGCTTTAAGGATGAAGACTGCGGGGAGAGCGGATATTTGCATGAATACCACTGCAGTGTTAAGGGGGATGTAGCCGAATACTTCCTTAAATCAGAGTGCATAAACCCCTATAGCTTCAATTCAACCTGTCATCAGAGCATTATCGAGGAAATTCGGGATGAATGTGGTTTGGGTGAAATATGCATTAAGGGACATATCTGCTGCTTGCCAGAATAATAATAAAATAAAAAAAAGAAAAAACGAGAAGATGTATATTAGCGTTTACAACTTCTCTACTTTATCAGCCTTCGGACCCCGATCACCCTCAACTGGTGTGAAAGATACCCGGTCTCCTTCGGATAAACTGACCTCACCTACGATATCACTCCGGTGAACGAAGTAATCATTGCCGTCGTCGCCTTCAATGAAACCGTAATTCTTCACATCATTGAAGAACTTTATTGTACCATCAACCATATAGAATCACCTCCAAAAAATTATATCCCAAATAAAAAAAAAGGAACCTTAAACCAAACCATGACACACAAAAAACAATACCTCCAAATAAACTAAACAATATATTCTTATTAATTAACAAAGAATCCAGTTAATAAAAACCCCCACGTAATATAACTCCCGTCAATCCGGTAAATGATTTATTTCCACATGATTCGTATTTTTAACATAAACTAAAAATGACAATCCATGAAGTGTGCAGGAACTGTGGTGAATGCCTGAAACCCTACACCAGAAAAAATAAATGTCCTATGGAAGATTGCCCTAAAAACATGCTCAACGGACCCTGTGGGGGGGTTCATGACGGGATATGTGAGCTTGGAACCCAGCCTTGTGTATGGGTTCAAATACTGGAGGATGTGAAGAAAAAAAAGAGGCTTGGTGAATACCTGAAGATACGGGTTCCGGAACTAAAATGAGCAAACTAAGTGAGAGGCTGGGGAGGAGGTTCGTTTATACCTCGGAGATTGCTCCGCCGAAGGGGGCTGATCTTAGGGGGTTCCATAGGGAGCTTGAGGAGCTAAGGAGGATTGAAGACAAGCTATCGGGCGTTAACGTTGTTGACATACCGGGGAGTATTTTGTTGATGAGCTCGCTTGGTGGGAGTATTATGGTGAAGCAGGCCGGGCTTGAGCCGGTGTATCAGGTAGCTTGCCGGGACCGCAACGTGCTGGCTTTGGAATCTGATCTATTAACGGCTTCAGCCTATGGGATAAGAAATATTCTGGCGATAACAGGAGACCATCCCAGGTGCAAAAGCAGCGACCATCCGGGAGCGAAACCAGTATATGATCTGGACAGCACTTCTTTGCTGTATTGTTTGGGTGAAATGAACCAGGGAAGAGATCTTGCCGGGAACAAACTATATGGGGGAACGGACTTCTATCCTGGAGCTGCCTTAACTCATACTGCTTCACCCTGGGAGGGTGAGATACACAAGACAAGAAAGAAGATGGAGGTAGGGGCTCGGTTCTTCCAGACCCAGGCGGTTTTCGATGTCGGGGAGTTGAAAAGATTCCTGGATGAATACGAGAGACATCATGGGGAGGATATACACGGGAAGGTCATAGCTGGTTTGGTGGCCTTGTATGATGTGGGGATAATAGAGTTTCTGGAATCGATTCCTAACGTGATCATACCCTTTGAAATCAAGAATAGAATAACTAATTCGGAAGACAGTTTCAGTGAAAGCATCCAGTTGATCTTGGAGCAGATTGATGAGTTGCGGGATGAGGGATTCGCTGGAGTGCACATCATGACCGCTGGGAACGCTAAGGTGCTTATGGAGGTTTTCAGGGAGATAAAATGAAAAAGATTCTTTTATATCTCAGTACCGAGAAACATGCTAGCGCCTTCGACATAACCGTTGCGCATGATTCTGGGGTGGATGTGGTATTACCCTATGATAATGTGGAGATTGATGAGGTAGAGGATATCATCTATCATAGTCTCTTCCCCAGGGGCCCGAAGGAGTTGAAGAATACTGCGGTGTTTATTGGCGGGCACCAGATAATGAAAGCAAAGGAGTATCTCAAAAATACTCTGGAGACTCTTGACCGGCTGCCTTTGGGGATGCGGGTTTCAGTGGCATTGGATCCTGATGGAGCCTATACTACTGCAAGCGCCTGCGTTGGGAACATAAAAGAGCATATAAATGTGGATGGGATGAACGCGGTTGTTTTGGCGGGAACGGGGCCGGTGGGTCAGTCGGTGGCGGCATTGCTGGCGAAAGAGAAGTGTAGGGTAACATTAACTTCAAGGCACAAGAAGAGGGCCGAGGAAACCACTAAAAATTTAAGGGAAGAATACGGCATTCATGTTGAAGCAGCTGAGATTGGCGTTGAAGCACAGCTTAAGGATGTATTAATAAACGCCCAGGTCGTTGTTGCTGCAGGTCCTGAGGGGGTGCAACTGCTGCCTGAGAGAGTGTGGAGTGGTTTGGAGGAACTTAGGGTGTTGGCGGATTTGAACTCGGTGCCCCCCTATGGTATATCTGGGGTTGATGAGATTGATAGGGTGGTGAAAAAACACGGGAAAACAGTGATTGGCAGCATCTACACAGGAAACCATAAGATGCGGATACATCAGGAAATAATTAAGCAGATATTCAGGGATACTGACCAGGTATTTGATTTATATCGGACCTATGAGCTGGCATGAAAAACCTGTTACTAAAAAACGGTTTCTTGTATGATCCGTTAAATAACATTCTGGGGGAGAGGGAAGACCTCTGTATTGTTGACGGGCTTATAAGCGAGGGAATCAGGGGGGAGATTAAAGAGATAGACTGTAGAGATATGGTATTGATGCCCTCGGGTGTTGACATACACACGCACTTTGCCGGCTCAGCTGTGAACAAGGCTCGTATGATGCGGCCCGAGTCCTTTCGTGGGAAGAAAACACCTGTGCCGACCACCCGGGATGCGGGGAGGAACTATTCTGTGATGGGCTACACTCATTTGAATGAGCCGGCTGTAGCTCCATTGAATGCCCTGCACATGCATCATGAATTCAACCACACGCCCAACGTGGACAAAACAAGCCTTTTGCTGGTTGGAAACAACCACCAGATCATGGAATACATCAGCGAAGGTGAGGAAGAGAAAACAAGCGCGTGGCTGGCTTATATGATATCAAAGACTAAAACCTATGGGTTGAAGGCCGTTAACCCGGGGGGTTATATTGCTTGGGAGCGCGGGGGGAATATAGAGTCCATAGATGATTTGATACCTGAGTACGGTATAAAGCCAAAACAGGTTATAGAGGCGCTGGTACGGGCTAGGGGGGAGTTGAAACTACCGCATCCCGTACATCTGCATCTCAACAACATAGGCAGGCCGGGTAGCTGGGAGGCGGCCAGGGAAACACTAGCGCTCAACCTGGAAATGCACGTGACCCACCTGCAGTTCAGCTGCTATGGGGGAGAGGGCTGGGGGGATATGAATTCAAGGGCGGCGGATCTGGCTAATGAGATAAATCAGAGGGATAGGGTTACAGTGGATGTGGGTCAGATAATTTTTGGGGACACCACCACCTTGACAGCTGATTCAGGATTCGAGCACTATCTGGGGGAGTTAACCCATGGGAGATGGTGTAATATGGACATAGAAAACGAGGCTGGTGGTGGTGTGGTTCCATACAACTACCGAAGGAAAAACCACGTGAACGCTATACAGTGGGCCTGTGGATTGGAGCTGGCCTTGCTTGTGGAGAACCCCTGGCAGATAAGCCTCTCAACAGACCACCCTAATGCCGGCTCATTTATGGATTATCCAAAAATAATAGCCTGGCTCATGGATAGGAAATACAGGGGCCGGGAGCTTGGTAGATGCCATAAATCAGCGAGAGAGAAAACGACTCTTGAGTCGCTGGATAGAGAGCTATCTCTCGGAGAAATCGCGGTGTTAACAAGAGCAGGTCCTGCTAAACGTCTTGGGCTCGATAAATCCCTTGCTGTGGGGGCACGGGCGGATATTGCTGTATATAACCTAAATCCCGAAGAATCAAGAGGCGAGGTGATAGAGAAAGCATTCAGACAAGCTGAGTATACCCTCAAGAATGGAGTAATAGTCTCCCGCAAGGGGGTGGTCAGGGACATGGATGGTGAGACCTTGTACGTTAATCCCCCGCTTATTGAAGACCTCCGAGATGATATAAAAAAAAGATTCATGTACTACAGTATTAATGAAGCAAACTATGGTGTCGGTTTGGAACACATCAAAAGGCCAAGGGAGGTTAAGACGTGAATAACCTGGTGCTTGAGTTAATAAATAAACCAAGACTCGGGCTGGAGGCTGAGAACCTCACACCCTGCAAGCTGGGGGATTTGACCCTTGAGGAGATTAAACAGCTTAAAGTATATGAGGGTAAGTGGGTGAGAGAGCTTGGTGAGTACTTCTCTGTAAGCGGGGTGCCGGGAGATAGGATTACATTGGTAGGTGATCTGTCCGGGATACAGAGGATTGGGGAGGGGATGGTGGATGGTGAGCTGGTGATTGAAGGTAATGCGGGAATATATCTCGGTAAAGGAATGACCGGTGGTAGGATAACTGTTAAGGGTGATGTTTCGTCCTGGGCTGGTATGGATATGTCTGGCGGGTTGATACTGGTTGAAGGGGATGCTGGCAACTATCTTGGCTCAGGGTACAGGGGCTCCAGTGTGGGGATGTCTGGCGGGGAGATTAGAGTTGATGGATGTGCTGGATGTAATATTGGGGCAGGGATGTGTGGCGGTTTGATTGTTGTTGGCGGGGATGCGGGGGAGTTCACTGGATACTCTATGAGGAAGGGTGAGATCAGGATAGAGGGGGTGGCTGGAAGGGGTTTGGGTGCTGAGATGTCTGGCGGTGAGATAATCGCATGCGGGGGTGTTAAGAAGATGCTCCCTTCTTTCAAGAGGGAAGACGGAAAGGTATTCAGGGGTGATTTAACTGTTAAGGGTGGGGGTGTAATACGGTTGAGATGAGGTTTTTACTGAATACGGGCTCCACTATGGGCCAGGGTCGAATTTGTAAGGGAGGTGGCAAGATGGAAAAAGAATATTTGAAAGAGACTGCCATCTGCTTTATTAACCCCGATGACTTTCTCAGTCTTGGGGAGCCAGCTAGGGTTAAGGTTGAGACAAGATCCGGGCAGGTTGTGCTGGAGGCCAGAATAGATGAGAGGGTGCTAAGTGGTCATGTTTTCATTCCAAGGGGTTTTTGGGCTAATCAGTTGACTTTAGGGGATACGGGCGATTGCGGGAATCCGTTATATAAGGGCATTGATGCGGAGCTGAAGCCTACTCTGGAGGATGTCAAAAACATAGGTGAGATATTGGATTCATACAGGAAATGAGATACGAAAACAATACTTGTCCGGTGTGCGGTTTAGCATGTGATGATATAGTATTGGATGTCGGGGCGGGGGATGTTGAGGTATTAAATGCTTGCTGGATGGGTAGATCCAAGTACATGAAATACTTTAAGGGTGAGCGGTTGATGAAGCCGTTGGTTGGTGGTGTAGAAACCAGCTGGATGAATGCGATAAGCGAGGCTGCCAGGGTGCTGGTTGATGCTAGAAAGCCGTTGGTTTACTTGGGCACCGAGATATCTACTGAGGCAATGTATGAGGGGATTCATTTGGCTGAACACCTGCGTGGTTATCTGGACTCATGCACTACGATATGCCATGGGCCAACCGTACAGGCTCTCCAGGAGAAGGGTATGCCTTCAGCAACCCTTGGCGAGGTCAGGAACATGGCGGATTATGTGGTTTTCTGGGGTTGCAACCCTGCAGAAAGCCACCCGAGGCTTTTGTCCAAGCACGCTGTGTACCCTGAAGGGAAACACAGGGCCGGCAGGGGTGAGAGGACTGTTTCTGTAGTGGATCCCAGAAGAACTCTGACAGCAGACCAGGCTGACTTGTTCATCCAGGTGGAACCGAACAGTGATTATGAGTTGTTTACGGCGATAGAGATGGTGATAGACGGTTATCCTGTGGACTATGAGGTGGCTGGCATTAAGCCTGAGGAGATAAAAAAGATGGCTAGGGGTATGAAGGAGGCGAAGTATTGTGCTGTTTTTGTGGGATTGGGTCTGGCGTCATCTAGGGGGAAGAACAGGAACATGGAGAAGGCAATGCATCTGGTGAGGAAACTCAACAAATACACGAGGGCTGTTTTGCTCGCTAACAGGGGGCATTCTAACGTTGCCGGATTCAACGAATTATGCACCTGGCTGACTGGATACCCTTACGCTGTGGACTATAGCCGGGGCTTTCCGAGATACAACCCGGGGGTCACCTCAGCGATTGATCTGCTTCATAGGAGAGAGGTTGATGCCATGCTGGTGGTGGCATCGGATCCGGGAGCGCATTTCCCAAGGGATGTGGTGGAGTATCTGGCTGATATACCCTTGGTTACTGTGGAGGTATCACATACCCCTACCACCTACCTAAGCGATATAGTGTTGCCTGGGGTGTATGACAGTATCGAGTCAGGCGGCACATTCTATAGGATGGATGGCGTTCCCATATCCCTTAGGCAGACCATGAAGCCTCCCTTCGATTACTCTACATCAACAAAAGATACTCTTAGACAACTTATGGGGGAAGTATCAAGGAAATGAACCTGAACAGGAGGGCATGTGATATACTGGGGGATGTCGCAGATGACTACTGTCCCGGGATTGATGAATACCACACAGATGAGGGATCAGCTTATGTATTGGATTTAGGCGTTAACGTGGACTACCCCCTTGAGGCCGGTATTAGAGTGGCTGAGGCCTGCATGGGATCTCTGGCATCCGTTGAGGTGGATGGGAACAAGATAAGCGTGGATGTGCCCGAGAAGCCTGCCATAGCCACCATGAGCTGCCAGATGGCGGGCTGGTTTATGAGCGTGAACGGGATGCAGGCTTTGGGTTCTGGGCCAGCTAATATTCTCGCGAAAAGCCCGAATAGGGTTGTGAAGGCGGTCGGATATTTGGAGAAATCAGATAAAGCATGCCTTGTTTTTGAAACAGATCATCTACCGTCACAGGAGACGTGTGAGGAAATACTTGGAAAAATGAATGCAACCGAGCTTTATCTGGCTGCGTTCAGGTGCAAATCTAATGTGGGTTTAATTAATGTCATGGCCCGTATAGTCGAGGTCGGGATGTTCAGGTTGCACAGCCTTGGATACGACATTAATCTGGTGGAGAAGGCGAAGGGTGAGTGCTTGATGCCTGAGTTAGATGATGGGATACTGTTTAATTCAAATGATGCGATAATATATCAGGGTAATGTGGAAATGAATGTAACAGAATGGGTTCCCGGATTGGAGGATAAGGCAGTTTCTGTGAACTCCCAATTATACGGGAAAGGGTTCAGGGAACTGTTTAATAAGGCGGGGGGTGACTTCAACCGGATTGATCCCGAAATTTTCGCGCCAGCAGCTCTTAAGGTAATAGATGAGTCAACGGGTGGGGAGTATGCTGCTGGCAGGGTGGGGGTATATTAGATGAACGGGAGAGCTATGCGGATTTTTTTGATTGTATTCATCATGCTCTTTTTTGTGGGAGGGGTTAGTGCGTCAATATCCTTTGATGTGGATGGTAGGTGGGAGACGAGCTATGATTGTGCTGACTGGAATACTTATGGTGACCCATTAGACTGTGATGGTCTTAGTAAGTGTGGTGGCTGGACTTGTAGCGGGTTATATGAGCAGATAACCTCTGCTGCGAATAATCCAAACGGCACGGGAGGTAAGGGTCAGAGGCATTGGGTGGGGGATGGTACAAATAGTAATAGTGGTGGTATCAGTGTTGACTTTTCCAATCCCCAAAAAATGCGTGTAATAACGATCAAATCCCAAAAAAATATAGGAGGTGTTTTATAGATGAATATGAGAGAATTTTGGGGTATTCTTTTGTACGGCTCGATGTGGGGTTTCACTGAGGCGACATTAGGGTTTATGTTGCACTTGATGCATTATCCCCTTAAGGGGCCGGTATTGATGTCTGTTGGGGTTTTTTTTATGGCCGCGGCCTTAAGAATGTACCAGCCCAAAAACACCATCCTGTATTGTTTATCCATTGGATTGGTTGCCTCGCTTATGAAGGTATCTGATGTGTTCCTGCTCGGGTTTGATGTGATGGTTTATAGGCCTGTGATTTCCATACTTGTTGAGGCGATAGCATTTGGTTTATTGATGAAGCTGTTGCAGAGGCATGATATGGGGAACCTGCTGAAATACCCTGCTGCCGGAGCAGGATACGCGTATATCAGCTACGCTGGATTCGCTTTGCTTTTGGGGGTGGCAGGTTTAGGCTCCAGGTACTGGAGCGGCAAGAGCTTGGAAGAGTTGGTGTATGCTGTTGCATCAGATGGAACAACCACAGCATTAATGTCCGCTCTCACGGTTTCTGTCGGCCTATTAACAGGAAACTGGCTTAAGAATCTGGGGGATAACAAGTTCTATAAGCCGCTGGCTGTGGCAGTAATACTGGCTTGCTGGGTTCTGGGTTTAACCTTCACCTAAAAAAAAAATGAACATGATCCTTTCAGGTGGTAAGGGTGCTGGGAAAACCACAGTATGTGAGCGGGTGGCAAGTCGCTCAGTGCATGCTGGGGGGGTTATCACACCCAGGGGAAATGAGGGCACTGAGGCAGTTGATTTGTTGACTGGGGAGGGACGTGAGTTGACCCGGAAGAAACCTGGTGACGGGAAATGGATGCCTGTAGGTAATCGTTTCATAAGCGAGAGGGGACTTAATTTCGCGAACCAGGCGATATCTGATGCCATCTATGACCCCCGATGCCAACTGATAGTTATTGACGAGATAGGTATTCTTGAGATAAGGGGGATGGGGTTGATAGTGAACACAATAAACGCGCTTTCAAGCGGTAAACACAATCTTTTGGCTGTCAGGGAGAGCGTGAAAAAAGATTTTCTTCTGAAATACGGGATGTATCGATTCCATATACTAGAGTTAAATGAAAACAACAGGGATGAGGTTACTGGGGTGTTAATCGATTTATTGGGGTAGCATCCTCCCTGACTCTTACAGTGATGATGTCCTTAACTCCTCTGCCGTGTTGATGTTCCGAAAACATTTTAGCTTCCTATCAAAGCGCCTGATTACATCCTCTCCAACATAAAACACCTCGTCCATATTCTCAACGAGAAAGGAAACCCTCTTGTTTTCTGGGAAACCGTCTGCGAGAAGATCCAAGACAAGATCTCTCCTGTAGATGGCATGCAATGGTTCCAGTCTCCCTTCAATCCTTTTGGGGATTACGCAATCCCATCCCTCGGAGTTATCCCTCATGTACTCGATAACCTCGATGTTTAGGTATGGCATATCGCAGGCGAATATGAACATGTATTCGTTGTCTAGCGACTCAGCTGCTTTATATATGCCCCCGAGTGGACCTGCATGATAGTTCTCTGAGTAATACCTCACTCCATAGTTTCCCAGCCTCTCCAAAAGAGGTCTTTCACATATCACCGAAACCGTATCAAAGACCTCTTCCAGAACAGAGTGGCCGTGAAGAAATAATTCCCTACCCCTGAATGTGTTAAATGGCTTGTTCAAAAGTCTCCTGCTTTCCCCTAGTAACATAACGGCATGCATCTTCAACTGAACAAGCCGATTTTTTTCAGGTCTTGGGCTTTATCTAAACTAGATTATTGATGTGGTAATATCCATCGCTTCTTCCGCTTCCTTTGGAAGCACTATGTTGAATTCCTTGTTCAGATCATAAAATCTGAAGGTGGAGTCAAGTGTCACCTCATTACCCTCGCTTTCCACGTCCATGACCATGCGCATCTCCTTAACAAAGAAGTCGCTTTTGGAAATCTTCTCCCAGAGTTCTACGTTACTTACTGAGTCCATGAAATCCTCCTGGTTAGCCATGCCGCTCATGCCGCTTTGGCTTGCTCCCATCAGTTCCAGAACCTCATTGGC
>Ga0180432_10007734_pt1 | contig 13576 bp, 14 predicted proteins | sample SS_ome_10_FD_132414 | JGI IMG/M metagenome (GOLD analysis project Ga0180432, IMG submission 132414) | Hypersaline lake sediment archaeal communities from the Salton Sea, California, USA - SS_1_MS_2 metaG | ecosystem: Environmental > Aquatic > Non-marine Saline and Alkaline > Hypersaline >...
CTTCACGGAGTCAGGGTTCCTCAGGAGATTGCTGAAACTCCGGCTGGAAAGCTTGACGCGAAGCTGGTTGTGAGCGAAACCAATGCTGAAATCCGTCGTGAAATCATCCGCAAGATTGGCGTGGAGCGTGTTTCCATGGCTCTCGAAGCGGAAGTTCTCGACAAGCAGGATGACTACGAGCTCGTCAACCTGAACATGGGTGATGACCGCCATCGTCCTTACCTCAAGATGCTGAATCCGTCCATCGGTGTTTGGCACATGGAGGGTGTTCCGCCTGACATTCGCACCGTCAAGGAAGCTTTGGCGTGGCGCAATGGGACGGAAGAGGAGCCTGTCAACCTTACCTAACCCACCCACCAGAGAGTAATCTTTGGTTAAACGGCACTCGGGAATTATCTCGGGTGCCGTTTTCTTTTATATGGTATAGCTGCTAATTACCAACATATTTAACGGCCAGCAAGAGGAATGTGGACGCGCTTCGCAGAATAAATAAACAAGGAGGTGTGATATGAAAAACAGAGAGCATTGGACCAAGAGGAAAACCAGCGTTGTTAGCTGAGTGGAACTTTTCGAAGAACGTGGCAGACATCTATAACGTCAAGATGGTCGAGAAGGTTTGGTGGGTCTGCGAGAAGGGGCACGAGTGGGAGGCGCGACTAGGGAACAGAGTGTGCCTTAATAGGGGGTGTCCATTTTGCAAAGGGAGCCTACCGTCAGCAGATAACAATTTGGCCAAGCGCTTTCCTTCTGTTGCAGCTAAGTGGAACTATGCTAAAAATCAGTGCACACCATCCGACGTCCTTCCTAGGTCAACAGAGAAGGTTTGGTGGGTCTGCGAGAAGGGGCACGAGTGGGAGGCGACTCCCCATTCGATGACGAACAAAAAGACTAAGAGTGGCTGTCCTTACTGCAATGGGTCTAAGCCATCCGACGAAAACAATATTATGGATATTGAGAATTTGCTCGCTGAGTGGGATTATAACAAGAACAAAGTACGTCCTGAAGATATGACTAGGGGGCGTGCTACAAAGGTCTGGTGGAAATGTAGCAATGGTCACGAGTGGAAGGCGTCGATTGCTTCTAGGGTAAAAGGTTCTAAATGTCCGTTTTGCTCTCCCAGACATTCTCGTCTTGAAGTTCGAATATACTGCGAGCTTCAGTCTATATTGGATGAAGTTATATGGTGTCCAAGAATTGATGGGGTTGAGATAGACATTTTTTTGCCTCGATTGAAGATTGGGGTTGAGATAGACGGCTACTACTGGCACAAGCCTGACCGAAGAAGAGAGTGGGATTCGGAAAAAAATTCCATTTTGAAAAAAAGAGGAATATCAGTTATTCGTGTAAGAGAAGAGCCCCTCCCAATGCTTGCTGATTTTGATGTGTCATCTTCTCCTAGGGAGTCACACATCTCTATTGTTATGAGACTATTTCGGTCATTATTTAAGCTCACCGATGATACTAGCTTTATACAATATTGCCATAGTGGGAAAATCCAAAACGAGGAACTGTATAATAAAGAAATCGCTAACATTGGAGGCTGTGACGTCTCAGTTGTTGATGTTAGACCGGAACTACTGCTGGAGTGGCACTCAGACCGAAATGGCGCTTTGTTGCCTTCTAACATGAGCTATGGCTCTGGAAGAAAGGTTTGGTGGGTCTGCGATAAGGGACACGAATGGAAAGCTGCAATCAAAAATAGAACGGCGGGCGGGGGGTGCCCCTACTGCTCAGGAAGGTACCCTACGAAGGAGTATAACTTAGCAACGGTTTATCCCGAGACGATTAGTATATGGTGTTACGAAGATAATCGTAAGAGGCCCGAGGACTACACTCCTTATTCTCATTCGACTGTCTGGTGGCGCACCAAAGACGGCACTAAAAGACAAATAAAAATCAGCGACAAGGTCAGATATCTGCAAAGGAGAAAAAGATGAATTGGTACAAAAATGCAGCTCAGAGTAACGATGGGAAGCCCGACAACTGGAAAGAAATGGAGGATTGGTTTGAAGAGAGGACTAAGAAGCATATCGACCGTGTTTCTAAGTATTGCAATCTGATAGCTGACGAGGACGACAGATTTGAGGAGCTGAGAGAACGCGCCAAAATTCACGACCAAAGCAAATTTGAGTCGCCAGAACGAGAGCCATATGTTTACATTACTTGGAAGTACAAGTGTGAAGATGACGACGTTGATTGGGAAGCGCCTGAGGGCCTTGACGACGAAATGAACAAGGCAACGGAGCATCATGTGAAAAGTGCGTCCAATCGACATCATCCTGAGTTCCATTCTGAAAAGGAAGTTGACCTGATAAATCGGAAGGACAGAGATAAGCCGCCTGAGGAAATGATTGATGCTACGAAGATGCCCGATTTGGATGTCGCGGAAATGGTAGCTGATTGGTGTTCGATGAGCGAAGAGAAGGGTGGGCATCCTCGAGACTGGGCGAAGAAGAATGTGAATGTGCGTTGGAAGTTCACTGAAGATCAGGAAGATTTGATTTACGAACTCATTGGTAAGGTTTTTTGAGTTTTTTCTTGCAATCTGTCAGCGGCAGCCTATAATAACCTGTACTATTTGAATGGAGGAAACACAATGAATATTAGGAATGAACGATATACTGGTGAAGTTGAATCAAAGTCTGGCAAGAGGGAAATTCGAGCCGATAATGTTAAGTCCATTGAGATTCGTGAATATGAGATGATTGGCGAAGAGGTTGGCGAATTGGGCGCACTAATATCGGAGCTTAAGGAAGCTTTGGAAGAACTGAGTGGGACCTATTTTAAGTTGACTTACGAGGGGGCCGTTGACCATGGTTATTACAACGAAATCGATGGAATTAAGATTGAAATTCACGGTTATCGTTGGGAGACCGATGATGAGCTGAAGGCTCGACTCGCAAAAGAAGAAAAGTCTCGCAAAGCAGCCGCGAAGGCCAAAGAAACTAAGCGTAAGACGAAACTTGAAAAGGAAAAGGAAGACCTGAAGAGGCTGTACAAGAAGTATGGTAAAGAGGTCGCTTTGGAGGATTAAGAAATGAAATCGTGTATTGTTGAAATTAGAGCGGGAGAGGGCGGAACAGATTCCAAGCTATTTGCAAGGGATATGGCCAAGATGTATTCTTCCTACTGTGATCGTGTTGAGTTGCAGTGGGAGTGTCTTTAGTATTTCTGATTCGACGATAGTTGCAAAGATATCCGGAGACAAAGTCTGGGAAAAGTTTAGGCTTGAGTCTGGTATACATAGGGTGCAGAGGACGCCTCCGACGGAATCCAAGGGCCGACGACACACATCCACTATTGCTGTCGCTGTGTTGCCTTTTCGCACACTGGAAGAGACGGAATATCCTGAGTCTGAGTTTAAAATAGAATGTGTTTGTGGACAAGGACCAGGTGGGCAGCATCGTAACCGGAATATGACGGCGGTGAAGATTACACACTTGCCTACAAAGGTGAATGCGTATGCTGATGGCAGGAGTCAACATTCCAACAAACAGTCTGCGATGGCTGTTTTGCTTGGAAGGCTCAGGGAAAAAGATGTTGGACGATACAAAGAGAGGATGAATCAGGAGCGTTCTGAACAGTTTGACGGTCTTGGTCGAGGTACCCGAACCAGAACGTACAACTTCATTCGCAACAAGGTAATTGACGAAAGAGCGAAGAAGAAGTTCCCAATACGGGAAATCATGGATGGAAAGTTGGACTTGATATACGACTCTATGGAGACGGAGTAATGGAAAAGAAAGACTATTTGCTGACGCTTCGTATTCCAGTCAAAGCTGTAGACCACTTGGAGGCTCGACATATTGTCAGGACCTTTTTGAAGGAAAGCGGTATGGACCAATACGACTACATCAAGGCCAAGCTTCAGTTGCTTCATAGAGACAAAGAGCCGGAGAAGGTGGGGTTGTGAGAAGAGGATTTGTCAGAGTTCTGTGGGGCGACTTCTTGACCGAGGACAACGAAGCTTTCAAGAAAACTCATTCGGAATATGGTATTGAGTTCGACCCTGAGAATAAGATGCTTGTGCGTAGGAAGAAAATAGAGACTGATATCAGGAAATGTATGGAGCAGGAGTTTACGGTTCCGTTCACTTCGTATACATTTGGAGAAGCTAATCATCGAGGTCTTTTGGCTCGTGGGATTTCCAGTGTGCTTTTGCATTCAGAACCCTACAAGTACCATCCAACAAGGGGAATATATAAACATAAACTAGAGGCTTATGTTAGGCTTATGGATGACTTTGACGAGGTTGTATTTTTGGATTGGGATACATACCTGATTAAGCCTTTGCCTGACGATTTTTGGGAAGTTCTGAATGAGAAAGACGTTTTTCAAGCTTCTTTGTTGCGATATCGTACTCCTCGTATATCACATCGAGATGGTCTTCAGAACAAGACTATTCCGGCTGGAGCATTTGTTTATATGAGAGGAAAAGAGGTTGCTGTTAGACTTTGGGAGCTTAATAAGGTGTGTCCTAACAAGTGGTCGTGCGAGACTGCATTTGCCTTCTTAACCGACGAGATTACTGATGGCTGGAAGGGTCTTGAGGAGTATTGGAAGCGTTTTGAGCCTGAGTTTTATACGGGTAAGAGGTCTCCATTCAAGGCGCATAAGGGCTATAGGAAAGAAAAAATTTGCTTTCGAAATGGTTTTAGTTACGAAAAAGGTGAGACATGAATATGGGGCAAACAGTTGTATTAGTTGCTATAATTGGATTTCCAATTGTTCTTTTGGTTTCTTGTTGGCTATTGCTCTATTTTTACGAGAAGAAAATTTGGAATAACGGTGCATGTGGCAATTGTCCTGACGGTAGATGGATACCAGTAATTGATGCAGACAGTAGTCGCCATCGTGGTTATCGCTGTAGCCGTTGTGGTCGAATGATTTGGATTAGTCTCCCAGTTTCAATTTCTAAAAAAGAAGAGTAGGACTTTGGTTTTGTGTTTTTGAAGTAAAGACCGAGAGGTTCTGGAGGCTAGAGTACGCTAAAAAGAAAATGCATGCTAATAGGACTACTCGACAACGCTACCTTAGGAAGTCTGTGTAGGTCCCGTGAGTAGGCGGAAGCTAAAAGAAAAATCAGTGGGGAGCTGTCACTGAGTTGGGCTTTGTCCCCCTCTCCTTATTTTGGGGATGTTATGGGAACTGAACTATATATCAATAATGTGATACTATTGGACGTACCCAAGAGCTGTTTAGAGAGCACTCTTGAAGAAAAGAAGTATTGGCTTGAGAAGGCTCGTGAAGACATAAGGGCTCTTGTTTTTGCTAATATCAGTGACCTTCGAAATTCTGACGAAGAAGTTGAAGATTGGCTTGCTGGGGTGCAAAGAACGGTTGACGACCTTCTTGAAAGATACGATAGTCTCTCCTACGAAGTAAGACTGATGGAAATTGCTCTTGAGAATCCGGAGGACGTCACAGAGAGCATGTAGTCAGTCCGAAAGTAGGAGGTGAAAAATGCCAAATAAAAAGCATCCGTTAGCGGAACGAGTTATCTATAAGCTTACTTCTGCTCGTTTTATCCTTGCCATCATCGTTGGTATTGTCTTCGCTATAATGGCTGTAGATGGGAAATTTGATTCTCAGGATGTTAGGGAGGTTGTTCTTGTTGTCATGTGTTCATATTTTGCTCAAAAAAGGCTTGATTTGAGTGGCTACAAGAATGAAAATGGTCAAGATGATCAAGACGACGACGAAGAGCCGCCATCTCGGAAGAAATGACAAGACAAGAATTCTGTAGCAGATTAACCAAGTTGCGCGACAGGTTGTTGAACGACAATGCCTGAGACGTAGTTTCATAGCGGCTTGGGATGTAAGCCCAGAGATTGATTTCTCTGGGCTTTTTCTTTTTGGGGCAGGGTTTGGACTGGATTGGGAAGAATAAGATATGGAGCTTGAAGAGTTTAAGTAGTAAATTAGGAAGTGCATGTATGCTGGATACTGCTGTCATCCAGTCGTCACGATTTTAACAAGGGAGGAGTGTGTCTAAATGAGCCGTGTGAATTGGTATAAGAGAGCCATGTTAATAGACTCGAGGGATAAGTATCCAGGTCAAGAGCAGTCGATTTTTCGTCGTTGCCAGACTTGTGGAAAATGGGCGACTAGTCCTTCCGGAAAGTCAGTTGCAGAAGGCGACATAGAGTGGAAGAGTCAAGAGAAAATGGACCCCAAAGAACTACAACAGCTCGAAACAATACAGAGAATGAGGGGGCATGCTTTCCAGTCAATGAACGATATGCCTTTCTTCATTAGTGATACATGGTGTCCAGAGTGCCATGAAAAGGAAGTCGCGAAGAACATTGAATGGGGCTCTAGGCTTGATAAGAAGCGCCAACAAGAAGCTCAATACGTTTAGCGGAGGTTTAGAAATGCTAGAAGCATGCATATCTTTGAGAAGGACAGGTGGAGAAGGAACTATCGGAGGAGCCGAAAAGTACGAAAAAAAGACGGGAGACATTATTTGTGTGAAGAAAAGTCCTGCTGTATGGGGGGAAATGGAGAAAAAGTTTTTCTTGATTTCATACCTTAGGGATGACGCACTAGAGGCTACGGTTGACGAAGTATCAGTGTACCCTTACGCTGTTAATGTCGAGGTTGAGTCCGAACAAGAAGATGAGCCGTCTACGTTAAAAATGATTAACAGGTCGAAATACAGGGTGGATTTATCCATGTTTTCTGGCTCTTCTGGGCTTGACCCAACAGACGCGACGTCAGAGCCGGTCTCTCCAAATGAGAAAGAATACTTGGAGTTGTCGGATATGATATTTGATGATTCTGACCGTACGGGTTCTTCAAGCTCTAGCAGCTCCTAAAATCTTAAGTTGAGAAAGGCGGCAGTGTAAAAGCGGTTGTCTTGTTAGTACCAGTGAGGTCGTTAGTTAATGTCATCGTCTTCTTCTAGTAGTGGTTGTCCGAACATCAGCACAATCAAATCTGCTGGTGGGGATTTTAGTACTCTGCAAACTTGGGAAGATTGGGCTGACGACCAAGATAGCGCGTGCCAGTGGGCCGAGTGTTACTCCGGTTTTGACATGGGGGAAGTTACCATATCCGGATGGTCTTCTACTCCTACAGCTTCAGAATACCCCCGAATATATGCTGCCGATGGTGAAAAACACAATGGAGTACAAACTTCAACCTCTGGCGCATATATTAGACATGATTCAGCAGCAGCCAACGCTATAGAAATTAGTGAAAATTATACTCGTATAGAGGGTATTAAGATCACTAAAACTGTAACCGATGTTGTCACCATAATCAACACAACTGAAACATCGGGTGTCTTGGTTGCCGATTGTCTGCTTATATACACTGGTGGTGCTGATAGTGGTATGTCCGCAATATACATCAGAGGTAATGGGAACACCTCCGGAACAGCGGCCACAGTAAGAAACAACATCATCTATGGCGGTAACGCTGAGGCAGGAAACAATATTTTAAGGGGAATCCGTTGCAGAGCCGACGTAGGTGGGACTGGCGACTTATATGTTAATATATGGAATAATAGTGTCACATGTGCAAAAAGTGGGTTTTCGTTAACCCAAAATAGTGGAACTTTATATGCAACAATAGAGAACAACTTGGCTATAAACGCCGAAACTTCTTGTTTTGATTGGCTTGCAGGAAATTTTACAAGCAACAACAATGCATCAGAAGACGCAACTGCTAGCGGTGGCGGAGGTTCCAATCACAAAAATAGCATTACACCTGCAAATGAAGTAACATATGAGCTTATAAATCTAAAGCCGCTTGCAACTTCTACTAACGTTAAAGATTCTGGAAAAACCATAGCATCTTTTTCTGTTGATGCTTTCGGCGTCACTAGGCCTTATGGTTCTGCATGGGATATTGGAGCTTTTGAGTATGAACCTCCCGATGAAACAATCAGCACAATTAAACCGGCAGGAGGTGGGGACTTTAGTACTCTGCAAACTTGGGAAGATTGGGCTGATGACCAAGTTAACGCAAACCAGTGGGCCGAATGTTATTCTGGTGGCGACCTTGGCGAAGTTGTTTTTTCTTCGTGGACGGACATTCCTACTGCGACTGTCTACCCTAGAGTTTATGTTGCCGATGGAGAGGGACACAATGGTAGTGCGACCCTAGTTGGAGCCTATATTGCCCAAGATGGGGCTTCGATTGCTATTGACTTGGTTGATGTAGATTACGTCCAGATTGACGGTTTATTCATCAATAAAACATCTACCGACGCTTCCAACATGGTAGATATTGACGGCTCCTCTACCGTAACCGGAATCCTGATTGAGAACTGTGTCTTCGCCTACAACAACGCTGGCAATACAAATGCCTTTGCGATAGACATTGAAACCTCTGCTGGAAATACGAGCGATAGCCCTCTGGTAATGAGGAATAACCTGATTTACGGTGCTGTCGGCGGAGGTCTCCTAAAAGCCGGTATTGATGTCAAGATTGGTCCAGAGGCTTATGTTGGTGTCTACAACAACACGATTTGTAGCACCGACGCTGACGGCATCAAGTGTGACGACGACCAGACCACGATGACCCTTTCCAACAATATCTGTATGGATAATGGTGCCAAAGACTTCAACTTCAACAAAGGAACTATTACCGCCACCTACAACATGTCCGAGGATGCTACTGCAGCCGACGAAGGCGGCGCTGGCAACCTGATCAGCAAAACATTTGCGGACCAATTTTACGACACTTCAAATAATTTTCACCTTAAGGGTGGTTCTGACGCTCTTGACGCTGGTACGACGATAGCTGCTTTTTCAACTGACGCAATAGGTCGTACTCGTCCGTATCCAGATGGCGGTGTTTGGGATATTGGAGCTCTAGAAGCGCAGCCAAACATAAGCACCATCAAATCTTCGGGCGGCGATTTTACGACACTGCAGGCTTGGGAAAACTGGGCTGACGACCAGCCTCATCCGTGGCAATATGCTGAGTGTTACTCTGGCTTTGACATGGGAACGACCAACATTAGCACATGGTCGACGACCCCATCAGCCACTCAGTACCCCAAGGTATACACGCCGTTGACAGAAAGGCACACTGGTCAGTCAGGAACTGGGGCATACCTAAGCGGTTTCCTTTGGGTATACGTCCCATATACCAGAATTGAGGGTCTCAGAATTGAGGGTCAAAATACGTCTTACATTCTGAGCCTAAACGCCACCAATACAGTTGCAGATTCGAATCTGGTTTTTCTAACCAATGGGAGTATCGCATATAGCTGCATCCGAGCAGATGGTCTCAACTACACAATTACCGACGCTATAGTTCAGAACAACATCTGTGTTAGTCAGAGAGGAACAGACTCGACTATAGGGATGTATCTTTATTGCGGCAACAGTCGGACTTGCTCCTATGACGTCTACAACAATACCATAATTGGCCATGGTTCGTTCGGGCTTCGTTTCTACGAATATGCTTCATCTACACTCAACGCTACGGCCATAAACAACATATCGATGGACAGTAGCGTCGATTTTGTTGCAACACAGCTCGGGTTAGGAACAATTTCTGGCAGCTACAATTTGAGTTCTGATTTAACCGGTGGTGCTTATGGAGCAACTGGGTCAATAACAGGAAAGTCTTCAGCTAATCAGTTCGTCAATCCAGCATCAAATTGGAATTTGCTGTATAAAGCCGACGCCCATGATGCTGGCGACACAATTGTTAGCTTTGATTGGGATGCAGACCACATTGAAGGTGACAATTGGAGGCCGCAAGACGATGCTTGGGATATTGGTGCCTTGGAGCGTGGAGAGGAAAGCTCTAGTTCTTCTAGTTCAACTAGCTTAAGTAGTTCAAGCAGTTCAACTAGTCTAAGTAGTTCAAGCAGTTCAACTAGCTTAAGTAGTTCAAGCAGTTCAACTAGTCAGAGTAGCTCTTCTAGTTCAACTAGTCTCAGTAGCTCTTCTAGTTCAACTAGTCAGAGTAGTTCTAGCAGTTCAACAAGCTTGAGTAGTTCGAGTAGTTCGACTAGCGAAAGTAGTTCAAGCAGTTCAACTAGTCAGAGTAGTTCGAGTAGTTCAACTAGTCTCAGTAGCTCTTCTAGTTCAACTAGTCTCAGTAGCTCTTCTAGTTCAACTAGCTTAAGCAGTTCGAGTAGTTCAACTTCATTATCTTCGTCAAGTACGTCGTCTTCAAGTTCCAGTAGTGTTGATTCAGCCGTAGTCAACATTTACTGTTCTAATGTCGCTGCCGATACTACGACTTCGACAGCCATCGAAAACATAGATGGTCTTTCTACCACTGTGCGTATTGTAGGAACGTCACATATTATGGCGTTCATGAGCTTTTCGGCTTATACATCGGCGTCTAACAAGAGCATTTACCACGCTATTAACATAAATGGTGTTGATTCTCCAGTCTATGAAGAAGTTCACCTTAGCAGGAATGACTACTTATCATGTGGAGTAGTCTTCAGGACTGCTGCGCCGCTAGAAGCCGGAACTTACACTGTCACGGGAAGATGGTACACTAGTGCTGGTACAACGGCTACAGGAATAAACTTCTCTTTGGTCGCTATACCTATGGAAACCAACCATGGAGATACCATCCCGTCTGTATATGATGTTGTTGCTAATGACACGACGAATGCTACGACCTTTGAGGATGTAGACAATCTTAGTGCGACCCTAACGACCCAAACTGGCAACCCAGTATTTGCTTTCGTTGGCAGTGCAGTCAATGCTTCTTCTGCCAATAAAGATATCACAATGACACCCTATGTTGACGGGTTTGTTGACCAAAGAACAAAAACGATTTCGTCAAAAAATCAATATAGCTCATTACATGTTGCGACGCGAACTGGTGGGCTGAGTGCTGGTGGTGGAAATAGAACTGTTAAGGCACAATGGTACACTGATGCAGGCACTACGGCTACGGGTGCGCCCATATCAATCAATGCATTTGCTACCGAAACTTCCGGAGTAGAAGCCTACATTCCGTCTTCTAAGGCAGCCGCAACAAACATCTCTGCCACATCCGCCGTTCCGGTTGATATGACGGGAGTTTCAACCACTATAACCTTAACTCGGACGGCAAATATATTTGTAGCTTTGAGTCTTCAGGCTAGAGGAGATATAAACACAGACGGCTTTTATATTATCAATATAGATGGGACCGACTATCCAGCAGCAGTTAGGACACTTGGTGGAACAAGTGCTTATGCTAATATCATATCTTATGCTTCGACGGGTTGTGGAGGACTGGGGCCGTTATCTCCTGGGACTTACACTATTAAGGGAAGATGGTACTCTGACGACGGCTCTACTATTTATGGTGACCGTGTAACTTTATCTGTTTTAGCTGGAAATACTGATGAAGACGTTTCAACGAGCTCCAGTAGCGAAAGCGAAGGTAACACGTCTAGCTCAACAAGTTCTTCTTCTTCGACATCTCAATCTTCGTCTAGTTCATCAAGCAGTTCAAGTTTGGGCACTAGTAGTTCGTCTAGTAGTACGAGCTTATCAAGTTCTAGTTCGACGTCTTCGTCCAGTAGCTCGATGAGTTCAGGAGGACTTCTTGATTGTTACTACTTCTATGGCTTTGGTGCCAACGCTAGTTCGAGCAGTTCAAGTAGTTCGACTTCTAGCAGTTCAAGTAGCTCCAGCGAGGAGGGGGACCTCATAGAATTTGAGAATGGAGATATAATGGTTTGGGAAGACGGCAATAATGCTGTCTGGGATTAAAGGAGAAGAAAAATGGCAGACGTAAAATTATCAGAACTATCCCAGGCCGCTAGTATAGCTACTACGGACCTGGTTGGAATATCACAAGATGCGGGGGGTTCATCATACGATTCTAGGAAGGTCGCATTTTCAACCCTTAAGTATGAATCGTCAACGTTGGATGTAACAGAATTTTCAAGCAATGTTTCGCCGACAGTTACGAACCAGTTGCTTGTTGGCAATGCTGCAGGCGGCCAAGTTTATGTATCTTTGCCTGCTGCCGTCAATGTTTCTGGGAAAGTATACTGCATTAAGAAAGTAGATTCAACCATTAATGCAGTTACCATAGATGCTGACGGCTCGGAGACGATAGACGGTGATTTAACAATAGACATAACTGGACAGTACGATGCTCTGACAGTTGTAAGTAATGGAACAAGCTGGCTCATAATTTAAGGCCAGATAAAACGCAAGGAGAGTAGAAATGAGTTATTTTGGACTAAGTAGGACGAGACATATTCCACAATATGGCAACTCGATATGGTACGTTAGTGCTTCTGGAAGTGATTCAAACAACGGACAGTCGCCGGAGACGCCCTTTTTAACAATTGGACATGCGGTTGATGTCGCGTCGGCTGGTGATATGATATCCGTAACTTCTGGAACTTATGCCGAAGCGGTTGACCTAAACAAGAACGGCTTAAATCTTTGCGCCGAAAGCAACGCTAGTATTAACGGGTCCGTGACGGTTAGTGCCAACGCATGCATTATTGAAGGTATAATTGTTGCGGCTGTAGCTGAAGTCGCGTTTAGTATTACCGGAAATCAGTGTAGGCTTGTAGGATGTAAGGCTGCTGGAGTCCCGACTACTGCTTTTGATATTGATGGGTATTACTGCGAACTGATTGATTGTATAGCTGCAGGTTATAGCGTTGCTGGGTTCGACCTGTCAAACTATGGCTGTCACCTTACTTCTTGTATTGCCCAAGGAGCTGCTACTGCTACGAGAGGATTCTATCTCTCTACAAATACTGCAGATTCAAACACATTTAATGAGTGTATTTCTATCGGGAATACGACTGCTGGTTTCGAGGTTGTGTCCGGAGCTTCCAAGAGTGTATTCAACGAGTGCGTTTCTGGTGGTAAGGATGGTAAAAGAACTGACAATGGGTCCAATAATGTATGGGCTTCTTTCACCCCTCAAGAGAATACTGAGCTGTTCAGCGGAAGAGTATATTACGTCAATGGGCCAGTGGGAGACGACACTAACTCTGGATTAAGTCCTCTGGAGTCGTTTGCCACACTCGGACAAGCCCTGTCTGTTATAACCACCGGAGATGCCATAAACGTTTCTCCTGGGACATATACGGAGACCGGATTAAATCTCGATACCAACGCTGCAGAAATTTGGTTTGAGATAGGAGCGGTACTTGACCCTCCTACTGGAACAGCCCTAGAGATATCTGGGAGCTACTGCTTGCTAAAGGGTGACGTTGATATAGATACTCCTGCTGGGGAGGCTGGATTGTTGGTTTCTGGTAATTTCTGCAACATTAATATTATTGAAGGGGCTACTATTCTTTATGGCGCTTATGGTGTGAGAGTAACTGGAATGGGCAATAGTGTAAAGAATGCTGCTTGCGGTTTTCAAAGTACGAGTGGATTTTCTATTGAAGGAAGTCAAACTCGCTTGTTTGATTGTCATACCGTTGGCTTTTCAACCACGATTGGCTTTCATATAACTAACGAGGCCGATACTGGCGTTCTGAAAAGATGTACTTCAACTGGTCATCAAACTGCCGGATATAAAATCGATACCGGTTCACAAGATTGGAGCCTTATCAATTGTTCAACTGGTGCGGGAGACGGAAGGTGGGTTGATGTTGATAATGCAAACGTGTGGTCTA
>Ga0180432_10007735_pt1 | contig 13576 bp, 10 predicted proteins | sample SS_ome_10_FD_132414 | JGI IMG/M metagenome (GOLD analysis project Ga0180432, IMG submission 132414) | Hypersaline lake sediment archaeal communities from the Salton Sea, California, USA - SS_1_MS_2 metaG | ecosystem: Environmental > Aquatic > Non-marine Saline and Alkaline > Hypersaline >...
CGGAATCGGCCTGGGAGAAGGCTCTGGCGAAATCCTCGAGGAAGTACTGAGTGCGGCTGGGCAGATGGGGCTGGAAGACTGCGGTTATGTGGGCATCGCCGAAGGCATCGCGGGCGCCGGCCAGAACCGCCCGTACCTCGGTGGGATGGTGGGCGTAATCGTCATAGATGTGCAGCTTGCCCGCCTGGTACAGCAGCTCGAAGCGCCGCGAGGTGCCGGAGAACTCGGCCAGCCTCGCCAGAGCCGTCTTTAGGGGCACACCGAACATATCCGTCATCCCCAGCGCAGCCAGCGCATTGGCCACATTATGGCGGCCGACCATGGGCAGCCGCAGCGTCCCGGCGCGTCGTCCCTCAAGCAGCAAAGTGGCTGTCGTCCAGCCGTTGTCAGTGCCAATGTCGGTGGCGCGGTAGAAGGCCTCGGGGTCGTCCAGAGCAAAGCTGCGAGCGGTGCCCGGACAGTGGGCGGCAAGCGGCACCAGGGCGGCACAGTCGGAACCGTAGATGAGGAAGCCGTCGGGGTCGCCGATCTCGATAAAGTTGGCGAAAACCTGCTTGAGCTTGTCAAGGTCACCGTGGTGGTCCACATGATCGAGCTCGACATTGGTGATTATCTGGGAGCAGCCCGGGTAGTGAGAGAAACTGGCATCGCTCTCATCGGCCTCGAAGACGACGACATCGCTGGTTCCGAGGCGGTAGTTGTCGCCCAAATCGAAGGAAGTTCCTCCCAGGAAGACCGTGGGATCAGTGCCGGCGTCAACTAGCACGGTGCCGACCATGGCCGTGGTAGTGGTCTTGCCGTGAGTACCGGCGATCGCCAGACCGCGCTTGTTCTCCAGGAACCACGCCAGCAGCTTGGAGCGATGGATTATCGGAATGCCTCGGGCCTGGCCGGCGACCAGCTCCGGATTGCCCGGCTGGATAGCGGTGCTATGGACTATCAGTTCCGGCGCGTCGAGATTGGTCTGGTCGTGGCCGATGTGTACGGTGATACCCAGCTCACGAAGTTCCCGCACGCGCTCAGACTCGACTATGTCGGAACCGCCGACCTGCACTCCGCGGTCGTAGAGAGCATGAGCCAAGGCGCTCATGCTGACACCGCCGATTCCCACCATGTGTACCCTTCTGATGTTTTGCAGATCAACCATCTGATGAACCACAATCCTTAAGCAGTTGGCTAGATTGTAAACCGATGCGTGCAACTTCGCAACCATAATTGGCGCGGCTGGGGTAGCTTGCGTGGTGTGGCTGCGTCAGTGAGACGCCTGCGGTGAAGACGGCAGAAGTGTCAGGAGGTGGCCGAAAAGGGCCGCTGCTGCCTCTCGAGTGCCGATGCTGACAGCGGCTTGGGACATTGCACGGCGGCGCTCGCAATCGGCCTGCAAGCGGGCGACCAAATTGGTGAGACGGGGCGCGGTGAAGGCGGCATCGGCCACCACAATGGCAGCTCCGGCCTGCTCGTAGATGGCGGCATTATGCTGTTGGTGGCCGCCGGCATGGGGATACGGCACCACGATCATGGGCCGGCCCCAGGCGCTTGCCTCCGCCAGGCTGCTGGCACCGGCGCGGGTGACGACCAAATCGGCCGCGGCCAGGACGCTGGCCATATCGTTGCGGCCTTCCTCAATCAGGTAGCGGTCGCGGTGCAGGTTGAGGGCGGCGCGATGGCCCGAATTGGGGAGCTTGCCGACGCCCGTGAGGTGGATAACATGAACGTCCGGATTTGCCAGCAGCTCAGGCAGGGCCGCGATGGTGGCATCGTTGAGCCTCTGGGCACCCTGGCTGCCACCGGTGACCAGGACCACAAAGGCCGTCTCCGGCACACCCAGTTCGGTTCTGGCGGCGCTCGGGTCGGCCTCAAGCACCTCAGGGCGGACCGGCTGGCCGGTAACCACGCAGCGCCGAGCCTTGAACTGGTCGGCGGCAGATTGACTTACGGTTGAGACCAGATCGGCCCAGCGGGCCAGCAGGCGGTTGGTGCGGTCCGGCATCGCGTCGCTGGCATGGAGCATAATCGGGACGCGCAGAACCTTCGCAGCCGTGACGACGGCGGCCGAGATAAAGCCACCGGTAGCAAAGACCACGTCCGGCCGGAAGCGCTTGACTATGCCTAAGGCCTGGCACCCGCCGACACCCAGGCGGTAAAGACTCGCAAAGGCTGTAGCAGAGAGGCCATAGGGCATCCCGCTGCCTGAGATGGGGCGAGCGATGAAGTCGCGGGCGGCCAGCATGTCCCTGTCGGTAGCGCGGCGGGAGACGACGAACTCCACCTCGGCGTCAGGATGGCGCCGGCGCAGCGTCTGGGCCACCGCCAGGCAGGGCACCAGATGACCGGACGTGCCGCCGCCGGCAAAGAGCACTCGCAACGATCATCACCTCCCCCGTCGCCACGGACCATGGCGGTGCACCGACATTACCACCCCGATGGCGGCCAGGCAGGTTACCAGGCTGCTGCCGCCATAGCTCACGAACGGAAGCGTCAGGCCGGTTACCGGCAGCATGTGGGCGCTCACGCCGATATTGATGAGAGCCTGGGCGGCCAGCATGGTCCCGACTCCGCTGGCCATAAAGTACCCGGCGCGGTCGGCGGATTGGTTGGCGATCTGCATAATCCGCACCACGATCGCACCGATGAGAGCCAGTAGGACCAGGGCGCCGATCAGTCCGACCTCACTGGCGATGACGCAGAAGATGGCGTCGGTATGCGCCTCCGGCAGATAGCTGAACTTCTCCGGGCACTTGCCGGGGCCCACCCCGAGCAAGCCGCCACGGGCGATGGTCGTTTTCATCGTCAGAATCTGCCAGCCCCAGTCAGTGCGGTACTTAAGTGGGTCAAAAAACGCCCGGATGCGCTCGCGGCGGTACTCCTCCAACAAAATGCCGATGACCGCAATACCCAGAGAACTCACACTCACTGCCGCCAGCCAGCGGCCACGCAGATGGCCCAGATAAGCCATCCCCAGGACGATCACAAGGATGAGCATGGCCATGCCCAGGTCTTTCTGCAAGAATAGCAGTATGCAAAGGACGGCGGTAACTGTCATTATCTTCAGACTGATGCGGCCGAAGTTGGCGCTGTTGAGCCGCCCCTCGGCAAGTTTGGCTGCGATGTAGATGATAAGCGCGAGCTTGGCAAATTCCGAGGGCTGGATGCGGATAGGTCCCAACTGCAGCCAGCGACAGGAGCCGTGCGAGCAGCGGACGATGCTCGATCCCGTAAGCGTTAGGCCAGTAAGGCACAAGGCCACCAGCAAGAGGTAGGGGCTGGCGCTTTTGATCCTTTCTGGGTGTATGGCGCTGATGACTAACATAACCAGGAACCCCACCAGAGCATAGGCCGCCTGCAAACGCAGGTAATGGAATCTGTCCCCCGGCAGGCCGTCGAGAGAGGACTTGAGGGCGTTCGGGAAGCTGGCGGTGAATACCGCGAGCAGGCCGAAGACGACAACCCCGTAGATGAGCGAAAAGAGCACGCCCTCAAGCGGACGGGGGGCCTCGGCAGGCGCATCAGGTCTGACTGCTGTTACCGCCATAGTGTGTCTTCCTCTGAATCAAGCGTTATCTTGGGGGAAGCGTTCGGCGAGCCGCTTGACAATTGCGCAGAATACCTCGCCGCGCTGGGCCATGTTATCGAACATATCGAATGAAGCGCACGCCGGGGCCAGAAGCACTGTGTAGCCCGGGCCGGCGAGCTCGAAAGCGCGATGGACGGCCTCCTCGAGGCTCTGGGCCATGATCACCGGCGCGCGTGCGGCGATTGCTCCGGCTATTTCTGCGGCGCTCTCGCCGATGAGTACAACCTGCTCGGCGCGCGCGGCTGCAGTCGCGGCGAATTCGCTAAGGTCCACGTGCTTGGCCCGACCACCGGCGATCACAATTACTGGCCCTTCGATGGTACTGAGATCGGCTATGGCGGCGGCCGGGTTCGTGGCCTTGGAATCGTCTATGAACTTGATGCCATTGACGGTGCCGGCGTCCTGGAGCAGGTGCGGCGGTGGGCGGTGGTGTCTGATGGCTTCGGCCATCGCAGCGCTGGGCGCGCCACATGCCGCCGCGGCCACAGAGGCACACAGCGCATTGGTGATGTTGTGCAAGCCGCGCACCGGCAAATCGGCCTCCGAGCAGAGTCGCAACGGCTCGCGGCCGGGCAGCCGTACCACCAAGTCCCCGCCGGCCAAGTACCCCGCAGCGTCCTCATCATACAGCGAGACCGGCAGCACCGTGGCGGCAAGCTGGGACTGCAACCCGGCCACGCGGCTATCGTCAGAATTCAGAACAGCCAGGTCGGCGGCCTCCTGATTGGCAAAGAGCCGCGCCTTGAGGGCCAAGTACTCATCCATATCCGGATGGCGGTCGCAGTGATCGGCTGAGAGGTTCAGCAGGATGCCCAGCCACGGCTTGAACCTCTCGACGGTCTCAAGCTGGAAGCTGCTGATCTCGGCGACGATGACATCCAGCGGCTCCGTGGTGGCAACTGCGGCAATCAGCGGCGCGCCGATATTGCCGGCCACAGTCGCTTTGATTCCGCTACGGCTCAGCATCTCACCGATGAGGGTGACCACCGTACCCTTGCCGTTGGTGCCGGTGACGGCGATTAGCGGCACTTCGCAGAAGCGGTAGGCCAGCTCGATCTCGCCGATGATCTTGGCTCCGGCCGCGCGGGCCGCCTGCAACAGCCGATGGTCGTAGGGCACACCGGGGCTGATGACCACAAGCTCTGGGTCACCGAACTGCTCATAGCTTTCCACCCCGGGGACGAGTTGGACGTCCAGCTCGCTCAGGTGCTCGAGGGCCTCGGTCAGCTCGTCGGCGGGGCGCTCATCAAGAACGGTCACAACAGCGCCGCGCGCCACCCCGAAGTCAGTAACGGCCTTGCCGCTGCGTCCCATGCCGAACACGGCAACGCGCAGCCCCTCCAGCGCAATCGGCGCAGGAGCCATTTTTGTGGGCAGCAGGCTGGAGGTTCCGCCTTCAGGCCTCACAGGCTACCACCTGCCAGACTTGTTACTGCGAACGCGACCGCGATCGCCGTCAGAGCGCATAGACCGCCGACCGCCCACATGCGCGTGACAATCGCCGGCTCGGCCCAGCCGGAAAGCTCCAGATGGTGGTGGAAAGGCGACATCTTGAATACGCGCTTGCCACCGGTGCGCTTGAAATAGGCAACTTGGATAATCACCGAAAGCGTTTCCCAGACGAAGACGGCGGCGAGCAGCGCAAATAGGATCTCGATTCCGGCGGCGATGGCGATGGCAGACAGGGCGGCTCCCAGGCCGAGGCTCCCGATGTCGCCCATGAAGATGCGAGCCGGGTGCAGGTTAAACCACAGAAAGCCCGCGGCGGCACCGGCGACCACGACGGCGGCAAGCGCCATCTGCACATCGCCGTAATGCCAGAGAATGACCGCCATAGCCAGCGCGCAGATGCAGCTCAGCCCGGCGGCAAGACCGTCCAGGCCGTCGGTGAGGTTGACGGAGTTAGTCCCGCCGACCAGCACGATAACAGCCAGCGGAGCCCACAGCCACAGCGATCCGGCGTGCCACTGCCAGTCCGTTTCGTTGGCGATATGGATGAGAGCGGCGGTGAAGAGGACCGCCAGCAGCAGTTCGGTAGCTAGCTTGTACCTGGCCCGCCAGCCCGTGGGCTTGCCGGCGCGGGCCTTGGTGATGTCATCAACGAAACCGACGGCGGCGTACGCTACGGTGGCAGCCACCACGAGATAGAGGCGTGGCCCGAGCAGGTCGGCACTATAGGCGAACAGCAAGCCGAGCACAGCGATGGTGGGTATAATCGCGATGCCGCCCATCGTCGGGGTAGCGCGCTTGCCCAGATGCGCTTCGGGACCGTCGTCGCGGACGACCTGGCCGACGCCGCGCGATCTCAGTCGCTGCAGCGCTGCCGCAGTCGCCAGCGTACTGACTATGGCCGTACTCACCCCGCAGATGATCAAGAGCAGGATCTTGGGGATGGTCATGGCTGCAGCAGCTCCTGGACGACGGTTTCCAGCTCCATTCCCCGCGAGGCTTTGACAAGAACGGTGTCACCAGCCCTGACGAGTTCGAGGGCGAGCTTAGCGGCTTCGGCGGCGTCCTCGGCCTCGTAGCTGAGGACACCGGCTGCCGCGGCCTGACGCGCGGCCAGAGCTGCAAGTTGGCCGACGCCGATCAGGATGTCGGTGCCGGCGGCGACGGCCAAGTCGCCCATCTTGCGGTGGGCTGCTTCGGCGGTCGGGCCCAGTTCCAGCATGTCGCCGAAGACGAACACCTTGCGACCCGAGGCGGTAGCCAGCACCTCCAGAGCCGGCGGTACCGAGGTCGGACTGGCGTTGTAGGCGTCATTGATGACCGTATATCCGCGCGGCCCGGTCAGCACCTGACTGCGCATGTCGCGGCCCTGGAACTGCCTCAGGCCTGTCTGAACCGTGTCAGCATCAATGCCCAGGGCGCAGGCGGCGGCGGCGGCGGCTGCGGCATTCATGGCATTGTGCCGCCCAGGCACCTGCAGCACCACCTCGATAGCCGTTTCCGGCAGATGCAACCGCGCCCGGGTGGTGCTGATGTCAAGCAACGAGAAGTTCTCCAGTACCACATCAGCATCGCCGGTGCCAAACGCTACCACTCGGGCAGAAGTCATGTTAGCCAGCAGGCCGAAGAAGAAATCATCGGCATTGAGCACCGCCGCGCCGTTTTCCGGCAGGTAGTGGAGGATTTCGGCTTTGGCCTGGGCGACTGCCTCGCGGGAGCCCAGCCGGCCGATATGGGCGTCTCCGATGTTGGTTATGACCGCAACGTCAGGACGGCTGATGCGAGCCAGGTAGTCAATCTCACCGATACCGCGCATGCCGAACTCCAGCACACCGAAGTCGTCCTCTTGACTCATCCGCAGCAGCGTCTGGGCCACACCGATTTCATTGTTCTCGGTGGCGCGGGTGGCCACCAGCGAGCCGGCCTGGCTGAGTATGGCTGCGATCATGTCCTTGGTCGTGGTCTTGCCGGCGCTGCCGGTCACAGCCACGACTCTGGCCCGGCATTGCCGCCGCCAGTAGAGGGCGATTGCGCCCAAAGCATGCACCGTGGATTTGACCTCGATAAGCGGCACACCGATTTCGGCTGTCAGACGCCCCTGCTCCGCAATCACGGCGGCGGCGCCTTGCTCGACAGCGTCGCTAGCAAAGTCGTGGCCGTCGAAGTTCTCGCCGCTCAGGGCGACGAACAGCTCGCCCCGCTGCAGTTGCCGGCTGTCGGTGCTGATGCCAAGGACCTGCGCGTCGCTCTCGGCAGCGGCGGCCAAGTCGAAATCACACGCCTGCAGCAATTGACGCAAGCTCGTTACCATTGTTCCCAAAATCATGTACTCCTTAGCTAGGTGCCGTATCCGTGCTCGCGCAATAGCTCGGCAGCGACGAGGCGGTCGTCGAAATCAATCCGGCCATTTGGCCCCTCTTGATACGTCTCATGGCCCTTGCCTGCAATCAGCACCAGATCGCCCTCGGCAGCTTCTGCAACCGCCTCGGCGATAGCAGCGCGACGGTCGGCCTCAACACGGAAGCTGCTTCCAGCCGCTCCGGTGACGATCTCGGCGATAATCGCGTCCGGGTCCTCGCTGCGCGGGTTGTCGGAGGTGATGATAGTCAGGTCGGCCAGTTCGGTGGCGATGGCGCCCATTTTGGGCCGTTTGCTGCGGTCGCGGTCACCGCCGCAGCCGAACACGCAGATGAGACGCCTCGGTTGCAGGCCGCGGGCAGCCTCAAGCACATTCGCCAGTGCCTCAGGCGTATGGGCATAGTCCACTATCACGGTAAACGGCTGGCCCAGATCAACTCGTTCCAGGCGACCGGCGGCCGGCTGGGCCTGCTGTAGCCCGGCCACTAGGTCGCTAGCGCCGATACCCAGCGCGTAACAGCATGTCGCAGCGCCCAGCGCATTGTAGAGATTGAACCGCCCGATCAGACTAGTGCGAACCGCCAAGCTCTCGTCTGGAAGCTCGAGGGTGAAGCTGCTGCCGGTGGGGGAGAGCCGCACCCCGCAGGCCCGCACCTCGGCCGCGGCGTCAATCGCGTATCCCGTAACCCTGCAGCGAGCCAGCTCGGCCAGCCGCCGACCCCACGGATCATCAAGATTGATAGCCGCGACCATCTCCGGTGAGAAATCCACGTAATCCGTGAACAGCACCGTCTTTGACGCGAAATAGGCCTCCATCGTTTCATGCCAATCGAGGTGATCCTGGCTGAGATTGCCGAATATGGCCGCCGCGAAGCTGGTCTGATAGACGCGGTGCAGGTCCAGCCCATGTGAAGTCACCTCCATTGCCACATGGGTGACACCGGCGCCCACCATCTCCGCCAATAGGCTTTGCAGTCCGACGGCATCCGGGGTAGTGCGGTCGCCGGGGAGGTGCTGGTCGAATACCGTAGCGCCCAAGGTGCCGATCGTTCCGGTCCTATAACCGGCGGCTCGAAAAATGGCGTCAACTATGCCCACGGTGGTGGTCTTGCCGTTGGTGCCGGTGACGGCGACTAGCGTCAGATCTCCGGAGGGATGGTCGTAGAAGCGGTCCGCGATGATAGCCAGAGCCAGGCGCGTGTCTGGCACTCTCAGCGCGGCGACCTCATTGGTAATGGCATTCTCGTAACTCGGGTCCTGATACACCACGGCAACGGCTCCGTTAGTGATTGCCTCAGCAATGAAGTCGTGGCCGTCGTGGACGAATCCGGGGATCGCGACGAACAGGTAGCCGGTTCGGACCTGGCGGGAATCGGCGGTCATGCCGAGAATTGGCACGTCCGGACCGCGCGGGCTCGACTCGGAGAGGCCGGCTGTCAGTTGGCTGAAGCTCTTGTCCCGAGTAATGTGATTCACCTCTCCGTAGCTGGCCGGCGGCTGGGACGGAGCCGAACGCTGGGATCAGGGATTAGTAACCTGTCGCAAAGCGAAGCTGGCAATCTCGCGGGCGGTGGGGCCGGCGACATCGGCACCATGCTGGCCTACCTGCGGCTCGAGTGCGGCAACATAGACTACGAACTCAGGATTATCAGCCGGGCAAATCAGCAGAAACGAGGTCAGGTACTTGTCAGCATAGAAGGTGTGCGTGTGTGGATTCCAGATCTGTCCGGTGCCCGTCTTCGCACCCACCTCAACTCCCTCGATCGCGGCGGTATGAGCCGTCCCGTAATCAACCGCAGCCACCATCATCTTGAGGACCGCTTGCGCGGTGGCTCGGCTGCACACAGACACCGGCTCGGGTAGGTCCGGCTGGCGGAATACCGTGCCGTCATTGTTCAGGACTGCGGCGACGATGTGGGGGTGCAGCTTGATCCCGCCGTTGGCGATGGCAGCGGCGGCAGCGGTGGTCTGCAGGGCACTGGCGCTCACCCTTTGGCCAAAGCCCAGCACTGCCAGGTCCCGTCGGCTCAGTGTCTCCGGATCAGGCAGCAGCCCGGCTGTCTCACCGGGAAAGCCGGCATGAGGTGGCGTGCCGATACCGGCCTTGCGCAAGAAAGTGATATACTGCTGCGGGCCCAGTTCCAAGGCGATCTTGGCCGCCGCGATATTGCACGACATCGCCACCATGCGTTCCATATTGACCTGGCCGTGGCCCTGGGTGCCGTACCTGCCCCAGCAGGTGATGGGTTGGCCGCCGGCATCATAGTGCCCCGGGCAGGAGAACCGCCGGTTCGGGTCTATGCCGGCTTCCAGGGCGGCGGCGGCCAGCAGAATCTTGAAGGTACTACCCGGCGCGAAGTTTCTCTCTACGGCGACGTTGCAGGCATACTCCTGCTTGAACGCCATGCGGGCGGCGGGGTCGGCGTCGGCGCCCTCGGCCAGTATATCGGGGTCGAACTTGGGGCGGGAGCACATGGCCAGAATCTCGCCGCTGGACGGCTTCATGACCACCGCGCACGCGTTTTTCGGCGACTCGCGTTTGCATAGTGCATCCATCCGCGCCTCGACGTAGCGCTGCAAGCCCACGTCAAGCGTCAGCATGATGTCGAAACCGGCAACGGGAGGCAAGGTCTCATCCTCACCGCCCAGAGTCGGGCTGCCACTGCTGTCAGTGACTGAGCCCACTGCCGAAGGCTTCCCATCCAGCAGCAGACGATAGCGATGCTCGAGGCCGCACAGGGGGATGTGGAACTGATTGCGGGCCCCTAGGAGGTGGCAGGCCAGAGTACCGTTGGGGTAGTGGCGCTTGTAGGATGGCTCGAGTGTGATCCCGCATACGTCGGCCTCGCGGATGGCCGGCACCTGCTCGGCCTCAAGCCACTGCTGCAGCAGAATATATTTCCTGTTCTGGTGAGCTTCCAGCGTGGCTCTGATGTCATTCTCGTCCTTGTCAATAATCCCGGCGAGCTGGTGAGCGACACCCGCGAAGGGTTCCTTCTCTCTAGCCATGCCGACGGCGTCGGCGATGAGGGTGTAGGAGTATATGCTCTGAGCCAGCACAGTGCCGTCACGCGCCAGGAGACTGCCGGGCACTGCCATTCCGGTGCGGGGTTGGGCGGTGACTTGGGGCGCTATGGTATGCAGGTAGTACTTGGCCCTGGCGAGCTGAATCTCGCCCAGACGCAGAGCAATCAGGATCAGCGCTACCAGCGCCAGGCGACCCAAGATCAGGGCCCGGCGCCGCTGCGGCCGATAGGTCTGCTCGGATTCGGCCTGATGCGGGTATGAATGGTGCGGATACGTCCGCGTGTGCAAAGTGGCATCCCCTCTCTGCCTCATCGGCGGATCGCGTTGACGTTGGCCGCGGCCTGTTCAGCCCAGCGCTTGGCCTCGGAGGCCTTTGCCGGGTAGCTAGCTGTCGTGCGAGGCTGAACCGAACGGCGTCGCGATCTGGGAGGCGATGAGCGGGGCGACCGGGACTTGCGGCGGACGACCTGGAGCATCACAAAGTAAAGCACAGCGGGCAGGGCTATCAGCACGGCGGTGCGCGTCAGAAGCTTGGAGCTTGGCTGCTGAGCCTGGTAAGCCAGCAGGCCCGCCTGAGTCGGGGCTTGAGCCGTGGTGCCGACGACATGAGTGGGTGGAGTACGCGGCTGGATCCTGGCTACGGTGGTGTCAAGGCTGTCCGGGGCGGGGAGGGACCCGACCGCAACACTATCGCCCTTGACCGGCGCCCTCACCATGTGTTTATCGCGAGCATATTGCTCCAGCTTTGCGGTGTTACACCGCTCGATCCGCAACTGGTCCAGATCGCTCTGAATGCTTGTCTCAGCAGCTATCAGACGGTCAAGCCGGTGACTCTCTTCGTTCAGATACAGGACTACAGTCCAGATTGTCACATGCCCTAGGAACAAGAGACCAACGATGGAGATACGCAGAAGCCCTTTCCATTGGATGCCGCCACGACAAGTTTCGTCTCCCACAGTCTTATGCCCCCTATGAACCAATCAATGCCGATTGGTTCACGTAGTATAATCCGCTTTGCGACTGAGCCGTCGCAGGCAGGCCGGCGTCACAAAGCGCGCCAAACGCGAGGCGCTACCGAGACAGAGTGCGGTGGGGGGTACGACGCTGAAGCATTTGGAGCGGCACTTGCGTTATTCGGGGGCGCGAGATTTGCATTGACCGATTTTGCGAGTTCTGCTATAGTGTAAGTCCGCTTTTGCAGTGAGCCTTAGTTCGGCTATTGCTGTGATCTGTGCTGCGAGTGTAGGTTCGTCACTACTGACAATCAATGGAACGGTCTTGTCGTACCCCACCACCTGCTCGGGAGCCCGGAACACCGCAGCCTGAACGGGACCGGGAACCCCAGCACTGGAGCAACTCCGTCTCTGTCAAGGTCCTCTGTTGTTATATGGGAGCCGGGCCAACTGCGCCCGGTTTGTTTGTCTTATACGGCTTGAGCGGCAAACAGACGGCAACTGCGGCAAGTTGCGGCTTCCGAGGCGGACGGCTTCAACGGCTTCTTGACCAGGCTCCTAATCAGCGGTCGCGCCTCGGCAGGCTCCGGTAACCACGGTGGAACACTATGGCCTCGTGCGAGGTCGCGGATCGTGTCACGGACGATGCGGAACTCCAGAGAATGGTAAGTCAGTACCACCATCCGGCCTCGCCCCGGCCTTAGGGCCTCAGCCATCGCCCTCACCCCGGCCTTCAGGTTGTCCAGCTCCTGGTTCGCGAAGATGCGGAAAGCTAGCATCGCTGCGGTGGCCGGATGCCGGCTGCTGGTCCGCCCGGTCTTGGACAGCGCCGCCGCAATGATCTCCGCCAGCTCGCTGCTGGCCTCGATTGACTTCTGGCGGCGCGCTCTGCAGATTGCCCTGGCGATGAGCTTGCTGCGTCGTTTATCTTGAGTGATAGCCAGGATGCTGCGAAGTTGTGTCTCTGGCGCGTGGTTGATCAGGTCGGCCACGCGCGTATCATTCGGCTCTGCTATGCTCATCGCCAGAGAACTGCCTTGAAAGCCTAGGCCGCGCTCGGTGTCGAGAAGCTGGGGGAGGGCCACGCCGGCGTCTAACAGCGCCAGATCCGCGTACTCAACGCCCGCCTCTACCATGATCTGCGCAAGCTCCGTGAAGTTGCGGTCGAACAGCCTGACCCTGTCGCGATAGGGCCCAAGTCGCTGCTCAGCCAGCGCCAACATCGAGGCGTCCCAGTCAATCAGAAGGCCAAGGCCGTCCGGTCTAGTCGTCTCAAGGATCGCGGAAGCATGTCCTGCGAGCCCCACTCCCATATCAATCAGCACCTCGCCGGGCTGAGGCTCGAGCATTCTCAAGGTTTCGGCCAACATGCAAGGAACATGGAACGGCTCATCCGTTGACATCCGCTCCCACCTCGGCCTGTTGCTTGACGCCTGCGACTAACGTGTCGTAGGCGATGTTGTACAGGTCGGCGGGATCGTAAGAGCTACTCAAGGCATTAGCCGGCCACAGCTCCAGCCATTGACAATCGCCCGAGACCATGTGTATGATGTCAACAGTCGCATTCTCAGCAAACAATTCGCCTCTGGACATATGGGACTGAGGCAGCCGCAAGCGGTTTTGGCTATCAACGGTAGAGGGGCCGGCGGTTGCGATCAACTGGCGATACACCTGGCGGCTCTCAAGCTCAGTCAGCGCTGCAGCCGCTTCCATGGTGGATGCACGGTATTTCTGCCAATTAGGTGGATCGAAGACTAGGGTTGACTTCTGTGGCCCGAAGGCAAGCATCACTTCCTTGCCGACCACGGCAACATGTTCGGACTTCAGCGTCACGCGTGTCGCGGTAACACTGTGACGGTTGATCGGGATGGATTCGGGCTGTTTTTTCTTGGATGGCATGGCAGCTATCACTAACTCAGAATGGCCTGAATTGAAGAATCGCCGGATCCACAAAATACCAGGATTTTCGAGGTGCCAACAAACCTAGGCACCTCTGCGCCAGCATTTTTCATAGTACTGTATTTCGCCAAACAGTGTCAAGTCTTTTTTCTCTTTCTCCTTACCATCACCCCGTTTCGCTCGCTAGCTAGCTCGCATTATTCATGAACGCGTAGGTCGGGCATCTCTAGCTTGCATTGTTCGCGAAGGCGTAGGTCGGGCTTTCTAGCCCGACGCCGTTACCAGTCAGGGACCAGCCAGGCTGGAAAGCCTGGCC
>Ga0180432_10007737_pt1 | contig 13575 bp, 11 predicted proteins | sample SS_ome_10_FD_132414 | JGI IMG/M metagenome (GOLD analysis project Ga0180432, IMG submission 132414) | Hypersaline lake sediment archaeal communities from the Salton Sea, California, USA - SS_1_MS_2 metaG | ecosystem: Environmental > Aquatic > Non-marine Saline and Alkaline > Hypersaline >...
GCTCTCAAAGGGTGACAAGATTGTCACCACGGGGGGTATTCACGGAACCGTTGCAGGCGTAAAGGACAATACCGTAATCGTCAAGGTAGCGGATAATGTGAAGATCGAGATGAACCGGTCCTCAATAGGCCAGATCGTTTCTTCAAAGGCTTCAAAGGCTCAACCGCAGCCGAAGCCCGCTGAAAAGAACGAAAACGAAGAAACAAAGTAGGTCATTCTCCACCACCGACTCCAGTGCAGATTTAGAGAACACACATGAATAAGGGTTTCAGATTACTGATAATGCTCATTGTTATCGGCTTTGCCGTCTGGGGTTTCTACGATACCTATGTCTGGTATTTCCGGTACTCGAAAGAGGAAAGGGCCCTGACCAACCTCACGTCCGAGGAGCTTGTAGAGCTTTCGGAAGCGAAGAGGCTCGAGGTCAAGGAGATGAAAAAGATGAGGTCGGGTATCATTAACCTCGGCCTCGACCTTCAGGGCGGCGTCTATATGGTTCTGGAACCCGATTACGAGGAGCTCAGAAAGCGAAGGGGAGGAGACCTCACCCAGGATGAGCTGAAGGACGCGATGCGCCGCGTTATGGAAATTCTCAGAAACCGCATCGACAAGTTCGGCGTGTCCGAGCCGTCCATAAGAACACAGGGCGAGGATAGAATTATCGTCGAGCTTCCCGGTTCGAAGGATCCCGACAGGGCGAAGACGGTCGTCATGGGGCGGGGGCTTCTCGAATTCCGCATCGTCGACGAGGACACCACGACGAAGCTCAGGCGGGACATGTTCGACGATACGGGGACCCTGATCGATTCTACCGTTATTCCCGAGGGGTCGGGACTCCTCTACTTCTGGCAGAAAAACAAGTACGACGTTCTCGAGCGGGAACGGGCCGTAGTTCTTTACGACGAGGTGGAGCTGGATGGAAGCGCCATCAAGCGGGCGCAGGTGAACGCGGACCAGTTCGGTAAACCGGAGGTCCAGTTCGAGCTCAATACCGGAGGGGCGCAGCTTTTTTCCAGAGTAACCGAGGCCAATGTGGGCAAGCGTCTCGCCATCGTTCTTGACGGAAAAATTTTGTCCATGCCCCTTATCCGGGAAAGAATACCGGGAGGCCAGGTACGGATTACGGGTGATTTTACGATGAAGGATGCCCAGGATCAGGCTCTCATCCTCCGTGCAGGCGCGTTTCCGGTTCCTCTCCAGATCGCCGAGCAGCGTCTCGTAGGCCCGACACTCGGCGAGGACACGATCAGGGCCGGAATTCGGGCGGCAATAATCGGCTCTCTGCTCGTCGTGCTCTTCATGATCGTCTACTACAAACTGTCCGGTATTATCGCGGACATTGCGCTCATTCTCAACCTCTTCATACTGCTCGGTGTGCTCGCCTGGCTCAATTTCACGCTCACACTTCCCGGTATTGCCGGTATGATACTGACCGTTGGAATGGCCGTGGATGCCAACGTCATCATCTTCGAGCGTATCAAAGAGGAGCTCAGAAGCGGGAAAACCGTGACCGCGGCGATACAGTCCGGATATGACAAGGCGTTCAGAACCATCCTGGATGCGAATATCACGACCCTCATCGCGACGTTCGTGCTGTCCCAGTTCGGTTCGGGACCCATAAAGGGTTTTGCAGTGACGCTCAGTATCGGCGTTGTTATAAACATGTTCACCTCTATTTTTGCAACGAGGCTCCTGTTCGCGATCGGGGTTGATTTGTTCAGAGTGAAAAAGCTTTCGATCTGATGCTATAGCTTGCGAGATACTTTATCCAGGGCCGTTGAAGAAGGCCCCGCGGGGATTGAATTTCCCGGCGATTCAAAGAGGTTAAGATGTTCAGCTCGTTCAACCTGAATATTCTGAAGCACAGGAAGTTTACCTATATACTGTCCGCTGTAATAATAGTCGCGGGTCTCGCCAATATCGGTATACACGGGGGCCTCCGCATGGGTATCGACTTTGCGGGGGGGAACGAGCTGCAGGTCGATATCAAGGCGGAAGAGGCCACGATCTTCGAAGTCCGTCAGGTCCTCGTCGATACCGGCTACGGAAATAACGTTCAGAAGCTCGACGACCCCGTTAAGAACCTCTTCATTCTGAAGACGCTGGCGGAGGAGAAAGACAACGATGTGATCATCGAGGATATCACCGGTGCACTCCGGGAGAAGTTCGGAGAGCGCAATGTCGTTGTCGAACGTGTGGACATAGTAGGGCCGAGGATCAGTACGTATCTGCTGCGGATGTCCTATATGATCGGGCTCGTGGCAATACTGCTTATCCTTCTCTATACGACCTTTCGTTTCCGTTTCAGGTTCGGCGTGGCGGCCATAGCCGCGCTCATTCATGACGTGCTCATCGTATTGAGCTTCATCTCCTTTTTCGGTAAGGAGATGGATACATTCATACTTGCGGCGGTGCTTACCATTATCGGGTATTCATTGAACGATACAATCGTCGTATTCGACAGGACGCGGGAAAACCTCAAATCCTCGAAGGCCTATGAGCATTACCAGGATACGGTCAACACCAGTATCAATCAATCGCTCTCCAGGACGATCATTACGTCGATTACCACGCTCCTGGCCGTTATTGCGCTCTATATCTTCGGCGGCAACGTGATGAGGGATTTTTCCTTTGCCCTGATCGTCGGCATAATCGCGGGGACCTATTCGTCCATGTTCGTTGCATCCGCGCTCGTCGTCGAGTGGCACAAATGGCACCCTGAAAAGTTAAAGAAGACGTAACCCGCAAACCGCGGCCGCGACCCGCGGCCGCGGCATACAGCAGCTCTTTTGAAAACACGAATTATTAATTATGGTAAAACTCGTAGATTCCTATTATCATATATACGGAAAAAGATCAGAACACCGCTGGGGAAGATACAGACAGTTTATCGAATAAAGCCGGAAACGTGCAAAAATGCGAAGGGGGAGCCCCATGGCCAAGGAAACCGATATAAAAATTATCGAAGAGAAGGATATAGACACCGTCCTCGCGGAGGATATCGACTTCTCCGGTACGATGAAGTTCAAGAATTCTCTCATGATAAAGGGTAAGTTCGACGGACAGATCGACGCGGTCGGCCACCTGATTCTTGGCTCCGAAGCGGTCATCAAGGCCACCATAAAGGCGGGCGTTGTGACGAATTACGGAAAGATCATCGGCAATGTCGAGGCTATAAAGAAGCTCGAGCTCCTGAAAGGAGCGGAGCTCAACGGCGATGTCAAGACGCCTGATTTTATCATAGAGAGCGGCTGTATATTCAACGGCAAGTGCACGATGACACAGGCCGGCTATGAGTCGAGAACCGGAAGCGCTTCGATGCACGAAGATTCCGGGACGAAGCAATCCTGAGATAAAAGATGTCTATGGTGAAGCGTTACATACCACTCTTTTTAATGATCGTTTTCCTGATTCCCCTTGCCGCTCCGGCGAGCTTTCAACAGGGCTATGATCTCTATAAAAAGGGCAAGTACTACGAGGCGGAGAAGATGCTTCTACGTGAAAAGGAGCTGACTCCGGGGAACCTCGATATTTACGCGGTTCTCGGATGGTGCTATCTGAACACGGGAAGGTATAAGAACGCCCTCGATATCAGTGTGGAGGGATTGAAGCTCGCGGACAGCGACACGAGATTCCTTACCACCATGGGAAGGTCCTATCTCGAGATGAAGCGATACTCTGATGCGCTCAGTTATCTCGAGCGCTCCGTCTCGCTCAATCCGGACTATGCATACAACTACTACTACCTGGGCCGTACGTACGCGGAGCAGGGAAAGCTGATACTTGCGCAAGCCGCATACTCGGCGGCTATAGAGCTGAAGAATGACAGGTACATCTTCTTCAAGTATCGCGCAGAGGTATACGAGCGCATGGCGGATTATAATGCCGCCGAGGACGATTACAAGAAGGCGCTTATACTCAAGCCCAACGATCCCCGGTTAAAAGAGGCTCTCATACGAGTCATCGGGAAACAGACGGAAGAGGGAATTGTCCCGGATTAGGCGGCGTCCCCGGTAAAGGTCAAGAGGGGAGGTCATAAGGTCCGGACCTTTCCGCTTTCAACATCATGAATCCCGCCTTGTAAGTTTACCGGCTGAATCAAACCCGCTGGAAATGCCCCCGGTATCCCGGAGTATGGACGTGGAATCACGACCGACCGCCGTAATCATCAATCATGGATGCAGGCTCAATCAGTACGAGGGAGAAGCACTGGCTTACGCGCTGTCGCGCGCCGGAATCCGCGTGATTGAGATCGATGAAGGGCTCCGGCCCGATATCGTGGTTATCAATACCTGTACGGTTACCGTGAAAAGCGACAGGAAATCGAGAAATTCGATTCACAGGGGCCGCGCCGCGCTGGCCGAGGGGGGGCTCCTTATCGTAACGGGCTGTTATGCGGAGACAAATCACGACCGTCTGGCGGAAATCGAGGGAGTACATCTCGTAATCGGCCGGAACGGTAAATCGTCCATACCGGATATCGTCAGGACGCATCTGCAGGGTATATCCGGCAACATCCGTTACCGGACTTCGCCCTTTGACTACGCCGATATCGACCGTCCCTCACGGTCACGGGCCTATATCAAGGTACAGGACGGGTGCAGCATGCGCTGTACCTACTGCAAGGTCCCGCTTGCGCGCGGAAACGGGCGGAGCAGGGATGACGGGGATGTGGTTCTTTCCGCGGTCCGCCTGGCCCGTCAGGGGTACGGTGAGGCCGTCCTTACCGGAATCAACCTCGGAAGCTACCGGTACGGCGGAAAAAATCTCGCCGGTCTCATCACCGATATATTAACTGCCACTCCGGAAGATTTCATGATCAGGCTCTCATCAATTGAGCCGAACTATTTTACCGAGGATCTCTTTTCAGTAATAAACAGCGGGCGCGTGCAGCCACATTTTCATATCCCGCTCCAGAGCGGATCGGACCGGATTCTGCGGCTCATGAACAGGCCCTATACCGCCGGTAAATATGAAGCGGTCGCCGAGCGTATACGGGCCGTCAAGCCGGATCTTCATATCGCGGCGGACATCATCGTCGGTTTTCCCTCCGAAGAGGAGAAGGATTTCGAGGCCACGCTCGCGCTGGTGGAAAGGGTCGGGTGCGCTTCAGCTCACGTATTTTCCTATTCTCCAAGGGAAAATACCGCCGCTTCACGTATGGAGGACGACGTTCCTGCGGCGGTTAAGAAGGAGAGGAGCATGAAGGCCGCGTCATGCTCCGGTGAGCTCAACTTTTCTTTCAGAAAGCGGTATGAGGGTAAACTGCTCGATGCGATCCTGGAATCCGGGAGAGGGGGCCTGAGCGGTGTGACCGGTAACTACATAAAGGTCAGCCTGCACGGGACAGGGAAGGATCTCTGTGGAAAAAGACTTCCGATCAGAATAACGTCGGTCTCCAGAAGCGAAACACGCGGTGAAAGGGCCTGACTGAGTGGCCTGACGGAGTCAGACCTGAGCTTTTACCCGGAGGGGTTCTTGCCAGCCCCCCCCAGACCGACTCAGACCACCGCTTTCTCTATTTTGAGTATCTTGTACTGCTTCTTCTTCTTGGCCGTTCCGAGCGAGACTACATCCCCGACCGTTTTATTCAGGAGGGTTTCACCGAGCGGGGAGGTATAGGATATCACCTTTTTGGAGGGTTCGGATTCCCATGGGCCGAGTATGGTAAACTTCTCGGTTTTATCCTCTTCGAGGCTGTTCAGGGTGATCATGGTCCCGACGGAAACCGCATTCGTCTTGATTTCCTCGAACTTCAAAATCTGCGCCCGGTTGAGGCTCTCGGAAAGCTGTTTGACCTGCTGTTTGAGAAATTCCTGTTTTTCGAGTGCGAATTTATACTCGGCATTCTCACGCAGGTCTCCCTTCTCCATGGCTTCCCCGATCTCCCTGCTGTTGTCCGGTATTTCCACGTCCTGCAGGTACTTCAGCTCGTTCTGCTTCAGCTCGTAGGATCGCTGTGTAACGATCAGTTTCTGCGAGGAATCTATGGTTTCCACCTCGTCGTCGAAAACGATGTCAGGGAATGTTGACTTGATGGCGAACCGTATTTTGATGATGAAGTTGTCCTTCAGCTCGTCGATTCCCAGAATCGTGGGCATGAGCCGCTTGACCTTCTGCTTCTCGGAGCCCTTGATATAATCGATGAGGAGGTTTTCCTTGAAAAGGATGTCTACGAGCGTGTTGAACGTCTTCCTGTTCTGAACCACGTTTCTCTCGTTTATGAGCTCCCTGTTCGATATCTCGAGGAGATGCGTAAGGCCCATCATGATACTGTCGAGGTTGATGGCGTCCATGTCCGTGTCCGTCTTCTTCAGAATGAGGTTTTTGCTCACCCAGATGAAGAGATCGCTGTATTCCCTGTAATGGGCCGTGATCTTACCGAACATCTCATCCACGAGGTTCTTGTGACCCGATGCGATCAGGTCGTCTATAATGAATTTCATGGGATAGGTATAGAAGCAGCGGATGAAGGTCTCAGGCCAGTGCTCGTCATACTTCTTGATGTTGAGCAGGAATGATTTCCTGAGCTCGTTCTCCGGGATATAGGGCAGGTAGGTGTAGATGTCCTTAATATTCTCGAGAATCTCCTTGAAATCGAAGCTGAAATCGAACGGAAGGAACGTGTAGGTCTTTTTCAGGTGCCTGAGCAGAAGGTAGCTCTTCAGGGTGTTTTCGTTGATGTTCGTGGGAGACGAGATGAAACCGGTGAAGTATTGAAGCATGTCCTCGAAGAAATCGGAATCTATGTCGCCGTTGGTAACGAACTCGTTGAACAGCTCGAACCGCTTGTCGAAATTCTTCTCGCCCTTGAACCTGTTGTACATATCCTCGTCATAGGATATTGGCTTCTTACGGATGAAATAAATGTCGTTCGATTCGGGGAGCGTACCGAAGTGGGGGTTCTTTCTCAGAATGGTTTTCGCGCGGTTCCACCATTTCGTCCATTCCTTTTTCGTGAGAATTCCCCTGAGCAGCTCTTCCTTGAAATCCTTTACCGTGGCCGCGTTGTTCTTACTTTTAATGACGATTCTCAGTCCCTCTTCCACGTCGTTCAATATACTTTCCCGCAGGTTTTCAAGGTCCCTGTTCTTCAAAAGCCAGATGTGGTCGTCGGGAAGAATCTGAAGACAGGAGAGTGCCATTTGAAGCGTCATCCGATGCTGGGGCTTGTTCTTGAAATCAATAATGAGCGTGTCGTCCCGTATATCGGTACATTTACCGATGCCCCACGAGCGGTGGAATACATAGCACCCGATATCGAAAAGAATGTGCTTTTCAAAGGCTTCGTTCGCGGTCTGTATGTCGATGGCCGGGTCCTGAAGCCCGGATTTCTCGATATATTCATCGAGATGCGAATGGGAGGCGTATTTATCCTGGTAGCAGGATACGAGCTCCTCACGGGATTCCCGGTCCTTGGGATTGTATTCGAGTATCTTCTTTAAAAGTTCTATTGCTATGTCGTATTCACCCTTCTCCCGGTAGTAGGGGACGATAAAGGAGAGGAGAAAACCCGATTTGTCGGTGCCCACGCTGTCGGCTATTCGTTTCTCCGTATGGAGGAAGAAGTTCAGATCCTCCGGAATGAGCTCGATCAGCCTCAGCCAGATCTCTTCAACGGGATTGTACATTCCCTTTTTGAGAAACCTGAGCAGGGATTTCTTGTAGTAGTCGACCGATTCCTCGATCCGGTCCTTCTTCTCCATAATACTGGCGAGCTTTCTCGTAAGCTCTGCCTCGTCGTAGTCGATCTTGACGAGCCGCTCCCAGACGGAAATGAGCTCCTCCTCCCGGTTGTCGTTCGTGAGACACTGGGAAAGGGCTTCGAGCGCGTACTTGTTTTCTCCGTATTTGAGGGTTTCCTTGGAAAGGAACTCGACGATCGTGAAACGCTTGTTGTCTATGAAGAGGCTTATGAGCTTCTGGATGTGTCCCTCATCGAGTGCCTGGGCATCAAAGTTGAGCTTGCCCATAACGTAGAGCGCGATGATGCTGTTCGGTGTGTGGTTCAGATGTTCGGATACCGCATCCCGCAATTCCTGGACCGCGCCCTTCTTTGCGGCGCTTTCAATAATGATATCGAGGTCGGTAAAATTCTTTATGAGGTAGTTGTTGAGAGTCGCCCTCGTCCATTTTTCTTCATTGAGGAGCTCCGATATTTTTTGAACCGGGCTTTCTGCCATATTTATCTCCCGCAGTAGTGTTAACAGGTTCTATGAGAGCGATTTGAACGGTTCTGTCGCCGGTAAGCGATTCTTTGGAAAAACGCACGCTCTTGAGAGGGAATGACCCGTTCATAAAGTAAAAAAACAATCATCTAAAATCAATATTTTATTTTTTGTTAATCCAGACGGTGGATACGTTATTTCAGGTAGAGTGTGAAAATTTCCGAATCTATTTCATTTATCCGCTGAAGTGACTGTTCGATTTCCTTCTTGTCTCCCCCCGTAATCTTGAGCGAATCGATGAGCCAGAAGTAGTGGTTGATCAGCTTCGGTTCGAGGAGCGGCCGTTTTCTTCTGTTGTTCGCATATTCATGCTCGAGCTCCCTGATGCCGGCTCTCAGTTTCTCTATCTCACCCTTCTTCGGTTCCCTTTTCACGTTAAACGCGCTGTTTAACTCCGCAATAACCGGAAGCCAGAAGATAACGGTTTCGGTGTTCTTTACATGATTCCTCGTTTTTTCCAGTATCATATGAATAAAGGGGGATTCTATGGTTTCGATCTCGACCAGGCCGGGATCTATAAAAAAGGCTTCCCTGAAGAGAACCTTGGCCTTTGAGGTCTCGTCAATGCTGAAATAGCAGTCGCCGAGCTTGGAAAGGAGCGCAGGATCGTTCTTGTTGAAGCTCCTCGCGTATTCGTAGAGGTCGATTGCCCGTTCGAAATTTCCGAGTTTTTTAAAACAATCGCCGATTTGTATGAGAATGGCGGTGTCGGGTACGCTTCCCTCGTTGTACGCCCGGGTAAAAGATTCGATTATATCTGAAAATATATACTTCTGTATGGCGACCGTGGACCGCCCGTTCCTGATGCTGTTTCGTTTCATGTACCGTTCGAAATCTCTCCACTCCTTGAGAAGCAGTTTCGCTTTATCATAGGAGTTGTAATAGCGTTTGAGCTTGTTTATTTTTCCAACCCAAAATTTTATCGATTTAAGCCCGTCTTCAACACCAGGAAAGCTTTCATTTTCGGTCAGTATGTTGTTGAAAACCTCCGCTGCCTCGTTGAATTTCCCTTCCTCAAGAAGTTTGTGTGCACGGTTTTGTTTTATATAGAGGGGGTCGTCTTCGAATGTGAGCTGACCGCCGTTTTCCATGAAAGGTCCATGTCGGTTAAAATGAGGTAGGCTTCCGGTAGTTTTAATTTTCTGATAGAGCGAATTTTAATTTTTAAAAAATATATGTAATTGATTAGGAAGCTTTCACACACTTATAACACACTATCTAGTAGAATAATAACATAACGTGGAGGAACGTGTCAATCAAAGTCGTGGTAGCAAAATTCTCAACTGGTCCTCATTCTATGTCGACTATTACCATAGGGGTATACCAGATCTATTTTTTCGGGGAAAATTTATAATGAAGAAACGTATTATTCTTTTTTTCATATTTATCATTGTTATGATTCTCATTCCCATTCTTATTTTTCCCATCAACGCCTCCCTGGAGGACGCCCAGTTCGAACTGGGGATCGAGCTTTTTAAAAGGGGAAAACACAGGGACGCGGTCGTCGAGTTCAAGCGGCTGCTGAACGACATGAAGACCAGGAAGTATGAAGATGACTGCCGCTTCTATATCGGGAGCTCATACATGTCGCTCGGTGATTATAAAAAGGCCCGGGCCGAATTTCTTACTATTGTTCAGAGCCGCCCCGAAAGCGATTTTCACTCCGAATCTCTCTACATGGCGGGTAGGGCCGAATACCTCATGGGCAATTACACCTCGGCTATAACCCGGTTCGATGCGTATGTACAAAAATATCCCTCCCTCGATTATGCGGACAACAGCCTTTACTGGAAGGGGGAGGCCTGCCTGAGCCTCGGCAGGCGGGAAGAAGCGAAGAGATACTTTCGACGCGTGATCGAGCGGTATCCCAACGGCAACAAGGCGGACGGTGCGCGATTCAAGCTGAGACTCATGGAGCTCGAGGAAAAGGCGATAAGGTCCGCTGCGGAGGACGTTCGGGAACCCGTGAGTACCGATGAATCCGAGGAGCTGAAGGCACTTCGAATGAGGGAACAGCTGTACAGTGAGCAAATCGCCGATCTGAACAATGAGATAGACCTCCTTCGCAGGGAGATCACCAACCTGAAGGAAATCGGCGAAGGTACGAGCGATGAGAAGCAGCAGCAGATCGAAGAGAAGATAAATGCTCTCATATCATGGGAGAACATACTGCGTGTAAAGGAGGATGCCCTGGGCCGGAAGGAACAGCTCCTGAATAACGAGCTCGAGCGCCTCGAGCAGATATCCTCCAAGGTGGAACGGACGGCCGATGAATAGATTCGTTCTCGTACTTCTCTTATTCTTTTTTTCTTCGGGTATGGCCTATCCGGCGGCGCTGAGCAATCGCCGTCTCCTCGTGTATGTGGATGATGAAACAGGAAGGCCTTTTCTGTCCACCATCGAGGGCGCGCCCGGCAAGGGGGATGAGAAGATGAACCTGCTCTTCTACGATGAGCCTCCGGCCAGCTATACCGTTATATCCGTAAACGACGATCTCTTCATCTTCGGCGGGGAGCGGGGTTCCTTTGCAGAAAGGCCCATCGAGCTCGGAGATACGATCAGCGCCGAATGGGAGAACGAGCTGATCAGGGCCGTTCAGACAATCAGGTTCGTTCGCAGGAAAGAAACGGATGAGGAAGACGGAGTGCTCTTTACCTTTTCAGTCATGAACAAGACGGCCGAACCGGCCGTGATAGGCATCCGGCAGCTCTTCGACACACTCCTGGGAGAGCACAATCGGTTTCACTTCACCATCGAGGGCGGACGGAACATCGAGTTTGAAACGGCATTCGAGGGTGAGGGGGTTCCCGCATTCTGGATATCACCGGACGACACAGACAATCCGACGGTTTCCCTCCGCGGTGTTCTTCGCGGCGAGCTCGTTACGGTTCCTTCACGTGTGGTATTCGCTAATTACAAGAGCCTGCGGGACAACCTTCTGGATTACCGGATCGGACGAAGGAACCGGTTCGACAACCTTCCCTATTCAAAGAAGGACAGTGCCGTCGCCCTCTACTACGAGGGTGGAGCCATCGCACCCGGTGAAGAGGCGGTTTTCACCACAATACTGGGATTGGCCGGAGACCGGCCTTACACGCTCGAAGAAGAGGAGGTCGTGGTTATTGATAAGCCCCCCTCCGATGAACCTGAACCCGTGCCTCCCGTGGAGGAGCTGAGCCGTGAGGACGCCGACGAGCTGGACGATACGCTGGCCAGGACAAGAGGGGAAATGGAGGAGCTGGAGGAGCTCAACCGGATTCTCGGAATAGTGGACGACGCACTGAAGGATGACAAGAGCCTCGAGGAGGAGGAGCTCAAGTCCCTTCGTGAAAAACTGGGACTTTTAAAGAAGTAGCCCGATCATTTCAAATTGCCCGACAACCCCGACATGGAGCGGAGATCGCGGGCAATGTCTTTCTTTTTAATATCTTCGCGCCTGTCATGCAGCCGCTTCCCGCTGACGAGCCCGAGCTCGACCTTGATGATCCCCTTCTTCACGTAAACCCTCAGGGGGACGAGGGTGAATCCCCGCTCCCTGATCTTTCCGCCCAATTTCTTGATTTCGTTTTTATGGAGCAGGAGCTTGCGCGGACGCAGGGGGTCGTGGTTCATCCTGTTTCCGTAGGGGTAGGGGCTGATGTGGATGTTGCGGAGAAAGGCCTCGTCGTTCCTGATAAACGCGAAACCGTCCTTCAGCTGGATGCCGCCGTTCTTCACGGATTTCACCTCGGTCCCGAGCAGGGATATGCCCGCCTCTATCTTCTGGTGAATGGTAAAGTCATGATAGGCGCGCTTGTTCCGCGCCACGACCTTTTCCGTGTGTTCCTGCGACTGCATCATGCCTCACGTTTTTTTATTGCAATTGTAATTTATAAGACTCCCCGGCCGGATTGTTTTCGTGTCTGTATGCTAGGATATACTTACTTTACATTAAGGGGAAGGGGGTATTCGACCCGGCTTCCCCGTATTCTTTACGATTACGAATCCCCTTCGGGGCGGGTAGCCACAGCCACCGGATAAGTTAAGGGAAAGGAACTTTTTAGTCAAGGAGGCCGGATGAGGGCTCTCTACCTTCACATCCCCTTCTGCACGTCCAGGTGCTCCTACTGCGATTTTCTCTCCATGGTTCTGCCGGATGAGGAGACCGCCGCGTGCTACATCAGGGCTTTACTGTCCGAAGTTGCTCTGTCCGTCCCCCTGTCTCCCGAGACCCTCTATATAGGCGGGGGGACCCCGTCCGTGCTCGGTCCCGACCTTTGGGTTGAGCTGCTGGAGGGACTCGGTGAACGTGTGGATTTTTCGCTTCTCAGGGAGTTCACGGTCGAGGCGAATCCCGAGACGGTTGATGCTGAAAAAGCGGATATCTGGAAGGCATACGGGGTGAGTAGGGTGTCCCTGGGCGCGCAGAGCTTCGACGATTTCGTGCTCGTCCGCTGGGGCCGCGGAGCGCGGAAGGAGGATATAATCCGGGCCGCCGGGATCCTGGGGGACTTCAGCCTGAGCATCGACCTCATCCTGGGGCTCCAGGCCGTTCACGGGGACGGGGGGGCGGACGTTTTCAGGGACGACCTGGATCGGCTCGCCGAGCTCGGCCCGGGACACTGCTCCGTGTACATGCTGACCCTGCACGGTAAAAAATTCGGTTTTGACTTCACCCCCTTTTCCGACGAGACGTACGAGGAGCTCTACCTCTCCATGGTCGATTTTCTCGAATCCGCCGGGTACGAACAGTACGAGATCTCCAACTTCGCGAAACCCGGCCGCGAGTCCATCCACAACATCCACTACTGGATGGGGCACGACTACACGGGCCTGGGGTTGGGCGCGGTTTCCACACATGGAGACAGGCGGCTGAAGAACACGGAGGACCTTGATTTGTACCTTTCGGCCCTGGAGCGGGGGGGGGAGGTCCCCGGGGAGGCGGAGATACTCGACCCCGGGACGAAGCTTCGCGAAAGGATTATGCTCGGACTTCGAACGCGGGAGGGGATTCCGGTATCGCTGCTGGAGGAGCTGCACGGCCCTGAGGATGGGTGGCGGGAAACGGCCGGAATGCTCGCCGGCCAGGGACTGGCCCGCCTCGAAGAGGGCAGGCTCGCGCTTACGCCCCGCGGCCTGCTCCGCTCCACCTCCATCTGCGCCGAATTATGGGGACATGTTGCCTAACTAACCGGTTCGTTAAAATGTCTTGTTCTTACGCAATTCAGGGCGAATTTCGATTTTCAGGAAATAGGGATAACGGTGCGCTTTCACTTACATAAGATACGCTGGCATGATTGAGGGTGCCTGATTATAATTTCCCATTGATCGGAGGGAGAGGTGACGTGATTACAAAGGGAGGAAAAGA